>BNJU01000337.1_pt1 | contig 358013 bp, 405 predicted proteins | sample 8539281 | NCBI WGS metagenome assembly BNJU01 (sample SAMD00202456, study PRJDB9452) | human saliva metagenome | isolation source: human saliva | place: Japan
TTCACGGCGATGACGCACCACACGAGGATGAACAGGACGCTGGCCACCGTGGTCACCGTCGTGAAGGCCGCGATGATGGACTTGGAGGTGTGAGAGCAGCGGGATCGAGGTGAGCGAGGCTGGCTGCAGGTGACGGCAGGGACGCTCCAGGCACCGAACGGGCCGTCAGGCTCGGAAGATGTGGGGCGTTGTCCGCAGGACAAGCCGAAGAAGCATCCGGGAGGTGGAGTAGACGGGTTGGCCGACGACGCCGCAGCCGTGAGCACCACGAGAGTTGACGACGCTGTGCAGCCACGCCGAGGAAGGCCTGCAGTCGAACATATTACGAAGAGGGGCTTGCGTCGAAAGAGGTTGATCTCCGCCACGGGGTGACCGGCCATGATGGCCTGCAGCGCCCCAGTAGAGCAGGACGATGCGCACCGGGATGGCGTTGATGGCCGGGGCAGGGTGGCCTCCGGGTCGCATGGCCTCGGCAGCCGCGGTCCCCGACGGCTCGGCGCACGAAGAGGCGAAGATGGCGATCCTAAGGCCCCGAAAGAACCCGCTCGCACCGTTGGGGAAGATCCGCCCGCTCCAGATGTTGTTGGAGAACTGGGCGTGGGCGCCGTTGGGCGCCGTGAGCCACCTGCAACTCATGAGGACACCGACGACGACGAAGCGCCATGATGGCCACGATCTTGATGGAGAACCGGAACTCGATCTCCCGAGAGGCTTGACGGTGGCGAGGTTGAGGCTGAACAGCAGGACCACGGTGTGCCACCGGCACGATCCACGGCAGCGGAATCCGGCCACCGGTACCTCACGTACCCGGTGATGACGATGACCTCGGCGGCGGCGTCGCAGCCAGCTCACGTAGTAGGTCCAGCCACGAAAGCCCGCCCACGGCCCGATGGTCGTGGGCGACGTCAACGAAGGGCTTGTGGGACAGGTTGGACAACGGCACCTCGCCCAGGGCCCGCACTTGACCAGGAAGGGGATGGCGCCGATGACCGCGCGCGGACGAGGAACACACGGGGCGGCGAGGGAGATCATCTTCCCCGACATGAACAGCGTTCGATGGCCCCGCCGATGGCGATGAGCTGGATACTGCACGGTTGGTGAGGTGGCGCTGGAGCTGCTCGGCGTCGTGGTCCACCATCTGGTCGAGGTCAGGCCGCTGGGGCGGCGGACTCGGCCGCCGAGGTGGAGTCGGCGGGCGGCGGCGTGGGGGCATCTCGTCTCCTGATCGTGGGTGACGCCACGAGCCTAGCGCACCAGGTTCATCCCCGATTCACGGGTAGGCTCGGCGCCGTGAACCTCAAGGAGCAGATCCGCCTCGATTCCGGCTGCGATCGTCGTCGTCATCGGCGCCTGGGTGATGATCTACTACTCGATCGTCAGTGGGACGATGAAGCGGTGCCGTGGGGATCTGGCGATCTTCTCCGGCGCCCAGCCACGCCCACTTCAGACCCCAATCGTGCCGGTCAAGGTGACGGATACAACCTCCTGGGTGACCACTTCACCCGATCCTCATTCTGCTGGGGCCGATCTGGAGGCTCTTCCCCGCCCCTGAGCCTGCTCATCACTCAGGACCTGCTGCTGGCGTTCTCGGCCTGGCCGCTGACCGTCTGGCCAGCCCTGACGAATCAGTGGGTGGCCGGCGGGCTGGGCCGTCTACGTCCTGTCCTGGGGGATGCAGGGGGCCGTGGCGGCACAGTTCCATGAGATCGCCTTCGCGATGCCGTTGCTGGCCTATGCCTCGGTGGCCTTCGTGGAGCGGCGCTGGGGGGCGGTGACGGCCTGGTCGGTGCCCCTGGTCCTGGTCAGAGGGACATGGGGCTGACGGTGCTCATGATCGGGTGGCCATCCCTCACCTCACCGTCCGGCCTGGTACCAGCACGTGCACGGTCATCCGGCCCGGAGGCCGCGGAACCGAGACCTCAACGCCGCCGCTGAACGCTCCCAGGACGAGGCCACCGCAACCGGCATCGGGGCTGCGCCTGGGCGTGGGCATGATCGTCGGCGGGATCGCGGCCTTCCTCTTCGCCATCCAGGTGTTCCTGCCGGCCTTCAACATCAACGGGGTGTGGGACTACGGGCTGGGCTCACAGGACCAGCCCGCCTCACCCGAGGCCCTGACCCAGAAGGCCACGGTGGTCGTCATGCTGATCCTCACCAGTGGGGTCGTCAGGTGACCTCGCCGTGGCTGCTCGTGGTGCTGCCGACGCTGGCGTGGCGGTTCCTGGGGTCGGTGGAGTTCTGGGTGTGGGACAACTGGCACTACAACGCCACCTCATGCCCATCGCGCTGGGGCGCTGCTCGACGTCGTCGCCCGGCGCCGGGCGCACGGCTCTCGTGGCCGACCACCCGTCAGGCAGGTGGGGTCGACAGCCGAGCGGTCGTAGGGCGCTCCGCCCAGGCCGCCCTGGCGCGAGCAGGCCCTCCAGTGAGTCCGACGTCGACGGCCCGCGCCGGAGCCCAACCGCTTCCCCACCTGGCTCACGGTGCCGCTGCGCTCCGCCGTAATGACGAGCATCCTCACCACGGTGGCCACCGGGGTGTAGCCGCCCCACCTCCCGCTGTGGCAGGCCACCAACAAGAACTTCGACCGCTCGCCGCCGAGGCCAAGCAGAGCGACGAGGCAGCCGAGACGCATCGGTGGCCGTCGCCCACGAGGCCATCGCCACCATCCGAGGGGCCACGGTGGTCACCGACCTGTCCTGCTGGCCTCACCTGGTGCCCCAGGCGAGGTCTCCTGGGTGGGCACGAGCGGCCCGACGGAGTACATCGTCTGACCCCGACCAGCGCCAACCAGTGGGGCGCACAACCAATGCCGCCACCTGGGGCGAGCAGCACTCAAGCAGGGGCCACCTACACCGTCATCTTCAACAAGGACAACTACCAGATCGCCAAGCGCAATGGCTGAGGCCTTCCCGGCGCGGTTCCGGAACCCGCGGTGCCTCTGGGGTCCTGGGCCGGGGTGCTCCGCCAGGGGCCGGAGGCGGGGCCGAGTCGAGGACTGGGCGGCCCGTCGTGACCCCCTCCCTCGGCTTGGACGCCTCCGCGGCAGCCGGCCCCCACAGGTGGCGGGCGGCTGCAGCCGTGGCTGCGTCCCCTCTGCGGCTCCCGCGGCAGCCGGCTCCCCATCGGCAGCCGGGCGGGCCCCGTCGTGACTGCCTCCTGGCCTGGTCGCCGCGGGCGGATGCGCGGGCACGCTGGTACGCGCGGCCCTGGAGCGGGCGGCCCGCCTCCCGGGCACCCGGTCACGCCCTGGCCACGTCGTCGGGGCCCTGGCGGGGCTGCTGCTCAGGCGCTCGGCAGGCCGCCCCCGCCTGCGACGGCCCTGGGCACGGGGTGCTGGGCGGGCTGACGACGCATCGACCTTCATCCTGGAGGCCACCGGCCTGACCTCCAGCAGGGACGCGCGGCCGGTCCTCGGCGCCGCCTACCTGGTGGGGTCGATGGTGGCCGGGCTGGTGGCGGCGGCGCGGGCTGTGGCTGGCCGTCTGGCCGCACGGGTCGCACGGGCAGTGTGGGCAGTGCAGGCCGAGTGGACCGCCGGAGGTGTCGCAGGCAGGGGCCGCCGCCGGGCTGGGAACCTGGCTCACCGACTGGCTCCCCCTGGCGCTGGCCGGCGGGGTGGGGCGGCCTGCCGCTGGGGCGTGGACACCTCGGTCAGCCGCCCGGCAGCCAGGTGCCGGGAGGCTGCGGCAGAGCCGGCGCGGCAGCGTCGTTCCGGGTGCGGGCGCCTGGATGTCGCGGATGCTGCATGCCGTGGGGCACGGTCGTCGTCAACGTGACGCCTGCTGCACTCCTCATGGGCCTGCTCGTGGGCCGGGCGGCAGACCCGGCACGCCACTCCGGGACCACCTGGGCCGCCACCGCACTGACCGTCCTGGGGACCGGCTACGGCGGGTACTCGACCTTCTCCACGGCCTGCGTCCGCGCGCGCCTGCTGGCTGCCCGGGCGGTGAGAGGCACCGGCCCCAGCGCGCACGACCCTCGCGGCGGCAGACGCTGGGCGCCGTCCGGACTCGAGGGCTGGCTGCGCGCGCAGCCCCTGCGTTAAACGCCGCGGAGCGGCGGCCTCACTTCGACAAAACTTCGCAAACGACGCGGCTCCGGGTCGAATGCGAAGACTCGGTCGGTGTGTGGGTCGGGGGATGCGACGGCAGCGCCTCCAGGCCGATGATTTTCGGTGACCTTCGGCTGGGCGTGCCGTCGGCGGCTCGTGTGAGCGCCCGTGGAGTTGGCGGGCCTGCTTGCCGAGATCGGCCTGCGGCTTAGCGACGAGACTGTGCTCCCACCGGCCATATCAGGCGTGACTGCAGCCCTGTCTCCTCGGCAGACTCGCTGCCGTGAGGTGTTCAGCGCGCATAGCCTTCGTCGCCGACGCAGACGCAGTCGAAGACCAACCGCGCACGGTCATCGCCCTCCGTGGTCATCGCTGCGTCATCCCTGGCACGTCCTCGCCGCGCGCTGCTGCAGAACGTCGCCTCCCGCCGCCATCAAGCCGCCGCCGCCAGCCAGAGCGCGCCTCCCTCCTCCCGATTCGGCCGCCGCGGTGCGAGCCCGTACCGGCCCGCCTTGATCGCCGACCAGCAGACCCTCGGCTCATCACGCCGGGGATCCACCGCGAGCCCGGCCGGCAGCCAGGCCCAAGGAGCAAGGTCGATTTCGCGCCGGTCGTCATGGTCATCTCTCCGACCGCCTGCCTGCCCAGTTCGCCCGGAAATGTCGAGGCCCGAGGACGTGAACAAAGCTGGTCAAGGAGGGCACGCTGCCCATCGAGGTGGCACGCAGCCTGGCCAGATCAGCGAGACCTCGCTGCCGCCCAGGCCGGGCGGGCCACGCCATAAGCGAGGAAAGTTACTGTTCCACGACGCCGTCTACGCCGCCGCCGACAAGGGCCGCCGACCTGCGAGACTCCCTGGTCGACTTCGCCAAGAAGGCCGGGGTGGCGGACCTGTCAGTCCCGCACTGACATGACCGCCGCCGAGACCGTCAGGACCGTCTCCGAGTCACCGACCGGTACGTCCTCCATCGGCGTCAGGGAACCCCGTTCGCGATCGTGGGCGAGACCTGCATCAGCAGGTACCAGGACGCGATCTACATGACGGCCGTCGTCAGGAGCGAGGCCGCCAAGGCCAAAGGAGAGCCAAAGGGAGCAGGGCGCCACCGGGTCCGCGAGCCCGACGAGCCCGGCGGCTTCAGCGCGTCCGGCCGCACTGTACCGCGCAGCGGAACGCCGACGGCGCCCGCGGCGCCCGCCGCACGCGCACCCGGAGCCTCCTCCCCCGACTCGCCCACTGGGCGGGCCAGAGACACTGTCTTCCATGACTTGTCCATTGATCGTCTGAGGCGAGCAACGACGCGAGCCAGCGACGTCAGCAACGGTCGTCTCGCAAGGAGCGCAGGCATGGCGCTGAGGCGGCCGGGTGGATGTCGGCGGAACGAAGATCGCGGCCGGCGTCGTCGACGACGAGGGAAGGTTCTTCAGACGATTCGGCGCGACTCCCCGCCGCCGACCGCCAGGCGATCGTTGACACGGTCACGACGGTGGTGCGCGCCGGCTGCGGGAGGACTTCCGCGCGGCCACCGTGGGCATCAGGCGGCAGGCTGCGTGTCACTCCGACCCGCAACGCGATGGCGCACGGCACCGCCTGGACTGGACCGGGATGCGGATCGGCGACGTCGTCTCCGGGCGTGGGCCTGCCGTCGTCGTCGGGCGACGCCAACGCCTTCGGGTGGGCCGAGGGCCCGCTTCGGAGCGGCCGCGGCGGCCTCAACGCCCTCATCGTGGCCATCGCGGCACCGGCGTGGGCGCGCGCATCATCGTCAGGCGAGCCTGCCTCCACTGCGCGGGGCGGCCGGATTCGGCAGGGAGATCGGGCACCGCAACGTCGTTCCGGCGGGCGCCTGCGGGTGCGGCGGCCTGCGCGGGTGCCTGGAGCGCTACAGCGCCCGGCGTCCTGAGGCGTCAACGCCTGCTGGCGCAGTTCGCCCCCGAGCTATGCGGCCCACATCTCGAGGCTCTCGGCGGCGACCCGGAGCACATCTCGGCAAGGCCGTCACCGCAGCCGCCCGCGAGGACCCCGCCGCCTGGAGTGCTACGGGCAGGCTCTCACCCACTGGCTGGGGTGGGGCTGGCCGATATGTGCGCGCTGCTGGACCCGGAGGTCATCGTCATCGCCGGCGGCCTGGCCGAGGCCGGCGACATCCTGCTCGCCCGCACGCAAGGCCTTCGCCGACAACCTCACGGCCGCACCCACCGCCCCACCATTCCGGTGGTCCTGGCCGAGGGCGGCCAGGAGGCCCGGGCTCGTCGGCGCCGCGGACCTGGCCCGCCAGCCCTGAGGGCCGCGGCCGGCCGGGCCGGAGGCCACGTCGTCGAGAACGTACTTTCTGCACGAGACTGCGTTCTCCTCCAGATGACTGGGGACGGACCTCAGTGATCTGGAGGAGAAGTACGTTCTCGGGCGAAACGCAGTCGCCGATTCCCTGAGCGCGCAGGCTCGCCCTGCGGCCATCAGTGCGCCGGGGCGCAGGCCTGAGCTCGGTCCTGGTGGCCCGGCTGAGTCCGCGGGCGCGGGAGACCTCGACGTCGTCGCCGTCCCCACCGCCGCTGGCGCGCGTGGCCGACTTGCCGGCCTTCTCACGCTCCCTTGATGACCTCAGCGCGCTCGACGACGGCCCGGCCGTAGTCAGGATCGGCCTCGCCGACGCCGTCGCCGTCGAGGTCGAGGCTGGTCGAGCTACGCCCTGGTCGAGCTCATCAGGGTCGCGCACGGGCGAGTCGCCGGCGGACAGGAAGATCCCCACCCAGCGCGAGCGCGGGTCGGAGTCGATGAGGAGGGCTTTGACGAACAGGGTCAGCGGCACCGCCAGGATCGTCCCCATCGCCCCGGTGACAGTGGACCAGAACAACAGGCACAGGAAGGTCGTCGTCGTATTGAGGCCCACCGCGTCCCCGTGAACTTGGGCTGGATGAGGGACTGGATGACGAGTTGGCCGCCGTGTGGGACAGCACCACCCACAGCGCGTCCACGGGCCGGAGTCCACCAGCCCCGGGATCGCCGGCGGCACCACGCCCAGGACGAAGCCGATATTCGGGATGTAGTTGGTGATGAAGGAGACCACGCCCCAGGTGATGGCCATCGGCACGTTCAGGTACCACAGGGTGACCGCGTTGATGACGGCCACGATGAGACCGAAGACCGTCGAGACCATCCAGTGGAGCGCACCGCCTCACAGAAGAGACCAGGGCTGAGGCCATCCCCGGCTTTGAGGACGCCGAGGGCCGCGGTGCGGATCTCGATCTTGGCGGTGTCGAACATGAGGAAGACGACCACCATCGACATGACGCCGAGCATCGCGCTGGCCGAGGTCAGCTGCCCCAGGACCGAGCTGGGCCACCATGACCAGCTGGGAGGTGTCCAGGACATTGGTGACCTGCTTGAGCACCGCGGACTGGTCGACCCCCATGCTGTTGAGCTGGGTCTCGGCCTGTTGCAGATCGCCTGGAACTTGGGGGGCGTACTCGCGGCAGGGAGTGTCGACGAGTTGGGCGACGGCGACGGCCAGGGCCGCGAACAGTAGGACGACGAAGGCGAAGATGAGCGCGATCGCCGCCGTCGCCGCGAGCACGCGCGGCACCCGGTGGCGCGTCATCCAGGACACCAGCGGCCGGACCGTCACCACGAGGGTGAGGGCGAAGAAGCCGGGGCGAAGAGGTCCTGGATGAGGTGAGAGCCCCACCGCGCCAATGGTCAGCGCCGCCAGGAGTGAGGCGATGGTCTCCCCTGCGTGCGCTCCCCGGGGAGGGGACGGCGGCCTTCCGAGCTTTGTCCGACAGCTGCCATGGGCGCATCCTCCACGGACTGGGCGGCGCACTGTGCCCCGACGGCCTCGGACGCGCCGTGGGGCTCTCCCCCTTTGCGCGGTCGCGGCGGTGGCGCGGCAGTGCGCGCGGCAGTGCCTCTGGTGGCATTCCGGCGGCCGGTGGCTCTCCGGCTGCCTGCGGCCCGCCCAGCCCGTCTCCAGTCCACTGGCAGGACCTCGGCCAGCCAGGCGTCGACGGCGCGGTAGAAGGCCTGCGGGTCACTGCGGCGCACCGGCTGGCCCCCGGGCACGAGGACCGGGGTGATCGGGGGTTGCGGGAGGCGGTGGCCAGGCCCTCGCTGCCCACGCGCAGGCGCTGCCAGGCCGGTCGCCGGTGAGCAGCAGGGCGGGGACTCGAGCGCGGCCATCGCCTCGTCCCAGGGGACCTCGGGGGTGACGACGCCGGAGAGCAGCAGGCCAGGGTCGGTGCGCTGGGAGGCCCATCACCCGGGAGGGCCTCGGCGTCGGGCATGGTCTCCAGGGCGGGCCGACGGCGGCCGGCAGGTCGGGCGACCTCGGCGGCGCGAGGCCCGCTCCCGGGCGGCGCTGCGAGCCAGGAGCTCGCGCGGGCTGCGGGTGCCGAAGCGGGCCGGGTCCTCCAGGACGACGCCGAGAGCAGGTCGGGGCGACGGACGGCGGCCACCGCGGCGGTGGCCGCGCCCATCGAGTGACCGATGACGACCGGGGCGGGCGGCGTCGGCAGGCCCAGGGCGGCCCGACCGCGCAGGCGGCCTCCAACTCCTCAGGACGGCGATGAGGTCCTCCACGAGGACCCTCCCCGGCCCGCTCGAGCTCGGGCCGGCTCCCACCGCGGGGACAGGCCGTGCCCGCAGGCGTCGACCGCCACGACCCGGTAGCCGCGGCCCACCCAGTGGTCGATGGCCTCGGCCAGGAGACCGCGGAGCCGGTGATGCCGTGGAGCAGAACCAGGGTGGGAGCGTCGTCGGGCCCCGTGACGATGCGCGCCAGTGAAGTCATGTGCCCCATCCTGCCTCGTGACCGCCCCTGCAGGCTGAGCCCATGAGCGAGACGAGCCAGCAGAGCACGCCGAGGATGAACGTCGAGGTCCTTCAACCTGGACCACACCAGGTGGCTGCGCCCTACGTGCGCGTGGCCGACCGCAAGAGCTGCCCGGCGGGGACGTGCTCGTCAAGTACGACGTGCGCTTCTGCCAGCCCAACCGCGCGCACCTGGAGATGGAGGCCGTGCACTCCATCAGAGCACCTGAGCGCCGAGCTCATGCGCAACCACACCCGACCGGCTCATCGACTTCTCCCCATGGGCTGCCAGACCGGCTTCTACGCCCCTCATGCTGGGGTGGGGACCGAGGATTCCTGCGCTGCTGGAGGCGACCTTCCGCGACATCCTCACTGCTCAGGAGGTGCCGGCGGCCAACGAGGTCCAGTGCGGCTGGGGGCGAACCACTCGCTGGCCGCCGCCCAGGAGGCGGTGCGACTTCCTCGCCGCCCGCGAGGAGTGGACGCAGGTCGCGGCCTGACGCAGCCGCGCGGCTCTGTCCCGCCCGGCCGGGGACACTCCCTCCCAGGCCGGAGGGACAACCTGCGCGTCGGGGACATTCCCTGCCCGGCGGGGACATCCTGCGCGTGCGGGGACAGGATTCCGGTCCCCGACGGCGTCGAACGCCCCGCACCCGGAAGGACACGTCACCCGGCCGCGCGGAATGTCCCCGCCGGCGAGACGAGGAGCCGCCACAACCAAAGCGCCACCGAGACCAGGGCCACCGAGACCAGGGAACCGGACCAGGAGCGAGGAGACCGTCCTCACAGTCTGGCAACACCGGGCTGGCACAGTCATGGGGCGAGACAGCGCGCCGTCGCCGGGCTCCGACGTCGGGCCCGGTCCAACACCGGCACCAACCGCATCCCTGAATCGCACTCAGCCCGCCCCGCCCACCCTGTGCCCGCGCCGCGAGGCACTCGAGACGAAGAGAACCTGACGCACGTGGAGAGCATCGAGACCGTCACCATCACCAACCCGCCAACCCCATCCTCATCTGGTGGGTCATCGCCCAGCCGCTGCTGCCCTGCCGTCCTTCCTCGTGGGGCGGCTGACGCGGTTCCTGCTGCGCGGGCGAGTCTCCGTGTCGGGTGCGGCGGCCACGCTCATCGCGCTGGTCGGCCTGTGGCTGGGGCTGCTGCTGGCGGGGTGGATCTTCGACGAGGGCGACCTGTTCTCGATCAAGATGCTGGCGACCTCCTGCGGCGTGGCGGTCGTGGTGCTGGTGGCAACCTCCGCGGTGCTGGCGCGCGTCCAGCACCATCCCACGCTGCTGCCGATCGCGGAGGTCGCCCAGATGGGCGAGTCCGACCGCCTGGAGTTCAAGTCCTCGGCGCGCTGGAACCTGCGCACGGACAAGCGCGATGAGGCCATGGAGGAGGTCGTGGCCAAGACGGTGGCGGCCTTCATGAACTCCGCGGGCGGCACGCTCCTGCTCGGCGTCGATGACGGCGGCAACCTCATCGGGCTCGGCCCCGACTACGCGACCCTCAAGCAGCCCGACGCCGACCGTTTCGAGCTGTGGCTGCGCGGCATGTGGCGCACACGCATGGGCACGAACGCGGCGGCGCTGCCGCAGGTGGACTTCGCGCCAACCCCGGACGGGACCGCGGAGGTGTGCCGGGTGACGGCGCCCCATCCCCGCTGCCGGTCTACCTCAAGCCGCCAGGGGCCGCGACGGGGCGGCGCTGTGGGTGCGGGTCGGCAACCGACGCGGCGCCTGGAGGTGGACGACGCGGTCGACTACGTCATGCTGCGCTGGCCGCGGATCAACCACGTGGCCTGGCCGATCCGGCTGGGGAACTTCCTGCTGCGCCGCGACCAGTCGCGCCGGGCGCTGCCCATCAACCCGGCCGCGGCCGTCACCGCCGCCACGGGCTCCCGGACGACGAGGGCGCGGGTCAGTAGGGCGTCGTAGACCATGGGGCGCTGCAACACAGTGGGCCGGCCTGAGGACCAGCGAAGAGGGCGCGGCAAGGCACGGCACGGCGGTGGGGCGTGAAGCAGCCGGCGGCCTGCGACGACCTTCCCGGATACGTACGGGGACATCCTGCGCGTGGGGACCTTTTCCGCACCGCCGGGGACATCCTGCGCGTGCGGGGACCGCATTCCTGTCCCCGACGGCGTCGAACGCCCCGCCCGAAGCGACACGCACCCGGCCGCGCGGAATGTCCCCGGCAAGGGCGGGCCGGCGGCAATCCACCTGACCCGCCCTCGCCAGACCCCGCGAGCGCGGGCTCAGGACACGACAGCGGCCTCGCCTGTCCTCGGCGTCCGCGGCGCCTCAGCATCTCGGCCTCATCGCCTGAGCCTGTCCGTCACCGGTCGGCGGACTGGCCTGCGGCGGCCTCTCCTGCTCAGTGCCTGCCCAGGCCCTCCCCTCGACGTCGACGACGGGGAGCAGCCGGTCCAGCCATGCCGGCAGCCACCAGGCCTTCTCTCCCAGCGCCGCCATGAGCGCAGGGATGAGAGTCATGCGCACGAGGAAGGCGTCAGGGCGATCCCGACGGTCAGGCCAGGGCGATGGGCTTGACGTACACGTTGTCGGCGTGTGGACGAAGGCCATGAAGACGCCGATCGCGATGACGGCCGCCGCGACCACGACCTTCGCGCTGCCCTGAATCCCGGTCTCGACCGCCACCGCGGCCGCCTCACGGCGAGCCTCAGGCGTCGCATCGGTCGCGTCGCCGCGCCGTCGGCTCCACCTCGCGCATGCGTGAAACGAGGAAGACCTGGTAGTCCATGGCCAGCCCGAACAGGACTCCCATGACGATGACCGGCAGGAAGGAGATGACAGGCGCGACCTTGGAGACGGCCAGGAGGTCGGCAGCCCAGCCCCAGCCGAAGACGGCCCTCACGGCGCCCATGCCCGCGCCCAGAGACAGCAGGTACCGAGGGTCGCGGTCACGGGAACGGCGATGGAGTGGAAGACCACCATGAGGAGGATGAGCGAGAGGCCCACCACCACGATGCCGAAGGGGATGAGGGCGGCGTTGAGCTCCTCGGCGACGTCGATCGCGACAGCGGTCTGACCGGTGACCATGACGTTGCTGAGCCCGTAGCGGCTCTCATAGTCGCCGGCGTGGGAGCGGATGTTGCACGAGCTCCATCGTGGAGGGTCGGCCTGCGATTTCGGGGCGGAGCTGGACGAAGGCGAGGTCCCGTCCTCGTTGGGAGTGGCTAGGAGACTCCTCGACGCCGTCGAGCTGGGAGAGGTCACGGGCCAGACCCTGACCGCGGCGACGGAGCCGGAGGGCTGAGAGATGTCAGCGATCACGACGATCGGAGAGTTGTAGCCCTCTCCGTAGGCCGCGGCGACGGCGTCGTAGGTCTCGCGCTGCTGCGATCCCTTCTCGGCAAAGCCATTGTCAGTCAGGGCCAGACGCAGGCCGCTGACGGGGACGGCGCACAGTCCCAGAAGGACGACGACGGCGCCGATGGTCACCCAGGGGCGGCGGGTCACCGTGCGCGCCCAGCGGAGGCCGGCCTCCGGTCCGCGTCCGCACCGGCGTCGGCGGTCCCTACGACGCCGCGGGAGCAGGCGCTGACCGAGGAGGCCGATGAGAGCGGGCACGACCGTCAGCGCCACGAGCACGGCCACTGCCACAACCGCCGCCGAGGCCAGTCCCATCGTGGTCAGGAACCTGATGCCGGCCACGCTCAAACCGCACAGGGCCACGATGACCGTGGTGCCGGCGAAGACGACGGCCCTCCAGAGGTGGCGGTGGTCCGCCCAGCGGCCTCGGCCGGATCGACGCCGTCGGCGAGGGTACTCGCGCGCCCGCGAGACGATGAACAGGGCGTAGTCGATGCCGACCGCCAGTCCGATCATGACGGCCAGGACCGGGGTGGTGGAGTTGATGTCGGTGAAGCTTGCTGTCGCGAGGATGCCGAGCATGCCGACGCCCACGCCGACGGCGGCGGCGATGAGCGGGGTACCCGCGGCCACGAGGGAGCCGAAGGTGATGAGCAGGACGATCGCGGCGATGGCGACGCCGACAAGCTCAACGGCAGAGATGCCGATCCCCACCTCCTGGTCGATGTTGCCGCTGCGCTGGACCGTCAGGGACGGGTCCATGGCCCTCGGCGCGCTCGGCGAGGGTGTCGAGGTCCCTGGGCGACGGTCTTGGCCTTCGGTGTAGTTCCGGTGGTGATGGAGCCGACCGAGGCGTCTGTCTGCACCTGGACGAGTACGTGGGTGCCGTCCGCGGAGACGGATGACGCAACGCCGGCGGTCTTGTCACCGAAGGGCGGGGAAACCGTGGCAACGCCGTCGATCTGCGATGCCCGAAGAGCAAAGGCGTTGACTGCCGGGGCGTGGTTCTCGATGCGGCCGTTGGAGCTGGTGATGAGGACCTGCTCGCTGGTGCCCGCCGCCTGGGGAAGCCGATCGGTGAGGACCTCCAGGCCGCGCATCGACTCAGTGCCGGAAATGGTGAAGGTGTCGTCGAGCTGGATACCGGTGGTGGCGACGACGCCGCCGAGAGCAGCGATGAGCAGCGCCCAGGCCGCGAGGACCCGGGTGGCGTGACGAGCGCACCATCGCCCCAGGGATAAGAGGAAGGTGGACATGACAGACCTTTCAGAAGGTACGGAGATGATCGAATTGATACGCAAACGTACTGGATACATTCATGTATTGAAACCCAGGACGTTGTGACTCGCACCCCTATGGCGCCGGTGGGAAGGTGGGCGGTCTCATGACACCGAGCACCGACCCGCCCGCCGCCGAGCGCACGCCACGCAAGCGGGAGAACACCGCGCCCGCCTCATCGAGGCGGCTGCGGACATCGTCGCCCCAAGGGCATCGCCAGCACTCGCATTGACGACGTCGTCAAACAGGCCGGCTTCACCCGGGCGCCTTCACTCCAACTACCCTCGCTCCAGGACATCCTGACCGAGGCCATCGTCACGCGCTCCAACACCTTGCTGTCACGGGTCACGCAGGCCATCGACTCCTTCGAGGGCACCCCCACGATGGACTCTCGCTCGTGGAGCCTGCTCGAGGCCATCCGCCCCGAGGCCCGCACCATCTACCCTGCTGACCACCGAGTACTCCTCTTCCAGCTGCGCAACCCCGACAGCCCGACGATCCCCGGAACGGCGCGCGCGACTTCACCGCCAGACTGTCCGGAACGGTCGAGAAGGTTCTCGCCCGCATGGGGCGCCGCCTCACCGTCCCCACGGCGAGCCCTGGCCGACCTCGTCAGCCTGCTCTTCATGGACTCGATCACTGAGAACACGGACTGCGACAGGCTGCGAGACCTCATCGAGGCGATCATTATCGGGCTAAGCACGCCGACGCAGGTCGGCGACGCCTGACATCGCGCTCGACGTCGTCGAGTGCGGCCTGCGGCGGGGACACTTCCCCGCGGCCGGGGACATCCTGCGCGTGCGGGGACCGTAGTCCTGTCCCCGACGGCGTCGAACGCCCCTGCCTGGAAGCGACACGCACCCTGGCCGCGCGGAATGTCCCCTGTCAGTGAGCCCGGGAGCCGGGAGCCAGAAAGAGGGCAACGCTCAGGGCAGCCCTCACTGACCCCATCGCCCTCCACCCACCCCCTGTAGGCTCGGCGCGTGAGTCGCACCAGTGCCGCACCCGTCATCGTCTCCTGCGCCATGGCAGAGGAGGCCCAGCCCTTCCTCGACGCCCTGCCCGAGCGCGCGGCCGCCCAGGCGCCGACCCCTGCCGGGGCCGCACGTGCCTGGTCCCTCCAGCTTCCCTGACGGCGAGCGCGAGCTCATCGTCGTGCGCAGCGGCATCGGCCTCGTGGCGGCCGCGAGCGCGCTGGCGACGGTCCTGGCTCAGGTCCGCCCCAGCGCCGTCGTCTCGGCGGGAACCACCGGCGGGCCTCGGCCGCCAGGTCGAGGTCGGCGACGTGTGCGCCTCGGCGACCCTGGCCTCACACCGACGCCGACGCCACCGCCTTCGGCTACGCCCGCGGCCAGACCCCGGGCCAGCCGGAGACCTTCGCCGGGGATGCGGCCCTGCTGGAGCGTCTGGAGCAGGTGGGCCAGGAGGCCCTGCGCGGCGCCACGGCGTCGTCGGGCTCGGCGCGACTGCGCGTCGGTCGATGCTGGCCGGCAACTCCTTCGTGACGGCCGCGAACGTGGCCGACACCCGCGAGGTCTCTCCCGGCGGCACTGAGCACGGACATGGAGTCGACGGCGCTGGCGCAGGTGGCGGCGGGCGCCGGCGTCCCCTTCGTCTCGGTGCGCGGCGTGTCCGACCTGTGCGGCCCCGAGGCGGGCCAGGACTTCCACATCGCCGTCGAGGAGGCCGCCGCCCGCAGCGCCGCGCGTCGTCCTGGCCCTGCTCGGCTGAGTCGCTGACGCCGCCCGCACCTCCCTCCCACCCACACTTCGACAGAATCTTTCAGAATCGACCCGGAGCCGCGTCGTTTGTGAAGTTTTGGTCGATTTGCCGGGCGCCGCTCAGTCGGCCTGGCGCAGGCGGGCCTCGACGCGCTCGACCTTCGCTGCCATCTGGCCGGTCCAGCCGGGGCGGATGTCGGCCTTGAGGACGAGCGCCACGCGCGGGCTCACCTCGGCGACCGCCCGCAGGCCCGCTTGACCACGTCCATGCACTCGTCCCATTCGCCCTCGACCGTGGTGAACATCGAGGTCGTCCCATAAGGCAGGCCGGAGTCGCGCACCACGCGCACAGCCCGGGCCACCGCCTCGAGACAGATCCCGTCGGGAGCGTCAGTGGTGGTCGGGGACACGGAGAAGGCGACAAGCATGCGGCCAGGCTAGCTCGGCGGTGCCGCCCGGAGCCGCCGCTCGGAGTATTCTTGCCTTCGAGCGCGCTCGAAGTCCCTACGGTCTCGCCCCATGACCAGCGCGATCGCTCCAGGCGGCGAGCCCTGACGACGCCCAGCTCCGCGAGGCGCTGCGGCTCGCCTCCATCCCACGCGCAGCGACAACCTCGGGCCTACAGACGGGCCCGGTGCAGCCGGATGGGACATCGCTACCACCGCCGACCGCTTGGGAGTCAGCGCCCACACGCTGCGCTACTACGAGCGGATCGGGCTCGTGCGGGTGGACCGTGACGCCCGGGACACCGTCTTACGACGCCGCGAGCGTGCGGCGTCTGGTGTCCTCACCCGGATGCGGACCTCAGGCATGCCGATCCGCGACCTGCGGCGCTACATCGAGCTGGTCGAAGCCGGTCGGGACACGGTGCCCGAGCGCCTGGCTCTGCTCACCGAGCACCGCGACGACCCACGCGCCCGGATCGACGAGCTCCGCCTGGCGCTAGCCGCCACCGAGTACAAGATCGCCACCCACACGCGGGAGCTGGAGGAGCAGGCCACCCACGGCACGCACATCAACACTTTCCAGCACTGACAAGGAGAACCCTCATGACCGCTGGACACCACTCACCCCAGCACGACATCACGAGCCCCGAGAACCTGGCGCGGCGCGAGCGCGGGCCTGGAGGTCGCCCGCTCGGTCGACGGCGAGGCCGACCAAGCTGTCATCGACTCGCTGGCGGACATCAGCCCAGCGCTCGGCCACCACATCGCGGCCTTCGGTTTCGGGGACGTCTACGCCCGCCCCGGCCTGGACCCACGCAGCCGCCAGCTCGTCACGATCGGCGTGCTCACGGCCCTGGGCGGCTGCGAGCCGCAGCTGAGGATCCACATCGGAGCCGCCCTCAACGTGGGCCTGACCCGCGAGGAGATCGTCGAGGCGATCCTGCACGCCTCGGTCTACGCCGGTTTCCCGCGGGCGCTCAACGCCACTTTCGTGGCCCGCGAGGTCTTCGCCGGACGCGACGCGACCGACTGATCGTCCGCATCGACTCGTATCGCGCGGCCTCAGCAGGTCACCAAAGAGGCGCGCGTGTCCAAATCTGCAGCAAAGGCGGGCTCCGGGTGCACACCGCCACAAAGAAACCGCATGATTCCGCGGTTCTGTTGACGGCCTCATCGGGCCGCAGGCTTCTTTGTCACCGATGTGACACCCAGGGCTCACTCGGACCGGCTCCGGCAGCCCGGAGACACTCCCCACCCACCGCCACCAGGTTCACGCGCCCTACAGCGCCACGAGGACCTGGACCATGACGATCTTGACGACGATGGCCAGGGGCGAACAGGGTCGCGTAGCCCGGCCTCGATGCGCCTCGTCATCGCGCTTTGGACAGGGCGAAGGCGAGGATCGCGGGCTGCCCGACGAGCCTGGCCAGGCTGCCGGAGGCTGCTGCGCGGACACCCCGGCCCACCGCGCTCCCGGCCAGCAGAATGATCGCGTTGACCACCACAATAAGTGCGGCGAGCACCCCACCTTGAGTCCCGTCATCGAGAAGGCTGAGGCCGCGAAGTCCGGCCCCGAGGCCAGCCCGATCGCGGCCAGGAAGAACAGCAGCCCCAGCTGGCGGATGGTGGAGTTGGCGGCGTGCGGCAGCCCCCACACGAAGGGGTCCGGTGCGCCCCACCCACCCCGCAGGACCATGCCGACGACGAGCGGCCCGGCCGCCACCCCGAGCCGCAGCGTGATGCCGCCGGGCAGCGGGATCGCCACCAGCCCCAGGAGCACACCGAGCGCCATGCCCGCCCCTGACGGAGAAGGCGTCGATCTGGGCGATGGAGCGCCTCGAGTCGCCGAACCAGTCGGCGGCCTTCTCCAGCTCGTCGCTGGGGACGACCGCCAGCACCCGGTCGCCGAGCTCCAGGACGAGGTCCTCGCGGGCCAGCAGGTCCAGGTCACCGCGCTTGACGCGGGTGATGACGCCCTGGAAGCGCCCGGGCATGTCCACCTCGGCGATCGTGCGCCCGGCCACCCGTGTCGAGGAGACAGTCAGGCGCCGGAAGTCGACGGCGGTGCGGTTCTTGGCCAGGCAGTTGTGGAGCCCGGTGCCCAGGTCGTGCATGGCGGACTCGACGGCGGCCGGCGCCCCGACGATGACGACCTTGTCCCCGGGCAGCAGCTCCTCACCGGGGGCCACGACCCGGGTCTCGCCGTCGCGCTCCAGGTAGGAGATGCGGATGCGGCCCTCCTTGAAGGCCTTCATCTCGCCCAGGGCCACCCGCTGCAGGAGGTAGACGCTGGTGGCGGTGATGCCGTCGGCGCTGGCGGGCCGCGGGTCGCGCCGCCCCGGGCCAGGTGCGCCCCACGACCCCGGCCACGATGAGGATCGCGACGGCGACGCCCACGGGTAGGCCAGGGCGTAGCCGACGGCGGGCTCTGGGTCCCGGCCGCCTCGATGGCGGCGTCGAGCACCGGTGAGGTGAGGGCCCCCGCATAGGCGCCGGAGTCCATGGCGGGCTCACCCCGGTCAGGTGGGAGTAGAGGCCGCCCGCCGCGCCGGCGATCACGAGCGCGACGACGCACAGGGCCATGAGCGGCAGCTGCCTGCGCAGGTCACGGAAGAAGGTATTGCCGGCGCCCAGTCCCACCGTGTAGCAGAACAGCGCCAGGCCGAGGCTGCGCAGCAGAGTCAGATCGGCACCGAGCTGGGGTCGAGGGCGCCCACCGCGAGGCCCACGAAGAGCGCCCGGCGGCGCCGGAAGCGGATCGGCTCCCAGCGGGATCTCGCCCGACGGCGGTCCCCAGGCCGATGACGAGGAAGACGGTGAGGATCGGCGCCTGCGCGAGGACGTCGAGGACGGGATGGAGCACGGACACGAAGCCAGGTTAGTCGCACGCCCCGGGCACCCCGAACCGCACGCCACCAATTCCCCGCCCGGCCGCCGGCGTCATGCGCGAGGCCGCGAAGCGGCCACCGGAAGCACTATTCGATAGGTGGGATAAATGGTGCTGATATCGAGCCGAGAAACGAACGCCCTCGCCGTCGGACTCAGGATTGCTTCCTTTCCGCCACCAGGAGGAATACCCTGGGAGAGTCACCGGAGACGATGACGTCACACCTTTCTCGACGACGAGAACGGAACCTGATGCCCCAGACAGAAGCCTCTCTGCCCACCTACTCACCGGAGGAGGAGAAGCGGATCATCCGCAACGCCGACGGCGTCCCCGTCGGCATACGTCCTGACAATCGATGGACACCCGCTCGGATCGCCACATGGGTGGCCATTACCGCCCTGGGCGTCCTGGGGTGGTGGATGCTGGCGGTCGTGCGCGGCGAGCACGTCAACACCATCTGGTTCGTGGTCACCGCCGTGTGCACCTACGCGATCGGGTACCGCTTCACGCCCTTCACATCCAGCGGCGCATCATGCGCCCCGACGACACCAACGCCACCCCGGCCGAGCGCATCAACAACGGGCGCGACTTCGACCCCACCCACCGCGTCGTCCTCTACGGCCACCACTTCGCGGCCATCGCCGGCGCGGCCCGCTGGTCGGCCCGGTCCTGGCCGCCCAGATGGGCTACCCGCCCGGCACCCTGTGGATCATCATCGGCGTGCTCGTGGCCGGCGCCGTCCAGGACATGCTCGTCCTGTTCTTCTCCATGCGCCGCGGCGGCCTGCCCTGGGCCAGATGGCCACTGACGAGATCGGCCGGATCGGCGGCATCGTGGCGACCATCGTCGTCTTCGTCATGCTCGCGATCGTCCTGGCGGTCCTGGCCATGGTCTGCGTCAACGCCCTGGCCGCCTCCCCCTGGGGAGTCTTCTCGGTGGGCATGACCATCCCGATCGCCATCGGGATGGGCCTGTGGCTGCGCTTCGTCCAGCCCGGCAAGATCACGCAGGTCTCCTTCGTCGGCTTTCGGCCTGCTCATCGCCGTCATCATCGGCGGGCGCTGGGTGGCCGAGTCACCCCTGGGCCACTACCTGCACCTGTCCCCCAAGACCCTGGTGTGGGCCATGATCATCTACGGCTTCCTGGCCGCGGTCCCTGCCGGTGTGGGTCCTGCTCACCCCGCGCGACTACCTGTCGACCTTCATGAAGGTCGGCACGATCACGATCCTGGCCCTGGGCATCATCATCGTGCGCCCCCTGGTGGAGATGTCCGCCGTCACCGAGTTCGCTCTTCAACACCGCAGGGCCCGGTCTCGCCGGCACCCTCTTCCCCTTCCTGTTCATCACCATCGCCTGCGGCGCCCTGTCCGGCATGCACGCCATGGTCTCCTCGGGCACCAGCCCCCAAGATGGTGGAGAAGGAGACCAGGTCCGCATGATCGGCTACGGCGGCATGCTCATGGAGTCCTTCGTGGCGATCATGGCGCTGGCCGCCGCGGTCTCGCTGAGCCCGGGCATCTACTTCTCCATGAACACCCTCGACGGCGACCATGAACAAAGCTCGCCGGCCCCGAGACGGTGGCTGCGGCCCCCTGCAAGACCACCGACGACCCCTGAGCACCACTGCGAGAAGCTCGCCGAGGTCGCCGTCGGCAACCTCGGCGTCACCGACGCCCAGGGCCGCAAGCCCACCCCCGAGTGGGACTCCTGGGACGACAACGGCAACCCCAAGACCCTACACGGGCGCTGAGGCCCTGGAGCGCCTGGCCAGTGACGTCGGCGAGCCCAACGTCGTCTCGCGCACCGGCGGCGCCCCCACCCTGTCGGTGGGCATCGCCCACATCCTCCACCAGATCGGCGGAGGCCGAGCCACGATGGGCTTCTGGTACCACTTCGCCATCATGTTCGAGGCCCTGTTCATCCTTCTCGGCCGTCGACGCCGTCACCCGCGTGGCCCGCTTCCAGCTCTCCGACGCGCTGGGCAACGCCTTCCCCAAGTTCAAGGACCCGTCCTGGCACGTGGGCGCCTGGGGACCACGGCGGTCGTCGTCGCCTCCTGGGGGCGCTGCTCCTCATGGGCGTCACCGACCGCGCGGCGGCATCCAGACGCTCTACCCGCTGTTCGGTATCGCCAACCAGCTCATCGCGGCCGTGGCGCTTCTGGTGGTCACCGTCATGGTGGTGCGCAAGGGCTACACGCAGTGGGTGTGGATCCCCGCGATCCCGCTGGTCTTCGACACGGCCGTCACCTTCACGGCCTCATGGCAGAAGATCTTCCACCGACCCGCTCGTGGGCTACTTCCAGCAGCATCGCGAGGCCGTGGCCAAGCTGGGCACGCTCACCGACCCGGCCAAGATCGAGGAGACCCAGGGCCATCGTGCGCAACACGATGATTCAGGGGACGCTGTCGATCATCTTCCTGGTCATGGTGGCCTTCGTCATGGTCTGCGCCCTCATCCGCATCGTCCAGACGCTCCGCAACCGGGACACGACGACGTCGGAGGACCCGTACCAGGAGTCCAACTCTACGCGCCCGAGACGATGATCGCCTCCTCGCTCATGAAGAAGGTCTCCCGGGAGTACGAGCAGGTGGGCGACCCGGCCCTCATCCCGCACAAGGCCCACGCGGAGAAGTCGCGACACCTCCTCCTTCGACGCCGCAGCCGGCGGATCGACCCAGCGCCCGACGTCGGGTCCGCCAGGTCCTGACCCGGGCCCGCACCCTGTGGCGGGACATGACCGGGCGAGTCCGCCTACGACCGCTACCTGGAGCGCTACGCCCGCGAGCACGCGCAGTGCCCCCACGGGCACGGGGCGCCCACGGTTCTGAGCACGGCTCGGGCACGGCCCCATGAGTGAGCGCGAGTTCTGGCGCGCCCGGGCCAAGCAGGCCGAGACGGAGATCAACGCCAGCTGCTGCTGAGCGGGACACGGTCCTGCGCCCCGATGTGCTCCGATCGTTACCGCCCGCCTTCCGGGGTTCCCGGAGGGCGGGCGGTAGCGTCGTGAGCGTGCCCGCCCAGCAGCCCGCGCCCGACGCACTGACGTCCGCCGAGTCCCCTGACACCTCCTGGGGGACATCACCGGCGTCGGCCGCTTCGCCGTCGGGCGGCAGAGCCTCCGGGTCGAGGTCCTCTGAGGCCCTCCTGGCGCGCCACGCCTCTCACGAGCGGATTGCCCGCGTCGCGGCGGTCATCCTGCTGGCCATCGTCTGCGTGGCGGTGGTGTGGCCCTCCGGGCGCGAGGTCGCCGAGCTCAAGGACACCGTGGGGCCGGCTTTCCTCAGCTCCGAGGGCAAGGACGTCGTCCTCAACCTGGTGATGCTGGCTCCGGCCACCTTCTGCGCGGTCGCGGGCTGGCGGGACATCCCCTGGTGGATGTGGGCGCTGGTGGGCTGCGTGGTCGGGCTGAGCGCCGAGGTGCTCCAGAGCCTCCTGCCGATGCTGGAGCGGCGCCCTCGCTGGCCAATGTCGGTCAGAACGCCGTCGGCGCCTGGGCCGGGGCCCCTGGCCGCCTGGTACCCTGCTGCGCCGCCTGCACGCGCGGGTCCGCCTGAACTCCCCTGTCAGTACGGGACCGACGCCCGGTGTCCACCAGGCTGACATTGGCGTCCCGGGCCGTGAGCGTCAGAGCACCATGCCTGCACTCCGGGGTTTGTCTGCTCGTGCGGCAGCGGCAGTACGCCAATGTCAGCTCGGGGACACTGACGCCCCGTCGGACCTCTTCCATCGGGCCACCCGACCCCTTCTGAGCAACCGGCACGCCCGCCCGGCAGAAGCGACAAGAGAACTGAGATAGCGAGGCCCGGACCATCTGGCCCGGGCCTTTCCGTTCTGTGCGCGGGGGACTCGAACCCCATGATCGTAAGATCACACGGACCTGAACCGTGCGCGTCTCACCAATTCCGCCACTCGCGCGAGAAGCGAGCATGAGACTAGCCTGCCATCCCCGGCCCGCGTCCAATCCTCACCGCCATATCCGGCCGTGAGACCGCTCACGACACATTACCTCACACAGAGGGGGCCGTCTTCCTGCGATGGCTTCGCTACCGTTACGATGGAACGGTATCGGCCTGCACGCAGGTCCGTGCAGGCCCATAGCGAGGCGGGACAGTCCCGTCTCGGCTCCATCCCGGGGCCGCCACACCATATTTGGGGGAGGTACTGTCCATGGGATTCCTGGACAAGTTCGAGAAGGGCGTCGAGAACGTCACGAACCGCGCCATGTCCCGTTTCTCGGACGACATCGAGCCCATCGAGATCGCCTCGAAGCTCCGCGAGACCATGGACAAGCGCGCCGCGTCCTTCGCCCGCGACCGCTCCGTGGTTCCCAACATCTTCCGCATCCACCTCACCCCGCCGAGCATCGAGCGCATCACCGCCTGGGGCCAGGACGAGATGGTGCGCCAGATGGAGGAGGTCGCCACCTCGCACGCCGCGGACCAGGGCTACTCTTCGTCGGCCCGGTCGAGGTCTCCTTCCTCGTCAACAACAACCCCAACGCCCCGGCGATCGAGATCGAGTCCTCCACGCGGCGCGGCGCCGCGCCCCGGCCGCCTCCGCCACCGCCACCCCCGGCGCACCCGATCGTCGACATCAACGGCCAGCGCTACCTGCTCACCGGGCCGGTCACCGTCATCGGGCGCGGCTCTGAGGCGGACATCATCGTCGACGACTCCGGCGTCTCCCGCCGTCACCTGGAGATCCGCCTGACGCACGGCAACGCCATCGCCAGCGACCTGGGCTCCACCAACGGAACCTTCGTCGAGGGCCAGCGGGTCGACGCCGTCACGCTCGTGGACGGCAACACCCTCACCATCGGCCGCATCCCAGATCCCTGTTCTGGGATGGCACCCAGAACAGCGGAGTCAACGGTTGAGCGCACTCGCCTTCACGATCCTGCGGCTGGGCTACCTGGTCCTGCTGTGGTTCTTCCTGTACCTCATCGTGCGCGTCATGCGCCGCGATATGGCTGACTCCCCGTCGCCGGCCCGTCGCGTCGACGCTCCATGGGCGGCTCCGAGCAGCCCTCAGGCCCTCCCCAGGGGTCGACGCCGCAGCGCCACCCGCCTGGTCATCACCGAGGGGCCCCTGGCCCGGCTCGACCGTGCCCCTGAGCCCCTCGTCGATCATCATCGGCCGCTCCCCTCCCTGCACCCTGGTCCTCGATGACCTCTACGCCTCATCGCGCCACGCCCGCGTCTTCCCCAGGACGGCGCCTGGTGGCTGGAGGACCTCGGATCCACCAACGGAACCATGATGGACGGCCGCCCCGTGCACGGCGCCGTGGAGCTCCCCATGAACATTCCTGTCAGAATCGGCCAAACGACGCTGGAGCTGCGCTCATGACCATCTCCTGCGCTTCGCCGCACGCTCCGACGTCGGCCTGGTCCGCCAGTCCAACCAGGACTCGGGCTACGCCGGCCCCCACCTGTGCCTCCTGTGCGACGGGATGGGCGGGACCTGCGGGCGGAGACATCGCCTCGGCGGTCGCCGTCGAGCACCCTCATGCCCCTGGACGCCGACTCCCACCAGGCCGGCGAGCTGCTGGGCCTCATGCGCGACGCCGTCCAGGCCGCCCACACCGAGCTCGTCACCCTGTCCTCGCAGGACCCCTGACCTCGCCGGCCTGGGCACCACCCTGCATCGGCGTCATGCGCAGCGGCAACAAGCTCGCCATGGTCCACGTGGGCGACTCGCGCGCCTACATGCTGCGCGACGGCACCCTCACCCAGGTCACCACCGACCACACCTTCGTGGAGTACCTCGTGGAGACCGGGCGCCTGACCCGGGACCAGGCCCGCCAGCACCCGCAGCGCTCGGTCCTCCTGCGCGTCCTGGGGGACACCGAGGGCGAGGTCCAGCTCGACGAGTCGATCCGCGAGGCCGTTCCCGGCGACCGCTGGCTGCTGTGCTCCGATGGCCTGAGCGGCCCGGTGACCGCCGAGACCATCGGTGAGGTCCTGGCCGGCGTCGCCGACCCCGGTCAGGCCGCCGACCAGCTCATCGACCTGGCCCTGCGCGCCGGCGGACCGGACAACGTCACCGCCGTCGTCTTCGACGTCGTCAAGGACGACCCCGAGCCCCAGACCGTCCCGCAGGTGGTGGGCAGCGCCGCCACCGAGCGCCTGGCCCAGGAGCGCGCCGCCGCCGCCCACCGCGCGGGCGACGGGCAGGCCGAGGCCCAGGAGTCCGAGGCCGCCAGCCCCGCCGCCAAGGCCGCGGCCCTCATGGCCACCCTGGAGGACAAGCCCGAGGCCGCCTCCGCCAAGGAGTCCTCCGAGGTCAGCGAGGCCATCGCCGCCGAGGCCGCCACCCAGGAGAAGGCCCGACGCCGCCACCGCCGTCGGGTCCTCGTGGGCAGCCTCGTCCTGCTGGCCACGCTCGTCGGTGCCAGCGCCCTGTTCTACCGCTGGACCCAGACCCGCTACTACGTCTCCACCTACAGGGCGAGGTCGCCATCATCAGGGATCCCCAGTCCGTCGGCCCGCTCAAGCTGAGCCACTCGGTCAAGACCTACGCGGACCCGCCCGTGGAGGCCCTCGACCACAACATCCGCGAGCGCCTGGAGGCCACCGTCACCCAGTCGTCGATGAGCGCCGCGAGACCTACGTGGACAAGACGGTCCGCTCCTACCGCAAGCAGGCCCCCGCCCGCAGGGCACCTCGAGCCCCACGGCCAAGCCCTCTCCTCGCCTCCCGCCCTCCACCCCTGTCGCCGGCCTCGCCACTCGACCCAGCCCGCCAAGCCCGGGCAGGAGGGGTGAGATGACTGCTGCTCCCAGCCCCCTGGGCGCCCCCGCTGGCGTCGCGACCATCCAACCCGCCGGCGTCGCGAAGTACCCGGGACGGTGGGCGGAGGCCGCGCTGCTCGGCGTCGCCCTGGTCCTGGGGCTGGGCGGCTTCGTGCTCACCGCCCTCAACCGCACCGGCTCCTCCCCGGCGCAGACCGTGGGCGTGGCCATCGCCTTCCTCGTCCTGACCGTCCTCATGCACCTGTGTGTGCGCTACGCCGCCCCGTGGGCCGATCCGGTCCTCCTGCCGACGGCGGTGGCGCTCAACGGGATCGGCCTGGCCATGATCCGGCGTTTGGATCTGGCCTATGAGGCCAACGAGCAGTGGCAGTTCTACGTGGGCTCCAAGCAGCTGGTCTGGACGCTGCTGGGCGTCATCCTCTTCGCCGTCACGCTCCTCCTGCTGCGCGACTACCGGCGTCTGAGGCGCTGGGACCGTTGGGCCATGTGGTCCGGCCTGGTCTTCCTCGTCCTGCCCTTCATCCCGGGGATCGGCCAGAGCATCAACGGCGCCCGCATCTGGATCCGGATCGGCCCGATGAGCTTCCAGCCGGCCGAGCTGTCCAAGGTGCTGCTGGCGGTCTTCTTCGCCTCCTACCTGGTGGCCAACCGGGACAACCTGGCCCTGGCGGGCCGCAAGGTCCTGTGGATGAGCCTGCCGCGCGCCCGGCACCTGGGCCCCCTGTTCATCGTGTGGGCGTGAGCATCTGCGTCCTGGTCCTCCAGAAGGACCTGGGCTCCTCGGTGCTGCTGTTCGGCCTGTTCGTCGTCGTCCCTGTACGTGGCCACCGACCGGCCCTCCTGGCTGCTCATCGGCGGCGCGCTGTTCCTCCCGGCGGCCTGGTTCGCGGCGACGCACCTCCACCACGTCCAGCAGCGCATCAGCGGCTGGCTCCACGCCACCGACGACGCCGTGTACAACGCCGCCGGCGGTTCCTGGCAGCTGCTGACGGGCATGTTCGGGATGTCCACCGGCGGGCTCATGGGCGCCGGCTGGGGCAAGGGCTCACCGACCCTGGTCACCTTCGCCAACTCCGACTTCATCTTCGCCTCACTGGGTGAGGAGCTGGGCCTGACCGGCACGCTCGTCCTCCTCGTGCTCTCACCTCGTGCTCATCCAGCGAGGGACTGCGCACGGCCGTGTCGCTGCGCGACGGCTTTCGGCAAAGCTCCCTGGCCGTGGGCCTGTCCTTCGCCGTCGCCCCTGCAGATCTTCGTGGTCATCGGCGGTGTCACCCGGCTCATCCCGCTGACGGGACTGACCCTGCCCTTCCTGGCCTACGGCGGTTCCTCACTCATCGCCAACTGGGTCATCCTGGCCCTCCTGCTGCGCCTGTCCGACGCCGCCCGGCGGCCGGCCACCCATGCGCCGCGGATCATCGACACCGCCGAGCTGCCACTGTCCCTGCGCCGTCGGGTCCAGGACGCCGGAGCCGAGGAGTCGATGGCCGAGGCCGCCGGCGATGCGCCGCCGAAGGCGCACCGGCCGACGCCGGGGGCTACGCGTCCCCGCAGGCCGCACCCGGCTTCGGCGACCTGGCGGATGACGCCCGCCCCACCGTTGCCGTCAGTCCGGAGGCGCCGCCTCCGCCGCACACCGCACCGGACGGGGCGACCCTGCGCTCATCGCGGGCCCCGGGCTTCACTGAGGACTCTGACAGGAGGCAGCTGCCATGAACCGACAGATCCGCCAGGTCGCCTTCCTGGTGCTGGTCATGTTCGCCACGCTGGCCCTGTCCGTCACGAGCGTCCAGGGCCTGGCCCGTCCCTCCGTGTGGGAGTCGTGGTCGGCCAACGGGGCCCTCAACTCCGACCCCCGCAACCGCCGCACCGTCAGCCGCAACTTCGACACCGAGCGGGGCCCGATCCTCCTGGCCGGCGGCACCACGATCGCCAGCACCCAGAAGTCCGACGACGGTCAGGGCTCCGAGGACTACCAGCGCGTCTACGCCAACGGGCCGCTCTACGCCCCGGTGACCGGGTACTTCTCGCCCGCCTTCGCCTCCATGACCGGCATGGAGAAGGAGGGCAACTCCGTGCTCAACGGGGACGACCCCTCCCTGTTCTCCTCGCGGATCAAGACCCTCATCACCGGTGACTCCCAGCGGGCAGGGGGCCGTGAGCTGACCATCAAGCCCGAGATCCAGCAGGCCGCCTCACGACGCCCTGGGCGCGGCGCGAGGGCGCCGTCGTCGCCCTGGACCCCAAGACCGGGGCCATCCTCGCCCTGGTCTCCACCCCCTCCTACGACCCCTCGGCCTTCGCGACCCGCAACGGGAACGCCGCCAATGAGGCCAACACGACCCTCAGCCAGGACTCCTCCCGCCCCCTGGACAACCGGGCCATCGCCGGCAACCGCTACCCGCCGGGGTCGACCTTCAAGATCATCACGACGGCGGCGGCGCTGCGCACCGGCAAGATCACCCCGGATCAGGAGGTCGATGCCCCCTGACTACCATCACCCCTGCCGGGCACCAGCCACTCCCTGGAGAACTACGGCGGGGAGTCCTGCGGCGGTGGTCGGACCACCTTCTCCACAGCCTTCGCCGAGTCCTGCAACACCCCTTCGCCCAGCTGGCCATGAACGTCGGTGACGAGGAGCTCTCCAGGAGGCGAAGAACTGGGGCTTCGACCCGAGCTGTCCATCCCGCTGAAGGTCACGCCGTCGACCTACCCGGACAACGACTCGCAGGCGCAGACCGCGATGGCCGGCATCGGTCAGAGCCTCGGTGCAGGCGACCCCGCTCATGATGGCAATGGTGGCCGCCACCGTGGCCAACAAGGGCGAGCAGATGACCCCCTACCTGGTCTCGCGCACCCTGGACCCCGACCTCAACGAGGTCAGCTCCACCTCCACGAAGGTGGCTCGCACCCTCGATCGACTCGGCCACCGCCACCTCCCCTGTCCTCCCTCATGCAGGAGGCCGTGGCCACTGGCACGGGCACGAGCGCCCAGGTCTCCGGGGTCCAGGTCGCCGGCAAGACCGGTACCGCCGAGACCGGCTCGGACAACGGCCCCACCACCTGGTTCGTGGGCTTCGCCGGCACCGACATCAACAAGCCTGGGATCGCCCCTGGCCGTCGTGCTCGACGGCAATGCGGAGACCGAGGACGGCGCCACCGGCGGCACGGTCGCCGGGACCCGTCGCCGCCCAAGGTCATCGATGCGGCGGTGAACCAGTGAAACCTGTTGCCGGGCTCCAGCTCCAGGGCCGCTACGAGCTGGTCGAGCAGATCGCTCTGGGCGGCATGGGCCAGGTGTGGCGAGCCACCGACCTGCGTTCGGGCCGGGCGGTGGCCGCCAAGATCCTGCGCCCCGAGCTGACCGGCGACGAGATCTTCCTGTCCCGCCTGCGTGCGGAGGCCAAGAACTCGAAGGGCCTGCGCCACCCGAACCTCGCCGTCGTCCTGGACTCCGGGGAGAAGGACGGCACCGGCTGGCTCATCATGGAGCTCGTCCAGGGGCGCGCCCTGTCCGACATCATCGCTGAGAAGGGGACCCTGTCACCCGCCGAGATCCTGCCGGTCCTGGCGCAGGTCGCCCGCGCCCTCCAGGTCGTCCACGACTCCGGCGTCGTCCATCGGGACGTCAAGCCCTCCAACATCCTCATCAACCGCGAGGGCCTGGCCAAGCTCACCGACTTCGGCATCTCCACCGGCATCAACCAGCGCCCGCTGACGGCCTCCGGCATGGTGATGGGCACCGCCCAGTACCTCGCCCCCGAGCAGGCCATGGGCACATGGCCACCCCGGCCGGGGACCTCTACGGGCTGGGCATCATCGCCTACGAGGCCCTGGTGGGGCGGCGCCCCTTCAGCGGAGCCACCCAGGTCGATATCGCTTTCGCGCACGTCAACGAGGAGGTGCCCGCCTCCCCGACACCGTCCCGCCCTCAGGTCCAGGCCATCATCCCTCAAGCTGCTCGCCAAGCCCTCCGACCGGCCGCACTCCGCCCCGCGAGGTGGCCCGCGCCCTGGACCGGGCGGTGGTGAACCTGCCCACGGATGCGTGGGATCCCCGTGAGGCGCTCAGCTGGGAGTCCACCGGCCGCCGTGGCCCGCAGACCCGCGAGCTGCCCCAGCCCGCCGCCGTGCGTCCCGGTCGTCACGCAGCCGAGAATCCGACGCCGTCGCGCACCGCCCGGCACGCCTCAGGACGCTCCTTCCTCGGCCTCAACCTGCTGACGCTGAGGGTCATCATCCCGGTCCTCTCGCTCATCGCCCCTGCACAGCACGGGTACGCTTGCCCATGCGCATCAGGTCATGCCAGCCTTGATGCTGAGCATCCCTGTCAAGGAGGTACTGTGACCAGTCAGTTCCCCCAGGTCCTCGCCGGCCGTTACGAGATCCGCGACCTCATCGGACGTGGTGGTATGGCAGAGGTGCACCTCGGCTACGACACTCGCCTGTCGCGGGTCGTGGCCATCAAGCTGCTGCGTTCGGACATCGCCGGCGACCCCACCTTCCAGGCCCGCTTCCGCCGGGAGGCCCAGTCCGCGGCGGCACTCAACCACCCCGCCGTCGTCGCCGTCTACGACTCCGGGGAGGAGGAGCTCCTCCAGCCCGGTGGCGCCAGCCGCACCGTCCCCTACATCGTCATGGAGTACATCGAGGGGCACACGGTGCGGGAGCTCCTCAGCGAGGGCGAGGCCGTCCCGATCGCGGAGGCGGTGGAGATCGTCTCCGGGGTCCTGGACGCCCTGGAGTACTCCCACCGGGTGGGCATCGTCCACCGTGACATCAAGCCCGGAAACATCATGCTGACCTCCACCGGCGCGGTGAAGGTCATGGACTTCGGCATCGCGCGGGCCATTGAGGACTCCGCCTCCACGGTCACCCAGACCCACACGGTGGTGGGCACCGCCCAGTACCTCTCCCCGGAGCAGGCCCGCGGCGAGTCCGTGGACGCCCGCTCGGACCTGTACTCCACCGGGTGTCTTCTCTACGAGCTGCTCACCGGCCAGCCGCCTTTCCAGGGCGACTCCGCCGTGGCCATCGCCTACCAGCACGTGCGGGAGATCCCCAAGCGCCCCTCGTCGCTGGCGGCCGACGTGCCAGAGTCCCTGGACCGGGTGATCCTGAAGGCCCCTGGCCAAGAGCCGCGAGGACCGTTATCAGGATGCCGCCCACATGCGCGCCGACCTGCAGGCGGCTGCCCGGGGCCTGTCCGTGGCCGCACCGGCCGCCGACTCCTGGTCCCCGGCCACCTCGGTCATGGCCTCACCGGCCACTGAGCCGGTTCAGCCCACCTCCACCTTCGCCCAGGTGGCCTCCGAGCCCTCTCCGGCGTCCACGGTCAAGGAGAGCGAGGAGCCCGAGAAGCAGTCCAAGAGCCACGCCTGGATCTGGGTCCTCGTGTTCCTGCTGTTCGTGGCGCTGGCCGTCGTCGCCGGACGGTGGGCCTCGGGGGCCTTCGACAACGTGCCCACTCCGACGCCGAGCCCGACCATCAGCAAGGTGGAGGTCCCCGACACCAAGGGGCAGGACGAGGACTCGGCCAGGAAGACCATTGAGGGCGCCGGCCTGAAGTTCGCCAAGGACGAGGTCGCCAACGAGGAGGTCAGCGCGGGCCTGGCCGTCTCCTCCGACCCGGGCAACGGCACGAAGGTCGAGCCGGGCTCCACCGTCACCGTGCACTTCTCCACCGGATCGGCCATGGTCAAGGTTCCCGACCTGTCCGGCAAGACCCAGGAGGACGCCCGCAAGGCCCTCAAGGATGTCGGGCTCGAGGGTGGAAACACCTCCCAGGAGGACTCCGCCACGGTCGCGAAGGACCGGGTCATCTACACCAACCCGCAGGCGGGGAACTCCGTTGCGCGCGGTACCACGGTCGACCTGGTGCTCTCCACCGGCAATACCTCCGTCCCCGACGTCTCCGGCCAGGACGAGGCCACGGCGAAGAAGACCATCGAGGACGCCGGCCTGCAGTTCAAGAAGGGCGACGACGTCTCCAGCAACGTCGAGCGCGGCAAGGCCGTCTCCTCCAACCCGGCCGCGGGCACCAGCGTCTCCTCGGGAGACACGATCACCGTGAGCTTCTCCAGCGGCGCCGGGGCAACGCCGACGCCGAACCCGACTGCCACAGGAGATCCCAACGCCACCATCATGCCGGACGTGAACGGGAAGGACTCCAAGGCCGTGAAGTCCGATCTTGAAGATCAAGGTTTCAAGGTCAGGATCGAGAAGCAAAAGTCCGACAATCCACAAGTTCAACCTGGAATGGTGATTAGTTCCAACCCGCAGCAGGGTCAGCAGATCAGTCCCGACAAGGAGATCATTCTGTACGTCGCCAAGTAGTTGCCGCGGCGCCAAACCCCTCGGTCCCCACAACGTGGTAACTGGCGCCTCAGGCTTTCCTGGCCTGGGACACCGGCCGCATCCTTTCGACGGGGCCGTGTTGTAACGATCAACGCCGGCCCGGAGACGCGGCCGGCCTTTGCTCGTCGGGATGCACCCGCTGTCGTCCTGTCACTCCTTGCGCGCGGACAACCAACCTGGGGCACGCCACGGACGCGCCCCATCCCCACCCGTCACTCCTTGCGCGAACAGCCAACCCCGGGGTCCGTCGCTGGCGCACCCCGTCCTGGCCTGTCACTCCCTTGCGTGGGAACAACTGGCCCCGCGCGTCGTCGAGAACGCGCCCCAGGCTGTGAGTACGGCCCTTCAGCTACAGCCCGCGCGCTTTCAGGTGCGTCCTCGAGCGTCTAGGCACCCGCATCCAGCAGGCCATCGCAACCGACGGGGACATTCCACGCGGCCGGGTGCGTGTCCTTCCGGACGGGGCATTCGACGCCGTCGGGGACCGCAATCCCGTCCCCGAACGCGCAGGATGTCCCCGGCCGTACAGAAATGTCCCCCGCACAGGCGCCAGAAGCGGCCAGGCAGGCTCTCGCCACCGGCCCTCACCGGTCAGGGGTGGACCGCCCCTATCCCAGCAGCCCGGCACGCTCGGCGAGGACCGCCAGGTGCACCCGGTTACGGGCACCGACCCGCTCCTGCGCGCTGCGCAGGTGGGCCTTGACGGTCGAGACCGGAAATGTACAGCCGGTTCGCGATCTCCTCGGTGGTCAGCCCCTCGGCGGCCGCCGCAATGACCTCAGCTCGCGTCGACTGAGCCCTGCCGCTGCCTGCCGGGCCTGAGCCACCGCGTGCTGACGCTCCTGAGAGCGAACGTCATAAGCCGCAGCCGCCGGTGTCGTCGGCTGGCAACGCACGTATCGCAGCAGCTCAGCAAGCGCCCCCGGCGAGAGCACCGACTCACCCGCCATGACCCGACGCAACCCGGCATGGAGCTCCTCGAGGCGGAGTACTTGAGCAGGTAGCCCACAGCACCGGCCTCAATAACGCGCACGACGGCGTCGTCGACGTCCCAGGTCGTCAGCGCCACGACGTGGGGGTGGCGCGGTGCGGCACAGATCTGGCGTGTGGCCTCGATCCCGTCCATGACGGGCATACCCAGGTCCATAAGCACGATATCGGCCTCGATACGGCCCACCACGTCGATCGCCTCACGGCCGTCACCGGCCTCGGCGACCACGACGATAGTCCTCGCGCGGCCGCAGGAGCGGCTTGATGGCGGCGCGGGTCAGTGGGTCGTCGTCGACGAGGATGACACGGACCGGGCAGGCCGGGGCGGGGGACGCGGACCGGGCGGCCGGGGCGGCGGAGGGATCGGGCACGGAGCCCAGCCTAGGTGCGTGCGCCCACACATCACCATCCCAACGGCCCAGGCCCCGGATGGTGCAGGCCGGTGAACTGCGCACCGACCGGTATCTCCGATCTCGGGCTGTTCAGATACTGGTTGGCGGCCGCTCAGCGGTCGGTACGGGGTGACTCCGCCGAGCGCCAGGGCAGGTGCGCGTTCACGACGAACCTGCCTTGGCCGTCGAGGGCCGGCGTGGAACGTGCCGCCGCAGATCGCCGCCCGTTGGGCCATGCCGCGCAGGCCTGAGCCGCCCTGGGGGTCACCGACGACGACTCCGGGTCCTGACGCTGCACCTCGGTCAGCGCCCGCGGCCTGCGGCGCCTCACCGGCCTCTGCGTCGTCAGCCTCCGGCTCGGTCCGAGAGATCCGGTTGGAGCAGGTGATGTCGATGCCGGTGTCCGGGACCGCCCTCGACGCGCAGCTGGACACTCGTACCGGGCGAGTGCTTGCGGGCGTTGGTCAGGGACTCCTGGACGATCCGGTAGACGGCCCGCGAGAGCACCCTCGTCGGCCTGCGCAGCACGGTCGAGGTAGATCGAGGAACTGAGCGGCTGGCGGGCGGCAAGGACCCCGTCGACCACCTCTCTGAGGTCCTCCAGGCGCAGGGGCGGGCTCGACCGCCCCCACTGGCTCACGCAGCACGGCGAGCAGGGAACGCAGGTCCCGCATGGCGCCCTGGGCCTCCTGCCGCACGCGCTGGGCGGCGGCCCGCGGATCATCCCTCACCGACGGCGTCGGCTGAGTCCGGGGCGTCCGAGCCCCCTGGGGCATTCGCGTTCTCTGACGTCTCCAGCACGCCTTGTTCCAGGGCGGCGGCGTGGAGGGCGAGCAGCGACAGGCGGTGGCCGAGTCCGTCATGCACCTCGCGAGCCACGCGCTCACGCTCGGCCTGCAGGCTGACGGTGTCCGCCAACCGGGTGGAGGTCCGAGTCTGCTCCTGGGCGGTGCGCTCGGCCTGGGCTGAGGCGTCGGCCGCCTCCTGGGCGCGGCGTCGGGCCTTCTTCTCCCCATCACGTGCACGCAGCCACAGTCCGACGGCGACCGGCAGGGACATGGCCACCACCGCGAGAAACAGTACCTGCGGCACCGACACATGGGTCACGGCATGGGGATCAGAGGAGGAGGAGTTGATGACGCCGATCATCGAGCTCCCGGTGGATCCGTAGCTCGCGTCTCGGAAGAGCGCCGTCAGGGTGCCGGCGGCGAGCAGCGCACCCGTGACCCACGGGACAGGGTCGCGTAGGGACCGGGACCGGCGCACCACGGTGGTGAAGGCGATGAGTCCCACGGTGGTGTCCAGGGCGGCAATAACACTCGCGAGCGCCGAGACGACCGTAATGGGCACCGGCCAGCGCCGGCGCAGGAAGACCGCCACGAGAAGCGCCAGCCCCGTGAGGATTCCAGCGGCTTCGAACACTGGGTGGTGGCTCTCCTTGAGAACCTGCTCATGATCAAAACGTGTTCCCAGCGCGATGAGGAACCCCATGGCGCACAGGGCGAACAGACCCAGGGACCGCAGGATCGTCAGGGTGACGCGCAGGGCGCGGCGTTGCGACGGGGACAGGGACCCCGTGAACGACGGAGCCGGTCTTACAGGCGTGTACGGCGCAGGACTGGCGGGAGCCGCAGTCATCGGGGGGCGGAAGCGCGGCCCCGGCGCCGCAGGAGTACCGGGAGCAGCGGGGTATGAGGGATGCGGGGCGAGTCCCGCATACCCCGCGTACCCCTGGTATCCCGGATATCCCGGATAGGCGGGGTAGGGGTAGGCCGGTGGGCTCGGCGGGTATGGCAGGGCCCGCGCCCCGAAGGGGGGCGCAGTGGGCTCAGTCCGACCGCCCCCAGGGCCACCGCTCCAGCCCGACACGGGTGGCGTGCCGGGTGCAGGAGTGGGCGGGTAGGTGGGGACCGACATGTGCTCACTGTAGAACCGGGCACTGACACGCATGATCGCCCGATAGGACACGATTCGGGCGCTAGGGCGCGGGAGGCATCGTCCTTTTGGACAGTCGCGATGAGTGCCCTTTCGGATGGCCGCCTCGAACTCATCGGTCGATGTGCGCGCTGCACGGCCGGGGCCATCGTTGTTCCCGTCAGCTGATCCCTGTCAGCTCCGGTGACGACTCACACCGTGATGGGCACTGCCGCATCCCGCTCAGTGCCTCACCTCCCGCATCTCGAAGGACCCATCATGACCAGCCCCGTCAACCCAGTCCCGTCCTCGCCCGCCGGTGTCCCCGCCGCGGGCTTCCCCGCCCCGGCCGCAGGCATGGGCATGCCCGCCCCCGAGCCGAAGCGCTCCTGGTTCGCCCGACACAAGATCCTCACCGGTATCGGCGCCTTCGTCGCCGTCGGCATGATCGCCTCCGCGCTCAACGGTGGTGCGGACTCGGGCGACTCGAGCACTGCCACCACTCCGCCCTCCGTCCAGTCGATGACCAGCGCGCCCGCTCAGGAGACCGCCGGCCAGGACTCCGCAGCCGCGCCCAGCCCGCAGCAGCAGGAGCCGGCAAAGGACGGCGATAAGTCGGACTCTGGGTTGAGCTTCCCCGGAAGCAGAGCAGCGACGTCGTCGGAAACGCCGGTGACACGATCGACGACGGCGGCATCAAGGTCAGTGCCACGCCCGTGGCCGCGGGCGACGCCACCCTGGGCCCCACCGCCTGCTCGACCATCACGATCACCAACGGCTCCAAGAACACCCTGGACGTCAACGCCCTGGACTTCACCTTGCAGGACCCGGCCGGGGCGATCAGCAACAGCGGCTTCCTGGGTCGAGCAACCACCTGTCCTCCTCCAAGCTCATCGCGGGCGGCTCGGTCAGCGGCGATGTCTGCTTCGATGCCGATGTGTCAGCCGGAGGACAGTACGTGCTCCTCTACAAGCCCACACTCTCGCTGTTCGGGCACCGCCGGGCCTGGATCAACAACCTCTGACATCCCACGGGGCCCGCAGGTGCATCTGGCACGTGCGGGCCCCACTGGCTGCAGGACGAACAAGGCTCGACACTCATTCTGTTGACACTTATGGTGGTGAACTGTCATCAGATTGTCCGGGGGTGTCAGAAATGAATCCTGCAGCCGCCACTGCCTCATGGACGAGGTGACCGAGGGACTCGGGCGCCGACAGACTCCCACCGACGTGTGACAGGACGTCGCCACGCCGCGCCCCGGCTCGCGTTGCGAATGTGGGAGCGGTCCCCGGGGAACGGCCGACCTCGGGAGTCGAGGCGCACCCCGCCATCCTCCTGTCACTCCTTGCACACAGTCAGGTGAGCCGCACGTCGTCGAGAACGCACCTGAGACTGCGAGTACGGCCTCCGCGGGTGCTGTGCTGTCTCCTCATTTCTGAGACGTTTGAGTGTCATGGCTTCTGAGACGTTCGGTGGCCTCGACGCAGCACTCGCTTCGGCCCGAGTCCCGCCTCGGGGCAGGCTACTGCACGAGGGTGGGGATCTACTGGCCGGGGGTTGTGCGTACTGCACGAGCCCCCGGCCCCCATGGAGTACACCCGACGCTCGTGCAGTGGCGCCCCACCCTCGTGGAGTGGACACTGGGCGAAGGGTGGGATCGACTCCGTGGCGCCTTGGCGGCGAAGTCGGCCGCGTAGGCCGGCGTCGCGTTCGTACCTTATGCCTCGCGTTCGGGGGTTCAAGGTACGAACCGGCGCCCTACCCTACGAACGCGAGGCGCTCACCCAAGGGCGAGCCCGGAGGCCGGAGCTGAGCTCGTCAGACGTGGCGCATACCGCACGGTCCCCCGGCAAGCCACCCAATCAGTGTCTCAGATGTCATGACATCCGAAACTCTCAGAAGTCATGAGACAACACAGGCCCCCGCGGGTGCAGACCGCGCGCCTTCAGCTGCGTCCTTAAGCCCCGGGGACCCCGGCTCAGATGCAGCGCGCGGACAGCACGCCGTCGATCGCGCGCAGCTCCTCAAGGACCTTGGGCTCGATCTCGCCCTCGACGTCGACCAGCATCACCGCCAGCTCACCACGCGACTTGTTGAGCAGGTTGGCGATGTTCTGCTCCTGCTGGGCCACGATCGTGGAGACCTGGCCGACCATGTTGGGCACGTTGCGGTTGACGATGACGAGCCGGTGCGTGCCCTCCTGGCGCGCCATGACGGCCTCGGGGAAGTTCACCGAGTTGTGGACCTGCCCGTCCTCGAGGAAGCCGCGCAGGGAGTCCACCGCCATCATGGCGCAGTTGCGCTCGGCCTCCTTGGTGGAGGCGCCCAGGTGCGGCAGGAGATGCACTTGGGGTGCTTGTGGACCTTCGTGGAGGGAAGTCGCACGTAGCCGCCCAGCGTGCCCTCGTCGAGGGCGGTCACGACGGCGTCGGTGTCCACGATCTCGGCCCGCGCGAAGTTGAGCAGCACCGCGGTCTCCTTCATCGAGGGCCAGGCGCTGGGTGCTCACCAGCCCGCGGGTGGCGGGGATGAGGGGCACGTGGACGGTGAGGATGTCGGCGCGGCGGAAGACCCTCCTCCATGGAGTCGGCCCGCCCGACCTCGGCGCTCAGGTGCCAGGCGTGCTCCACGGAGATGCCCGGGTCGAAGCCGACGACGTTGAGCCCCAGCCCCAGGGCCGCGTTGGCCACCTGCACGCCGATGGCCCCCAGCCCGATGATGCCGAGCGTGCGGCCGGGCAGCTCGAATCCGACGAACTGCTTCTTGCCGGCCTCGACGGCCTTGGCGATCTCGGCGTCGTCGCCCTCAAGGGTGTGGGCGAAGCGGGCCGCCGGGATGAGGTTGCGCGAGGCGATGAACAGGCCCGCCAGGACCAGCTCCTTGACGGCGTTGGCGTTGGCGCCGGGGTGTTGAACACGGGCACGCCGCGCTCGGTGAGCGCCTCAACCGGGATGTTGTTCGTGCCGGCGCCGGCGCGGGCCACGGCCAGGACCGAGTCCTCGATGGGGGTGTCGTGGAGCTTGGCCGAGCGCACCAGGAGGGCGTCGGGCTCCTCCACGGAGCCGCCGACCTCGTAGAGCTCGTCGGGCAGCCGGGACAGGCCGGCCCCGGAGATGGCGTTGAGGGTACGGATGCGGAACTTGTGGTCAACGCTGCTGGTGGTCACGGAACTACTTTCTGCAGAGCGGTCCGGGTGGGGAAGAGGTTGTGACGGGCGGCCGGGCTCACGGGCCGGTGGTCGGGCCCGCAGGCCAGGCGAGACGGCTGGGACGGCAGACCGGTGGGCGCTCAGGCCCGGGCGGCGAAGTCGGTCATGTAGTCGATGAGGGCGCGCACGCCCTCGATCGGCATGGCGTTGTAGATGGAGGCGCGCATGCCGCCCACGGAGCGGTGGCCCTTGAGGTTGGTGAGCCCGGCGGCCTGGGCGCCGGCCAGGAAGTCGGCGTCGCGGGCGGGGTCGGCCAGGGTGAAGGGCACGTTCATCCAGGACCGCGAGCGCTCCTGAACCGGGTTGGTGTAGAGTCGGAGGAGTCGATGAAGCCGTAGAGGAGCTTGGCCTTGGCGCGGTTGCGCTCGGCCATCGCCTCCAGACCGCCGCCGTCCTCGAGCCAGTGGCCGATGAGCCCCAGCAGGTAGATGGCGAAGGTGGGGGGCGTGTTGAGCATGGAGTCGGCGTCGGCCATCTTCTGGTAGTCCAGGATGGTGGGGGTCACCGGGCGGGCCCGCCCCAGCAGGTCCTCGCGCACAATGACGACGGCCAGCCCGAGGGCCCCATGTTCTTCTGGGCGCCGGCGTAGATGAGGCCGTAGCGGGAGACGTCGATGGGCCGCGAGAGGATCGTGGAGGAGAAGTCGGCCACGAGCGGGACCTCGCCGGCCTCGGGCACGTAGTCGAACTCGACGCCACCGATGGTCTCGTTGGGGGTGTAGTGCAGGTAGCGGGCCGCCTCGGGCACCGTGAAGGAGCCGGGCTCGGGGGTGGTGGTGTAGGAGGAGGCGGCCTCGTCGGCGGGCACGACGACGTCGAGCTCGTAGGCGCCGGCCTGCTTGATGGCCTTGGCGGACCACTGGCCGGTGTTGAGGTAGGCGACCGTGTCACCGGGGGCGGTCAGGTTGAGGGGGATGCCGGCGAACTGGGCGCTGGCCCCGCCCTGGAGGAAGAGCACACGGTAGTTGTCGGGGACGGACAGGAGGCGGCGCAGGGTGGCTTCGGCGTCGGCCGCGCAGGCCACGAAGTCGGCCCCGCGGTGGGAGACCTCCAGGATGGACATTCCCGATCCGCCCCAGCTGGTGAGCTCGGAGGCGGCCTGCTCGAGGACGGGCAGGGGGAGCTGGGCAGGACCGGCGGAAAAATTGAAGACGCGCACGGAGTCATCATGGCCGCTTATGCGCGCGGCGGCAATCTCGTCCCGCATGGCGACGACGCCTCTCATTGCGTCCCGCCCCGGAAGGCCTCGTCGATCCCCTCGACGTCCTGCCTGGCCGACGCCACCCGCCGACGTCGGACCGCAGCCGGAACGAGGCGCAGCGCGGCACGAAATTCTCATGTCCGCCAAAAGTACGAGTGACACAGACCCTCCGCCCCGTCAACTGGGCACGTTGTCAGCGATAGCACAGGGTGGACCGCTCAACTGGCCGGTAGGGTTTACCCACACCCAAATCCCTACCTGACAAGTTTTTATGATCGATTCACAGCACGACGAGACCACTTCTGCAGCAGCTTCCGGTTCCAAGCCGAGGGCCGCGCAGCAATCGCACGGCCCAGGTTCTGATCGCACGCCCTCCTGGGACGCCAGATGCTCGACCGGCTCCGCAGGGGGCGCAAGCCGCGCTTGGGCGCCATCCTCGTGGCACTCGTCGCCGTGGTGTCCCTGGCCACCGGGTTCCGGGCCTGCAACTGCAACCGGGCCTGGACGGAGGTCTCCGCGGCGGCCACGCCGGAGGCCAACCCGCTCAAGGGCATGATGCCCTTCGCGCCGTCGGACGCCTCCCACTCGCCGGCACTTCAGGACAACGCCCCGCCCTACACGATGGAGTGGCTGACGCTGCCGGTCAGCGACGTCGTCACCGGGCCCGGCTCGTACTCCTGGGACAAGCTCGATGAGCACCTCAACGCCATCGCCTCGCGCGGGCACCAGGCGGTGCTGCGCTTCTACGTCGACTACCCCGGGCGCCCCAGCGGCATACCGGCCTACCTGCTGAACTCCCACGCGGTGGCGACCCACGAGTACACGTTCCACGGCAACGCGCCGGGCCAGTCGCTGGCGCCGGACTACAACGACCCCGAGATGATGTCGATGCTCACCGGCTTCATCTCCGCCCTGGGCCAGCAGTACGACGGCGACCCGCGCCTGGCCTTCATCACCCACGGCCTGGTGGGCTTCTGGGGAGAGGGGCACACCTACCCGATGAACGGTAAGGTCTCCGGGGAGAACCCCTCCGGCGAGAACTGGATGCCGTCGGCGGCCAACCAGAACACCCTCATCGACACCTGGGACGGAGCCTTCCAGGTGACGCCGACGCTGGCGCGCTACCCGTCCGCGGAGACGGTCAAGCGCGGGGTCGGCTACCACGACGACTCCTTCGGCTACGCGACGATGGACACCGCCGACTGGCACTTCCTGCCGCAGCTGAAGCAGGCCAAGGCGGACCAGGCCTGGCAGCAGCACCCGATCGGCGGCGAGGTCTACCCGGGCATCCAGGAGTGCTCCGTGCGCAACCCGGGCAGCTGCATGGCCTCGGGCTCCAACGGAGGAACGGTGGACATCAACGCCTCCATCAAGGCCACGCACGCGAGCTGGCTGGTGGACAACTGGGCCTTCACCACGACGCTCAACAGCTCCGAGCGCGAGCGGACCGTGCAGGCCTCCGCCGAGACCGGCTACGACCTGGCGGTGGCGCGCTGGCGGATGCGCAACGGCAAGGTCGAGGTGCAGATCGCCAACAACGGGGTGGCGCCCTTCTACTACAACTGGAACGTGAGGCGGTGGCCATCAACACCTCCAACGGCATGGAGGTCGGGCGCACCACGCTCAGCGGCGACCTGCGCAAGATCGCGGTCGGCAAGACCCAGACCTTCTCCGGGCAGCTCCCGGCGGACCCTGCCGGGGAGAACACGATCCTGGTGCGCGTGGTCAACCCGCTGGAGTCAGGTCAGCCGCTGCGCTTCTCCAGCGCCGGCCAGGACCAGACGCTTCCCGGCTACCTCACCCTGGGCCGCACCCCCACCAAGTAGGCCGGGCCCGACGGCGGAGTCCTGACGGAATGCCGGCGGGGCCCGGCGGGGCCCACCGGGAGCCGGCTCGGAGCCGGCCGCCCCGAGCCGGGTCCGGGTGGCCGCCTCAGGCCGACTCCGGGCGGCCGCCTGAGGCGCCGTCATTCCCCGGTCGTCCTCCGCTCATCCTCTGTACTGTGGTCCCATGCATGAGGATCGGATTGTGGGCAGTCTCCTGGGGCTGGCAGTGGGCGACGCCCTGGGTACCACCGTCGAGTTCCAGGCCCGTGACTCCTTCTCGCCGGTCACCGACATGGTGGGTGGCGGGGTGTTCCGTCTGGCGCCCGGGCAGTGGACTGACGACACGTCCATGGCGCTGTGCATCGCCGCGAGCCTGGTTGAGACCGGGGCCTACGATCCCCGCGACCAGCTGGCCCGGTTCCTCCACTGGTACCGCGACGGGTACCTCAGCAGCACGGGCCGGTGCTTCGACATCGGCAACCAGACCCTCACCGCCCTGGGGAGTTCGAGGCCACCGGCGAGCCCTACCGCACGGCGGCCGGTGGGATGAGCGCGGGCAACGGGTCGCTGATGCGCCTGGCACCGGTCGCGATGGCCTTCTGCGACGACCTCGAGGCAGCGGGGCGGCTCTGCGCCGACAGCTCGCGCACCACCCATCCCGCCGTCGAGTGCGTTGAGGCGTGCGGGGCCTACGGCCAGCTGATCGCGGCCGCCATCCAGGGTGCGGCGCACGCACAGCTTCATGCGCTGGCCGCCGACCTGGCCGGGCAGGTGACCAGCCCCGAGCTGGCGGCGATCCTGAGTGGCTCCTACCGGGTCAAGGAGCGCGAGGACATCTCGTCGTCGGGCTACGTCCTGCACAGCCTGGAGGCGGCGCTGTGGGCCCTCGCCCGCACCGACACCTTCCTCGACGGGGCGCTGCTGGCCGTGAACCTGGGCGACGACGCCGACACCGTCGGGGCCATCTACGGGCAGCTGGCGGGGGCGTTGTACGGGCGCAGCGGCATCCCGGAGAACTGGCGGACCCGCCTCCACGACGCCAGGATGATCGAGGACCTGGCGGCGGGGATCGCGGGGCGGGTCGGAACCTTCAAGGTCGCGGCTCTCTGAGGAGCGAGTCGCTGACAGTGGCCTGGTGGGACGCCTGTGTCCATGACGCTGACATCAACCCGCACCGGCGTCGCGAGCCGAGACGGAGCCTTGGAATTCCAACGATTCCGCTGGGCGTTCCGACGGCGGGACCGTTGATGTCAGCACCGTGGACACTGAGCTGCTGACGTGCTCGACTCCGCGAGGTCTTACAAGGTCTTAGCGGTGGCGCCGGGCGCCTCACCCCAGGGGCCGGCCCCGCCTTCCCGCCAGCCTGGCGTCTGTCCAGCCGTTTCTGGTTCCCGCCTGGTTCCCCGCGCAGCCTCCCGGCGGTGGCTCGACGTCGGCGCTAGCCCGCCCCGCCTCGGCCGGCCCACTCCACGAGGGTGGGGATCTACTGGCCGAAGGTTGTGCGTACTGCACGAGCCCCCGACCCCGCGGAGTAGCCCCAACCCTCTTCCAGTAGTACCCGACCCTCGTGCAGTAGGCGCCCTGGGCAGCTGACCGAGCCCAGGCAGCGTCAACCGCATGTCGATGTAGACCCCCGCGTGCACGGGGCTGGCGCGCTGCTACTGCTGGGCGCGGACGAGACGATGCTCTACCCCCGCGTACGCGGGGCGGACGCCGCAGCAACCTCAGCGACCAGTGAGCGCGACCCGCTACCCCCGCATACGCGGGGGCTGACCTCCTGGAGTCCCAGTTGGATATCGTGACCCGCCCTCTACCCCGCGTACGCGGGGCTGACTTCTGACAGAAAGCGCGAACCATTCTCATCGTGCCTCTACCCCCGCATACGCGGGGCTGACTTGCTGACGACCTTACCGATCCACCCGTCGCGGCCTCTACCCCCGCATACGCGGGGCTGACGACACGGCCCGAGGAGAGTTGATCCCCACCTCTACCCCGCACTACGCAGGGGCTGACACTGGTGCGATCAGCACCTGGACGCCATCGGCCCTCTACCCCCGCATACGCGGGGCTGACTGGATCGTCGTCGCAGCGCGCGCACGCAGGGCGCCTCTACCCCCGCATACGCGGGGCTGACAGGACCTCCGCGAGGCGGGCGGTCATCGGTGCGCCTCTACCCCCGCATACGCGGGGCTGACATTATCAAAAGGAAGTTTCCACGCCCGATATTGCCTCTACCCTGCATACGCGGGGCTGACTCACCGCGCCAAGAAGGGCGAGGAACCACTGGACCCTCTACCCCGCGTGCACGGGGCTGACCCCTGGTACTGATCGCAAGCGTGTTCGGGGTGGCCTCTACCCCCGCATACGCGGGGCTGACTACCTCATGCACCTCACGCACCGTGTCCGATCCCCTCTACCCCCGCATACGCGGGGCTGACCGTGCTGACCTGCGGTGTTAGTCGGTTCTGGGTCGCCGTGGGTTCACTGCCAAGGTGGTGGCTCCCAGGGGAACCATGAGGGTGCCGTCGAAGATCACCGGCCCGGGCACCTCCGCGTCGAAGGCGACCGAGACGTGCCAGCGCCCGTTGTCCTCCTGCACATCGACACCTCCGTCGCTTCGCGACTCGGAGTGACGCTCGACCTCAACGAGTCCGCAGCCGAGCCCCGAGGCGCATCCCTCCAGTATGTCCATGATGCCTTCAGGATCCTCCGCCGTCGGCACAACGGTGGTCCACAGCGACGATGGAGCGGTAGCGGCTCGCAGAACTCGAGGCAGAGAAGCCATCGTCCTGGTCTCGGCGAGTCTGGCCTCAACCACCCCCGTTCTCACCGCGAGTCCCACGGATGGAAGCCGAGGCCCCCCGGCCACGAGCACCCCCCGCAGGACGGGCAGGTGACGGCGGCCCAGTCCACCGATGAGTGGCAGCATCCAGCCTGTTTCTTCAAGGGAGTCTCGCAGCTGCTCCGCGACGAGAGCAGCGTCGGAGGCATGCACCAGAACTGCGCCTTGTCGCCCACTGTGGGGCATTCGGTAGAGCGAGCACGTGCGCAGCAGCTCCCGAGTATCAGGCGCAGCCCCATCACCGGACCTGCCCACCCACGAGCCGATAAGGATAGGTGGGTCGCACGCCCATATACGGATGCGTCCCCGTCACGGTGCTGCGGCGCCGCTCCTCCTCGCAGGGCGTCCAAAGCAGCCAGAGTCCTTCCGTTCCCACCCGCAGCTGAATCCAGCCCGTCGGGTCCGGTTCCCAACAGAAATGGCCAGTGGCACCTCGACAGCACCGTCGACGACGTCGAGCAGCACAGGGTGAGGTCGGACGCCCGAGGTACTCACGAACCGCGCCACCTTCTGCAGAACGCCCAGATCGACTGGGCCATCAACGGCGAAGGTCCAACGCACGACGTCGTCCCGGCCGGTACCGACCATCATGCCGCACTCCGGGATCTTTCGCCTGCTTCTCCAGGAGGCGGTCGTTTCGGTCGACAATCCCGGTCGGCGAACCGTTCTTGTCCATCTTCAACTCGTTGTTGACGGGAACCCACCGCCGGTAACCGATCTGACGCTCACCGGCCAGAGGGGCGGTGATTCGTGGAGGAAAGCATCGGAAGAGAGCCTCGACCTCGGTGATGCCTTCTCCGAGGCCATGGGCGGCAGACAGCATCGCGGCCAGTACCCTGCGCTGGAGCCGGCGGCCATTCGGCGCGACCGTCACCATCGTGCGCGTTGAACTCTCCGAGGGGGAACGAGGCCGTGATGGTCAGATCACTCATCGCTGCTGCGTCCGTCAGTCTTGCGCCCGTCGACATCCAGGATGATCTTCCCCAGCGGGGAGTTGTGGGTGATCGTAACCGTGGTGGCACCGTTCCAACCGATCTCCTGGCCCAGGTCACGCACGAGGTCCACCAGCTCATCGACCTCCGGCAATGCGAGGGACTCGGAGGGTGCCCCGTGCCTCTCGACCTTGACCTCGAGGCCCGGCTCGCGCAGACGCAGTTCCGCCCCTGCACGCAGATCCAGTCGTTCCTGAAGCAGTCGGTACAGCAGCAGGGTCAGGCTGACCACCAGCGCTCGCGCAGGCTCCGAGCGAGAAAAGGCGAATGTCCTCAACCCAGCAAGGGAGAAGAAGGCCTTTCCCTTGATGAATTTATAAGTGAGGTCAGAAGGAGCCTTAGCAACCTTGGCGGGAGGCATCGACCCCAGCCCTAAGTTGGACAGCTCCACCCCCTGAATCTTCACTTCTTTAGCGACTCCCGCAAAAAGTGGATCCGTTTTCCCCGCCATACGACGACGCTCAGACACACCGGTCGCAATAATCTCCGACGTGAACAGTCTCGCGGAACGCGACTCCGCAGGGTTCATGACGTAGTAACCAAGATATTTGTCTCGCGTCGCATTCAGCTCACGAGCATTCTTACCCCCCTCTTTGTTGCCTCCCTGATTGGCTTTGTCTGCAGCCTTCTGGGAGCGCTTCGTCTGCGAGTGCCACCATCCGAAGGGGATCGCTGTGGGAAATCCAGTGAGCAGGGCGTCCGGCTGGGAGCGGGTGGCGTTTTGGATCCCCTCAAAATCGACCCCCTTGTCGGTGAGCTCGTCTCGTATGAGCCTCCAGGTGGCGTCGGCCTGCCGGTGGGAGAGCTCCACGGAGGTGGTCAGCACCTCCCCTTCCTCATCGACGAGGACCACCAGGGGGAACCCCAGCACCTCTGCGAGGGTAGAGGTTCCTCCTCTGAAACGACTGGCCAGGAGCGCCTCGCACCGCGAGGCCTGGGAGCCCCAGGTATCAATCGTGGCCCGCCTTTCCATCGTCGACAGTTTCAAAGAAGCCGACAATCTCGCCGCCCTGGCGGATCGTGCCCGCCGGCGGCGTCACGGTCATTCCCGCCAATGAGTCGTATTTACTGGTCACGCTGATTCCAGCCACCGCACTGTCCTCCATGAGGGCGCCAATGGTGGAGCGAAATTCTTGAGCCGTCGCCATCGTTCAATCTCCTTATCTGCATATCTATTGCCATACTGGTCGAACACAGTTCTCATTCACGCCCTCACAGCACCAGGGGCATCCCGTAGCCGTAGGCCTTCCCCCTCCCGATGCCCTGGTAATAGGCGGCTTCCCCAGCCTCACTGATACTGCTCACAGTGCCGGTGATATCCCGGAGAGTGAAGGGAGCGTCCACCTCGTCGGCCCACGAACCACCTCGGCGAGACCGTCAGCTCACTGACCTCCAGACCATGGCGCTCCAGCAAATCGGTGGCCCATCCGTGAGCTTCTTCGTCGAGGACAGCGCGGACGCGGTTCTTTCCCGATTCGTCGGCATGGCGTTTCTCGGCCACGACTCGGACAGTGAAGCGTTGACCGACGGCGAACCCTGACGGAGCCTCGATAGGCTGTGTTCCGGGCAGATCGAGATCGGCCCGGAATCTGATGACCAGGGAGCCCTTCTGCCCGCCGTACTCGGTTGGTAGGGCCAGGCGGTACAGGACGCCGAGGTCTGCTCGAATCGACCGCGAAGCGCCTCTGAGATCCGGCAAGTACGACATGGCGCGGCGATGGACGCCATCCGGTGTTCCTAGGTCCGGTAGCACTTGTCCCAGCGGAAGGACTGCAATGCGATCAGGCATGGGTTGTTGTCACCTCTTCCTTTTTCATGCCCCGGGGTGGGCGGGCGCGAACGATGTCACCTTGGCTGTGGATCCGGTTCCGCGAATGAGGGATGTCCACCGGTGCCAGGGCAGTTCGGGCGGCGGGGACTCGTGCAGATCGATGATCGCCGCCATGGTGAGGGGAACCGGATTCAGCACCCAGGTGAGGGCCTTGGCCGGATACTCTCGCGTCATCTCGCGCTGCTGCGGCTGGAGGAGCAGGTGCCCGCAGAGGGCCAGGAGATCCACGAGCGGGTACACATCGCACTCCTCCGATCCGCTGGTGATACGCGGGGTCGCCTGGCTGGCGGAGAAGCGCAGCCCCGGCTTGGCCCGAGCAACGGCAAGGTCGCCGTGCACAAGTCGGTCAAGGTGCGTCGCCCCCGCAGCGACAGCATCGTCCGCAGTGGCCCGTGACGCACCTATGAGCCTCCAGGTGTCCTGCACCGACTTGGCGGTATGGCTCTTGCCGCTGAGCAAGGTCAACGCCGAGGAGCGGACCTGGAGATCCTGCATGCCCGTACTCTTCAACCGCTCGGCTGACGTCGCTGACGCATCGAAGACGGCTACCGGCCCACATGTGCTGAGGTCGCTCGTCTTGTCGGCGGCCTGCCAGCCGGCATGTGACAGGGACGTTGACCGCAGATCGCGCGGGCGTCGTCGTGGTGATGCCGCGCAACCCACGCTCCCCGAGGCCCCAGGTCCGCTCCACCAGACCACGAGCGGCCACATTCACCAGCTCGTCCGTATCCCCGCCATAGCCGACGACGGGGACTGCCTCCCCCTCGAAGTGGAGCGTCGCCCCCGGCAGTAGCGACACCAGTCCCCAGGTCGCCAGGACATAGGCTGCACGATTTCCCGGTAGCGCAGTCAGGCGGTACTCGGCAGGCTCATCAGGGCATTGCACGCTACTCATGGTTCTGCTCCAGTTCTTGCGAGACGTCCCAGTCAGCCAGGCGAAGGATCGTCTCGATCAGCGCCAGGGTGTAGGGGCCGTAGCGATCATTGAGACGGTGGAAACGGTTCATCGCCTCAGCCCAAGAAGGGCCACACGGGTCCTGATGCCGTGGAGCTGTTCCGTGCTCGGGCAGGCACACCGGTCCTGGGCCTCGGAAGCGGCCGTGGTGACTGAGAACCAGATGCATCACCAGGTCGGGATCGTGCGCCGTCTGCTCACCTCTGTCGAGCTGTTCCTGGAGGAGATCCGCTGAGGCCGCTTCGTGCCTCCAGGCGAAGGGAACGCCGGCCATGCGCATGGAGCGGTTCCAGTACCTGCGAGGGCCGAGACTTGCTCAGCTGCCTTCGATGCTCCCGCTGAACCGGATCCTCCAGAAGGAGGAAGCCGTCTCATCCACGGCAGCCCCTGAGGGCGGCCTGCATCCTGGGATCGGCCTTGCCGTCGTCATGAGTGGCGCCCGGCCGTGACGAGGTCCTCCACCAGGTTCTCGGGCAGGCCGATGGCTCGGGCCCACTGTCCTGCACGCTCACCCACCTGGTCTCCGTGACCACACAGGGTGCGCTCGTCGGCGTCATCCTCGGTGCTCGCGGGACGTTCGGTGGCGGCCTCCACGAGCCGCAGGCGGAGCCACGGGTGAGGACTGTCGGCGCCAAGGACGTCGTCGACGATCTGCCAACCCGGTGGCACTGCGAGCAGGGCCGCCTCTTCCAGGAGGTCGGCGTACGGGTCGTCGGTTCGCAGGTCACCCTCGGACAGGTCCGTGAGGATGATCGCCTCCCTCCGGCTCGTCCCCGTCGCGAGGGACACCAGCTCCTTGGACACCTCCTCAGCCGTGGCGCCGGGCATGACGTGCTGCCCGGAGTAGTCACGGCCGGCGTTCTCCAGCCCATAGGGGTTGCTACCGTCACTCGGCGCCAAGACGAGGATCTGACCGGGAACCAGATCGGGAAGAGAGTCCCCGACCTCAAGGACGCGCGGCTCCTGCGACGTCGGATCGATAATGACGAGGGGCTGCGTTTTCACCGCCTGTTTCGCTACCTCCTGAGCATCGTTCAGCGGGATGCTCCAGGCCTCGGCTCGAAGATCGGGCCGCCAACGAGTCAGGTCCTCCCGGAGGGCCTCGGAACTGACGCCGGCGAGGTCTCCCACACTCTTGCGGAAGACGATGAATGTGTCCGGCCGTGGATCGGCCAGCGGCCGGATCCACGGGTGAACCGGGGCGTCGTTGCGGGATCCCAGGGTGCGCAGATAGGCGGCGAAGACATTCGGAGGGATGATGACCGGGACCTGGAGTCGCGTTCGCCAGATCCTCCCGTCCGACAGCCTCATCGAGCCGCTTCACCACCTCACCGAGGGTGGTGGCTCCGTCGATCAGCTCGACGACGGCGTCTGCAGGCTCCGCCGTGGATCGGGTCCTTACTCGTGGTGGAGTGAACGATGGTCACGCTACCGTCGGAGCGGGCTCCGACCCGGTTGACCCGTCCCAGGCGCTGCACCAGGGAGCCGGCCTGACAGCTCTCCGTCAGGAGGTGGGTGAAGTCGAGGTCGGCACCAACCTCCAGAGTCGATGTGGCCACCACAACGGTGGCCTGAACGTCCTGACGGCCCTCGGCCCCCGTCCGATAAGGGCAGAGTCCCTTCATGGCGTCCTCGCCACGGCGAGCAGGCATCCCGCCGACCATGACGTCCACGTGAGGAGCCTGCTCCTTCAGCTTTCGGGCCTGCTTCTTCAACCCGGCCACGACCTTCTTGACGGTGTCCAGGGTGTTACAGAAGACGACCAGCGACTCTCCCCGGCTCAGCTCCTTCGCGCGGCTACACGCCTGCTCCGTGAGCGCAGCTGCCGCCTTGCCTTCCACGCAGTGAACGTCCACTGGGACACCGTCACGATGCGCCCGACGTGCGCCCAGTTGCGGATCGAGGCGGCACTCCTCCTCCCAGTCCAGGCTGAGACCGGGAGTCGGTTCCTGGTCGGCCCCCCGGTGGAGGGTGGGAAGCGTCATGGGTGTCGCCGTCATCGCCATGACCTGCAGGCCCGGGACGCTGCCACCACAACGATCCTCGAGCCTGCTCTCCTCGCTGCGGAGCACGAACAAGGTGGTCAGGGCCTGCTCGGACAGGTGCGCCTCGTCGAGGACCCAGAATGCATCCAAGCCAGTCAGCGCGGCATCGATGCTGCGGCGGTAGGGCGAGAGCTGGTAGCCGCGGAACAGCAGACGAGACACGGTCATGTCGAGTGTTCCCACGATGATGGCTGGCCGCGAGGGGTAGCGCGTGTGCTCCGTCAGGTCCCCGATCAGCGTCAGCGAGCCCGCCGCGCAGGCGACGCACCTCGAGTACCTCCGCCTCAGCAGGGATCGCGAAAAGCCGATCGCAGCACCTCGGCCACGCGCCTCACCGCCGACCGGTCACCTGCACCTTCTGCGAGCGCCTTTCTGATCCTTTGCGCCGCCTCGAAGGAGTCATCGACGACGGCGCGCCGGTCGACAACGAGATGCAGTCTCAGGGGGACCACCCGTTTCCGACGACGCCGGCTTACCTGCTCGGCGTCCTGTGCCAGCGCGTACAACCATCCGATGAGGACCGCGAGGGTCTTGCCCATCCCGGTCGGGACGCTGAGGTGGGACGGCGGCTCTCCCTGGGCGAGGCGCTCGGCCAGGCGCACCTGGTAGTCCCTGGGTTCATGCCCAGTGATCTCGCGGAAGAGGTCTGTGAAGTCGAGGCGGCTCACATCAACACTCCTGAGAAGTTGGCTTTACCATAGATAAGTTCAACCCCCAGTCCCCTGGGGCAGCACCGCCAGCACTTCCGTGCGAACCATTGATAATCCGCTACCTCCACCAGCTGTGGAGCCGATGTATCTCCTGAGAGACACGGCGGCGATGAGAGTCATCTTACACTTGGCGAGCCCACCTGTCACTGCCCGCTGCTGTGCCGGGGATCCAGAGGGGCGCGGCGGACAACACTGAACGCGACCAAACTGATCATTAACTCTTGACCAAATAGTCGATGAAGGCACGACCGATCTGATCGTCACCGCAGCTCCCAGACCCCAGAGTTATCCACAGACTCACTCTTTTTGGCTGTACGGCGGCACAAAGTGGCCCTTACGATCAGTTCATGACCACCTACCAGCCGCGTCTCATGGACCAGCGCCTCGAGGAGCTGCTGCGGTCGGTCCCGGCGGTCAGCGTCGAAGGAGCCCGCGCCGTCGGGAAGACCCGCACCGCCAGAGCCCACGGCACTACCTTCATTGCCGTTGACGATCCCGATGAACGCGCCCAGCTCGCCGCCATCGGATCGCGTTTCACCACACTTCCCAGCCCTCTCGTCATCGACGAGTGGCAACGCATGCCCGAGCTGTGGGACCGGGTACGTCGCGCCGTCGACGACGATCCCTCTCCCGGTCGTTTTCTGCTCACCGGGTCCTCCACACCGTCCCAGGCGCCCACCCACACCGGCGCAGGACGGATCATCACCCTGAGGATGCGTCCCTTCAGCCTGGCCGAGCGCGCGATCGAGACCCCAACGGTCTCGGTGGGGAGCCTGTTAGGCAGTGGCCTCGGCACTCAGGACCCCTCCGCCCTGACCCCGATCGAGGGGTACACGAGTGTCATCGATCGACCAGTACGTCGATGAGATCTGCCGCTCGGCTTCCCGCCATCAGGAGCAGCCGCCTTTTGGGGCGCAAGGCCCAGCTGGACGGATACATCGAGCAAACGCTCCGGCATGATCTACCGGAAGCGATCGGCGGCAGGCGACGTCCACGATCCGTGAGGGAGTGGCTGACGGCCTACGCCAGCGCGGTGGCCACAACGGCGAGCTTCAGCTCCATCGCCGAGCTGGCGACCAGGCCCCTGAGCACCGACATGGGCTTGCGACGGCGCGCTCCTACCGAGACCACCTCAGCGGGATGTGGCTACTGGACCCGGTTCCGGGCTGGAGCCCCAGCGAGAACGAGTTCTCCCGTAACAACCTGACCGACAAGCACCAGCTGTGCGACCCGGCCCTGGCCGCTCGTCTTCTTGGATACGGTCCCGCCGAGGTGCTCGGGGTCGGCCACCCTGATCCTCACCAGCCCTCGGGGCACCCCGCGCCGCCCCCGAGTGCTCGGCTCACTATTCGAGTCCCTGGTGATTCAGAGTCTTCAGGTCTACGCCGAGGTCCTCAGTGCCCGGGTCTTCCACCTGCGCACCAAAGGCGGGCTCCAGGAGATCGACGTCATCCTCGAAGGAGCCGACCGTCGGGTCGTCGCCTCGAGATTAAGGCGAGGGCCACCCCAAGTCGGAGGCACCAAGCACCTGCGCTGGCTGCGCAAGAAGATCGGGCCGAGGCTCGCGGACGCAGTCCTGGTGACCACCGGTCGTCTGGCCTACTGGGACGAGGACGGGATCGCCGTCGTGCCGGCCGCCCTGCTGGGACCGTAGGACCTCGGCCTGTTCCCTCACCCGACGCGGCCCCAGCCCCGGCTCACAGGGGGTAGGCCGACGCCTTGCCTTCGATGGCCTCGGTGAGGTCGATCTCGCGCTCGCCCAGGCTGAAGCGGTAGCGGCCCAGGATCTCCAGGGGCTCGTCCTCGGCGGCCAGGTAGGCGCGCACGGCCTCCTTCTCCTCCTCGTCGAGCCAGGTCATCTGGTCCGACAGGCACCGGCTAGCGGCTGGCCTCGGCCACGTCGCGCAGCCACTGCATCTGGGTGTCGTCCAGGAGGTTGCGGCGGTGGCGGAAGAAGACGACGTCGGGTCGACCCCGATGACCCGCCCAGCCAGAGCCGGTTGATGCCGGCGTGCAGGGCGTTGTAGGCCTGGCGTCGGATAAGTCGTCGGAGGCGTAGTTCTCCCACATGGGAGCCACGTCCAGCCCCACCCTGCACCGCGTCGAGTAGCCCGATGGAGGGCATAGATGAGCGCCCCGGGCCCCGAGGAAGGTCTCCTCCCTCGGCGGTGTCGCGCACGAGCGCAGCCCGGTGCGGCAGGCCTCCTCCCGGTCGATCTGGCGGTGGCGGCAGCCGGGAATGGCGGCGGCGTTGATGAAGTCGAGCTTGAGGTAGCTGAAGCCCCACCGGTGGACGATCTTGGCGATGAGCTTGCGCACGTAGGTCTGGGCGGTGGGGTGGGTCGTGTCCAGCGCGTAGTAGTCACCACCCCAGTTGGAGCCGGCCACGGCCAGTCCGCCGTCGGCGTTGTGGACGAACATCTCCGGGTAGTCGCGCACGGCCCGCGAGCCCGGCAGGGCGATGAGGGCGCCACCCACAGGCCCGGCTGCATGCCGGCCTTACGGATCCGGGTCGCGGCGGCCTCCATGCCGTCGCCGAAGCTCTCGCCGGCCTCCAGTCGCCGACCGCGGCCTCCCAGCCGTCGTCGATCTGCAGCGTCTTGAAACCCAGCTCGGCGACCTGCGGGATCTCGCGCTCGAGGGCCTCCTGCGAGATGGCCTCGTGGTAGAGTACCAGGAGCACCACACGCTCTGCGGCTCGATCGCCCGGCCCCCAGGCTCTCGCCGAGCCTGCGCGCGTAGCGGGCCATGACGGCGGTGGCGGGGCCGGGCAGGATCACCCAGCGCGCCGGGTCGCCGGACTCGGTGAAGGCCTCCAGGACCGCGGTGTCGGCGCGCAGCCGCGGCGTGCGCCCGTCCAGGCAGCCCACGAGCAGCGCCCCGGCGGAGTCCTCCAGGACCGCCATCCAGGCCGAGTGGTGGCGGGCCGGGTCGTCCCAGGGGGCGTCGTCGGCGGTCCGACGGCGCTGCTCATTAGCGATACGCATGGGCGCCTCGCTCTGGGCGGCGCCAGCCCGACGGCGACCAGGAGTTCTGGCCGGTGCGGTAGAACTCGCCGTCGCGCATGTCGTGCAGGAGGGTCAGGTGGGAGGCCTCGACGTGACTCGCGCCGGTGGCGCCACCGGCCCCGTGCTGGGTGGTCACCGTGCCGTCGCAGGCCAGGGCGATGCTGCGCCCGGTCAGGTGATGTGGTGAATCATGCGCTCTCCTCGGCTCCGGCCTGTCCTGCCCGCGGGTCAGGTCCCCTCAAGGCACCGGCACCGCCAGCTCGCACTGTACGTGCTACCGATCGTACAGACCGACATTTCTTTTCAAAGATGACGCGGAGCCGCGTCGTTTATGAAGATTCCGTCGGTAAGTGAGGATTGTGTTGCCCACGGTGGAAGTAGGCCGCCAGCTCCGCGTCGAGCTCGGGCACGTCGAAGGGCACGGAGCCCGAGCGCAGGGACCGGGTGGCCAGCACCCCCGCTGCGACGGCGTCGCGCGCGCTGACCGGGGAGACCTCGGTGGCCCCGCCGTCGCGCACGAAGCGCAGGAACTCGTCGATGGCGAGCTGGTCGGCGCTGTCGTGCCCGGTGCCCTCCTCGGCGATGACGTACTCCTGGGTGGCGCGCTCGGCGTAGTGCTCGGTGCGCTTCGTCCACACCTTGACGACGTCACCGGCCCCGTCACCGAGGTTCTGGCCCGACCGCGGGTGCCGATGACCGTGTAGCTGCGCCAGTAGTCGGGGTGAAGTGGCACTGCTGGTAGGAGGTCATGACCCCGTTGCGCATGGTCATCATGAGCATGAGTGGTCCTCGACGTCGATGACGGGGTTGAGCCCGTCCACCTCGTCGGCGGGCCAGTGATCGAGGCTGAACCAGTCCTGCATAACGGTGCCGGCGCTCGTCCCGGCTGGGCGCCGCTCGGCCTCCCCGTAAACCATGAGTCCGCCCATGCCGACGACGCGGGCCGGCGCGGAGTGAGCCAGCCAGCTCATGACGTCGATGTCGTGGGCGGCCTTCTGCAGCAGCAGGCCGGTGACGTGGCGGCGCTCGGCGTGCCAGTCGCGGAAGTAGTAGTCGCCGCCGTTGCCCACGAAGTGGCGGCACCAGATGGCCTTGACCTCGCCGATCCGCCCGGAGTCGATGATCGACTTCAGCAGCCGCACCACCTCCATGTGGCGCATGTTGCGCCCACGTAGAGGCGGGTGCTGGTGCGTCGGCCGCCTCCAGGATGCGGTCGGCGGCCTCGATGGTGATGGCCAGGGGCTTTTCCAGGTAGACCGGGATACCGGCCTCAGGGAAGAAGCGGGCCAGCTCCTCGTGCGTGTCGTCAGGCGTGGTCAGGACGACGGCGTCGATCCCGTGCCCCAGCAGGTCGCGGTGGTCGGCCACGACCGCCACGCCCTCGGGCAGGAGCCGCCGGGCGCGCTCGACGGCGTCGGGGCGGTGTCGGCCGCGGCGACGAGCCGGGCCGACACCGGTGAGGAGTCCGCGAGCGCGGCCAGGGTAGCAGCGGCCCCGATGCCGACGACACCGACCCGCAGCTGCCTTGACTCTCAAAGCACTCTGTCACCCTCAGCTCTTCTGGCGGGCCGCCCACCAGGAGCGCAGTGCCTGGCGGGCCAGGTCCTCACCGATCGGCCCCTTCTCCATGCGCAGGTCCATGAGGAAGCGGTAGGCCTCGCCGACGATCGGCCCGGGGGCCACGCCGAGCTCAGCCATGATCTGGCCGCCGTCAAGGTCGGGGCGGATAGCGGCCAGCTCCTCGGCGGCGCGCAGGGCCTCGATGCGCTCCTCGAGGTCGTCGTAGGCGCGGTCCAGCATAGCGGCCTTGCGGCGGTTGCGGGTGGTGACGTCGGCCCGGGTGAGCCGGTGGAGGCGCTCCAGCAGGGGGCCGGCGTCGGTGGCGTAGCGACGCACGGCCGAGTCCGACCAGGCGGCGTCGACGTAGCCGTGGAAGCGCAGGTGGAGCTCGACCAGCCGGGAGACGTCCTTGATGGTCTGCTTGTCGAAGCGCAGGGCCCTAAGGCGCTTGGCCGTCATGCGGGCGCCGACGTGGTCGTGTCCGTGGAAGGTGACGGTGCCGTCGGGCAGGAAGCGGCGGGTGGCGGGCTTGCCGACGTCGTGGAAGATCGCGGCCAGGCGCAGCACCAGGTCGGGGCCGGGGACGGGTCCGTCGGGGCCGGTCTCCAGGTCGATGGCCTGGTCCAGGACGGTCAAGGTGTGCTCGTAGACGTCCTTGTGGCGCTTGTGCTCGTCGACGGTCTCACGCAGGGCGCTCAGCTCGGGCAGGACGACGTCGGCCACGCCGGTGTGGACCATCAGCTCCAGTCCGCGCCGGGGCCAGGGGCTGGTGAGCAGGCGCTCGAGCTCGGCGCGCACGCGCTCGGCGGAGACGATCTCCAGGCGGGAGGCCATCTCCTCCATGGCGGTCATGACGTCCATCTCGACGTCGAAGCCGAGCTGGGCGGCGAAGCGGGCGGCCCGCATGATGCGCAGGGGGTCGTCGTCGAAGGACTGCTCGGCACTGACGGGGGTGCGCAGGACGCCGGCGGCCAGGTCGGCCAGGCCGCCGCAGGGGTCGACGAGCTCGAGGTCGGGCAGGCGCAGCGCCATGGCGTTGACGGTGAAGTCGCGGCGGGTGAGGTCCCCGGTGAGGGTGTCTCCGTAGGTGACCTGGGGCTTGCGCGAACCGACCTCGTAGGCCTCGGTGCGGTAGGGTGGTGACCTCCACGATGGTGGAGCCCTTGCGCGCGCCGATAGTGCCGAAGGCCCGGCCCACGTCCCAGGTGGTCTCGCCCCAGGCGACCAGGATCTTCTCGGTCTGCTCGGGGCGGGCCGAGGTGGTCAGGTCCAGGTCGTGGGGGGCGACGCCGAGGAAGGCGTCCCGTACCGGCCCGCCGACCAGGGCGATCTCGTGCCCGGCGCGCACGAAGGCGTGCCCCAGGGCCGCCAGGGCGGGGGGCAGACCCTCGAGTGCCTGACGGGCCGTGGGTGTCAGGCCCCGGTTCTCGGCGGCATCCGGGGAGTCGGCGGGTTCAGCAGGAGCGGGGTGCGCAGTCATCGGCCCAAGCCTGCCATGAACCCTCACCGGCGCGCCGTCGTCCTCGGCCTCAGCCACCCTGTGGTGAGGACCATCCCAGGCAGCGGTCACGGCCGCCCCGACCGCCGCCACCCTCACGTTCGTCCGCGGATGGCGCAGTTGTGTGCGACGACGTACTCGGCCAGCGGCGCCCGGCGGCTCGAACGCCCTAGAGTGTCCCCATGCCCTCTCCACGCACTCGCACGCCCCGCGCCGGAAACCCGGCCCGCCGGGCGGGTGCGCGCGCCCTACCAATCGTCAACGAGACCAGTGCCGGCGGCCTGGTCGTCGACGTTCAGAACGGGCAGGCCTTCACCGCGGTCATCGCCCGGCGCAACCGGGGCGGGCGGCTGGAGTGGTGCCTGCCCAAGGGGCACCTGGAGGGCACGGAGACCCCCGAGCAGGCCGCGGTCCGCGAGATCATGGAGGAGACCGGGATCACCGGTCGGGTTCTTCGCCACCTGGCGACCATCGACTACTGGTTCGCCGGCCACGAGCACCGCGTCCACAAGGTGGTGCACCATTTCCTGCTGGAGGCGGTCAGCGGCACGCTGACCACGGAGAACGACCCGGACCATGAGGCCGAGGACGTCGAGTGGGTTGCCCTTGACGACGTCTCCCACCGCCTGGCCTACCCCAACGAGCGCCGTATTGTGGCCGCGGCCTGGGACATCCTGGTGGGGGATGGATGACGGGCACCACCTGTCATGTACGCGAAGGTGGTCACCACGCTGGGCTCCCGGCTGCGGAGCAGGGCGATGGTGACCATTGCCGCGCTGCTGGGTGTGGCCGGCCTGGTGATGTGGCTGGTGGCCGCTCTGCCCACGGCCGAGGCGGACCAGGGCTCCGGCGCGCTCCCGCTCGCGCAGTCCGCCGGGCTCTCCGCTGAGGTAGCACTCGGCCGCCCCGGCGCCCCAGCCGCCCGTCCACGACGTCGGCCCCTCCACGGCCCCAGCGGCAGCAAGCGAGAAGACCACCAACCAGGTGACCGTGAGCATCGACGCCCTGGCCCCCGAGGTGCTCCGCAGCGACCAGGACCTCAACCTGACCGGCACCATCACCAACGGAACCGCTCAGACCATCACCGGGGCGGACCTGGTGACCCGGGTGCAGCGATCCACGGAGTCCACGAGCCGGGGCCTGAGCAAGTGGCTGACCGGGACCGATGAGTCGGGACTGTCAGACCCGTTCACGGTCCCCCTGGGTCACGACCTCCAGCCGGGGGGCGTCTCCCAGTTCTCCATCACCATCCCCGCCGATGAGCTGCCGCTGAACAGCACTGACCAGTGGGGGCCGCGCGGCGTCTCCGTCGCCCTGGCGACCCAGGACGTCTCCCTGGCCCAGGACCGCAGCATCCTCGTGTGGGACAGCGGCGCCTCCGTCGCACCGATGCGCATGACCGTCTTCCTGCCGGTCACCGCTTCCGCGCAGGAGATGGCGGTGCTGTCGGGCCCACGCACCGGGAGCGCACGGAGGCCCCTCAGTCGTATCCACAACCGGGTCCTCGGCCTGGTGAGCATGGCCGGCGACGGCGTCATCGCCGCCGTCGACCCGGCACCTGGTCGAGGGCCCTCGGTGTCACCACGGCCAGCCTCGAGCAGGCCGCCCGCAACAACAGCTCCCAGCCCTCCACGCCGGACGCCTCCTCTCAGGCGCCCCAGAGCACCGACTCCTCCGCGTCGTCGCCCCCGACTGCTCCGTCGACGACGGCCCCCTCGGCGGGCGCCACCCCGTCCCCGCAGACGGGGGGCAACGCCACCGCCTCACCGTCGAGCAAGGCCCCGCAGGTCTCCAACGAGGTCATTCAGCTCTCCGCGGCTCTCGCGCGGGCCATCCACCCGACAGCCTGGTGGCTCTGCCGTGGGGCGACTCCGACACCGCGGCCCTAGCACACCTGCAGCAGACGAGCCTCATCGAGACCGCCGCACGGCGCACCCAGGAGTCGGCCATCGTCAAGGCGGGGGCCCCGACGTCGGTATCCTGGTTGGCCTCCAGCGTCGCGGACGCCACCACGGTCAATGCGCTGGCGCAGCCGGATTCGACCATCATCGCCTCACCGGAGTCCTTACCTCCGTCCGACGAGCTCACCTACACACCCTCCAGTCTGGGCGCCTCCGGGAACCACGCGGTCCTGATCCCGGAGCAGTCCCTGTCGGGGGCGCTCACCGGCCAGGACGCCAACCCCACTGCCTCCGATCAGGGCGACCCGACCACCCAGAGCACCCAGGCCTCCGCACTCGACACCCGCCAGCTGCTGCGCGGGGACAGTGCCATCCTGGTCCGCCAGGCCCCGATGCTGGAGCGGGACATCGTCGTGGCGATGCCCCGCCAGGCCGCCTCCGCCGTGCAGTCATCGGTCGTGCGGGAGCGGGTGTCCGCCCTGCGCTCCGTCCCCTGGACCCAGTCCCAGCCTCTGTCCACCCTCCAGGAGAGCGCCCAGCACGAGGTCGCGGCCGTGAACGAGGGCACCTCGCGGATCGAACGCTCCGAGACACCGGACACGGTGATCGACGACGACGAGCTGTCCGCCGACACCCTCGCCGCCGCCGGCCGTACAGCCACGACCCTGCAGTCGATCTCCTCAGTGCTCTCCGAGCCGGCCGCGCTGCTGGGCGACTACACCGACCTGGAGGCGGTGGTCTCCTCAGCATCCTGGCGGGCCGACCCCACAACCCGCAACGCCCAGGTTCCGGCGGCCGAGGCGGCCGGCGCCGGCGTCACCTCCTCGCTGGCCGCAGTGCCGTCGTCGACCATCAATCTCATCAGCTCCGAGGCACAGCTGCCCGTGCGCATCACCTCCTCCCTGGCCCAGGACGTCACGGTCCAGGTCTACCTGGTCTCGAATAACAAGCGCCTCCAGGTCCCGCGCACCACGACCGTGCGGGTCCCGGCCCACCAACAGGCCAAGGTCACGGTGCCGATCCAGGCCGTCGGCTCGGGCGACGTCGCCCTGACGGTGCAGGTGCTCGCCGCCGACGGCACCACCGTGGGCACCCCCACCACCGTCAACATGCGAGTGCGCGCCGACTGGGAGGGACGCGGCACCGGCATCATCGTCGGGGTCCTGGTCTCCATCGTGGTGATCGGTACGGTGAGGACAGTACGACGAGGCCGCCGCACCGCAGTGGCCCCGGCTGCACAGGAGACGGCATGAGCATGATCAAGCACGCACGAGCCCGGCGCTCCCTCTCCCAGGGGCGCAGCCAGGCCTCCCTGGCGCGCTCCTCGGCCATCATGGCCTCGGGGACCCTGGTCTCCCGCATCCTGGGCATGGTGCGCAACGCCCTGATCGTCATGGCGCTGGGCGCCACCGGCTCGGGGGCCGCGGACGCCTTCAACACGGCCAACAACCTGCCCACCTACCTGTACAACATGATGATCGGCGGGATCCTCAACGCGATCCTGGTGCCGCAGATCGTTCAGGCGCTCCGACGGCGCAACGGCGAGGAGGTCGTCAACCGTCTCTTGACCGCCGCGGCCACGCTCATGCTGGCGGTCACCTGCATCGCGACCGCGGCCGCGCCCTCATCTTCACCCTCAACGCCAACTCCCTTGGCCCCAGGGGCAGTGGCGCACGCTGTCCTTCGCCTTTGCGTTCTGGTTCATGCCGCAGGTCTTCTTCTACGGCCTGTACGCCCTGTGGGGCAGGTGCTCAACGCCCGCTCGAGCTTCGGGCCCTATATGTGGTCGCCGGTGCTCAACAACATCATCTCGATCGCCTCGATCCTGCTCTACCTCCATCTCTACGGTCGCTACACCACCGGTCAAGGAGCAGAGGTCTGGGACTGAGGCGGATCACTCTCATCGGGGCGACGACGACCCTGGGCATCGCGGTTCAGGCGCTGATCCTCTACATCCCCTGGTGCGCTCCGGGTTCCGGCCGCGCATCATCTTCGGGGTGCAGGGGCCTGGGGCTGGGCAAGACCGTCAAGGTGGCCCTGTGGGCGCTGGCCGGGGTGGGTGTGGCCAGCCTGAGCAACTGGATCACCTCCAACCTGGGCTCCTACGCGGTCACGGCCTCCGAGCAGCCCGAGTACGCGAATGTCATCGTGCCCTCCACGACCATGTGGCTCAACGCCTACCTGGTGTACATGCTGCCCCAGTCCCTCGTGGTCACCTCCATCATCACAGCCCTGTTCACCCGGATGAGTGAGAAGGCCGCGGCCGGGGACGCCACCGGCGTACGCGAGGACCTCTCCCTGGGGCTGCGCTCGGCGGGTGTCTTCACGGTGCTGGCCACCGCAGGGATCTGCGTCCTGGCCGTCCCGGCCCTGCAGCTCTTCACCCCCTCGATCACCCTGCCCGAGGCCCAGGCCAGCGCCCCCATGCTCATCGCTCTGGCACTGGGCATCGTCCCGCAGGGGATCTGGTTCGGGACCCAGCGGGTGATGCTGGCCTACTCCGACACCAAGCGGCTGCTGCTGGCCGACGTCGTCGTCGGCGTCATCCCCGTGATCCTGTGCGTCCTGGCCTACTTCGTCGCCCCGGCCAACCACTGGATGACCTGGGCGGGCGCGGCCAACACGATCAGCCAGATCGGAGGCTGCGTGGTGGTCATCCCCATGATGCGCTCCCACCTGCCCAGCCTCGACGGCCGCAAGATCGTCACCACCCACCTGCGTCTCATCATGGCGGCGGCGCCCGCGGTCGTCGTCGGGATCCTGCTCAATGCGATGCTCGGTGACATCGACGCCGACTCCTCCCTGGCCAACATGACCGCGGCCCCTCGGACATATCGCCGTCATCGCCACCGTCATGTCGCTCATCTACCTGCTGATGGGACGCGTCATCAGGATCGAGGAGATCACGGTCGCCTTCCGGCCCTTCTCGCGGATCCTGTCCACGCTCGGTCGTCGTCTGCCCGGCGCCCCCGGGCGAGCGGTCCTGGCGGCGGCGGCCTGGTTGTCACCGCCGCAGCCGCAGCCCCAGGCGACTGCTCAGATGGCCGCCGTCCAGACGCCTCCGCCCCCGCCACCGCCGCCACCGGCTCAGGCGGTTTCAGGCCCCTCCAGTGCTTCAACGGGGGCGACGGCGCACGGTGCTGTTGGCTACACCTCCGGCGGCGCCCAGGCGGTTCCGCCCGCACCGCCGCCGCCTGCGCAGGCGCAGCCCCACTCCTGGGGACAGCCGGGTCAAATGGGGTCTCAGCCCGCGGGTGGCCACCTATCTCAGCCCGTGGCGGGCCGCACCTATAACGGGCAGCCCGGCCACCGGCTCGCACCGCCCGCCACCGGCAGCCTCGCAGGCCGCGGCCGCGCCACCGCCCCGAGCACAGGTGCCGCAGCCGGCTCCTCCCACCACTGGCACACCCCGGGGCACGTCCCGACCAACGCTCCCGGGAGTATCCCGCCGTCACTGCCGCCCAGTATTCCCCCTTCCCGGGTGGCCACAGGGCGCTCCGCCCTCCACCCGTCACACAGCTCTGCCCACACGGGCCACATCACCCCGGTCTGGAGCCCGCAGACAGTTACGATGGGGTCAACTGGTTCAGATGGACAACCATCTCAAGGAAGGAGACGTATGTCGGAGGCGACGCCGATCGGCAGTGGCCGCTACGGGCTCCTGGGAACGCTGTCCACCACTTTGCCGCGCATTGTCAGACACCGTGGCGTTGACACGATCCTGGATCGAGACGTCACGATCCTGGTTCTCACCGACGCGACGCTTCATCGCGACAACGTCCTGGAGTCGGCCAGCAGGGCGGTGCTGGTCGAGGACCAGCGCCTCCAGCAGGTCTACGACGTCGAACGCGCCGAACCCTCCGTCATCGTCACCGAGCCGCTGACCGGACGCACCTTCTCCTCCCTGGTCTCCCGGGGCATGCCGCCGGAGCAGGCGCGTGCCATCATCGGTGAGACCGCGCAGGCGCTCGACGCCGGTGCGCGCAAGGGCCTGCACCACCTCAACCTGTCTCCGGAGTCCATCCGCGTTCTTCCCGACGGAAGGGTTAAGGTCAGCGGCCTGGGGATTGAGGCCGCCGCCCTCGACCTGGAGAGCCGGGTCGCCGGCCATGACCCCACAGCCGCCGACCGCGCCGATGCCCGCTCCCTGGTGGGAGATCCTCTACTACGGTCTGACCGGCCGGTGGCCGGGCAAGCGCCCCGCATTCCCTCCGCACCTCGACTGGGCGGTGTCCCGGTCAAGCCCTCCACGCTCGTGCCGGGAATCGATCCGATCCTGGACGAGCTGTGCGAACGCACCTGGAGCAGCCAGCCCCCTATCTCCGCAGCGGAGGTGGCGCGCTCACTGGGCACGTGGGGCCAGGTGGCCGGCTACCACGAGTCCGGACCAACACAACGCCCTCGTCCCAGCACCCCTCGTCGAACAGCGGCGCCACCGGTGGCAGTGGCAGCGCAGCCGCGGGTGCGACGGCCGCCGTCAGTGCCGCGGGAGCCGGCGTCGCCAGCGCGGCGCGCGGAGTCCTGGACAGGCTGCGGCGCAGCGGTGCGGGTAAGAGCACCACGGTCAGCGCGCCGGCAGGGCAGATGGCACCCTCACCGGTTCAACCGGAGCCGGCACCGTCCGTGCCCGCCGCCTCCGATGCACCTGCCGAGCAGACCTCCGTCATTGAGGCGGCCTCCGTTACCGCAACGCCGGCCACGCAGGCCCCTGGTCCGCAGCAGCCCGAGTCGGTGACTGCGCAAGAGCAGTCCGCCGACGACGCCTACGTCCAGGTCACCGGGCCGACGAACCCGATCCCCAATGTCCTGTCGACTGCCTCCGAGACCGTTCCCGGGCCGGCACCAGTCCCGGTCGAGCCCTTCACCGGCAGCTTCCCGGCCTTCGATGACGACGAGGACGAGGAGATCGACCCCGAGGCCGCGCGCCGCGAGCAGCGCACGACCAGCTCGGTCCTGATCACCTTCGCCCTCATGGTCATCGCCCTGCTCGTGGTGGCCAGCCACATCGTGTACCAGACGATCGGCATCCCCTTCGCGGACAAGGACCGCGCGGCCGCTGACACCGTCCCGTCGGCCAGTGCTCAGGAGAACGGCGGTGGGGGCAGCCAGCAGCCCGCGCCCCAGCCGACTGCGGCCAAGCCAGAGATCGCGGGCGTGAACGTGGTCAACAACCCGAGCTCGCAGGCGGCCAACAACCAACAGTACCTCGCTGATGGGGACACGAGCCGCCCTGGTTCTCTCACAACAGCAGCAGCCAGGACCTGAGCCAGCCAATCGACATCGAGATCAAGCTCAAGAACCGCGCCAAGGTCTCTGAGATCGACTTGCAGGGCACCAACGACGGCGGGCAGGTTGAGGTCCGTGCCACGGACCTCAACAACGCCGACGGCGTACGGGTCTCGCCCAGGGTCCCTTCACCTCGGGGAGCACCACCCTCAAGGTCGACAACCCCCAGGAGGTCGACACCCTCGTCATCAGGGTGACCCAGCTGCCCAAGAACAGTGAGCCCGGCGAGTACCCTTACAAGGCAACAGTGACTGAGGTCACAATTAAATAAGACCTTCCCTGGGAACAGACCGTATTGATCACCAGTTACCTTTGTAGCGGTCGCGCACTGCGGCTCCTATCCGCTCGTCAGGAGAGTCGTGATTCACGACGTCGTCATCGTCGGCTCCGGTCCCGCCGGCTACACAGCCGCCATCTACGCGGCCCGCGCCAGCTCAATCCGGTCATCCTGGCCGGTTCGGTGACTGCCGGCGGTGCTGATGAACACCACCGAGTGGAGAACTACCCCGGCTTTCGTCGAGGGCATCATGGGTCCTGAGCTCATGACCCAGATGCAGGAGCAGGCCGAGCGCTTCGGCGCCGACATCCGCTACGAGGACGTCACCGCCCTCGAGCTGGAGGCGATGTCAAGCGCATCACCACCTCTGACGACGTCTACGAGGCCCGCACGGTCATCATCATCTCCACCGGCTCGGAGTACCGGCACCTGGGTATCGACGGGAGGAGCGCCTCTCGGGCCACGGCGTGTCTACTGCGCCACCTGCGACGGGTTCTTCTTCGAGGATCAGGACATCGTCGTCGTCGGTGGTGGGGACTCGGCCATGGAGGCAACCTTCCTGACCCGTTTCGCCCGCTCCGTGACGGTGGTGCACCGCCGCGACGAGCTGCGCGCCTCAGCCGTCATGGCCAAGCGCGCCCAGGAGGACCCGAAGATCTCCTTCGCCTGGAACTCGCAAGTCGTCGAGCTCCACGGTGAGGACTCGCTGACCGGCATCACCCTGGAAGACACCGTCACCGGGGAGCACCGCCGGCTTAAGGCCACGGGTCTGTTCTCGCCATCGGACAGGTGCCGCGCAGCGAGCTCGTCGCCGACGTCCTCGAGCTCGACGAGGCCGGCTACATCAAGGTCGAAGCGCCTTCTCAGCGCACCCGCATCCCCGGGTCTTCGCCCTGCGGTGACGTCGCCGACCCCACCTACCAGCAGGCGATCACGGCGGCCGGGTCCGGCTGCCGAGCGGCCCTGGACGCCCAGCACTATCTGACCACTCTGCAGGCCTGAGGGCCGGCTCTCTGCATTCAGCGCAGGGCGGGCCGGCTCCGCCGACGTCGCAGAGACGTCGCGTCCCATCCCGACTCACCCACCCACAACGTTCGAGGAGAACAATCATGTCTGAGGCTCTCGCCGTCACCGACGCCACCTTCGAGGAGGAGGTCCTCAAGTCCGAGTGCCCGTCGTCGTCGACTTCGGGCCCCAGTGGTGCGCCCCTGCCGCCAGATGGCACTCGATCGTGGACGAGGTCGCCGCTGACTTCGGCGACAAGGTCAAGTTCGTCAAGGTCGATGTGGACGCCAATCCGGCCACGGCCCGCTCCTACGGCGTGCGTTCCATCCCGACCTTCGCGGTGGTGCGCGACGGCGAGGTCTTCCACCAGTTCGCCGGCTCGCGCCCGAAGGCCTCCTTCAAGGCCGAGGTGGACAAGGTCCTGGCCTGAGCCCGGGGCTTCACCCACTCTTCTCATTCTCACGTATTGGCCTCACCGAGCCGCCCTCGCAGGCGGCTCGGTGAGGCCAATACGCTATCCCGCCGGTTGTCTGATGTCTGGTTCCGTCGTCGGGCGGGCTGTCACCGCATCTGACACAGCATCTGTCACCTGCGGTCACGGCCCCGTAGAATCGCACCGGATTCGCATCGCGGCACCAGGGCATGCGACACGGCAAGAAGGCGGCACATGCAGCACACCCAGTACATCTCCACCCGTGGCCAGATGGCGGCAGCCGGGTTCACGGACGTCCTTCTGGCGGGGCTGGCGCCCGACGGCGGCCTGGCGGTACCGAGCCGTCTGCCCGTCCTGAGCCCCGAGCAGATCGAGGCCTGGAGGCCTTTGGGCTACGCCGACCTGGCCACGGAGGTCATCGGCCTGTTCGCCACCGACATTCCCCGGGAGGACCTCGCCGAGCTGACCCGGGCCGCCTACGGAGCGGAGAGGTTCCCCCAGCCGGTCGTCCCTGTCACCGGGCTCGACGACGTCGCCGACGGCCTGACCCTCGTGGGCCTGTCTGAGGGACCGACGATGGCCTTCAAGGACCTGGCGTGCAGTTCCTGGGGCAGGCGATTCCCTATGTCCTGGCCAGGCACGGCCAGGTTCTCAATATCCTGGGCGCCACCTCCGGAGACACCGGTTCGGCGGCCGAGCACGCCTTCAGGGGGCAGGAGGGCGTCAGCGTCTTCATGCTCTCGCCGGCCGGCCGCATGAGCCCGGTGCAGCGTGCCCAGATGTACACGCTGCAGGACGCCAACATCCACAACATCGCGGTGCGCGGTGTCTTCGACGACTGCCAGGCGCTGGTCAAGGCGCTGAGCAACGACGCGGGATTCAAGGCCGCCCATCACCTGGGCGCCGTCAACTCCATCAACATCGGCCGCATCGCCGCGCAGGCCGTCTACTACGTGTGGTCCTGGCTGCGGGTCACCGACGCGGTGGAGGAGGGGCGCCGCGCAGGCTACCGGGTCGATGTGTGCGTGCCCTCGGGCAACTTCGGCAACATCTACGCCGGCTTCCTGGCCCGGTCCATGGGGGTGCCGATCCGTCGTCTCATGCTGGCCACCAATGAGAACAACGTGCTCGAGGAGTTCTTCACCACCGGCATCTACCGACCCCGTTCAGCACAGGACACCCTGGCCACCTCCAGCCCGTCCATGGACATCTCGAAGGCCTCCAACCTGGAGCGCTTCATCTGGGCGCTGCTGGGCCCCGAGGTCTTCGTGCAGCGCTGGGCGGAGCTGGAGACCACCGGCGTGCTCGACCTGCGCGATCAGCTCCCGCGCATGCGCGAGGAGTTCGGCTTCGTGGCAGGCACGTCCTCGCACGCCGACCGGCTGGAGGCCATCCGCACCGTCAAGGAGCGCTCCGGCCGGCTCATCGACCCGCACACGGCCGACGGCATCACGGTCGCTCTGCGCATCATGGAGCCCGGTTTCCCCACGCTCGTCATGGAGACCGCCAAGGCCGCGAAGTTCCCGCAGACAGTGGCCGAGGCACTCGGGAGCCAGCCGGAGACTCCCGACGTCGTCGCCGATCTGCTCGCCCGGCCCCAGAAGGTCGAGACGATCGACAATGAGGAGGCCCCCTTGCGCGCCCTTATCGAGGAGCGTGCCCTGAGCTGATGACCAACGACCCGCGAGGGTTCTGACCTACCGCGCCGCGCATCGTGCCCACGATGCGCGGCGCGTCCTTGTCAGCCCACACACCGCCCCGACGACGAGCCGACGAGCGTGTTTCACGTGAAACACCGCGGTTTACTCCTGCCCGCTCCGGCTGCTGAGCACCGCTGTGTCCGTGGCAGACTTAGGGTCCACGGACACATCAGTGGCGACCAAGCGAAGGACCGCAGGTGAGTGAGAGCAGTAACCAGGTGAAGGGCAACCGACTTGACCCGTGGCTGGACAGCTACGCGGCACGAGCCCACGGTCTGCGTGCCTCGGAGACGCGGTCCCTGTTCGCCGTCGCCTCCCGTCCCGAGGTCGTCTCCCTGGCCGGTGGAATGCCCAACCTCAAGGACCTCCCGCTGGAGCGCCTGGCCGAGGCCACCGCGCGAATGATCCGCGAGGACGGCGGCCAGGCGCTCCAGCGGGAGGCCAGGGACTGCCGCAGCTGCGCGAGCAGATCACCGAGGTCATGGCCCTGGAGGACATCAGAGCCGACCCTGAGGACGTCATCGTCACCACCGGCTCTCAGCAGGCCGTCGACATCGTCACCGAGCTCTTCGTCGACCCCGGCGACGTCGTCCTGACCGAGGCGCCCACCTACGTCGGCTCGCTGTCGATCTTCGCGACATACCAGGCCGACGTGCAGCAGGTTCCCATTGATGCCGGGGGCGTTATCCCACAGGCCCTGGAGGAGACGATCGTCCGTCTCACGCGTGAGGGGCGCCGTATCAAGTTCTTCTACTGCCTCCCCAACTTCCACAACCCCGCCGGAGTGACGCTCACCGAGGAGCGCCGTCGGCAGGTCGTTGAAATCTGCCGACGCCACCACATCCTCATCGTGGAGGACAATCCCTACGGTCTTCTGGGCTTCGAGGGGCAGACCTACACCGCGCTCAAGACCCTCGCACCCGACGACGTCGTCTACCTGGGCTCCTTCTCCAAGATCTTCGCTCCGGGATACCGCGTGGGCTGGGCGGTGGCCCCGCCGGCCGTGCGGGAGAAGATGAAGCTGGCCTCCGAGGCGGCGATCCTGTGCCCGTCGTCGGTGGGTCAGTTCTCGATCTCCATGTACCTGGAGCAGTTCGACTGGAAGCAGCAGATTGTGGACTTTCGGGCCATGTACCAGAAAAGGCGCGACGCCATGGTCTCGGCACTGGAGGAGTTCCTGCCCATGTGCCACTGGAACGTGCCCGACGGCGGCTTCTACGTGTGGGTCGGGCTTCCTGAGGGACTCGACGCCAAGGACATGCTGCCGCGCGCGGTCACGAGCCTGGTCGCCTATGTCTCCGGGACGGCCTTCTACGCCGGCGGCAGGGCGGGGCATGACCACCTGCGACTGTCCTTCTGCTATCCCGAACCCGCCGAGATCCGTGAAGGGGTGCGCAGGCTGTCCGGCGTCGTGACCCGTGATCTCGAGCTGCTGAGCCTGTTCGGGCCCACCACCCACATTCCCCATCCGTCCGAGGGCGTCCACGCGCCCGCACCCGACCAGATCTGAGGTTGACGATGAACCAGTCTCCACTCCGCATCGCTGTGCTCGCCGGCGGATTGAGCCACGAGCGCGACATCTCCCTGCGCTCAGGGCATCGTGTCGCCCAGGTGCTCAAGCACCTCGGGCACACCGTCCTCGTCCTGGACATCGACGCACGCACCATTGGATCGCTCAAGACCTTCGGGCCCGATGTCGTGTGGCCCTTGGTTCACGGCGGCCCCGGGGAGGACGGGGGGCTTCAGAATGTCCTCATCTCGCTGGGGCTGCCGTATGTCGGCACGCACTCGGACGGCTGCCAGAGGGCCTCCTTCAAACCGACAGCCAAGGCGAGCGTGCGCACCGGAGGAGTGATCACTCCTGATTCGTTAACGCTTCCACAGTCCTATTTCAGTCAGCTGGGCGCTCAGGAGGTTCTCACCGTCGTCGCGAGTCATCTGGGACTGCCGGTGGTGGTGAAGCCTCATCAGGGAGGCTCCGGGCTTGGCGTCTCCTACGCATCGACGGCGGACGAGCTGCGCTCCGCGATGGTGGCGTGCTTCGCCTACGACGAGCGCGCCCTGATCGAGCGTTACGTCGCCGGAACGGAGCTGGCGGTCTCCGTCGTCGATACAGGAGAGGGGCCACGTGCGCTTCCCCCCGTTGAGGTCGTCACCGATGGGCGGTACGACTTTGATGCGCGATACAACCCGGGCCGCTCAGAGTACTTCGTTCCGGCCCGACTGGATGACGCGGTGATAGAGAAGGTGAAGACCACGGCCGTCACGGTTCACACCACTCTCGGCTGGGCAATCCTCACGCACCGACCCTCATTCGATGACGAAGGGACGCCGTGGTTCATCGACGTCAACGTCATTCCGGGAATGACGGAGACGTCCCTGCTGCCCATCGCCGCCAATGCTGAGGGCTCCTTGGAAGAGCTGATGACGCATTGGTGCGAAACCCGCTGGTTCATCCGTAACGCCGGCTCGGTTTCACGTGAAACGGTGGCTCCACTCATATCGAGTGGAGCCACCGCTGTTTTCGGTCGACGTTCCGCAAGGCCGTCGAACTGATATCAGCATCAGCGCCTTCTTCTCAACAACGCTCCATCACGAGTAACCGGAGGGCCTGCGGTTTCACGTGAAACCGGATGCGGTGCGGGTGCGTCATCGCCCTGGTGGGACACGTGTGCCGCACGGTCGTCGAAGCATGCCGCTTTCGGAACGGGGCAGGGGCTGGCGTCACTCGGACTTGCCTCAATACCCCACCAGAACGATCTGTGTTGGCACCGCGCCCGGAAGACGGAGCATCGAGACACACTGGATTCTCAGTGTTTCACGTGAAACCTACGTCTGAGCTTTCCGTACCCCGTGCCAATGGAAGAGACTCTACGGTTCCTTCGTTCGGTGAGCGGCGCGCTTCGAACGCATGGCGCCGCCACCCTCGTTCATCTGCTTCGAGCTCGACGCATGGGAAACAATGATGCCCACCGCGTCACAGGTATGGACTCATTGGGCATATACGGACACCAGCCAATCGGGAGATGGAGCATACACACTCAATGCAGCGCGTTCATGTTTCACGTGAAACCAGGCGTCGACCGCACCCACTGGCCGATTCAGCGTGTCTCAGCAACGTTCACTGGGCACACACCCTTCTCCCATTCACCATCTCGTCGTATGCGGTTGAACGACCCGGGGAGGTCCGCAAGCGCGGTGATGCATCTGGCATGCCCAGCATTCCGATGACGAGCTCTATGCGGTTGCTACGAGGACACAGGAGACGTCGGGCTCAGGAGAACCGGACACGAATCGGATCTCATCGTCAGCATGGGTCAATACCAATGGCAAGGTCGACGCACAGACAAGTGCGAGATACACACTGCCACTCACCAAAGACCGATAGTGCATCTCTTTGTTTCACGTGAAACCTGCTGTCGACTGCAGCCTCACTCGATTCCTACCCGTACGGACGTGGGCCTCATGACGGGAGAGGGGACCCGGTGCCAACCGGGAGAGCGGCGCCTATCCGTGTACGAACCGAGTCGGCGTGACACCCATCGGTTCTCATATGGGAGCGCTCCTCCCCGGAGCAGGGGTACTCCAAGCCAGCAAGTATCGTCGCCATAGATCGGCTTCGGATGGAACATGCTCATGCCCATTCCAGCCCCGGCTCTGCCTCCGAGCGCTACCCGCCGTACCGAGTCCGAGTGGCGCGTTGCTAGCGGTTGATGACCGTTGCCGTCCTCTACCCCTCCTGAACTGATAGCGGGCAGTCGAACCAAAGATGATTCCCTTCCTGAGCAGTTGGGGAAGGGCTTCGAAAGGGCCCGCCGCTTCCTGTACCTGCTCATGAAGCCTGGTGTATGGCTCAACAACGAAGGCCACCAGCATCTGCGGCGTCCACTCCACCTCTCCCGCGCGTCCGGTCGATCGGCATGCCCGCGGTACCCCTTGTGCCCTCGTTCTTTCTGCGCCATTCACGGCTGACGTCTCAAACCGGAACACTCCGGCTACCACCTACCCTGTTCATCTCGCCGTTTCACGTGAAACACACTCCGAGCCATCGCGTTGGTATAGCAACAGCACCGATCGGATTGCGCTGCCCCGTCCGCGCGGTCAACCTGATACGCCAATGCAAAGGCACCGCCTACCCAATCCGATTGAAGGAGTCCGGCAACCTACTGCACAGCTCCGTGCCGAGCGACGACACTCGGCTCATACAATCACGTGCGCTACAGAATTCTGTTCTTCGCGTCAGAGCGTGCATGAGATCCCACGTCGTATTCATCGCTCGACAGAGGGCCGGTAGCTCCCCCGGGGAAGGGGTCTGAGCATCCCATTCCCGCACGCCAATATGAACCCCTACGAGCATTGGCGTTACTTCCACCGGCTAAATCAGAACGAGAACGGTCCTTCAGCGACTCGCTGCTCGTTTCACGTGAAACCTCCCCAGCACAAGCGCATCGCTCGTGAAGCGTGCCCAGTTTGACCGGAGGAACCCAGCGGCCTGCTGCTGGCCTCCACACCGACGGACGATGCTCGCCGCACCACCCACGCCGTGCATTCAGGTGCTGATCCTGCCACGCTGAAAACAGGAGGTATTCCGATATCCACGCTGCCGGGGAGAGAGCCGGCGTTCTCCCCCGGGGAGGAGGCTGATAGGCCGGCTATCGCTCGCGCGCAGTTAACCACGTACGCATTGGCATCGCTTCTATCGGAAGACGATGAACGAGAGCAGGCCTCAGCCAGTTCTCTTCTGGTTTCACGTGAAACCGGCCCTCAGCCCCGGAAGTGCTCACCATGTCGCCCACGCCAGTCCGGCGGTGCACGTTGTCGCTATCGGATTCACCGAGCTTATCCAGTACACGGCACGAGGTTCGTGCCGACTGAAGCAGATGCATCTACCACGCTCTTCCGCGGCAGGAGGTCTTCCATCCCATCGGGCACGACGTACCCACCGGAGATCTCCAGCGGCCACACCGCAGCGACATCCGGTTGGTCCTCACCTGCTACAGCACATGACGTGCCTGCCTCCGGGGAAGGAGAGGCCATCGCGTCTCATCCAGCAGCTTAGAGCCACGGCATCAGTTCTCGGTTACGTCTGCAAAGTCCTATGGAACCTACCCGCCAGACGCTTCACCATTGGTTTCACGTGAAACCTGCTCACGAGCATGGTGTTGGCATCGCGGCAACGCCACCATCACCCTGCAGCCCTCGCTGCCAGAAAAGGCCGGCACGTGCATTCCTTGTCTGTGCCCGGCATGCCCGATACAACTGTGAGTACCCAGTAACCTCACGCATGTCGCAGCACTGCGCCACCATACTGAACGCCGGTATTAACAGCGTGCTCCTTGCGCCAACCGATGCGGTACAGAGAACATGAGCGACCCGAACACACCTCACTGCTGAAGTGAGAACCAGTGCCTCCCGGGGAAGGAGCTGAGGCGCTATCGCCCGCCACTCATCGATACGTGCGCACGAGCGCCACGTCGCCTAGAAGACCCTCAACGAAAGCCACCCTCCATCAACGATCTTCTGGTTTCACATGAAACCAGCAGTCATCGGGTGATTGTTATGAGGCGCCTCGCGCTCTCTGATCCACTGCTCGTAGCAGGCGGAATCATCGGCGCTGTGTGTCCTCCTCAATCGTGGGTCATGACGAGAAGCAGGCGTTCTCTGGCTACCAACCTGTCTGCCCACGGCAGTGTCAGCGATACCACACGACGTCACCCCTACCCCAGAAGGACGGGAAGGAGCTCCACCCTCCGTTTCACGTGAAACCATGGGGATTTTCAATCCTTCTCGTCGATGCCGGGCTAGACGGGCCATAGCTGTCAACGATGCATATGCTCGGGACGGCGTGCTCAGCATTTCAGGTCCCAACGCCACCGCTCTTCAGGTGCTGCCGAGGTGTATAGACACCGTGTCTGGCTATGGATGCAAACGTCCCACGTCGGTTCTGAGCGGCCTGGCAACGACTCTGAAGAGCGCTCATTCGTACAGCCTCATCCGACCCACACCGTACAACGCCTCACGGGACCGTTGGGAGCTCTGTTCCTTCCAGTATGCACTCCTCCGTTACCGCCTTGGAAGCACGTCGACCAACATCAGCTACGCCTCATTACGGTCGCGCGACACAGTTTCCACGGCGGCGCGACAACCACTTCCCGTGTTTCACGTGAAACCTCGGGAGTCCAGCACCTGTCTGTTTCTGGTCTCCTCACTTCGAGACTCTGCTCGGGTAGGGAGCGTGGGGTGGTTGTTCATTATCTCGAGGTGAGCCAGCAAAAGCAGCTGACGAAGCACCGGCATTCATGGAGCCAACATCAGCCCCACTTCCACGCCGCGAACCAAAAGGCGGCCGGAGGTTTCACGTGAAACCGAAGGTCGCATTCCAACGTTACTTCCTTCTCACTTTGACGGCCGAACCGTGACGGTCAGCGCTGCGGACACCGAGCCGTGTACCTGATCGACCCTGCGGGGTCACGGAGGCGAAGCCAGGCATTCTCAACCTGGGTCCGGCCGCTTTCTCTGCTTGGCCTCTCCAGCGCCCGAGCACCGGCCCGAGGTAAAGGGTCCACGCCGCCACCGAACCCCCTTCCCCGGGGCCAACCCACTCAGCGAAGTGAGGGAGGCGCTGGTCAGGGCTCGTACATACTTCACGATAGTCCCAGGCAACACCCCAACCAGCGTCTAGATGTCACGGCACTCGAAGCACTCAGAAGTCATGACGCAGCACAACATTCCCTCCTCAGCGCCGCAGACCGTTCTCCGTCGTCCACATGCCTCAACAATGACGTACAACCCCGTATCCACGTGTTTCACGTGAAACCTGGGCTACCCCATTTCAAGTACCACCCGCGACACCTTTCAGCTCACCACACATCATGGACAACCAAAGAGCGCGGCCGTGTTTCACGTGAAACACGGTGTGGACGCCCGTAGCACTCAGCCGAGTACCCACCCATTTCAGCAGAGACAACGGTGGGGCCGAGACGTTAAATGTCTCGGCCCCACCGCGAATCATGCGATCAGAGCAGGTTACTCCTCATCAAGAGACGTCCCCGGCGCCAGCGCGTCAACCAGCCGAGCAAGGTCCTCATCGCCCGCGAACTCAATGGTGATACGCCCCTTCTTCGCTCCACGTGTCACCTTCACGCGAGTGTCAAAGGCATCGGAAAGCCGTGTTGAGAGCGCCGGGAGAGGGGTACTGCGAGCGCGCAAGACCTTCGGCTGATCTGATCCCGGCTCAGGTTCCTCATGAAGCGCCACGAGTTCCTCTGTGGCACGCACCGAGAGGCCCTCGGCTACCACGCGCTGAGCGAGTCGCTCCATCTCCGCCGCGTTGGGGAGACCCAGAAGTGCGCGGGCATGTCCTGCCGAAATAACATTCGCCGCGAGCCTACGCTGCACCAGCGGTGGGAGCTCATGAGGCGCAACGTGTTGGAGATCTGGGAACGTGACCGGGCAATTCGCTCGGAGAGCTCCGCGTGGGTGCACTGAAAGTCCTCCAGCAGCTGCTGGTAGGCCGCGGCCTCTTCCAAGGGGTTGAGTTGGACGCGGTGCAGGTTTTCCAGCAGGGCGTCACGCAGCAGATCCACGTCTTCGGTATCCCGGACGACCGCCGGAATGGTCTCCATTCCGGCTTCCTTGGAAGCGCGAAGACGACGCTCACCCATAATGAGTTCATACCGAGGCTCCTCTCCCGGAGCGGTCGGCACCTGGCGCACCACGATCGGCTGTAGCAGACCCACTTCTGCAATCGAGGCCGCCAGTTCGGCGATATCGTCCTCGTCGAAGACCTGCCGAGGCTGACGGGGGTTCGGGTGGATCAGCTCCACCGGAATCTCAGCGAAACGGGCGCCCGGGACGGGAACGAGGTCAGCAGCGTCCGTATCCGATGTCTTTTCCTCGGCGTCGGTCACGTCGGGCGCCTCAGTTCGAGCGTCAGATGACGCCGCCGGCAGGTTCTCCTCAGTCTGCTTTTTCTCAGACCCGGAGTTGCCGTGATCAGCAGCCACAGCCTGCTCCTCCTCTGTTTCACGTGAAACATCGGGGACCACCGGCGTTGATTCCGGCTGAGGGACCGACGTCGAAGCAGTCTCGTCCCGGACATCCTCCACCGGGGAGGCCTCATGCGAAGACTTCTCCACCGCAGCGGACACTGTCTTCGTCGCCTTCGCGGTCGCTCGCTTCGGTGCGGCCGACGACGTCCGCTTCGTGGAAGCAGCAGTGGACGACTTCTTTGTGGGCTTCTTCTCCGTCACCCGAGCAGCAGTCGCCGAATCAGGCGTGGTTTCACGTGAAACCGACTTCGTCTGCTTGCCCTGCGCGGCGGTCTTGGAAGCAGTCGTCGAACGAGTCGAGCGGCTCTTGGAGCCACGCTTCCGCTGAGACGGAGCCAGGAGAGTGGCGGTCAGATCGCGAGTACTGCGCGCCTCGGAAGCCGACTCGGGCTCCTCCGCGACATGCTTGGCATGGGAGGTCGCATCATCATCACGTGACTCGTCCTTGCGCGAATCGGGGAAGAACACGTCGGAAGGACGAGACGCAGCAGGTACTTTCTCTTTCTGCGCCTCCGGAATCAGCGCCTGCAGACCCCGTCCGAGTCCGCGCCGTTTCTGAGCCATCAGGCTTCCTCGCCTTCAATTCGGGGAGCGCCCCGCAGAGCGACCTCACGAGCCATTTTCTTGTACGCAATTGCGCCGGTGGACCGGGGATCCCAGAACACCACAGGAGCACCGAAGGAGGGGGCCTCGGCAACACGGATGGAACGCGGCACCTTAGTGTCCAGCGTCGCATCAGGGAAATAGGAACGAACTTCGGACTCCACCTCACGGGCAAGGGTGGTGCGTCCGTCAAACATGGTGAGCACAATCATGGAGACTCCCAGCCCCGGATTGTGAATGCGCGCGATCCGGTCAATGGAGCGCGTCAGCAGGGCGAGGCCTTCAAGAGCGTAGTACTCGGCCTGCATCGGGATGAGAACCTCGTCAGCAGCGACGAAGGCGTTGATCGTCATAATGCCGAGGCTCGGCGGGCAATCGATGATGACGTAGTCAAGGGGCTCCAGACCGTCGGTTTCACGTGAAACCAGGTAGTCCACCAGCGCACGCCGCAGACGTGACTCACGCTCAGCAGTGGAGATGAGCTCGATCTCAACCGCAGCCACGTCAATAGTCGCGGGTACGCACCACAGGGACTCGCAGAATCGCGTCTTAGCGACGACATCCTTGATCGGCATGGAGTCAACGAGGACGTCGTAGATCGAGGCACTGTCCTCATCATGCTCCACCCCCAGTGCAGTGGAGGCATTACCTTGAGAGTCGGCATCGATGAGCAGGACGTGCAACCCGCCTTCAGCTAAAGCCGCTGCAAGATTCACTGCCGTCGACGTCTTTCCGACGCCGCCTTTCTGGTTGGCGACTGCGATGACACGAGTCCGCTCAGGATGTGGGAACTCTCCACCCGCTACCTCGTCTAACGCGAGGTGCTCGGCCTGGAGCTGATCGAAGATAGACGATCCGGACAAACCTGCTTCTCCTCGGACGGTGACTCCAACAGCCCGAGCCAGTCGGGCAGTTACGAGTCTACGCGAGCAGGTCGATCCTTACGCGTTACACCGAACGCGCGCCGTATCTCAACGGTTCTTCGGGCGGCGAATCTCAACCACAGCCGTCGTTTCCTCGCCGGCAGTGATAACCTCATGAACAACAGCAACTGATAACTTTGCCTTTTTAATGACATACTTGGCGTCGTCGACCTCATCTTGTGCCCGCATGCCCTTGAGGGCCAGGAGGGCACCCCTGGTCGGAGCAACGGCGCCGTCAACCGCACCAGCTTGGACAGGTTCGCCACCGCGCGAGCCGTCACCACGTCATAGCGGTCCTTAACCTCCTCGGCCCGGGCCCGCCGGATGGTCACATTGTCCAGGTCCAGCTCCTCGACGACGTCGGAGAGCCACTGGGTGCGCCGCTCCATCGTCTCGATGAGCGTCACGTCGAGGTCGGGGCGCAGCAACGCGACGACGATGCCGGGAAAGCCGGCCCCGGAGCCCACGTCGGCCACGCTTCCCCGGGCCGGTAGGAAGGGGACCACGGCAGCCGAGTTGACGATGTGCCGGGTCCACAGGCGGGGAAGCTCACGCGGCCCCACGAGACCACGCAGCTCACCCTCCTCAGCGAGCATCTGCGCGAAGTGCTCCGCTGCGGAGAAGGAGACCCCGAAGATCTCCCGCATCTCCGCCGTCGGCTCCTCCACCTGGGCCCGCTGCTCCTCACTCATGCTCAGGCCTGCTCCGAAGCGGAGTCGTCAGCCGCGTCCTCGGCGCCCTCGTCCTCGTCAACGCCTTCCTCATCGGCGGGCAGGACCACGACGTACCGGTGCGGCTCAGCGCCCTCGGACTCGGAGACCAGCCCGGCGGCGGCGACGACGTCGTGGCACACCTTGCGCTCAAAGGGGTTCATCGGCTCAAGACTGACGGCCTCTCCCGAGGTGAGGACCTTGGTGACCGCCTCCTGGGCGACCTTGGTCAGCTCGGTACGTCGATCGGCGCGGTAGCCGTTGATGTCGAGCATGAGCCGGGAGCGGTTGCCGGTGCGTGCCTGGACCGCGAGGCGGGTCAGCTCCTGAACGGCCTCGAGAACCTCCCCGTCGCGTCCAACGAGGTCGGCGAGCTCGCGCTCGTCACCCTCCTCGGAGGCGACCACGGCAATGGAGGCGCGTCCGTGGTCGATGTCGATGTCGATGTCACCGCCCAGGTCGGCGATGTCGAGAAGCTCCTCGAGGTAGTCGGCGCCGATCTCACCCTCCTCCTCGAGACGCGAGACAGTGTTGCTCACGGGGTTGCTCACGGGGTTGCTCACGGCGTCCTCAGCCGTCTGGTGGGAACTGTGCTGCTCACTCATCATGTCATCCGTATCTGTCATGGGAACCGGGTTGTCTAGCCGCTGAACACGTGTCAGCGGTTGTGCTTCTTCTTGGCCTGGGCCTTGCGTCGGGCCGCCGCCTCGCGACGCTGACGGGCTCGGCGTTCATAACGACGTCGAGCGATCTCCTCATCGCTGAGGCCACCACTCTTGGACGATGTCGAGCCCTTGTCCTCATCGGCGTCCTTCAGCTGCTCGACATCGGAGTCCTGGGCGAAGGCCTCGCTGCGGGACTCACCCTGACCGCCTGACTTCTTCTGCCGGTTCTTGCGCACCGGCTGCACCCGCTGGCCTCCGGTGCGCCCCTCAGCCTCGGCCTTGGCGATCGCCTCAGCTCGTTCCTCCTCCTCCAGGGAGGGCAGTCCCTGCGGGCCCGCTTGGCATTGATGCGGGCGCGGTACTTCTTCTCGGCCTCGCTTCCGGGAGCGGGCATGGTGCGGATGGTGAAGAACTGCTGGCCCATGGTCCACAGGTTGGAGACGACCCAGTAGACGAGCACACCGATCTGGAAGTTGACGCCGGAGACGGCGAAAAATCACCGGCATCACGTACAGCATCATCCGCTGGGAACGGATCATGGGGTTGTCGGAGTTGAGGGACTCCGTCGACATGTTCTTCATCGACAGCTGCGCCATGGTGTACCACTGCGTCACCGACATGATGATGATCATGGCGACCGTGACGATCTTGACCTGCGTGTCGGAGCTGCTCATGAAGGAGGAGGACAGGCTGGCTCCCCAGGACGCTGGAGGCCTGGACCTGCTCGGCCAGCTGCTGCGTGAGCGGACCGATCGAGGGACGCCCATAGGTGCCACCGGCGACGGCCCCCAGGGAGGCCAGCACGCGGAACAGGGCGAAGAAGACGGGCATCTGCACCAGGATCGGCAGGCAGGAGGCCAAGGGGTTGGTCCCGTGCTTGCGATAGAGCGCCATCATCTCTTCGTTCATGCGCTGGCGCGACTCGGGGTCCTTCTTGCCCTTGTACTTGGCCTGAAGGGCCTGCAGCTCGGGCTGGAGGAGCTGCATCCCGCGCGAGGCACGGATCTGCTTGACGAACAGCGGCATGATGAGCAGCCGCACCACGATCGTCAGACCGATGATGGACAGCACCCAGGCAATACCCGGCCCGTCGGGGAACCCGATGAGGACCAGGGCCTTGTGGATCGTGACCATGACCCAGGCCACGGCCACCTTGAGGGGCCACAGCAACGTGTCCATCCGTACTCCTTGTATGAGGGTTCTCGTGCGAGAGGTATCAGTGTGGGCTCAGGGTCTGAGCCGGCGTCGTGTCCACTGGTTCAGCGGGCTCGGTCAGGAGTCCTCGACCATGAACCTCGGAACGTCACGGGGATGGTGGTATCGCCACTGCCCCTTGTCCGGGACATGATCGACTCCACCAGGGGTCAACGGGTTGCATCGCAGCAGACGCCACAGGGCCAGCAGCATGCCCTTGATCGGACCGTGCACCTCCAGCGCAGTGACGGCGCAGGCCGAGCACGTGGGGTAGTAGCGACAGGAGGCCGGCAGGGCCGGAGAGATGAAACGCTGGTAGAAACGCACCGGAGCCACGAGGACTCTTGTCAGCCATCCGCTCATCGCTCACCCGCGCCTGCCGGCTCACCGCCGGCGCCCTTCGGCCTGATGCTCCCGGCACCGGCTCAGAAGCCGATCCAGGTCCCGTCCCAAGGTGCTGCTGTCGGCGCCGTCGGCACCTGCCAGTCCGCGCACGACCACGCGGGCCCCCGGTTCCCAGGGAACCGAGCCGCTGCGCCATGAGGGCTCGCACCCGACGCTTGATGCGGTTGCGGCGAGTCGCCAACGGGACCTGCTTCTTGGGCACGACGACGCCGACGAGAGCCGGGGAGTCATCCCCTCTCCCGCCGGCGTGGTAGTGCACGACCAGCCTGCGGTTCCCGCAACGCGTACCCCGACGAATCGCGGTAGTGAAGTCCTCACCCCGCGCTAATCGGTGCGCCGCGCCGAGCACCCTCAGGCGGCGAGGCGAGCGCGACCCTGCGGCGCCGCGAAGCGAGGACGGCGCGGCCTGCGCGGGTGGACATGCGCTTACGGAAGCCGTGCACCTTGGCACGACGACGGTTGTTCGGCTGGTAGGTCCGCTTGCTCACGGGCTTAACTCCTGCTTGAGGTGATCGGAACAGTGCATCGCGAGGTTCGCGGCACTGTCGCTCGTGCGGCTGCCCCATGGTTCGGGACCCTGACTCCGCGCGAACGTCTGCAACAGCCTACGTTTGGCCCTCTTGCCGGTCAAACGAATGTGGCCGACTGTGACCACTGTGACCGGTGGCGTCATCCACATCCCTCTCCACACTCCGTCCACAACCGGGGTCGTCCGTGTCCACGGCTGTGGGAAGCGCTGCGTCCACACCCTTGCGGATATGTGGATAACTCCTTGACCTGTGCGTACCTCGAAAGCCCTGTCAATGACGACACATCTGTCATTCCGCGGGCTCGCAGCACATGATCGGAGCCATCCATACCTACTGTTTTCAGAGTTTATTCTGAACGTTATCTGTGAGTCATCGCTCTGTGTGTCCCCAGGTGTGGACAAGGCTGTGGAGAACCAGCATGATGGGACGCCTGGTCAAGATCCTCCGGTTCGCCAGCTCCACACAACCCTGTCATCATCGACACAGGGCCCCGGCCGGCGTCGGTCGGGTTGCAAAGTCACCGGGTTCATCAACCATGCCGATCAGGAGTCCGTCGTGCCCGACGCCGCCAATACCAAATGGCTCTCAGCCCTTGAGGTGCTCTCCAGCTCCGGAGAGCTGGGCCAGGCAAGATGTCCATGATCCGCATGACCCACCTCATTGACGTCGACGGCACACTTGTTCTCGTCGTCGGATCGGCCTTCGCCAAGGACATCGTCGAGCAGGCACGTGCCCCCATCAGCGCCGCCATCAACCAGGTCTGGGGCCGCCCCATGCCCATGGAGGTCACGGTCGACACCTCTTCGGAGGCCTCGCGCGCGCCCATGCCCCCCAGTGGCCCCTGAGCCCTGTCAACCTGGCGACCGTCGCCCCCTGCACCGGCATCCTCCCCGTCCCCCTCGGTCCCGCCCCCAGCCGTCGGGGGCCCTCCACTGTATCGGCTGTGTCGGACATGTCGGCTGCGCCCACCGCTCCAACGGTGCCCGCCTACGGGGAGCAGCTTGCCAAGCCCTCGCCCTACTCGGCGAGTGCCCCTCACCGATGCCTTACTCCCAGGCCTCCGCATCCTCGGCGCCATCAACGATGCCCGGTTCCCTCCCCGCCAGGTCGAGACTTCCCGGCACCTACAGCCCCGGGAGCACCAGCCTCCAGAACCCCACCGGGCTGCTGACCCCCACGGCGGCCCATGACGTCTCCCAGCTCAATCCGAGATACACCTTCGACACCTACGTCACCGGGTCCTCCAACCGCTTCGCCCACGCCACCGCGCTGGCCGTGGCCGAGGCCCCGGCCCGCGCCTACAATCCCCTGTTCATCTACGGCGGCTCCGGCCTGGGCAAAACGCACCTCCTGCACGCGATCGGCCACTACGCCCAGACCCTCAACCCGGGAATCCGCGTCAAGTACGTCAACTCCGAGGTCTTCGTCTCCGACTTCATCGCCTGCGTGCGCGACGGCAACCAGGACGACGGCCGCATGGAGGGCTTCAAGCGCCGCTACCGCGAGGTCGACATCCTCCTGGTCGATGACATCCAGTTCCTCCAGGGCAAGGAGTCGACCCTCGAGGAGTTCTTCCACACCTTCAACTCCCTGCACTCCTCCGGCAAGCAGGTAGTCCTCACCTCCGACCAGCCCCCCAAGGCCCTCGGTGGGCTCGACGAGCGCCCTACGCTCCCGCTTCGAGTGGGGCCTGCTGGCCGACGTCCAGCCCCCGGACCTGGAGACCCGCATCGCGATCCCTCTCCCTGCAAGGGCACCGCCGAGGGCCTCGACCTGCCCTTCGACGTCCTGGAGTACATCGCCTCACGCATCACCACCAACATCCGCGAGCTCGAGGGCGCACTCATCCGGGTGACGGCCTTCGCCTCCCTTAACAAGCAGCCCGTCGACCAGACCCTGGCCGAGATGGTCCTCAAGGACATCATCTCCGATCCCGAGGGCCAGGAGATCACGACCTCCCTCATCATGGCGCAGACCGCCGACTACTTCGGCATCACCATCGACGACCCTGTGCTCGGCCAACCGCTCACGCACCATGGTCTCGGCCCGTCACATCGCCATGTACCTGTGCCGTGAGCTCACTGACCTCTCCCTGCCCAAGATCGGGCGGGAGTTCGGCGGGCGTGACCACACCACCGTCATGAGCGCCGACAAGAAGATCCGCACCCTCATGGCCGAGCGGCGCTCCACCTTCAACCAGGTCACCGAGCTGACCAGCCGCATCAAGCAGGCCGCCCAGTCTCCCCGCCCTGACCCGACGACGCACCGTTGCCCGCGACGTCGTCGCACAAGCGGTCTGTGCTGTCTCCTCGCTTCTGAGGCACTCGTTCGGGCGGGAGTCCGGGGCGTGCTGGTGGTCCTGGAGGTGAGGATGGCCTCAAGGCGAGGCATGACGGGGTGTGGGTGTCCATGGTACTGACATCACAGACGCACCGGCGCTGCACACCGCAGAAGAACCGCAGCATTCCAACGATCCCCACTGGGTGCTTCGACGGCAGGATCGTTGATGTCAGCGCTGTGGACACCGGGCCGCGCAGGAGCGAGTCTGGGGTCCTTACGGCAGAGTCCGGCGCCTCCGTCACAGGCCCGCCCCTGCCCCCCGCGCAGGGTCCCGGTAGTCATGGTTCGACGCCGGCCCTGCTTTGAGTCTTACCTCGAGTCGGCCTACTCCACGAGGGTAGGGATCCACTGACCGAGGGTTGTGCGTACTGCACGAAGGCCCCACCCTACCCGCAGTACCCCCAACCCTCCTCCAGTAGCACCCCACCCTCGTGCAGTACATCCAGACGACACCGGACACATCCCGGACGACCGTGACCAGCCCGCTGTGGACGGTGCTGAGGACGGCACGTGGAGGAACGAGCGTGTCGCTGTGGAGGTAGCACACCCTCACTGTGGAATGACATGAATGTCATTTACTTCTCCACCGAGACGATGCCTGACTCACCAGAACCACCCACGTGTCATTCCCCAGCGCCACCGGCGTCATAACAGCGAAATATCCGGTTATCCCCAGCATCCACACGTGCTACTACACCTACAAACCCAAATGACATGAATCGCGAAGCACGATCGGCCAACGAGGCCGAACCCGGACCGGCGGGCGCTTGTCATTCAGGGAGGCGTATGGGAGGAGCATGGGTGATCACTGGTGACAGGGTGACTCCTGCGGACTACCGTCTACACTCTCGACCCAGGACTGCGTACCCAGCGACGCCGTTCCGATGACGACTGTCCGCCAGCGACCTGCTGGCACCACGTTTTTCTCGGCTCAGTAGTGCCACGACGCCTACCGGCCGACCGACCACGATTGACGGAGGCACCTACCGTGAAGCTCAGGGTTGACCGAGACATCCTCGCTGAAGCCGTCACCTGGACTGCGCGATCCGTGCCCGCCCGTCCGCCGGTACCTGTGCTCGCCGGAGTCAGGCTGGAGGCCACGGGCTCCAGCCTGGTCCTGGCCTCCTTCGACTACGAGGTCTCGGCCCACTGCGAGGTGGCCGCCGACGTCGAGGGAGGACGGCGTCGTCCTGGTCTCCGGACGACTCCTGGCCGATATCGCCAAGGCACTGCCGAACAAGCCCGTTGACCTGGAGGTCGAGGGCAACAAGGTCGTCTCCTGCGGATCGGCCTGTCTTTCTCCCCTGGCGGCCATGGCCGCTGACGACTACCCGGCGCTGCCGGTCATGCCCGCCGTCGCCGGAACGATCGACGCCCACGACCTGGCCCGCGCCGTCGGCCAGGTCTCCATCGCCGCCTCCCGCGACGACACCCCTGCCCCTGCTCACCAGCGTCCAGATCGAGGTCGAGGGCAGCTCGCTGGTCCTCATGGCCACCGACCGCTACCGCCTGGCCATGCGGAGCTGACCTGGTCGCCGTCCAACACCGAGCTGTCCACCACGGCCCTGCTCAAGGCCCGCACCCTCTCCGACGTCGCCAAGTCCCCTGACCTCTTCCGGAGACGTGACCGTGGCCCTCAGCAGCGAGTCGGCGGCCTCCAGCCTCATTGGCTTCGAGGCCGGCGGCAGGCGCACCACCTCCCTGCTCACCGACGGCGACTACCCGCCGGTGCGCCGCCTCTTCCCGGAGTCCACCTCGATCCACGCCACCGTGGGCACCGACGAGCTCATGGCCGCGGTGCGCCGCGTCAGCCTCGTCGCCGACCGCTCCACCCCCATCCACATGTCCTTCACCCAGGGCAACCTGGAGCTTGACGCCGGACAGGGCGACGACGCCCAGGCCACCGAGCAGCTCGTCGCCCACCTCGAGGGCGACGACATCTCCACCGCCTTCAACCCCGGCTACCTCCTGGACGGCCTGGGCGCCCTCAACCAGCCCTACGTCCGCCCTCGACTTCACCCACGCCTCGAAGCCCTGCGGTGCTCACCGGCATGGACTCCATCAGGGGCACTCGAGGACCCTCCTTCCGCTACCTGCTCATGCCGATCCGCTTCGGAGCCTGAGACCCGACGGTGCATGTACGTCTCTGACCTCTCCCTGGACGACTTCCGCTCCTACCGCAGCCTGGTGCTGTCCCCTGGAGCCCGGCCCCAGCGCCTTCGTCGGCTCCAACGGGCAGGGCAAGACCAACCTCGTCGAGGCCGTCGTCTACCTGGCGACCCTCTCCTCCCACCGGATCGGCGCGGACACCGCCCTCGTGCGACGGGCGGCGCCGGGGCAGGCCCAGCCGGCCGGCGCCGTCGTGCGCGCCCGGGCCGTCCACGGGGAAAGACCCAGCGTCCTGGAGATCGAGATCATCGCGGGCAAGGCGAACCGGGCCCGCCTCAACCGGGGCGGCTGCCGGCCCCGCGACCTGCTCGGGGTGCTGCGTACGGTCGTCTTCGCCCCCGAGGACCTCTCCCTGGTGCGCGCCGAACCCGGGGTCCGCCGGGGCTTCCTCGACGACCTGACGGTCACGCTGCGCCCGGGTCTGGCCGGGGTGCGCGCCGAGCACGACAAGATCCTCGCCCAGCGCGCCAGCCTCCTGAAGTCGGCGCGCGCGGCCCGTTCCTCGACTGCCTCGATGCTCTCCACCCTGGAGGTCTGGGACGCCCAGCTCGCCGCGGCGGCCGCCCGGCTCATCGCCGCCCGGGTCGACGTCGTGCGGCGCCTGCGACCCTGGGTGGCCTCCGCCTACGAGACCGTCTCGGGGACCTCCGGGCAGCGCTCCCGCGCCCAGATCGCCCATCGCTCGAGCCTGCTGACCCACGAGGGACACCCGGAGCCCGACCCTCACGACGAGTCGGCCTGGCTCGCCGGGGAGGAGACGCTCCTTGATGAGAACACCGTGGCCACGCGCCTGGAGAACGCCATGGGTGAGCTCCACGCCCGGGAGATCGACCGCGGTGCGAATCTCGTCGGCGCGCACCGCGACGACCTGAGCCTGTTCCTGGCCGGTCTGCCCGCCCGCGGATTCGCCTCCCACGGCGAGCAGTGGTCCCTGGCCCTGGCGCTGCGCCTGGCCTCCTACGACATGCTGCGCACGGACATCGACGCCTACGGCGGGGACGGTGAGCCGGTCCTCATCCTCGACGACGTCTTCGCCTCCCTCGACGAGCAGCGCCGCCGCGCCCTGGCCCAGATGGTCGCCGGAGCCCAGCAGGTCCTGCTGACCGCCGCCGTCGACGACGACGTCCCCGCTGAGCTCGCCGGCGCCCGGTACCGCGTGGCCGACGGTGAGGTCACCCGTGGTTGAGTCCTCCGCACCCGCCGGTGACGGCCCGCTGCCCGATGTCCTGGCCCAGCGGGCCCTGACCCGTCAGCGCGCCCAGGCCTGGGAGAAGGGCGACAGTCGCGTCCCGGTCCGCAGGCTGCGTGAGCCGGCCGGCGGTTCCGGGAGCGAGGGCGCGCAGCAGGCGGCGCCCTGGGACCAGCGCCGCGAACTGGCCCGTGCGCTGGGCCAGAACCCGGATGACCCGGCCGACCGGGGCCCCTGGTTGGCGCGAGGGGCGCGACCCGGCCCCACCCCTTCGACCCCCGCACCGGGCAGCGCGAGCTGCGCCGTATGGTGGCCGACAACGGCTGGGCCGGAAAGCTCGCGGTGGCCGGCGTCGTCGCCCGGTGGCAGGCCATCGTGGGCGAGCAGGGTCGCCGAGCACTGCACCATCGAGTCCTTCGACGCCGGGCGCATCACCCTGCGCGCCTCGTCGTCGAGCTGGGCCCAACAGCTCCGACTCCTCCAACCCACCATCGAGACCAGGATCGTTGAGGCCCTGCGCTCGGGTCCCGGCGGCCGCCAGGCCGGAGGGATCAGCACCGGCGACGGGGTGGAGCTGCGGATCCTGGGGCCTGCCGGCCCGACCTGGAAGCGCCGTGGAGTCGGCCTACGCGGCGCCCGCGGTCCGCGCGATACCTACGGATAGCGGCAGCGCGGGTATCATTGTCAACGCCCCGGTCGGAGCCGTCGTCGTCAGAAAGACACGGAGCGGGCGCCCGGCGTCGGGCGGCGCGGTGACCCATACGAGACAGAGGTGACCACGGGCACGCTCCCAGCTGCTCACGGCGCAGCGGTTCACGGGCCTATCTACGCTAGAATGCGGTGAAACCGCCCAAGGTGCGCCCAGGACCGTCCTGATGTACCCACCTACGTGTGCGCACGATTCTCCTCAGGATCGTCGTGTGAAGGGGCCGGACGGAGACATCGGACCACTGAGGTCCCGATGCGCACAGATTGAGGAGCAACTGACACGTGTCTGACCAGGACGCCACTGTGAATCACGATTACGGAGCCTCGGACATCACCGTCCTCGAAGGGCTCGAAGCGGTCCGGAAGCGCCCCGGCATGTACATCGGTTCCACCGGTGAGCGGGGCCTGCACCACCTCGTCTACGAGGTCGTCGACAACTCCGTCGACGAGGCCCTGGCCGGCTACTGCGACCACATCGAGGTCACCATCCTGGCCGACGGCGGCGTGCGTGTCAGTGACAACGGCCGCGGCATCCCGGTTGACGAGCACCCCACCGAGCACAAGCCCACCGTCGAGGTCGTCATGACGATCCTGCACGCCGGCGGCAAGTTCGGAGGCGGCGGCTACGCCGTCTCCGGCGGTCTGCACGGCGTGGGCATCTCCGTGGTCAACGCCCTGTCCACCCGGGTGGACACCGAGGTCCGCCGGCAGGGTTTCGTGTGGCGCATGTCCTTCGCCGACGGCGGCCGCCCCATCACCGAGCTCGTCAAGGGCGAGGCCACCGAGTCCACCGGCACCACCCAGACCTTCTACCCGGACCCGACCATCTTCGAGACGGTCGACTTCGACTACGAGACGCTGCGCCGTCGCTTCCAGCAGATGGCCTTCCTCAACAAGGGCCTGCGCATCACCCTGACCGATGAGCGCCTCGGCGTCCAGGACGCCGGCGACGAGATCGCCGGGGACGACTCCGCCCCGACGCCCCCGAGGTCGGCTTCCGCACCGACTCCCTACTGCTACGAGCACGGCCTGCGCGACTACGTCGCCTTCCTCAACAAGTCCAAGAGGCCGAGCTCGTCCACCCCGAGATCATCGACTTCGAGGCCGAGCAGTCCCTGGGCGAGACCCACTCCATCAGCCTGGAGATCGCCATGCAGTGGACCAGCGCCTACTCCGAGTCGGTCCACACCTACGCCAACACGATCAACACCACCGAGGGCGGCACCCACGAGGAGGGCTTCCGCACGGCGCTGACCACCCTGGTCAACAAGTACGCCCGGGACAAGGGCCTGCTCAGGAGCGCGACGACAACCTCACCGGTGACGACATCCGTGAGGGCCTGACGGCCGTCATCTCCGTCAAGCTCTCCGAGCCGCAGTTCGAGGGCCAGACCAAGACCAAGCTCGGCAACACCGAGGCGCGCACCTTCGTCCAGCAGACGGTCTACGCCCAGCTCGGCGACTGGCTGGACTCCCACCCCGGCGACGCCCGCGCCATCATCACCAAGGCCTCCCAGGCCGCCGCCGCGCGCCTGGCCGCCCGCAAGGCCCGCGAGGCCACCCGCCGCAAGGGCGTCCTGGAGTCCGCCTCCATGCCGGGCAAGCTGCGCGACTGCTCCTCGAAAGAACGCCGCGGACTCCGAGATCTTCATCGTCGAGGGCGACTCGGCCGGTGGCTCCGCCGTCGGCGGCCGCGACCCCGAGCACCAGGCGATCATGCCGATCCGCGGCAAGATCCTCAACGTGGAGAAGGCGCGCCTGGACCGGGCTCTGTCCTCCGACACGATCCGCAGCCTCATCACCGCCTTCGGCACCGGTATCGGTGAGGACTTCGACATCGCCAAGCTGCGCTACGGCAAGATCGTCATCATGGCCGACGCCGACGTCGACGGCCAGCACATCGCCACCCTTCTGCTGACCCTCCTGTTCCGCTACATGCGTCCGCTCATCGAGCACGGCCACACCTACATCGCCATGCCGCCGCTCTACCGGCTCAAGTGGTCCAACGCCGAGCACGAGTTCGCCTACTCCGACGCCGAGCGCGACAAGCTCCTGGCCGCCGGACAGGAGCAGGGCCGCCGCCTGCCCAAGGACGGCGGGATCCAGCGCTACAAGGGTCTGGGCGAGATGAACGACCACGAGCTGTGGGAGACGACCATGGACCCCACGACCCGGATCCTCAAGCAGGTCACGCTCGATGAGGCGGCCGACGCCGACGAGACCTTCGCGATCCTCATGGGTGACGACGTCGAGCAGCGGCGTTCTTTCATCCAGCGCAACGCCTCTGACGTCCGCTTCCTGGACATCTGAGCGGCACCGAGCCACACGTGAACCGCCGGCCCGCTGCCGGCGACCTCCTCTGAACACGAAGGAATCCTGTGAGCGACGAAGTTGAAGAGATCATCGGCGACGAGGGAGCGACGAACGTAGCCGCCCCCGAGCGCATCCAGCCGGTCGACCTCCAGATGGAGATGCAGCGCTCCTACCTCGACTACGCGATGAGCGTCATCGTGGGCCGGGCCCTGCCCGACGTGCGCGACGGCTCAAGCCGGTCCACCGCCGCGTCCTGTACGCCATGTACGACGGCGGCTACCGCCCCACCGCCTCCTTCTCCAAATCCTCTCGCGTCGTCGGCGACGTCATGGGGACCTACCACCCCCACGGCGACAGCGCCATCTACGACGCCCTGGCCCGCCTGGTCCAGTGGTGGTCGCTGCGCTACCCGCTGGTGGCCGGCCAGGGGAACTTCGGCACCCCGGCAACCTGGGGCCCGCTGCCCCGGTACACCGAGTGCAAGATGGCGCCCCTGGCCATGGAGATGCTCCGGGACATCGACGAGGACAGCGTCGACTTCCAGGACAACTACGACGGACGCAACCAGGAGCCGGTCATCCTACCGGCCCGGTTCCCCAACCTCCTGGTCAACGGCTCCGAGGGCATCGCCGTCGGCATGGCCACCCGTATCCCGCCGCACAACCTGCGCGAGGTCGCCCGCGGCGCCCAGTGGTACCTCGAGCACCCCGACGCCTCACGCGAGGAGCTGCTCGACGCCCTCATCGAGCGGATCCCCGGACCCGACTTCCCCACCGGCGCCACCATCCTGGGCCGGCGGGGCATCGAGGACGCCTACCGCACCGGCCGCGGCTCCATCACCCAGAGGGCCGTGGTCAACGTCGAGGAGATCCAGGGCCGCCAGTGCCTCGTCGTCACCGAGCTGCCCTACCAGGTCAACCCCGACAACCTGGCCGACAAGATCGCCCAGCTCGTGCGCGACGGCCAGGTCACCGGCATCGCCGACATCCGTGACGAGACCTCCGGGCGCACCGGTCAGCGACTGGTCATCGTCCTCAAGCGCGACGCCGTGGCCAAGGTGGTCCTCAACAACCTCTACAAGCGCACCCAGCTGCAGGACAACTTCCCGGCCAACATGCTCGCCCTGGTCGACGGGGTGCCGCGCACCCTGAGCCTGGACGGGTTCGTGCGCCACTGGGTGAGTCACCAGATCGACGTCATCGTGCGCCGCTCCCGCTTCCGCCTGCGCAAGGCCGAGGAGCGCCTCCACATCCTCGAGGGCCTGCTCAAGGCGATCGACGCCCTCGACGCCGTCATCGCCCTCATCCGGCGCTCACCCACCACCGAGGAGGCCCGCACCGGCCTCATGGGTCTGCTGGACGTCGACGAGGCCCAGGCCGAGGCCATCCTCTCCCTCCAGCTGCGCCGTCTGGCCGCCCTGGAGCGCCTCAAGATCCAGCAGGAGTCCGAGGAGCTGCGCGCCCGCGTCAAGGACCTGCGCGAGATCATCGCCTCCCCGGAGCGCCAGCGGGGCATCGTCTCCGACGAGCTGGCCGAGATCGTCGAGAAGTACGGCGACGAGCGCCGCACCCGGATCGTGCCCTTCGACGGCGAGATGAGCATGGAGGACCTCATCCCCGAGGAGGACGTGGTCGTCACCATCACCCGATCCGGTTACGCCAAGCGCACCCGCACCGACTCCTACCGCTCCCAGCACCGCGGCGGCAAAGGCATCCGCGGGGCCACGCTGCGCGAGGACGACGTCGTCGACCACTTCTTCGTCACCACGACGCACCGCTGGCTACTGTTCTTCACCAACTACGGCCGCGTCTACCGCGCCAAGGCCTACGAGCTGCCCGAGGGCGGGCGCGACTCCAAGGGCCAGCACGTGGCCAACCTCCTGGCCTTCCAGCCCGGCGAGGAGATCGCCCAGATCATGGAGCTTCAGGACTACGACCAGGCTGACTACCTGGTCCTGGCCACCCGCCGCGGCCTGGTGAAGAAGACCCGCCTGAGCGAGTACAACTCCAACCGCTCCGGCGGCGTCATCGCCATCAACCTGCGCCAGGACGAGGAGGGCAACTACGACGAGCTCGTCTCCGCCCGCCTCCTGAGCACCGGGCAGGACCTCCTGCTGGTCTCCCGCGCCGGCCAGTCGCTGCGCTTCCACGCCGACGACGACACCCTGCGCCCCACGGGCCGGGCCACCAGCGGGGTGACCGGCATGCGCTTCCGCCCCGGCGACTACCTGCTGGCCATGGACGTCGTCGACCCCACCTGGCAGGACGCCGACCTGTTCGTCGTCACCGAGGGCGGCTACGCCAAGCGCACCAACGTCGTCGACTATCCCGTCAAGGGCCGCGGCGGACTGGGCGTCAAGGTCGCCAACCTCGTCGAGGCGCGAGGCAACCTCGTGGGCGCCCTGGTGACCGACTCCGGCGACGAGGTCCTGTGCATCATGGCCTCGGGCAAGGTGGTCCGCTCCGCCGTCGTCGAGGTCTCACGCACCGGCCGGACCACGCAGGGCGTGACTTTCGCCAAGCCCGACGCCGGAGACCGCATCATCGCGGTGGCCCGCAACACCGAACGGGACATGGAGGAGGCGGTCGATGCCGCCGATAGCGCCCCGAGTGCTGAGTCGGCGGACTCCACTGATCTGGCCCAGGCTCATGCGGTCCCGGAAGGTGACACTGGCGACTCTCCTGCGGACTCAGCAGCGGACACGGTAGCGTTGGAAAACAACGAGAGTGAGGTCGAAGCACGAGCCAGCCGGTTTCCATGTCCCCTGACGGTGGGCAGTCCGCAGGCGCCGCATCCATTGTGGGTGGCGCGGATGCCTCCGGCAGTGCGTCGGGCGGCAAGAGCAAGAAGAGCAAGAAGACCATCGCCGGGCCGCGCCGCGTGCGTCTGGCCCTGACCCGGGTCGATCCCTGGTCAGTGATGAAGGCGAGCTTCCTGCTCAGCTTCGCGGCGGGCATCATGCTCATCGTCGCCACGGCGGTCGTGTGGTTCATGCTGACGCCATGCACGTCTTCTCCACCATCGAGGATCTCGTCAAGACGGTCGCCGGTGAGCGCTCCAACACCTTCTCCGCGATCGTGGCCTACCCTCGAGCTGCCGCGGGCCCCTGGCCGTCTCCACGATTGTGGCCGTGGTGGATATCGTGCTGGTGACCGCGCTGACCACGCTGGGCGCCTTTCTCTACAACATCACCGCCACCCTCGTTGGTGGGATCCATCTCACGCTTGCGGACGAGTGATCGGATTTGGTCTGTCATGGCCGGACAGGTTAATCTTCTCCGGTCGCAAGGGCCTATAGCTCAGTTGGTTAGAGCGCATCCCTGATAAGGATGAGGTCGCTGGTTCGAGTCCAGCTAGGGCCCACCGTCCGCGGTGAGACGATGAGGGGGTTTCATGAGGAACCGTGCAGTCGTATCAGCCGCGGTCTTTTCGTTCCTGGCCGCTGCGGGGTATGCCGCGTGGCTCAGGTTCGAGGCGGCCCGCATGGAGCGGGCCGCGTGGGCCGAGGTCACCGACCCCGTTGACTAGCAGCTGACGGAACCGGTGAGGATCCTCCCTGAGGGCCATGGCGCAATTGGTAGCGCACCTGCTTTTGCAAGCAGGGGTTACGGGTTCGAGTCCCGTTGGCTCCACCACCTACTTCCTCGTGTTCTCTCTTCCCCGGAGTTCCCCATTGATAATGGTCGGCCCGGGGGAACATGTTCAGTGCCGTCGTTCCACAGAAGAATCGGGACGAGGAAGACGACGCCCCGCAACAGCGTCGGCTATCGTGAAGGCCTCTTCCAGCGTTGGCATGTGTCCCAGGTAGTTGTGCCGGTACAGACCTGTACCGATCATCATGTCCACGCTTGTCTCCGCGTCTGGCCCATTCCAAGAGGCCTGCTCGATAGCGCGCTGGACGGCGTCAATCGCAGCGTCGCGCAGGGGGCTGATCACTCGTTCACGGTAGAGACGAGCGGCCTCGGGCCGGTTGACGAGCTCGAGGGCCAGCTGCGGCAGGGCACTGGCCAGGGGTGAGCTGATGAACAGTGCGTGTGTACGGACGACGATCTGGGCCAGGTCGACGAGTGGGTCGTCGCTGATGACGGCTTGCCTGTCTCCCAAGGCATCGTCGACGGCGGCGACGGCGAGATCCGTCAGTGAGGGCCATCGCCGGTAGATCGTTGACTTCGGGACTCCGGCGCTGCGGGCGACGTCATCAACCCGCAGGCCTCGAAACCCCTTCTGAGTGAGCAAGGACGTGGTGGCCTGAAGGATCCGCTGATCGACAGTGGTGTCTCGAGGACGTCCACCACGGCCGCCTGCGCGGTTGTCTCCTGAAGATCTACTCATTTGCACTTCTCCTTGACGGGAAGTCTGGCAGAGCCGACGAGGAAGCGCTACTATTAGTTGCGCAACTATCGGTATCGAAACTGGAGGTGACGACATGGACTCCGTGTCGTTGGTAACCGGGGGGCTGTTCTTCTCGTGGCTGGCTCACGACCTCGAGGAGGTGGCCACGATGCCCGGCTGGACGCACCCGCTCTTCGATAAGATCCCTTTCCTGCCCGAGGACATCCGGCGTCATGGCTGTTCGCGTGAGCACGTCTATCTGGGGATCGGTCTCATGGGCGTCCTCATGGCTGCCGCCTCCATTGACGGCTACCGCACTCGTGGACGCTCGCCCGTCTACCAGGCCGCGCTCTACGGCTGCGGCATGCACACCTTCAGCCACCTGGGCACAGCGGTCCTCGCTCGGGGCTACACCCCGGGGGTGGCGACGGCGCTGCCGGTCGTCCTGCCCTTCTGGATCCTTGCGAAGCGGACGCTGCGAGCCCACGGAGTCGAGGTGCGCCCCCACCGGTGGGTGATCCCCGCCTTCCCGGTCATCGTCGGCACGGCCCTGGGCAGTGCGTACCTGATGACAACAGGGCGGTCAAGGAGACGCCACTGAAAAGGAAAGCGACCTTGACGTAATGACAAGGTTGCTTTATCATTTTGGTTGTGGTCAGAGTTGACCCGGTCGATCACGGGCAACTGATCCGTTTCATTGTCTCCATGGACGGAAGGCAGCCATGACTATCGAGCGTAAGGCGGGTATCGCCTACTCCATTCGATTCACTGTCGGCGCGGTTCTGTACTCCGTCGGAGTTCTGGTCGGCCTGAGATGGGCGCGATCCCTGGAAGACGATCCGTGGCGATTCGCCGTCGCACTGCTTCCCATGGTTGGTGTTGTCATCTGTGCGTGGGCGATGATGCGATTAGTCCGGGAAGCGGATGAGATGCAGGCGCGGAAGGTGATGGAGGCGCTCGTCATCTCTGCAGCGGGGACGGTGATCACGTCGATCGCCTACAGCTTCTTGGAGGAGGTGGGGGGCTCCTCGCGTCAGTCTCATATGGGTCAGCGCCATATGGGCCTTCTTTTTCGGTGTCGGGATGCTGTGGTCCACCTGGCGGTACCGGTGAGAAATGATCTCAAGGTGCTGCGTGCTCAGCGCAGCTGGACTCAGGCCCGTCTCGCCGAGGAGCTGGGTGTCTCCCGCCAGACGGTCAATGCCCTGGAGGCCGGTCGCTATGACCCCTCCTTGCCCCTGGCCTTTGCCATTGCGCGCGTCTTCGGTCTGACCATCGAGGAGATCTTCTTCCCCGATGACGACGCCTCCTAGGATGAGCGCCGTGAGCCGCACTGTGGACATTCCGCCCCCGAGGCGAGGACGTCGCGAGCTCATCGAGGACACCGGGGTACGGCTCGGCCTGCACATCAAGTCCGCCGAACAGGCCATGATGGCCGCCAAGACCGAGGCCCTGAGGAGCTTTGGCCTCACAGTGGCTCAGTACGCCGCCATGCTCTCCCTGTATTACGTGCCCGAGCAGTCCTCGGCCCAGCTGGCCAGGGCCGCCGCGGTCACTCCGCAGACGATGGCCACCGTCATCGCCAAGCTGGAGCAGAAGCAGCTCGTCACCCGCCGCCCCTCCTGCGACCACGCCAAGGTTCTCATCGCCTCACTCACGCCCGAGGGCGAGGCCCTAGTACTGCGCGCCGACGAGGTCGCCCGCCGCATCGAGCAGCGTATGGCTGGGGCCTTCACCGCCAAGGAGCGTCAGCAGCTCACCGAGATGCTCGGCCGAGTCACCGCCCTCCTGCGCGACGGCCTCGAAGCCGAGTAGAGGCCGACAGGTAGGAGGATTCCCGGCCCCGGATCCGTAACGCTCATGCGAGTGAGGAGAGGTGCCGCATCTTCTCAACCTCTGGGTATGTCGCAATGTCGGAGCTACGGGCGGGGTGGGCTACACCGGGTTCATGGGGGAATCGGCTCGTTGGTGTCCAAATCTGTGACAAAGGACCGAAGGTCTCCAGACCGTATGAACGAGAACCCTTGAATCATGCGGTTTCACTCCGTCTTGCAGGCGACGATCCAAGCCTTTGTCACAGATTTGGACATTCTTGGTCCCGTTGTGGCTCCTGATGGCGCTCACGTGGCTGCTGTCGACCAGCGGGCTATCCAGTATCAGGTATCTGATACAGTGTTGATGACTGATACAGGAAGGTGTTGCCCATGAAGGCCATGCAGATCGTCAGCTTCGATGGCCCGGCGTCCGGGCTGCGCTACCAGGGAGGCCCCCACTCCTGAGCCCGGACCGGGTCAGATCGCGGTGGATGTGGACCATGCCGGCGTCGGCTACGTCGAGGCGCTGTTCACCGAGGGGCTCGTGCCCATCGACCTGCCCTGGACTCCCGGGCTGGAGGTGAGCGGTCGAGTCCGCGCCCTCGGCGACGGGGTGGATGGCTATCGGGTCGGGGATGCCGTCGTTGCCCTGACCATCACCGGAGGTGGCGGCTACGGGCAGGTCGCCGTGGCCCCCCGCGGAGCTCGTCGCACCGCTCCCGGCGGGACTCGATCCGGTCCTGGCCGCTGCGGTTCCGGCCAACTCGACGACGGCTCTCGTCGCCCTGGAGGAGATCGCCCACCTGCGTCGCGGCGAGAGCGTGCTGGTCCATGCTGCCGCCGGCGGTCTCGGCTCACAGGTGGGTCAGGTGTCCCGGCTGCTCGGTGCGGGCCGCGTTGTCGGCGTCACCCGCAGCGAGGCCAAGCGCCAGGAGATCCTGGATCTGGGCTACGACGAGGCCTGGCTGACCGAGGATCTCGCGGAGGCCGACCCCGCCCAGTTCGACGTCGTGGCCGACCCGGTGGCCGGCCCGGCCAGGCTGCGCAGCCTCGACCTGCTGCGCACGGGCGGACGGCTCCTGGCTCTGGGGGACGCCTCCCAGGCGCAGGACCAGCAGGTGAGCACCACGTCGCTGTGGCTGCGGGGCATTGGCGTCATCGGCTTCAACCTCGGGGCCTACAGCCAGGCGAATCCGGGACTCGTCGGAGGCCACCTGAGGCGCGCGGTGGAGCTCGTGGCCTCCGGAGAACTACGCGTCCACGTCACCGACCGCCTCCCGATCCAGGAGGCCGCTCAGGCCGTTACCGCGGTGCGCGCGGGAACCACCACCGGCAAGATCGTCTTGACCCACTCGCAGGACTGACGACCCGTCCAGGTCCGCAAGATTCGTCAGTGAGTTCTGGGCGCCGTAAGAGCATCATGGTGCGCATGAGAGAAACGATCGGCTCCTTCGACGTCGTTGGCCTGCCTCTTCGGACATCGAACCGAGAGGCGGCCCGCACCATTCCTCCTCACTGGCGGGCCGCTGCCGACACCGGGCTCCTCGCACCCGAGAAGCCCGGTGTCGGCCCCGGCATCTATGCGGTCTACACCGACTACGAGACTCCCGGCGACGATGTCGACGGTGTCTACACCCTCGTCATCGGCAGGCGCATCGAGGCCGGAGGTCCGGTTCCCCCTGGCCAGATGACTGTGACGATCCCGAACTCCACTCGCGACATCCTCACGCTGGCCGATGCTCGGCCGGAGAGTGTCTATGACGCGTGGGTGGATGTCTGGGCCCGCAAGGACCTGACCCGTGACTATCGTGCCGACTACGAGTACTACGCTCCGGATGGCTCGATTCACCTGTCCATCGGGGTCCTTTCGGACACATGAGGGCTGAGCAGTACCAGCGCCACCTCGACGCCGTCACCGACTACATCTACACGCATCTTGACGAGGACCTCAGTCTGGAGACTCTCGCTCACGTTTCCGGGTTCTCCCGCTATCACTGGCATCGCATCTACCGGGCGGTGCGCGGGGAGACGGCCGCTCAGACCGTACGCCGTCTCCGTCTGGAGCGGGCTGCCGCCATGCTCACAGAGACCTCGTGGCCGGTGGAACGGATCGCCTGGAAAGCCGGGTTCACCGGCACCGAAGTGTTCAGTCGGGCCTTTCTCCGCGCGTATAGGACGACTCCCAGCCGATTCCGCATCGGTGGACGCCCGGCATCGATCGTCTCACCAGTGACGAGTTGTGGTTCGGGATCGATGTCGTCGGTGAGAGAGGACCCGGGGTGGGCGGTTCGTGTGGAGACTCGCCGCGGCTATCGACTTGCCGTATCCGAGCACCGTGGTTCCTATATGGATATCGGCCGGGCGTTCAGCCGAGTCAGAGACCGTGTGGGCTCCGGGAGTCTGATGGTTGCCATCTATGAGGACGATCCCGATGCCGTTCCCCCGGCTGATCTGCGCTCGGCGGCTGGAACCGTCGTCGACCCCGGTATGAGGATTCCCCACGACCTTGCTGAGAGGACGGTGCCGGCCGGTCGGTACGCGATCCTGCGTTACATCGGCCCCTACTCCTCGATGCATGCCGCCTACCGGTGGCTCTACGGTCAGTGGCTGCCGAGCTCGGGCGAGGAGCCGCGAGACCACCCGGTCATCGAGGAGTACCTCACCGATCCGGCGACCACCCCGCCTGTCGACGCTGTCACCGATATCCTCCTACCGCTCCTGTGAGGCATCCGGTCTGATGCGGCCCATCAAGATCGTCTTGACCCACGAGTCCCGCTAAGCATCGCGCCGGAGCGTCTGCCGTCTGGCGATGAGGACGCTTCCGACGGTGCACAGTGCGATGACGACCAGGGCCGCGATCACTGGCATCGCATGCAGCCCCGTCGGCAGGAGCAGCGCGGTGGGAAGCTGGCGGGACATTCCCGGTACCTGGTTCATCACCGGCAGCACGAGGACCAGGAGCGTGGTCAGGGCGACGGCCGTCGTCGTCCGACGCAGGCCGGCCGCAAGCAGGTGGCCGATGCTCATCGCCATGACGACATAGAGGCTACTGGCCACCCACGTCCTGACCACCATGGCGACAGGCGGGTGTCCGATCGCGCCGGAAGTCACGACGACGGTGAGGAGCAGACCGCACGAATACGTTGCCCATGCGACGAGCCAGTCGACGGCCAGACGTGGGAGCAGCACGGTGCTCAACCGGCGTACCCGGGTCCGGTAGAAGATCGAGGAGCCCGGGCGCGTATCCCAACCTATTGAGGTGATCGCCACCGCCACCGTCACAATGAGTCCCAGCTGCATGGCGGACTGGTTGAACAGGGACACGGCATCGGCCGGTGTGGCCTGCGAGGCCGAGATCGTGAGCTGGTCGCTGCTCGCTGCGGCGCCGAGAATCTCAGGCATGTAGATCGCCAGAGCCGGACTGGACAGCCCGAAGAAGGCGAAGGCCACGAGTACCCCGAGACCGAGCCCGGAGCGTATGAGCCGGCGCAGCTCGACGACGAGAGAGCTCGCGATGGAGGCTCTGACGGAGTGGGCTGAGGCCAGCCGAGGTGAAGTGGGCATCAGGACTCCTGTCCGGTGACGAGGCTGGCGAAGGAGGCGTCGAGGTCGCGGCCCGTCAGAGTCACCTCGAGCATGGGGAGGTCCACCTGCTCCATGACCTGGGGAAGCAGGGCCGTCCCCATCTCGAGGCTCGGGAACCGGACCGTGCAGGTGGTTGTGGTCGGTGTGGTGAAGGAACCGCTGGGGAACGCCTCGTTCAGCCTCGTCGTCAGACGTGCCTGCTCGCCGGGCTCACAGGGATGAAGGAACCTGAGGGTCCAGGAGGGTTGTCGACTCGAGGTGAGGAGATCCGCCGTCGTGCCCTGGGAGATGACGCGCCCCTCATTGATGACGACGACCTGGTCGGCCAGCTGCTCGACCTCGCTGAGCAGATGGCTGGACAGGAGAATGCTCCGATGCTGCTTCTGCTCCTGGATGAGACGGCGCACGTCGGCGCGGCCGACGGGATCCAGGGCACTGTTGGGCTCGTCCAGGATCAGCAGACCCGGGTCCAGAACAAGTGCCGCCGCGATCCCCAGACGCTGCAGCATCCCTCGGGAGAAGTCGGCGACCCGCCGCTCGGCCACCCGGGCCAGCCCGCACTGATCCAATGCCTCGGGGACACTGATGTCGCCGCAGGTGCCTGAGAGGGCCAAGGAGGTCTCCACGATCTCGGTTGCCGTCAGCCATGACTCGAACTGAGGAACATCCGGGCAGTAGGCCACCGTCCGGCCGTCGGTGACCTCGACGTCGCCCTCATCGGCCGGGCACAGGCCGGCGATCACGCTGAACAGAACCGTCTTACCGGCGCCATTGGGCCCGATGACTGCCGTGACTGACTGGTCCTGGGCCTCCAGGCAGATGTCATGGATCCCGGCTCCATTGGCGAAGACCCGACTCAGGTGACTGACGCGCACAGCGGTGCCGGGAGGCATCACAGATCTCCGTCACTCAGCGTTGTTCTGCTGTCCCGTCCCAGGGCCAGGTAGGCCACCGCTCCGAGAGGGATGACGAGCACCACGATGAGAGCCCAGGCCACCTTGGGCAGGTGCTTGACGCGGGAGCGTCTGACGATATCGATCAGACATGCCACGACCACGATGGCGACCAGAACGATGACGGGGATCCAGATGGCCGGATGGCCAGGAGAGTTCACGATGACGGCTCGCTTTCTCGGTGAGGGATGAATGGGAAGGGGGTGGTGGTCAGTCGCTCTGCTCGCCGTCGGGCCGTGGGATGAGGACCGTGGTCAGCGTCCGACGACGCCGCTCGCCTCCGGGCTGATTCCCCAGCAGGTTCTGCAGGGCCTGGGAAACGGTCTCCAGGAAGGTGTCGACCTCGGTCTGGGTCGCCCAGAAGCTGGCCTGAGTGAAGTTCACCCGGTCCTCAGTGAGATCAGGACGATCGCCGTCGCGGATGTACGCGGAGAAGTCGCCGATAAGTCCGGTGGTGAAGACCGTGAACACCGTCATGAGCTCCTCGCGGCTCAAGGAGCCGAGATCCTGCGGGAGTCGGGTTGGCCATTCCAGGGGTGACTCGATAGGGTCTTCTCACTGGTCCCCCGGACCTGCCGCTCCTGAGCCACCTCGATGAGCCCGTGCGAGGCGAGGTGGTTGACGTGCCGGTAGAGCGTCGCGATGGGGACGTCGACAAGGTGCGCATGTAGCTGATGAGGCGTGAGGTTGCCGTCGGCGAGCAGTGTCTGGATGATGCGCAGACGAACCGGGTGCAGCAGTGCGGAGGAGGCCATGCCCGAACAGTATCAGTATCGATACTGAAAGCAAAGGTGGGGGTCGGAAACGGCTGACGGGCTGCAGATGCTTCGGCATCGGCAGCCCGTCAGCCGTGCTCATCCGTTGGGAGGATCGCTCCCTAGCGGGGCTTTCGTCAGTCCATACCGGCCCGCCGGCGTCGGTAGGCCTGGATCATCATGGTCGGTACCGTGATCCCCAGCACCGCCCCTCCGGCGATGAGGAAGGTGTCGGCCGCGCTCCCTCCGGTGAAGGGGATGGCGGGCACCGCCGACTTGCGGTTGGAGATGTTGCCCAGCGCCACGACCTGCCCCTGGGAGGAGATGGTGATGGTGCGGGGGGTGGCGTCCAGGATGTAGCCGACTGGCGGCTTGGTCTCAATGAGCCGGTAGGAGCCGTAACCCAGCTCCGCCAGCGTGAAGGCTCCGGGGTTCGCATCGGTGTCCAGACCGCCCTGGGCGCAGGTGCCCACGCAGTCGGTGATGGTGCGGGTCTGATCCGGTTGGGGCTTGCCGTTGGAGTCAAGGGGGATCAGCGACCACTGGGCGCCCTTGATGGGGTTGCCGCGCTCATCGGTCTTGGTCCAGGTGGCCGACCCCTTGATCCGGGTGTTGGTGACCTGCCCCAGGTCGAGGGTGGGGGTGTTGTCGTCCCTGCTGGCGGCGGGCGCTGATCCGTCCAGGGTCTTGGTCACGGTGGTGCTGGACAGGTGGTAGCCGGTCGGTGCCTGGGTCTCGGTGATGGAGTACTCGCCCCAGGTGAGCCCCACAACCTTGAAGTACCCGGCACGAGGGTCTTGGTCCACCGAGCTGTTGGCGCACGTGGCTTTGCCGCCGGCGGCGACGCAGTCGGTCACTTCCTTCCGGCCGCCGTTGAGCGTCGGCGAGGACAGAGTGAAGACGGTCCCCGCCAGGGGGTTGCCGGCGTCGTCGACCTTGCTCCAGATGACCTGCCCGGGCTGAGCCGTGTTGACCATCGTGCACTGCATCCACTCACCGGTGGCCAGATCCAGGGTCTTGGAGGCGGTGTTGACGGTCGATGACGGAGTCCTGATATCCGAGTTCGGGTGCGGCACGCAGGAGACGGTGGCCTTGTACCCGGCGGACTTGGGCGACGACGAGGACTCCGACAGCACCGTCTGGCCCTGAGGGCAGGTAAGCGGCGTCGAAGCCGCCGGCGCCTGAGGCGGTCTTACCGCTCTTGGGAGTGGCGGTGAGCGTCCAGTCCTTGGCGGACAGGCCCAGGGAACCGGCCGCGGTGTTGTCCACCTGCTTGACCATGGTCAGGTTGGGCAGCTGGACCTGCACCTGGTGGTCCTCGACCTCACCGTTGACCGTGATACCGGTGGGCTGAGGGTCCTCGGCTGCCTGCCCGTTGGGCGGGCGGCCGGTGATGCGCAGACGCATGAAGGTGGCGGCACCGTTGCCGTTGATGGTGCTCCGCTTGGCGTCCTGGGGGACGGTCCAGGTCACGGTGGCCTTACCGGCGCTGGAGCAGGAGGTCACCGCGGAGCGCTCACCGGCGGAGAAGACGCCGTCCCGGTTCCAGTCCACCCAGCCGGCAATCTTGGTGTTACTGCCCGAGCAGGTGATCTCCTGGCTCCACTTCTTGCCGATGTCGGTCCAGATGACGCGGTCCCAGCCGGCGGGCAGGGCGTCCTCATCATCAATATCCGTGGTGTCGTCCCTCGAGGCGTCAGCGCTGTGAGCGACGCTGTCATCGTTGTCCGTCAGGGCACCCAGGCGCACGACGGCGGAGTTCGTGGTGGCCACGTTCCTCCGGTCCGCCGCCTCACTGAGGTTGTACCAGTCTCCGGCGTCGCCCTCATACGGTGTCTTGCCGCGGGCGATGTTGCGCTCTCCGTTGTCAGACAGCTCCCCGCCGCTCCAGGCGGGCTGGAACACGCTGCCGGCGACGCCGTAGCTCTCCGGGGCGTCGCCGTAGTCCATGTAGGAGACGACGCCGAGGGCGACGGCGCCCTCGACCGCCTCCGTGGATCTCGACATAGCCACTGCGCATGTTGCTCAGCAGCATGACCGAGGAGGGACCGTAGCCGTTGGGGACTTTGGCACTGCACTCGGCGTCGTCCGGGCGGAACTTCAGGCCGGGCCTATCGCCAACAGGTGTGGACACGGAGACCTTGCCCACGACGGAGTTTGTGATGCACCCCTGTGTCCGGGCGCTCTCCAACAGGCGGTAGGTGACGCTTTCAGAGGCGACGTAGGGGATCGGGGAAACGGAGATGTACTCCTTCTGGCCGTTCGGTATGTGCCAGCTCGAGGCCTCAGCATCGGCGAAGACCATGCCCTCCATGGGCACTTCCACCTTATTGGGGAGACGTTCCAGCTGGCTCTTCGCGGGCTGGGAGGCGGAGGTGACGAGGTAGGCGCTGCACTCGACCTGGAACTGCTGCGTGGAGGAGTCCCTCAGGTTGGCGATACCCACAGGCAGGTTCGACGAGGTCATCTGGGGCTTCTTGGCGACCCCGGCGGTGTAGTTGGTGCCGTCGTTGTACAGGTGAGACAGGCCGTCTCCCCGCCAGTTACCCGGTCGGTATCCGACACTCAGGCCCCGATCCGTGGGCAGGCCCGGCTCATCCTTTCCTACGGCAGTAGTACGCACATTGGAGATGGTGCAGCGGCTGGTGCGCCACATATCACCGGAGATCCGTGAAGGAGTCGACCAGACTACGCCGGTGCTTCCATCGGGAAGGACCATCGTGCCTTTCCCGGGCAAGGTATTGGTCATCTCGGTCCAGTCGATCCAGTCGATCACCTGAGTGTATTTTCCCGATCCTCCGGCAGGATTGCCATGAATGGCCTCGGCCGGGGGAACCAGGAGCGTTGCAGGACCCAGTGCGGCAGCAATCAGCGCGAACACCGAGATCGCGGCGCCGCTCCTCAGTCTCTGGTGAGACTGGCATGAGGGTTGACATGATGACGTCAGTTCCCGCCGGCGTGAGCGGACGAAGAATCGGCGAAGCATGAAGCGCTACCTCAGTTTTAGGGGCATGGGCCTTGACACGGTAGCATTACGGAATTCCACAGAGAGACGCAGTAAGATTCCTGTAACTCAACAGCAATAAATATCACGATTGAGTGTCATCAATGAATGACGTCCTCGGTTGGAAAGTGACGTATCGGTATTCTTCTGGGGCGGTCATGGGTACAGGTTCATCGTGTGGGCAGCGGTGCTCGGTTCTGTCTGCGCTGACGTGATGCCGTGAGGAGTCGTTGAGGCGCTGAGGTGAAGGGCTGCGCCGTCGGACGGGACTGCTTAGGATAGGCCAGGCTCAGTTACCACTCGGTCGCGGAAGGATGAAGTCATGTCACAGCCATGGGAGATCTACGACGCGCTTCTTGACGGACTGCCTGACGACGTCGTCGTGCGCACGGCGGGCCAGGGACCCCGCTGGAGCCGCGTCCTCAACTCCGCCGGCGGCGTCGGTACGGCCTGGACCATGGATGTGCGCAGCCGCCCGGCCCTCGGCGGGACGGGCCGCTCGACGGACGGGCGCTGCGCGACGTCGGCGCCCTGGCCAAGTCCTGGAACCTGGCTGAGGCCAGCATCGGTCAGGCCGCCATCAACTCCTGGTACTCGCGCGAGCAGACGGCTGCAGCCAACGGTTTCGAGCCCACCGGGGAGGGACTGACCTGGCGCCAGGTCTTCGACCCTTACCAGGAGATGATCGTCGGCAAGAGGGTCGCGGTCATCGGGCACTTCCCCTTCGCCGAGGCCGCCCTGGCCGGCGCCGGTGAGTACATCTGTCTTGAGCGCAACCTTCAGCCCGGTGACTGGCCGGACAGCGCCTGCGAGTACATCCTGCCCGAGTGCGACATCGTCTTCATCTCCTCATCGAGCTTCGTCAACAAGACCGCGCCGCGCCTCATCGAGCTCTCCCGCCAGGCGCACACCGTCCTGGTGGGGCCGTCGACGCCGCTCAACCCGGTACTCCTCGACTACGGCGTGGACACCATCACCGGTTTCGTCGCGGCGAGGTCACTGAGCGACCCCGTCTCCCTGGCCGAGATGATCCCGGCCGGCGATATCGGTCCCGGCTTCCGGGTTCACCGTCATCGGGCCTGAACCGGTTGTCGCTGCCACCGGGGCCGGGCCGGTGGCAGCCGGTCACGCCCCAGCGGCAGGGAATGACAACTGGAATGACGACGGCGCCGCACTGGGTCATATCCAGTGCGGCGCCGTCGTGAGTTCAGAGGGGGCCGTCAGGCCTGAGGCGTCCTCGGGGCTGATGCCGTAGCCGGCCTCATCCTCGGTGGAGTCGGCCCAGTACTCCTCGGCCCACGGGTCCTCAACCGGCTGGCTACGACGCCACACGACGTAGGCGCCGGCAGCGGCCGCGCCGGCGACGGCGAGCCAACCCAGGGTCTTGAGCACGCGGTGCTTCTTCTGCTTCTTCACGGGAACCTCCAATGCGGCGGACTTTGCGGCAACAGCCACGCGCTGGGCGCGCTCTGTCAGAGTACCGTCAGTACCCGCGGCAGCCTGGGCAGCCACGGCGGCGCGCTGCGCACGCGGGATGTAGTCCTCGACAACCCGGTGACGGGCCTCGTGGACCACCGGCTCCAGACGCTCCTGTGCGTCCTTGGCGGCGCGGGCCACGCCCTCGGCGGCCTTGCTGACGTGCGGAGCAGCCCACAGGGCAGCCTTCTCAGCCTGATCAACGACGGATCCGGCAAGGGATGCTGCCTCCTTGCGCAGATGAGCGGTGTCGAGTTTCTTGTCGCAGCATGTCTTCATCAGGCAGGGCATGGTTGCCTCCCAGGTTGGAAACGGATACAGACGGTCGTTGTGCAACGTGCACCAATGGTCGCACCCCTGCGCGGCCTGGCCCACACGATGTCCAGACGTTTTGCCTGGGGTGAACAGCACCGCACGCCGCTTAGGGGTTCATGCCGATGGGGTCGGGACCGTGCCACCATGGCACTCATGGAAGCGACTCTTCACACCAACCTCGGTGATATCCGCCTGAGCTCTACCCGAGCAGGCTCCTGAGACCGTCTCCAACTTCGTGGGGCTGGCCACCGGCCAGAAGGCGTGGACGGATCCACGCACCGGCACGGAGTCCCACTCCCCGCTGTATGACAACGTCATCTTCCACCGCGTCATCCCGGGTTTCATGATCCAGGGCGGTGACCCGCTCGGTGACGGCACCGGAGGACCCGGCTACGTCTTCGACGACGAGATCGACGCTTCCCTGACCTTCGCCGCCCCCTACGTCCTGGCCATGGCCAACGCCGGCCGCCGCCTGGGCAAGGGCACCAACGGCTCGCAGTTCTTCATCACCACCGCCCCCACGGAGTGGCTCCAGGGCAAGCACACGATCTTCGGTGCTGTCACCGACGAGGCCTCCCGCGCCGTCGTCGACGCGATCTCCGCCGTGGAGACCGACCCGCGCGACCGCCCGGTGCAGGACGTCATCATCACCTCGGTGGACATCACCGAGTAGTTCCCAGGAGGGGACGAGGCGGCTGCTCGGCAACGAGGGCCTGCCACCGCACTGTTACCGAACCACTGGAATCTGGTGTGATTCGCCTCTGTGACGCTGCCGGGACCTGCGTCCCGGCGGCGTCATCGTATCCGGTCCACCTGTCCCAACACGCCAGCCCCGATCATCCGCACAGGAGCATCCGATGACCTCGATGAACTCATTCGCGCAACAGGCACCGCCGGTGTGCCCGCGCCACCCGGGCAGGGTGGCCTACGTGCGCTGCCAGCGCTGCGACCGACCCACCTGTCCCGCCTGCCAGGTACCCAGCTCCGTGGGGGTGCACTGTGTGGACTGTGCTCGTCAGGCTCAGGCCGGCAGACGTCAGACGCGCACGCTCCTGGGCGGGAACGTGGTCTCCGGTGCCCTGGTCACCAAGATCCTCGTCGGCCTGTGCGTCGTCGTCTACGCGCTTCAGGTCTTCCTCCCCGAGGTGAGGATGGGGTCGCTGGAGCTCCGCCTGGGCTTCGTGCCGGCACTGGCCGCCTCCGAGCCCTGGCGGTTCCTGACCACCGCCTTCCTCCATGCGAACTACATGCACCTCGGCTTCAACATGTGGGCCCTGTGGGTGCTGGGCGCTGCTCTTGAGCCGGTGCTCGGGCGGTGGCGCTTCACCTGTGTCTACTTGCTCAGCGCCTTGGGCGGCTCGACGATGATCTACTGGCTCTCCTGGCCGGAGACGGACTCCTGGCTCACGCTGACAGTGGGTGCCTCGGGAGCGGTCTTCGGTCTGTTCTCGGCCCTGTTCATCGTGCAGCGACGTTTTGGGCGAGACACCTCGGGGATCGTGGCGCTGGTGGCGATCAACGCCGTTATCTCCTTCCTGGGGGCCAACATCTCCTGGCAGGGGCACCTCGGTGGGCTTCTTGTCGGAGGGATCGTCTCGGCGATCTACGCCTGGGCTCCTCGGGGGAAGCGGCAGGCTGTGGGGATCGCCGGGACCATCGCGGTCGCGGTGGCCCTGGTGGGGACTCGATCTGCTTCGGGCCTTTCTCGCCTGAGACGCACCGCCCCTGTGTCGTCTCATGACTTCTGAGTTTCAGATGTCATGACTTCTCAAGGCATCGGTGGGGTGGGTCTGGAGGAGGGAGAGCTGCTGCTTGGGCTTGTCGGAGGGGGCTGGCCCTGGTGACTGTGGTGGCTGCCCGGTGTTGTCTGGATGTACTGCACGAGGGTGGGGTGCTGCTGGAGGAGGGTTGGGGGTACTTCGGGTAGGGTGGGGCCTTCGTGCAGTACGCACAACCTGTGGTCAGTGGATCCCGACCCTCGTGGAGTAGGCCGACTCAGGGCCGACTCGGGGCAGGAGTGGGGCGGAGCCGGCTCGGTGTGGGCGGAGCCGGGGTCGAACCATGGCTTGCGGGCCTTCGCGCGGGCGCCAGATAGAGCTTGATGTTTGAGGTCATGACGTTGGTGACGTGTGATGGGACCCAGGTGGCGGGGGCTGGGGCGGCAGACGACGGCAGGGTCGGAGGCAGTTGTGGCGGTGGTTCCACACCGCGACGGCGCCAGGGCTGTGCCACCGAGAACTCCCGGACTCACTCCCGCGCGGCCCGGTGTCCACAGCGCTGACATGAACGAGCCTGCCGCCAAAAGCACCCCGTGGGAGATCGTTGGAATCCTGCGGTTCTTCTTCGGTGCGCAGTGCCAGTGCGGGGTTGATGTCAGCGCTGTGGACACCAGCGACCTGCCAGACCTCTTCCCTTCGACCTCACTCTCGCCTCCAGGACCACCAGCCTGCCCCGGACTCCCGTCCGAGCGAGCCTCTCAGAAGCGAGGAGACAGCACATGAGACGCACCGCCCCTGAGATGCACTGCGCAGCCCGTGCGGCCATGAATGACAAGGCTGAAAGAACACCTCTGTGGTTCATCCACATCTGTGGACACAGGTGTGGAAACACAAGGCTGTAGTTATCCACAGGCCTGTCCACACATGGGGAAAGTCGACGTGGGTTGTGGGGAGCCGGTTGTCCACGGATCCACAGTCGACCTGGGGAGGAAGGCGGAGCGGGCCGAGGCCCTGCGCGCAAGGTCGTGGGGATACACAGTGGCTCCAGTCCGGGTCCCCTCCTTGGGACGGAGCCCCTCGCGATGCGATCAAGCAGCCCTGTCAGCTGGCTCAACCCGCTCCGTCGGTGCCCCGAAGTGTGGAGACACCGCTCACGACAAGGCCCCCGAGCCGGTGCTCGGGGGCCTACGCGGACGCCTGATCGCGGGAGTGTCTGAAACCTGTCACTTCCAGCGCAGCAGACCGAGGAAGCCCGACATCATGATGAGGAAGCCGATGTAGAGGTTGCCGTTGAACAGCCAGTCGCCGCCGTGGTGCTCGACGAAGTAGGGCAGCGGGTACTTGCCCTGGAAGAGGTAGGTGGCGACAACCCACAGCAGCCCGATGACCAGGAGCGTCACCATGGTGGGGGCGTACCAGCGCGGCGAGGCAGTGTCCTTGATCTTCTTGGGGGTGCGCGAGACCCGGTTCGCCGCGGCGCGCGACTCCTCCTCGAGGGCCTTGGCCGCCTTGGCCGGGTTGCCGGAGCGCTTAGGGTGCTTCTTCGACGACGACGAGCTCTTCTTCGAGTCCTTGTCCGCCGTGCTCTTCTTCTCCGTCTTCTCAGAGGCGGCGGAGTCCTTCGTCGATCCCTTGTCCTTCTCAGCGCTCTTCGCGCTGTTCTTCTCCGAGCTCTTCTTCGAGACCTTCTCCGAGCTCTTGTCGGCGTCGTCCGTTGTGGACTTCTTCTCCAAGGCCACCCTGGGTCTCCTCACTGGTTGGGGATGGTGGCATGAGACCACCGCAATACATCCGGGCCTAGCCTAGGACATGCTGTCAGGCTTCCTCACGGTGCACCTTGTGATGAGTCCACCACTCCTGGCTGGTCATGTGGGGGGTGTACCCCCTTAGACTGGCCGTTAGCCCGATGATGTCCCAGTTCTGAGGAGGGGCGATGACTGGAGGAGGTCTTGTGCGACACCGAGCACCCGGCCAGAGTCGTGCTGTCCGAATCTTCAACGGCACCTTGACCGGAATCGGTGAGCTGCTCATCACCGCCGGCCTCGTCGTCGCCCTCTTCCTGTGCTGGCAGCTGTGGTGGACCGGCATTGACGCCAACGCCAGCGCGCAGGCGGTGGCCACCCAGTTCCACCAGAAGCAGGTCCAGTCACCTCAGAAGGCCGGCACGGAGCACTATGATGCTCCGCCCGTCATGGAGCAGGTCGGCTACGGCGAGACCATCGGGATGCTCATCGTCCCCAAGTGGTACGGCATCACCAACAACAACATGCCCATCATGGAGGGCACCGGATCCGACGTCCTGGACCAGGCCGCGGCGGGCCACTACACCAACACCCAGCAGCTCGGCGAGCTCGGCAACTTCGCGATCGCCGGGCACCGCCGCACCTACGGCAACTCCTTCCGCCGCATCGACCTGCTCCAGGAGGGCGACGAGATCATCGTCTCCACCGCCAAGACCTGGTATGTGTTCAGGGTGACCGGCACGAGATCGTCCAGCCCGAGCAGGTCGAGGTCATCGCCCCGGTCCCCAACCAGCCTGACGTCCAGCCCACCGACCGGTACATCACGCTGACCACCTGCCACGGATCGACCGCCGGCGAGTTCGGCAACGACCAGCGCTGGATCGTCCACGCGCAGTTCAAGTACTGGATGGATCGCTCCGAGGGACGTCCGAAGTCCGTGCTCAACGACCCGGGGGTCAACTGATGTACGGCTTCATCTGGCGGCACCTTCCGGGCCCCGCGTGGCTCAAGGCCATCGAGTCGCTCATCCTCATCGCCGGAGTCGTCTACGTGCTCATGCAGTACGTCTTCCCTGGGCCAACGCCACCTGGCACCTGTCCGGCAACGCCGACGTCGGCTGACCACAACCGGAAGCCGCAGGTCTTCGCCGCTATCGGCCGTCATTGATGCGGAATGAGGGGTCCCCGACCGTCACCAGACGGTTGGGGACCGTGCCGCATGCGCGTGTCGTACTGCTCAGCGCTTCATGAGTCGCCTGACGAGCTTGCGCAGCTCGTCGACCCACAGGACCAGGGAGGCCATGATGACGACCACCGTCCAGTGGGTCAGGTCCAACGACCTCGTCGAGAAAGCCGCCTGCAGGAAGGGCACCTCCACCACGGCGACCTGAAGCACCAGGGTCAGGCCGATCGCACCCCAGAGCCACTTGTTGACGAAGAGGTGACTGAAGGCGCTGACCGTCTCCGAGCGCGAGTTGAGCGTGTTGAACAGCTGTGCCAGGACCAGCGTGGAGAAGACCGCTGTGCGGGCGGTGTCCAGGTCGTCGGTGGACAGGGAGGTCTCGATGAGGCCGCCGGGCAGGGAAGAGGTCCAGCGTCGCCAGGGTCGAGACGGCCATGACCGCACCGATCAGCAGCACGCCGCTCCACATGGCGCCGTCGACCACTCGTTCCGTGGGTTTGCGCGGAGGGCGGGCCATGACGTCCTCCACGGAGGGGTCCACGCCCATGGCCAGGGCCGGTCCGGAGTCGGTGACCAGGTTGATCCACAGGATCTGGGTGGCCAGCAGCGGCAGGACCACGCCGGACTCGCTGTGCCCGCTCAGGCCGATGACTCCGAGAGCACCACGCCGCCGAAGACCGTGAGGACCTCACCCATGTTGGAGGACAGCAGGAAGCGCAGGAACTTCTTGATGTTGTCGAAGATGCGCCGGCCCTCACGCACGGCGTCGACGATGGTGGCGAAGTTGTCGTCCGCCAGGACCATCGTGGCGGCCTCCTTGGTCACCTGGGTTCCGGTGACGCCCATGGCCACGCCGATGTCCGCAGCGCGCAGGGCCGGGGCGTCGTTGACGCCGTCGCCGGTCATGGAGACCGTGTGGCCCTGCGACTTCAGGGCGCCGACGATGCGCATCTTGTGCTCAGGGGCGACGCGCGCGTACACGCTGGTGGTGGCTACGGCCCGGGACAGGGCCTCGTCGTCCATCCTCTCCAGCTCCCGACCGGTGAGGACCGGGGCGCCCCGCTCGACGATGCCCAGGTCCGCTGCGATGCGTCCGGCGGTGGCCGGGTGGTCGCCGGTGATCATGAGGACGCGCACGCCCGCCCGGTGCGCCTCGGCCACGGCCACGGCCGCCTCGGGGCGCGGCGGGTCGATGATGCCGACGACGCCGGCCAGTACCAGATCCGCTCCAAGTCCGACAGGTCCGCCTCGCCGTCGCCGTCGCCGGCCTCGCGCACGCGGGCGGCCTCCTCATCGGTGAGGATCCGGTAGCCGACCCCCAGGGTGCGCAGCGCCCGGCCCGACATGTCCGCGATGCGCTCGGTGAACCGGGCCCGGGCCTGACCGGTCAGCTCGGTGGAGGCCTCGCCCAGGCGCATCTGCGTGCAGTGCTCCATGAGGATATCCGGGGCGCCCTTGGAGACGATGATCGTGCCGTGCTCGGTGTCGGTGAGCAGCACCGACATCATCTTGCGCTCGGAGGTGAAGGGGACCTCGCCGACGCGCTCGAAGCGGCCCTCGCGCTGGCCATCGGTGCCGAGCTTCCTCTCCGCGACCAGGAAGGCGCCCTCGGTCGGGTCGCCGACGACGCTCCACACGTCCTCGTCGGCGCTGAGCTCGGCGTCGGAGGCCAGCGCCCCGCCGGAGAGGACCACGGTGACCTCGTCGCGCAGGGGCCCTTCGAGGGGATCGGCGTCGGGGCGACCGTCACGGTCGGTGTCGGGGGCGACCTCGCCGTCGGGCGCGTACCCGATGCCGGTGACCACGCAGGTGCCCGAGGCCGTGACGACTTCCTGGATCGTCATCTCCGAGCGGGTGAGGGTACCGGTCTTGTCCGAGCAGATGACTGAGGCCGAGCCGAGGGTCTCCACGCTGGTGAGCCTCTTGACCACGGCCTTGTGGGTGGCCATGCGCTGCACACCCAGGGCCAGGACTACCGACAGGATCGCGGGCAGGCCCTCGAGCACAGCGGCCACGGCCAGCGAGACGCCCAGCAGGAGGGCGTGGACGATCGTGTCCGGTGTGCGATCTCGCGCCAGGAGCAGCAGGGTTCCCACAACGACGACGGCGATGATGACGACGACGATCCCCAGCATCGTGGAGATAACGTGGATCTCCTTCTGCAGGGGCGTGTCCTCCTCCTCGACGGAGTCGAGCATCTGCGCGATCGCGCCCATCTCGGTGTCGGCCCCGGTGGCGACGACGACGGCGCGTCCCGTCCCCTGGGCCACGGAGGTGCCCCGGTAGACCATGCAGGTGCGGTCAGCCAGGTCGGTGTCGGTGCTGACCGCCTCGGGGGTCTTGATGACCGCGTCGGCCTCACCGGTGAGGGAGGACTCCACCACGCGCAGGGCGGCGGCCGAGACCAGGCGGGTGTCGGCGCCGACCTGGTCTCCCTCGCCCAGGACGAGGACGTCGCCGATCACGAGCTCGGAGGAGGGATGACCAGGCGCGCGCCGTCGCGCAGCACCGTGGAGGTTTCCTCGGTCATGGCGGACAGGGCGGCGACGGCGTCAGCGGCCTTGTTCTCCTGGACGAATCCGAGGATGGCGTTGAGGGTGACGACGGCGACGATGACGATGGAGTCCACCGGCACGCCCTCGGCGCCCTCCAGGACCCAGGCGATGGTGGAGATGACGATGGCGGCCAGCAGGAGGTAGACGAGCGGATCGTTGAACTGGCCCAGGAAGCGCAGCCAGGCGGGCGTCGGCGGCTTGAGGGCAGCTCGTTGGGGCCGTTGGCGGCCAGGCGGTCGGCCGCGACCCTGCCGGCTCAGACCGCAGGAGACGTCGGTGCCGAGCTCGGTGGCGACGACGTCGGCCGAGCGGGAGTAGGGGCGGGGCTGCGTCGATGGCTCTGTGTCGGCCGGATCGAACGAGGTGTCCATGGCGGGTGCTGTGGGCATGGACGCTATCCCATCAACGGCGGATTGCTTTGACAAGCCGGGCCTCTGGAGAGATCTACGGGCTGAGACAGCCCAGGGGAACGACGAGGACGCCGTCGTCGCGCCGATAGGCCGTCGCCGTACCAGTGAGCACCATGAGAACGAGGGTTCTCCCAGGGTCCTGGAGTCGATCCGGTCAGCCAGCTTGCGCAGATTCGCGGCGGCCTCGTCGATCTGGGCGCTGCCGAGCTTGACCTCGACGAGTGCCCATCGGCCGTCGTCGAGCGCGATGACGGCGTCGGCCTCAAGACCCGACTGGTCCCGGTAGTGGAAGACGCTTCCTCCCAACGCCCCGCTGTAGATTCGCAGGTCGCGGACGCACAACGACTCGAACAGTAGCCCAAAGGTCTCGGGATCAAAGGAGCAACCGTTGCGGGGTGAGCCTCAGGACGGCGGCGGCGATGGAAGGATCGGTGAAGTGGCGCGTCGGACTGGTCCGGATGGCGGTGCGCGATCGCAGTGAAGGGCTCCAGGCGGGAAGATCCTCAATGACGAAGGACCGCGAGAGTAGGTCGAGGTAGGGGCGCAGTGCATTCACCGAGAGGGTCTGCTCATCCTCCTGCATGTCGGCCCGCAGGGTGGAACCTGCGGCCTGTGTTGAGATATTGCGGGCGTAGGCTCGCAGGAGCGCCCGCATACGCAGACTCGACCGGTTGACTGAGTCGACGCGCGAGAGGTCCGAGTCGACCAGGGCGTCGACATAGTTTCGAGCGTACTGGATGGCCTCGGTGTCGTCCGGGTCCCGTACTGCCTCGGGCCACCCTCCACGGCATATTGCCTGGGCGATGCCGTCCACCGTCAGATCGGACAGGGACGCCGCGTCATGATCGCCGTCGAAGAGTGCCGTGAGTGAGACTGCCCGGTTGGACTCGAGGGACTCGGTCAAGGACATGGTGCGCATGACCAGCCGCTTGATGCGTCCGACGCCGGAGTGCGCGGGTTCAACGGAAGGGTCGATGAACCGGTCAGGATGAACTGGCCGCGTGCCTGGCGGCGATCGACAGCGAAGCGCACGGCGTCCCACACCTGCGGAGCCATCTGCCACTCGTCGATCAGGCGTGGCACCTCTCCCTCGAGAAGTGCGGAGGGCTTGAGATCCGCCAGTTGGAGGTAGGCGGCGCTGTGGTCGGGGTCCTGGAGGTAGATGATGCTCGCAGCCGCCTGGGAGCCCGTCGCGGTCTTGCCGCACCACTTGGGGGCCCTGGATGAGGACGGCCCCGGAGGTGCGCAACGCCGCAGACAGCTGCTGGTCCGCTACGCGGGGGAGGTAGTCGCTGCTGTCGCTGGATTTCATGGATGTCCTTGCCGACGGAGGCGTGTCGTCACTCTATCCCAGTGTGAAGGTTGAAGCCATTTCAGTGTGAACTTTGGTGAGTTTTGAGTGTGAAGGTTGAAACGGCCTCGCGCACGAGGACGAAAACCCGTGTGGGGAACAGGACACCTGTTCCCCACACGGATTCCGCGTCCCCGTCAGTGGGGAGCGTCGGCTCAGGCCAGCGAGGGCTGGAGGCCGAGCGAGCCCACGAGGTGCTCGCGGTAGGCCGGGGAGCTGACCTTGTCCAGCCAGGCACGGGCCTCGGCCAGACGGCCCTCGATGCCCAGGCGCTCGACGACCTCCTCGTTGTTCTCCGCGGTGTAGAAGCGGGTGAGGGCCTCGATGGCCTGGTGGGCCTGGCGGGTGTCGCGGGCGACCTTGGCGTCCAGGCGCTGCGCGTACCACGACGAGCTCAGGATGTTCTCACGCTCGAACAGGGCGCGGAACTCCGGGCTCGTCAGGTCCCAGCCCTCGCGAGAGGTGCCGTCGATCATGATCTCCAGCAGGGCCCGCAGGGGCGGCACGGCCCACTCGATGGAGCCGTCGGCCCGGTAGTGCTCGGCCACCACCTTGTGCGTGGTGACGATGATGTCCACCGAGTCGGCGAAGACCGCCTCATCCTGCAGCTCGGGACGCAGCATCTCCTCGGTGAAGACGACGTCGGGGTGCAGGAAGATCCGGCCGAAGAAGGTCGAGGCGAAGGACTGGTTCATCCGGTAGCCCAGGCGCGAGGGCCTGGACGGTGCAGCCCTCGTACTCGAAGTCCTCGATGCGCTCGAGGTAGCCGCCCTCGATGAGGTGGTGGGCGTCCCGCTCCTCAGCGCTCATGCGCGAGAAGATCTCCGGGATGAGCAGCGAGATGTCGTGGGCCACCCTGCACCTTCGGACCAATGTAGCCGGCCGAGGACAGCCAGCCGTCGTAGCCGCTGAGGGCGTAGGGACAGCAGGGCCGCGTTGAGGTCGTAGATGGCCGGCAGGGCGTTGAACGGGGCCTGGTGAGGGCCCCTCGCTGCCGGCGCCCGTCGTCGAGGGGGACTTACCGGTCATGGAGGAGATGAACTCCATGAACAGCTCCGGCAGCTCCATGTAGTGCAGCGGGTTGTAGGCGCACAGCGGCGGAACCCCGTCCTCAGGCGGGTTGTTGCGGCGCCCGGCGGCGACGATGTCGACGCTGTGACGCAGCGCCTCGTCCAGGGGACATCCCGGAAGAGGTGGTTGGTCAGGTCCGCCAGCGCCACATCCTTCGGGTTGGCGATGTCGGGACGCACCTGGAGGTAGCGGGGGTTCTTGGTGGGGTGCCGTTGACCAGGCGCGGGTTGGCCGTGGAGACCCAGTAGGTCTGCTCGGCGGGGTCCTCGGCCTCGGGCAGGGCGGCGGCGCGGGCCACCAGGTCCCTGCATGGGCTGGGTGAAGCGGGACAGGCCGGGGGCGTCGGCGGCCATCGCCCGGGCGTCGGCAGGCGTGAGCGGCTGGAAGTTGGAGATGAACAGGTCCGCCTGCGGATCCGACATGTCCGACTCGGTCTGCTTGTCGTAGCCGCGCACGATCGCGTCGTCGGGCCGCTGGAAGAGCAGGGACTCGCAGTTGGTGACGAACTTGCGCGACAGCTGCGAGTCCGGGGTGGAGACCAGGCCGCCGGGGGCCACGATCGAGGCGGTGATGTCGTCCTCGGTCTGGACCTTGGCCGCCGGGGAGAAGTCCGGGCGCAGGGACAGCAGGCGCCAGGCGCCGTCGTCCTCGAAGCCCACGCGCAGCATGTTGACCTTGATGACCTCACCGTCCAGGCGCAGGGAGTTGCCCTTGCGGCCGTTGATGATGCCCACGGAGAAGTGGCTGCGCCAGTCCTTGCCCCAGCTGGGCTGGTAGAAGCGCTTGACGGTGAAGATGAGCTCCTTGATGTGGGCCGGGATCGACTCCAGGAAGGCGTTGTACTCCTCGGTGTACATCGACGACGGCGTCAGCAGCTTGATGACGCTTCCCAGCGAGCGGCGCTCGGAGAGGATCGAGCGGTGGTGGGCGCTCTTGTTGGCCGGATCGACGAAGCGGTCGGCGTAGTTGCCGTCGAGGATCGTCTGGACGGTGTCGAAGTCCTCGTCGACGTCGCCGACGTAGGCCTCACCGAAGACGAAGGCGTCCAGGAGGGCCTTGGAGATCTCTGACTTGCCGCCGCCGGAGACGGTGGCCGGCTTGTGGGCCTGCGTGGACCAGGGGGCGGTGCCCACCAGGTGCCACTGGGTGGCGTCGCCCTCGCGGTGCTTGGCGTGGACCCGGTAGCCGTTGGGGGCCACGTAGGTGTTGCCCACCAGCAGCGGGATCGAGGCCTCCTGACCGTCGGGGCGGGTCCAGGTGATCGTCTGGTTGCGCATCGAGTAGTGGGCGCCGGCGGGCACCAGCACCACGGTCGGGTCGTCGATGGCGACGGCGGAACTGTCCTCGCGCGTCTCGAAGCGGCCGGGGTTGCGCTCGATGACGTGCTCGAGGGTCAGGCCCTCGGGGGTGTGGACGTCGGTGTACTCCTGGCTCAGGTTGTAGCGCGGGTAGGCGACGGCGCCGCCGGCGTGCTCCTCCTCCACGCAGCCGAAGAGGTTGGCCGAGTACCCGATCTGGGTCTTGACCTCCTTCTGCAGTAGCCGAAGTAGTTGTCCGCGATGATGGTGACGATGACGCCGCGCTCATCACGGGCCACGCACTTGAAGGCCTTGCCGCCGTTGTAGAGCTCGGCCTCGTCCTTCCAGCACTGGCCGTCGCGGCGCTGGCGTTCGGTGGCCTCCTCCCAGGAGGGCAGGCCCAGCTCCTTCTTGGTCAGGGTGGTCAGGTGCGGGGCGAGGATGACGCAGCCGGTGTGGCCGGTCCAGGACTCCAGGGGCCAGGGAGGAGTCGTTCTCCGGCAGGTAGGGGTCGCCGCCGTTGCCGAAGATGCCCTCGACGAAGTCCAGGTTGGAGACCAGGCCGCCGGGGGGCGATGAAGCGGATCTCCATGGAGCGCTCGGCGGAAGCCGGGAACCTCGGGCACGACGACGGGGCGCAGCAGCAGTGACACGAAGCAGCGGGGCCGGGTCCTCCTGCCGGGAGGCCCACGGCAGGGTCAGCAGGTCCTCAGGGGGCTCGACGGCGTGGGCCAGCAGGTGGGCGAAGACGTCGCGCGAGACGGCGATCTTGTCATCCGGGATCGGCAGGCCGCCCTCGGCGACGTGGAAGACGCCGGCGGTGGTGCGACGGTCGTTGCGGGGGTTGTGCAGGACGCCGCCGAGCACCCGGTAGCTCTCGACGTAGTCGGAGGTGAAGCTGGTGGAGTCCGCCGGCAGGGGACAGGGCCCGCGCCAGGCCCGGCTGGTCCAGGACGAAGGTGGAGCGGGGCAGCCGTGGGGTGACGGCCGCGCCCTCCAGGTAGGAGTCGAGGAAGGTCTGGATGCGCTGGTCAGCCGCACAGGGGCGGTGGGCCAGCCGGCGGGAGAGCTCGCGCTGGCGTGCCAGGATCGGGGACATGAGGCGGTCCGCCTCACTCTGCTTGACCTGTGCCGGGGCGGAGATCCCCAGCAGCTCCAAACGCAGGGCGATGGCGGAAGTGGTGGCCGCGTCTGTAGTTGTCATGGCACGAGCCTAGACAGAACAGACGACACGGTCCTGTTACGTTCTGCCCAGAAGACCGACTTCAGTGGTGTGTCTGACATCTCACTCGTCGGCCGGGTCGTTCACTGTCTGAGTCGACCGCCGGTACGACGTCGAGCGCTCAGGACAGGAGCATCTGGGACAGTGCGGTGCCCACGATGCAGGAGGTGAGGACCCCGATGAGCCCGGGCACCAGGAAGGAGTGGTTGATGACGTACTTGCCGATGTGGGTGGTGCCGGTGGGGTCGAAGCCGATCGCCGCCAGATCCGAGGGGTAGGTGGGCAGGATGAAGTACCCGTAGGAGGCACCGATGAACCCGACGACGATGACGGGGCTCACCCCGAGTGACAGGGCCATCGGGGCGACGATGAGCAGTCCGGCCGCCTGGGAGTTCACCAGCTTGCCGATGATGAACAGGACGATGGCGTACATCCACACGTGGTGGGACAGGACGCCCGAGAGACTGTGCTCCAGGTTCTCCAGATGGGCGTGGACGACCGTCTCAGTCATCCAGGCGACCCCGAAGATGGAGAACATGGCGGTGGCCCCGGCCTTGAACACGGTGGTGGAGGCGATCTTGCCGGCCTGTACCTTGCAGGTCAGCAGGATGAGCGCTCCGGCGGCGAGCATGACCATCTGGATGACCAGGTTCATGCTCAGGCGCTCCAGCGCGCCGTCGTCGCCCGTGGGGAACTGGGGGCGCAGCACCTCGAAGGCGCCCAGGACGACGACGACGGCGATGGCGCCCAGGAAGATCCAGGTGGCGCGGTAGGCCTCGGGCGGGAACACCTTGCCGACGAGGGTCTCGGAGCTGGAGTGGACGGCAGCGCGGAACTCCGGGTTCTCCAGGCGCTTCTGGTACTCCTCGTCCTGGTCCAGGTCCTTGCCACGGCGCATCGACCACAGGGCGGCCAGGAGCACCCCGCACAACGACGCCGGGATGGAGACCGCCAGGATCTGCAGGACTGACCAGTGCCGGTCGGTGTTCTTGGCGATGATGGAGACGATGGAGACCGTGGCGACCGAGACCGGTGAGGCCGTGATGCCCATCTGGGCGGCGACCGAGGAGGCGGCCATGGGACGTTCGGGCCGGATGTCCTTCTTGATGGCGATGTCCGCGATGATCGGCAGCATCGTGTAGACGACGTGGCCGGTCCCGCACAGGACGGTGAGGAACCAGGTGACGCACGGCCCCAGGATGGTGATCTGTTCGGGATGTCGACGCAGCACGCGCTCGGCCATCTGCATCATGACGTCCAGTCCGCCTGACTGCTGGAGGGTGGCCGCGCAGCCGATGACGGCCAGAATGGTGAGGATGACATCGACCGGGGCCTCGCCCGGCTCCAGGCGGAAGCCGAAGACGAGAATCAGCAGCCCGATCCCGGCGATGAGGCCGAGGGCGATCCCGCCCTTCTTCGCCCCGATGATGAGGCAGGTGAGGATGATGACGACTTGAAGGATGATGCTGAGGGTCTGAAGGGCGAAGCTGGCGTCCATGGCGGATCTCCCCGGTTGGGCGGGACGGGCGAGGGTCGGCGCTGCCCTGGCGGGCGAGGAGCCGATGCGTGAAACTGGCCACCTGTCTGGATTGTGCCCAGTGTCTCATCAGCCGTCGGGGACTATTGTCCTGGTGGATATCGGCTGTTTTCGGAGTACTTCGTTGACGGCTGGGCGCGAACTCACATTCTGGCTCCGGTAGCGCCGTCACCGGCCCCTCAAAGCGCATGAGTGCGCTGTTCGGAGCGATTTAGGTGACAACCGGATAACGTGAGTCGGTGGCGTCATGGCTGGTTCCCAGGTCCGCATCGCTACCATCACGACCCCGTGTTCCCTCATACTGGACGCATGTCGGCGCCCAATGCGGCTTGTCCGCAGCGATCACTCCGATCGCCGTCGACGGTCCTGCTGGACGGTGACCGGTCTGTGAGTCGGCGCCAGCAGCCAACATCGGTCATGATGAGGACCTCATGTCGCAACCGGAGCGTTATCCCCCGCACCGTCGCGGCACCCAGTCACCTCCATGACAGTCAACCGAAACGAGGAGCGCGTGGCAGAAGGCACGAGTGGGAGCGGACCCAGCCGCCCCGTCGGCAACAAGCTGAGCCAGGTGGCCAGCGCCGGTCGCCAGTCCCTGGGCAGGATCTCGGGGGCCGGTAAGAAGCCCGGAAAGGGGCGCAAGCGGTCGACGGCCGAGCGTTCCAGGACGCCGCCTCGGGGCGCAAGCGCCGTTTCTTCAACTACCCCCGCGCCGGCAAGGGGAAGATCCACCGCTGGATCCCCAGCTGGCGGTTCGTCCTGGGCGTCTTCCTGCTGGGGGTGCTCAGCGCCGTCGGCGCCTTCATGTGGGCCTACAACACCATCAAGGTGCCCAAGCCCAGTGAGTTCGCGCTGGCTCAGAGCAGCACGGTCTACTACGCCGACGGAACCACGGAGATGGGGAAGTTCGCCGAGATCAACCGGCAGTCCGTGGACGCCTCCACCCTGCCGGACTATGTGGGCAACTCGGTGGTGGCCTCTGAGGACCGCTCCTTCTACTCCAACAAGGGCGTCGACCCCAAGGGCATCGCGCGCCCTGATCAACAACCTGCGCGGAGGCGATACCCAGGGTGCCTCGACCCTGACGCAGCAGTACGTGAAGAACTACTACGTCGACACCACGAGCTCCTACTCCGGCAAGTTCAAGCAGGCCATCATGGCCATCAAGATCGACCGGGAGAAGCCCAAGAAGGAGATCCTGGGCGACTACCTCAACACGGTCTACTACGGCCGAGGCGCCTACGGCATCGAGGCCGCCTCTCAAGCCTTCTTCCACCATCCCGCCAAGGAGATGACCCCCTCAGAGGCTGCGCTCCTAGCGGGGATCCTGCCGTCCCCCAGCGCCTGGGACCCGGCCGAGAACTCGAAGAAGGCCGAGGAGCGGTGGGGACGAGTCCTGCAGTTCATGCTCGACGACGGCTACATCACCCAGGCCCAGTACAACGAGGCCAAGCAGAAGGGGATGCCGAAGACCGAGGAGTCCCAGACCAAGCAGGTCTATTCCGGCACCAACGGCTACCTGCTCCAGATGGTGCGTGCCGAGCTTGAGAACAAGGCCAAGATCTCTCGCCAGAGCAGATCGACACCGGCGGTTTCAAGATCGTCACCACGATCAACAAGAAGGACCAGGAGGCCGCCGTCAACGCGGTCAACTCCCTGCCTCCCGGCGCCTCGCCGAACCTGCGCAAGGCGCTGGTGTCCATCGACCCCAAGACGGGCGGTCTGCTGGCCTCTACGGGGGTGATGACTACCTGACCAGTCAGGTCAACACCTCCACTGATGCCATCGCGCAGGCCGGCTCCACCTTCAAGCCCTTCGCGCTGGTGGCCGCCCTGGAGAACGGGTGGTCCTTGGACAGTGGTTATCCGGCCACCTCGCCGATGACCATTGAGGGCCATCAGTTCCAGAACTTCAGAAACGTCTCCCTGAAGTGGGCCAGCCTCACCCAGGCCACGGAGCAGTCGCTCAACACCCCCTACCTCCAGCTCAATCAGGAGCTCTTGAATGCCCCGGACCTGCAGAAAGAGAAAGGGGTCACGGCCAAGGTGGCGAACCGCGCCGGCTACCCGGAGAACACCGAGGGGTTGAAGACCACGGAGCAGCGGACTCTCGTCCAGAACGTGCTCGGGTCGGCCTCCCCGCACACGATTGACATCGCGACGGCCTACTCCACCTTCGCCTCGCAGGGCATCCGGCACGACACCCACATCGTGGCCTCCCTCAAGAACTCCGACGGAACGAACCGCTACACGGCGGACACCAAGGGGCATCGAGAGTTCGATGAGGACGTCATGGCGGACACGACCTACGCCCTCCAGCAGGTCGTCTCCGGCCCGAATGGCAGTGCGGACAAGGTGGCAACCCACATGGATCGCCCGGTCGCTGCGAAGACCGGATCGTCGTCGGACAACAAGTCCGCCCAGTTTGTGGGCTTCACTCCGCAGGTGGTCACCGCGGTGACCCTCTACCAGACCGGAACGGACGGCTCGGAGGAGTCGATCGAGCCCTGGGGCGAGTACGACGAGATCACCGGGTCGACCTACCCGGCGGACATCTTCATCGACTACATGACGGTCGCCCACGAGGGCTTGCGGTCGAGGAGTTCCCGCCGCCGGCTGAGCTGCTGGCCACCCGTGGCGGGACGGTTCCGCAGACCGCTAAGCCCACCGGCCAGCCGGAGGAGGAGTCGACCGCGGCCCCACCGGCCAACCGGAGGCGACTGCGGCCCCCACCCAGCAGCCCACCGCCGAGCCGACTCAGCAGGGCACGCCGCAGCCTGACGGGAAGCAGACCGAGCAATCGGACTCCCAGAAGAAGCCTGGAGGAGAAGGTCAGGACGGCATCGGTGATGATCAGAACGGCAGCGGCGGCCAAGGTAACGGCGGCCAAGGCGGAGACCAAGGCGGCGGCGGCCAAGGTAACGGAGGTCAAGGTGGCGGCGGTCAAGGTGGCGGCGGCCAAGGCGGAGACCAAGGCGGCGGCAACAACCGCAACCAGGGTGGTGTCGGTTAGCGCCCCACCACTCACGGCGGCTGACCCGCCCGGCCGCGGGCACCTGACGGTGGGCCGACGACGTGTTGCATGGCACGTCGTCGGCCCACCGTCTCGGCTTTCAGGGCCACCCGGTTGTCCGGTAGTGTGGCGAACTGGCTGCGCCGTCAGGCGGAAGGCGGAATGAAGCCTGTTTCGCCGGATGGTGCGCCGCACGCATCACCCTCCTGTCACGGAAGGACCGTGACCGCCACAGACCAGAGGAGGTGGGTACCAAGCATGCGTCACTACGAGATCATGATCATCCTCGACCCCGAGACGGACGAGCGCACCGCCAACGCGACGCTCGAGAAGCTGCTGCAGGTCGTCCCCAGCAACGGGGGCACCGTAGACAAGGTCGACATCTGGGGCAAGCGCCGGCTGGCCTACGACATCAAGAAGAAGTCCGAGGGCTTCTACGCCGTCGTGGACATGACCACCACGCCCGAGATCGCCCAGGAGCTCGACCGCCAGCTCGGCCTCAACGAGACCGTCCTGCGCACCAAGCTGCTGCGTCCCGAGGCCTGAGCCTCTACCGGGAACGGAGACAACGCCATGGCCGGAGACACCATCATCACCATCGTCGGGAACCTCACCGCGGACCCCGAGATGCGCTTCACGCCCTCCGGGGCAGCGGTGGCCTCCTTCACGGTCGCCTCCACGCCGCGTACCTTCGACCGCCAGGCCGGCGAGTGGAAGGACGGGGAGACCCTGTTCATGCGCTGCTCGATCTGGCGCGACGCCGCGGAGAACGTGGCCGAGTCGCTGACCAAGGGCACGCGCGTCATCGTCCAGGGCCGGCTGGTCCAGCGCTCCTACACCACTCGTGAGGGTGAGAACCGCACGGTGGTGGAGATGCAGGTCGATGAGATCGGCCCCTCCCTGCGCTACGCCAAGGCCCAGGTCACCCGCCAGCCGCGCGGCGGCGGCCAGGGTGGCTTCGGCGGAGGTCAGGGCGGCCAGGGCGGCGGCTTCGGCGGCAACCAGGGTGGTCAGGGCGGATACAACCAGGGCGGCCCCAGCAGGGCGGCTACAACGGCGGTGGCGGCTTCGGCGGCCAGGGCCAGTCCGGGTACAACGCCCCCGCCGGCGGCGCCGCGGACGACCCGTGGGCCACGGGCGGCTCCACCTCCTTCGGTGACGAGCCCCCGTTCTAAAAGGCCGCGACGTCGTCGATCCGTCTCCTCACACACAACACTTTTCATCTCGTAGAGCGCCCAGGCGCTCAGACCAAGGAGTACCACCATGGCGAAGCCCCAACTCGCAAGCCGAAGAAGAAGGTCAGCCCCGTCAAGGCCATCAAGGTCGGCACCATCGACTACAAGGACACCGCCACGCTGCGGAAGTTCATTTCCGACCGCGGCAAGATCCGCGCCCGTCGCGTCACCGGCGTCTCCGTCCAGGAGCAGCGCAAGATCGCCAAGGCCGTGAAGAACGCCCGCGAGATGGCTCTGCTGCCCTACTCGAGCTCGGCTCGCTGATCGGAGGCACGCGCAATGACCACCAAGCTCATCCTCACGCACGACGTCTCCCACCTCGGCTCCGCCGGCGAGGTCGTGGAGGTCAGGACGGCTACGCCCGTAACTACCTCCCTGCCCCGCAAGCTGGCCACCCCGTGGACCAAGGGCGCCCAGCGCCAGATCGACCAGATGGCCGAGGCGCGCCGCAAGCGCTCCATCGAGTCCCTCGAGCACGCCCAGACCGCTCGCGCCTGGCTGCAGGAGAACGTCGTGACCGTCTCCGCCACCGCCGGTGACAACGGCCGCCTCTTCGGCGCCGTCACCACCGCGACCCTGGCCGACGCCGTCAAGGCCGCCGGCGGTCCCGCCGTCGACCGCCGCAAGATCCAGGTCGTGCCGCCGATCAAGTCGACCGGCCGCCACAGCGCCTCCGTGCGCCTGCACGCCGACGTCGTGGCCCCCTCGAGGTCAACGTCGTTCCCGCGCGCTGAGCGCCGGGCATCCTTCCGCCGTCGGGCGGGTCCTCCCCGTGGGGGCTCCAGCCCGACGGCGTCGTGCTGGGTCGTGCCGGCTGTCCGGTTCGTAGGGTTAGCCCTCGCGTTCGTACCCTGAACCCCCGAACGCGAGGCATAAGGTACGAACGCGTGGTCGGCGTCGGCGATCATGTCCACAGGTCTGCCACAGGGCGTGCACTGCGGACGACGGTGGCGGGGAAGAGAGCCAGGATCCGGGCGCGCAGGACGTCGAGGTGCTTGAAGTCCGCCCAGATGAAGCGCTCGATGCGCCAGCCCATGCGAGTGAGGGCGTCCTGGCGCTGCTTCTCCCTGCCACAGGCTCTCAGGGGCCTTGTACTTGATCCGCCCGTCGAACTCCGCCAGCACCCGGTACTCCGGCCAGGCCTCATCGGGGAAGTAGAGGCGGGAAGCATTCTTGATCGCCATCTGAATGCGCGGAGCCGGCAGGCCCAGGGCGCGCACGAACCAGTGCAGCAGCGACTCACCCGGCGATTCGGTGAAGGCCGAGGCCATGGCAACGACGGCACGTGCGCGCCGTGCCCCGGCACGTCGGCCCTGCGCCGTGACGGCGGCCTGGATCTGATGCCGGGCGGCTTCAACTCGACGGCTCGACTGCGCGTACTGGTATCGCGACGGACGGGCGATAGCGCGAAGCGCCGACTCGACCACGCAGACTGAGTCATGGGCGGGAAGGTCGAAGGCGCAGTCGACCGCGGTCCGCCCCAAGGTGCTCACCGGCAGGCCCGAGACGGTGGTGATGTCCTTCTGCGGCATGCTCAGGCGTCGTCGGCGCAGGTACACAGGACGCTGCGCGCCCGGCGGGAGGGGAAGCTCCTGGTGGGGATGGCGTGGCCGAGAGGGGACGACGACGCTGACATCCGGCTCACGCTCCCGCAACCACAGACCGTGAACGAGGGCCGCGGACTCGTGGCTTAAGCAGCGCGCGGACTCGACCTGAAGGCAGGCGGCCGCGCAGCGAGCCAGACTGAGGCGCTCGCCGGCCTCCCAACGGGGCAGGTCCTGCGCGCCGACATCCCCATAGACACCACGAAGGAGCCTGACGGGGTTGCGCATGGCGGCCGGTGGGCCAGCGGACGCGACAACGGGTGGAAGCTGAGGCGGTTCGGGATAGGGCTCCATGCGGCAAGCGTGACGGGCGGGCGGATGAGGTGGCCACCGCAGCATCGGGGCCCTGTGGATGCAGCAGGGCGCAACGGCACTGTGGCCACTGGGTGACGGCGTCGTGCAGGCTGTCCGGTTCGTGGGTAGGGTCTCGCGTTCGTACCCCTGAACCCCCGAACGCGAGGCATAAGGTACGAACGCGCGGTCGGGAACCGGCGATCAGTGGCGCCAGGCGGTACCGCGCGAGCGCAGGTAGGTGGTGGCGCCGCGGGCGGCCATGAAGACCCAGGCGAAGGCGATCCATAGCAGCACCAGGCCCGACCTCGCCCCATCGGCCCCCTGGCAGCATGCCGCCCCCGATGAGCAGCGCGAGCGGCACATAGGGCACCAGCGTCACCAGGCCCGCCCGGGCCAGGTAGCGGCCGTCGCCAGCGCCCATGAGCACGCCGTCGAGCAGGAAGACGACTCCGGCGAGTGGTTGCGCGCTCGCCGCGACCAGGAGCGTCGGGGTCGCGGCCGCGATGACGCCCGCGTCGGAGGTGAAGGCGCGGGGCAGCCAGGCCATGCCCGCCGCCATGAGCGTCCCGATGAGGACCCCCGTCCCGGCGCCCCAGGCCAGCATCCGCTTGAGGAGCTCGTCAATGGACCAGCCGGCGGTCGCCGCAGCCGCCCCGGCCTCCTCCTCGGTGAGGGCCTTAGCCTCAGCCTCCGGTGCGTTGGAGTCCGCGTCCGCCCGCTGGGCCTGTCCCAGGGCGGTGCCGATGAGGGCCTGCGCCGCCACGGCCAGCGCATCCAGGGCGAAGGCCGCAAAGCTCCACAGGGCGTTGACCACCTGGTGGGCGGCCAGCGACACCTCCCCGAGAGCGGTCGCCGCCCACACGGTCGCCAGGATCGCCACGCGCAGGCTCAGTGAACGGATGAGCAGGGGCACCCCACTGCCCAGGGACGCCCGCAAGCCCCGGCGGTGGGGGAGCAGACCCACGCCGGCTGTCCGGGCCGCCCGGGTGATCGGAGTGGCCAGCGCCAGCGCCATGGCCGTCTGCGCGATCGCGGTGCCGGCGCCCGAGCCCTGCGATCCCCATCCCGACGCCGTAGAGCAGGATCGCGTTGACGACGACGTTGAAGACCGCCCCGCCGGTGGCCACGACGAAGGGCGTGCGCGTATCCAGCAGGCCGCGCAGCACGCCGGTGGCCGCCAGGACGACGAACATGCCGGGCAGACCCGGGCAGGAGGCGCGCAGGTAGGCCACGGCCGCCTGAGCCACCGCGCCGTCGGCGCCCATCGCTGCGGTCAGCCAGGGGCCGTCAGTCCCAGGAAGGCGCCCGCGCCCAGCCCCAGCAGGAGCGCCAGCCACATGCCGTCAACGCCGGCCCGCAGGCCCTCGGTGCGTCGGCCGGCCCCGAACAGACGCGCCGTCGCCGTCGTGGTGGCGTAGGCCAGGAAGACGAACAGGCCCACCGTCGTCGTCAGGATCGTCGAGGCCAGGGACAGGCCCGCCAGGCTCACCGCGCCGAGGTGGCCGACCATGGCCGAGTCCGCCAGGACGAAGAGCGGCTCGGCAATCAGCGCCCCCAGGGCGGGCACGGCCAGGGACAGGACCTGGCGGTTGAGGCTGCTGGAGGCGGGACGGCTGGTGTCGGGCACGGCCCCCATTGTGGACCAGGGGCCGCGCCTCGGCAGTCCTCACGACCAGGTTGAGGATGAGGTTGAGGATGAGGTTGCCGGGCTGGATCGTGGACGTGACTGAGGCTATGCATCGCCGGGATTGTCCTGGGGGATCACACAACTATTCGAACCCAAGGAAAGTACTAGAAGACTGAATATTCGCTGGAGATAAGCCTGATGAAGCCGATGTTCGGCCGAGATGGCGGGGTCTGGGGATAACTGGAACGGACCACCCTGTAGGGGAACCACAAACGGCGTGGACCTCAAGTCGAAGATGATGTTTGTCCACAGGTTTACCCACTTGTCCACAGACCACATTGTGATGTCGTGGGAAGAACCTATAGGAAGCCTGAACCCTTCGATCGCCGTGATGACGCCGAAAAGTCGCCCACCTGTGAGGGAGTCGCGCCGGGTGCGCACATCTGTGTCCACAGCGCACCCACCTCTGTCCCCAGGCTCCGGGGGTCTTCCCACAGTGGCGGTGCGGATATCCCCAGGGTGGGTGAACTTGAGAGTTTGCGGGGCCTGCCCGATGGCGTTATGGTCACGCGCGCGCTCCACGCGGGCGAGCGTCTTCCTGACACGGCGGGCCGTCGTCGGGAGCAGTAGGACGAGCCGGGACCAACCGGCGTGACAGTGCGGGAGGTGGCCGGATGGATCACGGCATGGGTGCTCAGGCCGGCTCGGGCGGCGCCGACGGCGGAAGTGTCCGCACCGACAGCTCCGCCTTCGACCGCCTCCCGCCCCAGGACCTTGAGGCCGAGATGGCCACGCTCGGCGGCATGCTCCTGAGCAAGGAGGCCATCACCGACGTCATCGACGTCCTGCGCGGCCCGGAGTTCTACCGCTCGGCCCACGAGTCGATCTTCGATGCGATCGTCGAGGTCTACAACCGCTCCGAGCCCGCCGACCCGCTCATCGTCGCCGACGAGCTCTCCAAGCGCGGCGAGCTCGAACGCATCGGTGGCGCCCCCTACCTGGCCACCTCATGGCCACCGTCCCCACCGCCGCCAACGCCGGCTACTACGCCCGCATCGTCAAGGACAAGGCGCTCATGCGCGGCCTGGTCCAGGCCGGAACCCGCATCACCCAGCTGGGGTACTCCACCGACGCCGGCGACATCGCCGAGCTCGTCACGCTGGCCGAGGCTGAGGTCTACTCGGTGGCCCACCACGAGGGGGAGAAGGAGGACTACGTCGCTGTCTCCGAGCTCCTGGGGAGGCCAACCTGGAGATCGAGGCCGCCCAGAACCGCGACAACGGGGCGCTGACCGGGGTCCCGACCGGCTTCATCGAGCTCGATGAGCTCACCGGCGGGCTCCACCCCGGCCAGATGATCATCGTGGCCGCGCGCCCCGCCATGGGCAAGTCCACGCTCGCCGTCGACTTCTGCCGCTCGGCGTCGATCCACCACGGGATCACCAGCTGCTACTTCTCCCTGGAGATGGGGCGCATGGAGCTCATGATGCGCATCCTGGCCGCCGAGTCCAGCGTGGACATGAACAAGCTGCGCGGCTCGCGCCAGATGGAGGACCGGGACTGGACCGACGTCGCCGTCGCCTACAACCCCGTCTCCAACGCGCCGCTGTTCATCGACGACTCCCCCAACCTCACCATGCCGGAGATCCGCTCCAAGGCGCTGCGCATGAAGCAGCAGCACAACCTGGGGCTCATGGTCATCGACTACCTCCAGCTCATGAGCTCGGGCAAGCGCGTCGAGTCGCGCCAGCAGGAGGTCTCCGAGTTCTCCCGCTCCCTCAAGCTGCTGGCCAAGGAGCTGGAGATCCCGGTGATCGCCGTCGCCCAGCTCAACCGCGGTCCCGAGCAGCGCACCGGCAACAAGCCCCAGATGAGCGACCTGCGCGAATCCGGGTCGCTGGAGCAGGACGCAGACATCATCGTGCTGCTGCACCGCCCGGAGTACTACAACAACGAGGAGCGCCCCGGCGAGGCCGACATCATCGTGGCCAAGCACCGCAACGGGCAGACCCGCACCATCCCCGTGGCCTTCCAGGGGCACGTCTCGCGCTTCGCCAACATGGCGCGCGACGTCACCCCCGAGCCCGCCTACGAGTAGGCCGGCCCGGCAGGGGACGGCGCCGGGAGGCGGACCGTGCGCAGGCGCAGGACGCCCACGGCCCAGCTCACCGCCGTCAGCAGGACGGCCATGGTGGCGCCATGCTCCAGTCCCCGGCGGAGGTAGTCGGCCGTGTCGGACCCCAGGTTCTCTACGACGACGCTCGCGAGCTCCCGGGTCGACCACAGCGGCAGGGACGCGGGTCCAGCCCTCGGAAGGATCCACCAGCACCTGCACCGCCATCACTGACAGCAGCAGAAGTGCCCCTCAAGGTCACGTGGAACCAGGGCGGCGGCCAGGAGCCCAGGGGAGTGGCGACGGTGGCGGTCAGCAGCAGCATGACCGGCACCGCACTCGGGTGGGTGAGCTCGTCGCCGATCGTGGCCAGGACGAGGCCGCTGTAGAGCAGGCCGAGAATCCACCCGAGCCCGAGCACCGCGAGGTAGCGGCCCAGCAGCAGGCTTGCGGGTCGAGCCCCGCTTACGGCCAGGCGGCGGTCCACTGAGCGGGACGAGACCTGTGTGAATAGTGCCAGCGTCGCCGTCGCCCAGCCCAGGCCGATCGACAGGGAGCCGGATGGCGGTCCAGTGCGTCTCTAGGCGCACCAGGTAGAAGGTCAGCGGCAGGAGAGTTGCCAGCGCGAGGGCGCCGCGCCGTCGGGCGAGCTCACGCAGGGTGACGAGCGCGACCAGGCCCGTGGTCGCGGCCATCGTCCGGAACCGGGCGCCCTCGGTGCGGCCCCACTCGGACTCCGGTTTGGACTGGTCAGGCGAGGTGCTCATGCGGACTCCTTTCGCAGCGTCCGTCGGGGCGTTCGGTGGATTGTCCGGCCAGCGTCCTCCTGCGGGGCCGGCAGCTCGACGACGCGGTCAACCAGGTCGACGTCGCGCAGCAGGTGGGTGACCAGCAGGACGCCCGCGCCCGAGGTGCGCCAGGCCGAGATGAGGGCCCACAGGTCTTCGTAGGCCAGAGCGTCAAGCCCCTGGTAGGGCTCATCCAGCAGGAGCAGGTCGGGCGCGTCGAGCTGGGCAAGAGCGACGTTGAGCTTCTGCTGGGTCCCGCCTGAGAGCGTCCCGGCGGTCTGGTCGCCGCGGGCGGTCCAGCCCAGGCGGGTCAGGAGCCGGCGGCCGGTCGAGATGGAGCGGCCTTGCCGGATCCCGCGCGCCGCCCCGAAGAGCCGGAGGTGCTCGTCGACCGTCAGCAGCGGCGCCAAGGAGTCGAGCTGAGGCGCATAGCCGAAATTCGGCGTCCTCTCGATGCTCCCACCGCTTGCACGCAACAGGCCCGCGCACAGCTGAAGCAGAGTCGACTTGCCGGCGCCGTTGGCCCCGACGACGGCGACGACCTCGCCCCGGTGGATGGTGAGGTTGATGCCGGACAGGACCGGGCGCCTGCCGCGGCGTGCGGAGACATCTGTGAGGCGCAGGACCACGGGGGTTGCGGGCGGAGTCTTGGCGGATGCGGTGGTGAGGCCGGTGGTGTCGAGGCCGGCAGTGGCGGGGAGCGACGAGCTGAGTGGGGTTGGGGTGGTGCTGCCGCCTGGTAGTCCCGCAGCGCAGAGGCGACCTCGCGGGCGTAGAGGACTGCAGGTCCGTACAGGTCGCCGGGCGGCACCCCGGCCGTCTCGGCCTCCGCCCGGGTCGAGGCAGCCGTGCGCTCGACCTCGGAGGCCGGCAGACCGCGGGAGGCGAGCTCCACCGCGAAGCTTCGGTACCACTCGGCCGTTGTGTTCTGTGCTGGGTCCCTGGCTTCCTCGGGCCGGCTCATGAGGGGGCCTCGTGTGCGCCTTCCGGCCTTCGATGAGAGCGCCGACCGCCGTGGAGAAGGTGCGCCACTCGGCCCGTCGTGCGGCGAGCTCGGTGTGTCCGGCGTCCGTCAGCTCGTAGTACTTGCGGGCGGGCCCGGAGGTGGAGGGGCGCCAGGAGACCGCGACGAGGCCTCGCTTCTCCAGGCGCATGAGAGCCGGGTAGAGCGTGCCGCCGGGTACCTCGTCCAATCCGGCGGCGGCGAGCCGCTGCGCCAGGGACAGCCCGTAGTCGGCGTGCTCGGCCAGCAGTGAGAGCAGACAGGGTTCCAGGAATCCGCGCAGGAGGCGGGCTGCTGATGAGTCCATGGTTGATAGACTACCCTGGTTACTAGGTTGTCTATCTACTGGACTGGTGTGCCGGTTCCCAGAGGCCGATCTGTCACGGATGGCGACTTTTAGGTGCGTCGGTGCTGCGTCGCGTCGGTGGGCCTGGGGCGTCTGTGCAGGTCAGGCCGGTGCGGATGGTGCGGCGGCCGCAGCCGTCCGCCTGAAAAGTCGCCCAAAGTGACAGATTCGGGCGTGGATAACGCACATCCGCCGCCGACGGGCTGAAAACTGTCGGCGGCGGTGAAGCGGGAGGATCGATGAGGACCCGAGGGGCGCCTCAGCCCTGCCGGTACTCGCCCTGGTAGACGTAGAGGAAGGGCATGTTGCCGCGCAGGCCGTGCCGGATGGAGGAGGAGACGACCTCCTTGGCGGTGACGGCGGCCTCAAGCGGGGAGGCGCCCTTGGCGAGCTCGGCGGTCACCGCGGCGGCCAGGGTGCAGCCGGCGCCGTGGACGCGCTCGGTGCCCACGGCCTCAACCTCGAGGACCACCAGGGTGGTGCCGTCGTAGAAGACATCCAGGGCGGTGCCGGTGCCCAGCGACGGGCCGGCCTTGGCCAGGACATTGGGGACTCCCTGGTCGTGGATGCGCTTGGCGGCGTCCTTGAGCTGCTCGACCGTGGTGATCTCCTCCATGCCCGCCAGTGTGGCGGCCTCGAAGAGGTTGGGGGTGGTCATGGTGGCGTGCGGCAGGATCTTGGTGCGCAGGGCGTTGTCCACCTCGAGCGCGCCCCCGAACTCCTGACCCTTGCAGATGAGGACCGGGTCGAGCACCACGGAGGGGAAGTCGTAGGTCTCCAGGGCCTGCTCGACGACATCGATGGTGGGCGCCGTCCCCAGCATGCCGATCTTGACGGCGTCAACGCGGGAGTGGACGGCGGCGCAGGTCTCGATCTGGTCGGCGATGACACCGGGGTCCACCGGGACGAAGCGGTGGTTCCACCCGTCCTTGGGGTCCATGGACACGATGCAGGTCAGGGCCGTGCAACCGTAGACGCCGAGGGTGTGGAAGGTCTTGAGGTCGGTCTGGGCGCCGGCGCCGCCGGAGGCCCTCGGAGCCGGCGATGGTCAGGGCAATGGCAGTCATGGGTCAAGCCTGCACCGGCCGGGGCGCAGGAGCCAAGCCGAGCCGGATACGTGGAACCGGCCCGCAGTCGGCTCGAAGCCCCGGTTCGTGTCGGAGGTGGCCGGTAGCCTGGATGCGCGTCCAACGTCGAGGGCTGAGTGGCGTGCCCTGAACGGAGTTGACTATACCGGCGCGGGACGCCGAGAACGGCTGTGGATACGTCAGAGGAATCGGGAGGTGCGTAATGGCAGGGACCAGCGGAGTGGTTGCCAGCGCGCTGGAGCTTTCCCGTCTCGTATCCGGTGAGCGGGCCGATGCCGGACTGCATCTTCTGCGCCTGGACCTTGCACCAGTTGCCGCAGCGGTTCTGGCGGCGCACCTGGGCGGGCAGGTGCGGCGTCGACCTGTGGCGAGCTCCATGAGCTGATCGATGAGGACCTGGCTGCCCTGCGGGAGGCGGGTCTGAATCTGCCGCAACGGGCCCAGGCCTATTGTGATCAGTGGCGCCGGGCCGGGATCCTCCTGCGCGCCTCCGTTTCCGGCAGCCGGGAGGAGACCTACGAGCTCTCCGCCCCGGCGGAGGCGGCCCTGCGCTTCCTCGCTCAGGTGGAACGTCCTCGTGCGGCCGTCACCCAGTCGCGTCTGGCTACTATCTCCAACCAGTTGCGGCGCCTGGTGCGTGACTCCGATCCTTCGCCGGCGGGGCGGCTGGCAGCGTTGCGTGCCGAACGAGACGCCCTGGATGAGGAGATCGCTCGTGTCGATTCCGGCGACTACACCCCGCTTGAGGACGATCAGGGAGCCGAGCGGCTCGAGGAGATCATCGCCCTGGCCGAGCAGGTTCCCGGAGACTTCGCCCGAGTCCGCGCCGAAATGACCGATCTCAATCGTTCGCTGCGGGAGCACATCGTGGCCATGAGTGGCTCGCGCGGCGAGGTGCTCGACGACGTCTTCCGCGGCGTGGACCGGATCGAGTCCTCCGAGGCGGGGCGTTCCTTCCTGGGGTTCTACGAGCTCCTGTCCGATGTGGAGTCCTCGGCGCGACTCGATGACGAGATCGACACGGTCCTGGATCGGGACTTCTCCTTGCGTCTGTCGCCTGAGGACAGGAGGTTCCTGCGTCACTGGCGCTCCACCCTCATGGAGGAGTCCGGCTCTGTGCGTCTGACCATGACCGGCTTCTCCCGGTCCCTGAGACGGTTCGTGCAGAGCCGGGCCTTCGAGGAGCACCGCCGTCTGGCCGTTGAGCTCGCCCAGGCTCAGCGCCTGGCCGCCCGGGTGGCGGCCGGCACCCAGCCGCAGTACCGGATGACGAAGCATCTGGATCTGACCGGTGTCTCCTTGGCCAGCGTCGGGTCCTGGCGGCTGCACAACCCGGCGGAGGGCACAGTCGATGAGGAGATCGTCCTCCATGACGTCTCGGGTCTGGACCTGGAGGCTGTGCGTGCGATCGTGCGTGCCAGCGAGATCGACATGGTTGAGCTCGAGGACGCTGTTGCCGCCTCGGTGGCGCGGCGTGGTGCGGCCACGGTGGCCCAGGTTCTTGAGGACTCGCCCGCAACCCAGGGTCTTGCCAGTGTTATCGGTCTCCTGTTGCTGGCGCGGCGTCGTGGGCAGGTGGTCGACGGCGTCGAGCGCGTGACCTGGATCTCTAAAGGCTGGTCGGGAGCGTGCTGCCAGCGTTCCCCGGCTCCTGTTCACCTCCGAGGCCGGGGAACATCGTCAGCAGAGGAGCAGTGCATGCAGGCCAACCGACCTGAGAAGCAGGTGGCAGAGCAATCCGTGAACCGGGCCCTCGCCCAATCGGAGGGTCAGATCCAGTGCTCGGAACAGGGACCGGATGGACTCGCCCAGGGCTCCACCGGCCACGCCGCCCTGTGGGAGGGGGACGCCGGAGGGCTGGCCCGGGACACGCGCCGAGCCCTTGTCCGTCTCCTTCAGGGGCCCTACGTCAGCTCGGAGCTCCACCCGGACCTGTGGAACGCCGTTGTCTCCGATGAGCCCAGTGTGCGCCGCTACCTGGCGGACCTCTTCCTCACTTTGGTGATGGACCGTGACGTGGGCGTCGCCTTTGTGCGTAACGTTGAGGATCCCAGCGGGCAGGCGCCCTCCGTCGTGAGATCGCTACCCCTAACACTTGTGGACACGGTGCTCCTGCTGCATCTGCGCACCCTCGTGCTGCGGGGCGAGACCAGCGGGCAGCGCGCCTTCGTTGACCGCTCCGAGCTGCAGGACCACCTCGCGGTCTACCGTCCGCACGCCTCCACTGATCACGCCGGCTTCGCCAAGCGGGTCAACGCCTCGATCAATAAGATGAAGGACGCTTCGATACTGCGTACCACTCAGGTGCCTGACCGTTTCCAGATCTCCCCGGTGCTCAACCTGATCTTCGGCCCTGACGAGGTCGCGGCGATCGCCGCCGAGTACCGTCGGATGCTGGGGAGGATGCCGGCGAGGCCGACGCCGCCGCCAGCACCGATAGCGCTGATCGTCATGGGCGCCGTAATGACAGTAACGGTGATGATGGCAGTGATGACGCTGCCGCATCGGCTGAGAACAAGGCGAAGCGATGAGCGCGGTGAGCTCTGCGAAGGGCGTGGGCGCAGGCGCTGTCCAGAGCGCTACAGCGGGGCAGCACAGACTCGCCCGGATCCAGGTCTATAACTGGGGCACCTTCGGTGGCTATCACGACCTGCCCGTCCCCCGCTCGGGCCTGCTGCTGACCGGTCCCTCGGGCTCCGGCAAGTCCTCCCTCCTGGACGCCCTGTCCGCCGTCCTGGTGCCCGCCAAGCACCTGCGCTTCAACGCCGCCGCCCAGGACGCCGGCACCAATGACCGTTCCCGCACCGTCCTGTCCTATGTGCGTGGCGCCTACAGGCGGGTCACGCAGGAGACCACCGGCGAGGTCGTCACCGACTACTTGCGGCCCGGTGCCACTCGCAGCGGCATCGCCTTGACCTTCACCCGCCTGCACCCCGCAGATACTTTGACACTGCTCAAGCTCTACCACGTGCGCAGCGGAGCGGACTCGGCCAGCCAGGTCGAGATCCTCGTCGAGGGCCAGCAGGACCTCGTCGAGCTCATAGGCATGATCCGAGAAGGGGTAGACAAACGGAGGCTGCGTCAACATCTGGGAGATAGGGCTCGCTTCTTCCAAGGCTACAGTTCCTTCGCGGCAGCCTTCCGACGACGTCTGGGACTGTCCGGTGAGGTGGCCCAGCGCCTCCTCCACCGCACTCAAGCCGCCAAGAGCCTGACCAGCCTGGACACGCTCCTGCGTGACTTCATGCTCGATACCCCCAGCACCTTCTCCTTGGCTGATGATGCGGTGGAGCAGTTCGCCGAGTTGCGTGACGCGCATGCGGCCGTCGTCGATGCCCGCAGGCAGGAGGAGATCTTGGCTCCTCTGCTGCCTCTGAGCCATGCCATCAGCCGGGCGCAACAGGATCAGGAACTTAGCGAGAAACTCTCCCAGAGCGTCGATGCCTACGTCCGCCGGCTGCGCCGGGACCGGCTTGAACAGACTCGGGACCGGGCCCGTGCCGCCGTCACCGCCCTGGACGGGGAGGTTCACAACGCTAAGCGTGCCGAGGACAGAGCCCGGGCCGAGGTCCAGGACCTCACCACCGCCAGGGCCGGGGTGGCAGGCAGTGAACTCCCGGTGGTACAGGCTCGCCTCGAGTCCGCCCGCAAGGACCTGGCGCGAGTGGAGGACCAGCTGCGCAACCTGGCCGGGCACCTTGGCGTCCTGGGAACCGAACCTCCGCAGACGGCCGCCGCCTTTGCCGAGCTCACCGATCAGCTGGATCGGGAGGCTCGTGAGCTTCGGGTCCAGCTGGAGTCTTTCGAGGTGGAGGCGCACGCTGTGATGCGGGACAAGCTCGAGCTCGTCGACCAGCTGAAGGCGCTGCGCGCCGAGGCTGAGCGCATCACCAGCACCCGCTCGGCCATGGCCCCGGACCTGCTCGACGCCCGCGAGATCATCTCGCGCGCCACCGGTCAGCCGGCTTCGGTCCTTCCTTTCGTCGGCGAGATCCTCACCATCGTGGAGGGACAGGAGACCTGGCGTGTCGCGGTCGAGGCGGTGGCCTCCGGGTTCGCCCGCACCATGCTTGTTCCCGAGCGCCTCTATCGGCAGGTCGCTGACGCCGTCGACGTCCAACGGCTCGGCACCCGCTTGTCCTACCTTCGGGTCCTGCCCGGTGGTGAGGCTCGCAGTGTCAGTCCCGACGCCTTGGCCCGCAAGCTGCGGCCAGTGGAGGGCACCGACTACGCGCAGTGGCTCGACACCGAGATCCTGCGACGCTTCGACCACCGCTGTGTCGAGGACGCCGCCGCGCTCGCGGGCGTGGAACGGGGGGTCACCCGCGCCGGTCAGGTCAAGTCCTCGCGCACCGCCCACCTCAAGGACGACCGGCGGGACCTGACCAATCCCAGGTTCTGGACGATCGGCGTCGACGCCGCCCAGCGCCTCGACCAGGTCAGTCAGGAGGTGGACCGGCTCCGGCGGCGCGAGCGCGAGGTGAATGCTCAGCTGGAGGACCTGACTCGGCGGACCCGCCAGATGCAGGAGAGACGTGACGCCTGTCTGCGGGCCGCGGAGTCGACCTGGGAGGAGGTCGATGTGACCACGGCCAGTGGCATCGTCGCTGACCTGGAGGCCCAGTGCGGCCGTCTGACCCAGGACCTGCCGGGACTGGTTGAGCTCGATACCCGTCTGGAGGCCGCCCGCGTGGCGGAGGAGCAGGCCCGCGAACGGCACATCAGCCTGCGGGCGAACCTGAAGCAGCAGCGTTCCCGCCTGGAGGAGACCACCAAGGAGCTCGAGCGCCTGGCGGTGGAGGACGAGCCCGACCTGGATGAGTCCCTGAGCGAGGAGCTCGACAAGCGCTTCAGGTCCCGCAAGCGACATCCCACCCTTGATGAGATCGGGCAGGTCGCCACAAGCGTCACCCGCGAGCTGAGCCAGGAACGTCAGCGGGCCCTGCGCCAAGAGAATGAGGCTCTGCGCGACGCCGTCAGCATTATGGTCAGATTCGGGGAGCAGTGGCCGGCGGCGGGAGCGGATGTGCGCCCCGAGCCCGCTTATCTGGATGACCACCTCAAGGTCCTCAAGGATCTACGCGCTGACGACCTGCCGCGTCATGAGCGGCGGTTCTCCGAGCTCCTCCAATCGCAGTCGAGCCAGAATATCGGCCAGCTCGCCAGCGAGATCCGCCGCGCCGTCAGCCAGGTCCGCACCAGGATCGGCCCGGTCAACGATGCGCTCCAGGACACCGAGTACTCACCCGGCCACCACCTGCGCATCGAGGTCTCCGAACGCAGGCTGCCCGTCGTCGCAGACTTCCTGGCAGATCTCGCCACGATCTCGACAGGCTCCCTGGACCTGGCCGATGAGACGCAGCAGGAGGCCGAGGCGCGCTTCGAGCTGCTCAACGCGGTGATGACACGGCTGGCCTCCTCCGAGCAGCGAGACCCTGACCTGGCGTAACCAGTGCTTGGATACGCGGCTGCACGTGTCCTTCACCGCCGTCGAGCGCGATGAGCACGGTACCGCAGTGGACTACTACGAAGGGGCGGGCGGGCTCTCCGGGAGGCCAGCGTCAGAAGCTGGTTGTCTTCTGCTTTGGCCGCGGCTCTGCGCTACCAGCTCACCGAGGCCGGTGATCCCGTCCCCGGTTATGCGCTCGTCGTCCTGGATGAGGCCTTCGACAAGACCGACACCGAGTTCACCCGCGCCGGCCTCGACGTCTTCAGCGGATTCGGTTTCCAGCTCCTGCTGGCTACCCCCATGAAGATGCTCCAGACCCTGGAGGAGCACGTCGGCGGGGCCGCCATGGTCACCAATGACGCCGAGGGACGCTGCTCCCAGCTTTCCCTGGTCCTGTTCGAGAATACCGAGGATACCGAGGCGTCGGGGACGCTGAGCACGTTGACGACGCCGAGAAGGAGGGGTTGTGGCGGGGGCCGACGTCGTCAGGGTCACCGACCCGCGGGGGCGGATAAGACGGCGGCCTCGGCATCCGGCACCCACGAGGACAACGAGGAGAACCTCTTCTCAGTCTTCACTGATGAGGAGGGTTCGTTGTGAGGGACCCTGACGACCTGAGCTCGCGAGCAGCTAAGCGCTACAGGCAGGCTCTACCAACCCTGGGCCGCCGATCCCAGTAACGCCCGCAATGAGCGGCTTGTTCTTCCGCTCGATGCGCCTACGGAGAAGCAGGCGTTGAACCATTCCGAGGAGGTCACGCGATGGATCGCCTCATGGCGCCAGTGGGAGAGGACGTGGGGTGATCACGGTGGTCGCCTTGAACGCGCCTCGCGGCGCTGGACCTCTATGGGTGTTCAGCAGGTTCCCGTGCGAGCCGTCCTTGACGGAGCGGCCGCCGTGGCCCGTGCCTGCGGCCGGTTGCAGCACTGGCGGCGGGCCGAACGGCGGGCATCTCGAATGCGAGATGTTCTTACTGGGTTGCGTCAATCGCTCCGTGATCAGGATGAGGATCTCGGGGCGACAGGAGAGGGCGGAGCCAAGACGGTGCCGGGGGATGAACAGGCCGATGCTGCTGCGATCTCAGCGGCCATCGCCTCCGTCATCACCACCGTGGCGGACTACTCGGACGACGACGTCGAGCGACTCCTCGGCGCCGTCACGTGGCTTACCACTCACCCGGTCTCCGGCCTCTATCTGCGTCAGCTTCCGCTGGCCGGCATGGACACCAAGTGGCTGGAAGCCCACCGGCGTGTAGTTCTGCGCCTGCTCGGGGCGCTCCGGGGGCAGGATGCCCGCGATGTGGATCTGGGACTACTCACCCCGCCTCGGCACACGGTGCGGTTGAGGGTCCTCGATGCCGGCCTCGCGCCGTCGGGGTTGCGCGATCTGGCGGCGCCTGTTGCGGAGCTCAACCGGCTCTGGCCCACCCCACGGAACGGTGACCTGCCCCAGCGGTCGGAGTCGGTGCCCGCGACTGTCGTCATTGTGGAGAACCTGACGACCTTTCTCGCTCTGGAGGACTGTCCAGGAACTGTGGCCCTGTGGGGAGCCGGATACGCCGTCGACGCCGTTAGCGACCTGAGCTGGGTACTTCGAGCGCAGCGGGTCCTCTACTGGGGAGACGTCGATGTTGATGGGCTCGCCATCCTGGCCCGTCTGCGATCCCGTCTCCCGCAGGTTCGATCGATCCTCATGGGCCCCGAGGTCCTGGAACGCTACGCCACGCTGGTGGTCCCAGACCCGGCGGCTGACAAGCATGAGGGACGGTCGATCCCCGACGGGCTTACCGCCTCTGAACGGTGGGCGTGGGAGGTTGTGAGTACCCGAGGTATCCGGCTGGAGCAGGAACGCGTTGCCTGGCCGCACGCGAGCAAGGAGGTATGGGAGGCCCTCCAGGACCGTCCCGGCCCGCCAGTGATTGAGTGAGCAGGATGCCCGTCCCCGACGGCGTCGAATGCCCCCGCCCGGGATGACACGCCCCGGCCGCGCGCAATGTCCCTGTCGGTGGTGGGCCGGCGGGAGCGGGCGCAAGCGCTGGGCGCCGCGGGCTCAGGAGGTGGGGCCGCGCCCGGCGGCGCCCGTTGGTGCCCGTCCGGGGGCCGACTGTGCGGCCGACTGCGTGACCGACCGCGCCGCCGCCCCGCCGATGGCCGCCCTGACCGACGGGACGATGAGAAATCAGTACCGCGACGGCGCCGAATCGGGGACCATGGATTCATGAGCGCCGCCACTTCCCTCCCGCCCTCCCTCAACGACATCGTCTTCCACGTCCTGGACCCGCTTGAGGCGGTCGAGCGGGACATCTTCCTCACGCGCGCTGAGGCCTGGTACCCCGACCTCCTCGACGGGCTCACCACCCTCTACGGCGACGCCGCCGAGGAGGAGGCCCTCAACCTGCTGGCCCTGGCCGCCCGGGCCTACGCGGAGCGCGACTACGAGCTGCGCCGCCTGGACCTGGCCCGCACCCTCGACCCCGCCTGGGCCCAGCACCCGGGCCGCGTCGGCTACGCCGCCTACACCGAGCGCTTCGCCGGCACCCTGCGCGGCGTGGAGGACCGCATCGACTACCTGCGCGAGCTGGGCGTCACCTACCTCCACCTCATGCCCCTGCTCACCCCGCGCCCCGGCGACTCCGACGGCGGCTACGCGGTGGCCGACTACCGCACCGTGCGCCCGGACCTGGGCACCATGGAGGACCTCGAGCACCTGGCCGGCGAGCTGCGCGCCGAGGGCATCTCCCTGGTGGTGGACCTCGTCCTCAACCACGTGGCCGCCGAGCACGAGTGGGCGGTGCGGGCGCGCGCCGGCGAGCAGCGCTACCGCGACTACTTCCTCATCTTCCCCGACCGCACCGAGCCCGACGCCTACGAGCGCACCCTGCCGGAGGTCTTCCCCGACTTCGCCCCCGGCAACTTCACCTGGGACGACGGCGTGGGCGGCTGGGTGTGGACCACCTTCAACTCCTTCCAGTGGGACCTCAACTGGCGCAACCCCCGCGTCATGGCCGAGTTCGCCGGCATCGTCCTGGACCTGGCCAACCGCGGCGTCGAGGTGCTGCGCCTGGACGCCATCGCCTTCACCATCAAGCGCAAGGGCACTGACTGCCAGGGCCAGCCCGAGGTCCACGCCATCACCGAGGTCCTGCGCGCCCTGACCCGCATCGCCTGCCCCGCCGTCGACCTCAAGGCCGAGGCGATCGTCGCCCCCACCGAGCTCCTCCAGTACCTCGGCCAGGGCAAGTACACCGGCAAGGTCTCCGACCTGGCCTACCACAACTCCCCTCATGGTCCAGATCTGGTCCATGCTCGCCGCACGCGACACGACGCTGGCTGTCGAGGCCCTCCAGAACCCTGCCGGTCGAGCCCTCCTCCGCCACCTGGATCACCTACCTGCGCTGCCATGACGACATCGGCTGGGCCATTGACGACGACGACGCGGCCGCCGTCGGCCTGTCCGGCTACGACCACCGCTCCTTCCTGGCCGACTGGTACAGCGGCGAGTACCCCACCTCCGACGCTGCGGGCCTCGTCTTCCAGCACAACCCGGCCACCGGGGACCGGCGCATCGCCGGGACGGCCGCCTCGCTCATCGGGATCGAGGCCGCCGCCCAGGCCTGGGAGGGCGTCACTGACGAGACCCCCGAGCACGAGGCTGAGGCGCTGTGGACCTGGCGCGAGGAGCGGATCCACGCCCTGCGCATGGCCCACGCCATCGTCTACGGCTGGGGCGGCATCCCCGTCCTGTGGAGCGGGGACGAGCTCGCCCAGCCCAACGACCCCAACTGGGACACCGAGCCCGGCCACGAGGCCGACTCGCGCTGGGCCGGTCGCCCCCGCCTCGATAAGGCCCGGCTGGCCAACCGCCGCGACCGCTCCACCGTCGAGGGGCGCGTCTTCACCGACCTGGCGCGGATGGCGCAGGTGCGTGCCGGCCTGCCCCAGCTCGACGCCGCCGTGCGTACCCAGGTCCAGGACGTCGACGACCCCGGGGTGCTGGTGACCTACCGCGACCACCCGCGCGGCAGCTTCGTGGGCGTGTACAACGTGACGCCGCAGTGGCGCTCGGTGGCCGCCGACCAGCTCGCCCGGCTCGGCGTCATGGGGGCCACCGACGTCCTGACCGACACGGTTCCCTTCGGCTCCACCACGCTGGACGGGGCGGGGACGGGCGCGTGCCCGTGCCGCCCTACGCCGCCTGGTGGCTGGTGCGCCCCACGGACTGACGGTCTGGGTTTTCATGTAACCACGCCCGGAGCGACGAGCGGGCTGTTGTGTCACAAATGGAGACTTTTCGGTCGGCGGCTGTGCTCACAGGGTCGATGCTGAACGCATATGCGCAGGTGAGAAGCCTGCCGGTAGAGACCAGACGAACGACTTGTGTATGAAAAGTCGCCAATCGTGACACCGAAGGCCTATTCGGGGCTGAGATCGCAAAGCTTGGGGGCCGAGGCACCGGGCGTGCATCATTAAGGGCGTGACCCGCCGCAGCCTGCCGACCTCGACGCACGCCCCCGATTCCGCAGCCGGTTCTGCGACCACGGCGGTCACCGAAGCACCCGCCGCCCGGGAGACCGCGCTCGTCTCCGCGGCACTGGACTCGGCCACGCCCGCCGCCCTCCTGGCCGGGGCCATCGACGTCGAGCAGGCGCCCCGCCCACTGAGCGTCTTCGACCTCATGCGCATCGGTATCGGCCCCTCCTCCTCCCACACCGTGGGCCCCATGCGGGCCGGCCGCGCCTTCAGCCGGGAGCTGGCCGATGCGGTCCGCCCGGGTGGCGCAGGGGCGTCCGACGGCGAGTGCGCCTCACCGGTCCCCGGTGCCGGCCTGCCGCAGCCCACCCGCGTCACCGTCGAGCTCTACGGCTCGCTGGGCGCCACCGGCCGCGGGCACGCCACCGACCGCGCCGCCGTCATGGGCTTGGCCGGCTACGAGCCCGAGACCGTCCCCGCCGTCGTGTGCGAGTCCCTCATGGAGGAGGTCGAGGCCGCCGGCGAGCTGGTGGTCGACGGCGTCGGACCCGTCCCGTTCAGCCCGAGCGCCGACATCCACTTCCTGCCCGGGCGGGTCCTGCCTTACCACGTCAACGGCATGACCCCTGACCGCCTACTGCGCCAGCGGCGCCGAGATCCTGCGCCGCACCCTACTACTCCGTGGGCGGCGGCTTCGTCATGGAGGACGTCGGCGCGCCCGGGGCGCCGTCGATCCAGGCCCTGGCGACCGCCTCCGCCTCCCAGGCCCACGCCACCCCGGCGCCCTTCGCCTTCACCACCTCGGCCGCGATGCTGGCGATCTGTGAGCGCGAGGGCCTGAGCGTGTCCGACGTCGTCCTGGCCAACGAGCTCTCCGCCCGCAGCCGCGAGGAGGTCATGGCCTACCTGGACCGGCTGCGCGCCACGATGCGCGCCTGCATCGAGGCCGGCATGAACGCCGAGGGCATCCTGCCAGGCGGGCTCGGGGTGCGCCGACGCGCCAGGGCCCTCCACGAGCGGCTGCGCGCCCAGTCGAGTGGCCCGGCCGCCGCCTTCACCATGGCCGACCCTCTGCGCGGCATGGACTGGGTGGACCTGTTCGCGCTCGCGGTCAACGAGGAGAACGCCGCCGGGCGCCGCGTCGTCACCGCCCCCACCAACGGCGCGGCCGGCATCGTCCCAGCGGTCCTGGCCTACTACGAGCGCTTCATCCCCGGGGCCGACGACGACGGCGCCCGCCGCTTCCTGCTGGCAGCCACCGCCGTGGGCGGGCTCATCAAGACCAATGCCTCCATCGCGGGGGCCGAGGTGGGCTGCCAGGGGAGGTCAGGGTCGGCCTCCTCGATGGCGGCCGCCGGCTAGCCGAGGCCCTGGGCGGGACGCCCGCCCAGGTGGAGAACGCCGCCGAGATCGCCATGGAGCACAACCTGGGGCTCACCTGCGACCCGGTGGGCGGCCTCGTCCAGATCCCCTGCATCGAGCGCAACGCGGTGGCCGCCGTCAAGGCCATCAACGCCGCCCGCATGGCCCTGTGGGGCGAGGGCCGGCACGCCGTCAGCCTCGACACCGTCATTGAGACGATGCGCCAGACCGGCGAGGACATGCTCGCCAAGTACAAGGAGACCTCCCGCGGCGGCCTGGCCGTCAACGTCGTGGAGTGCTGAAGAGGTCGCTCTGCAGGAGATAGAGGCGACCATAGGGGCAGTGGTGAGCGCCGGGTCGTCGAGGTCGTACCTTATGCCTCACGTTCGTACCCTTAACCCCCGAACGCGCGGCATAAGGTACGAACGCGACGGCGGCCTACGCTGTGTTGTCTCATGTCTTCTGGGAGTTTCGGGTGTCATGACTTCTCAAGGCATCGGTGGGGTGGGTCTGGAGGAGGGAGAGCTGCTGCTTGGGCTTGTCGGAGGGTGCCCTGGTCACTGTGGTGTCTGTCGGCGTCGTCTGGATGCACTGCACGAGGGTGGGGTGCTGCTGGAGGAGGGTTGAGGGGTACTGCGGGTAGGTGGGGCCTTCGTGCAGTACGCACAACCTGTGGTCGGTGAGATCCCGACCCTCGTGGAGTAGGCAGGGGTCGGCAAGGTCGGTGGGCGAGGTGTCTGAGCCGCTTTGATGGGGGTGCCCCTATGTGGTGTGTCAAGCGGCGGCGGGTAGTTTCGTGGTTGGTTGTGGGTCGTAGAGGGCTCCATCTCGGATCATGGCGTGCAGGGTCAGGATGCGGCGGTGGGCTAGGGCGAGGACGGCCTGGCCCAAGGCGGTTTGCCTTGGTCTCGTTTGCGTTGGTAGTAGGCCCGGGAGACGGGGTCGGAGCGTAGTGAGGCGAAGGCGGAGGGGAGCATGGCGCGCTTGAGCCTCTTGTTGCCGCCGTGGGAGACGCACCTCGCCCCTTATGGAGGAGCCTGATCTCCTGGTTACCGGTGCCAGGCCGGCGTAGGAGGCTAGCTGGGCTCCGGTGCCTGGAGGTCCTTGTCCAGGGTCTGGGCCAGCAAGGACGGCTGCGGTCGGGACCCCTGATCCCGGGCACGTGTGGCCAGGACCTGGCACATGAGGGTGGGTGCCCGCCAGGGTCACCGGCCTGGGCGGCGACATCGGCCCGCTGAGCGTGTGGGGTGATGAGCTGCCTGGCCAGGTGAGGTAGCACCACTGCGGCTGCGTCGGTGCCTGCGACCGCCACGCTCTGGTGCTCCAGGGCTGAGACGGTCTGGGCTGCCCAGGTGGCGTGCCGCCTGCACCCGTGGGCCTTGAGCCTGGCGTCAATCCTTGCCTTGCCTGCGCGCTTCAGGTCGGCTGGGGTGGGCCAGGCGGCGAGGGCCTCCAGGATGGCGTCGTGCTCCAGCCAGGGCCCCAGCACCCGCTCGAGGGTGGGGTGGATCTGGGTGTACAGGCCCCGGATCCGGTTGGCGCTCTGGTTGACCTGGCGGGCCAGGTCCAGGTCGAATCCCGTGAGCATCGACAAGGCGGCCGCGTCCTCCTCGTCCGAGGCGTTGATGGCTCTCAGGGTGTGGGGCATGGTCCTGGCCGCGCCGGCGATGACGGCCGCGTCCTTGGCGTCGGTCTTGGCGCTGCCCGGTGTCAGGTCGGCGATGCGGCGCATCGACAGTCCGGGCAGGTAGCCCACGGTGATGCCCATGTCCTGGGCCACTGCCACGGCCAGGGCCCCGATGGTGGCGGGCTGGTCTACTACCACCAGCAGGTGTCCGTGGTCGGCCAGCTTCTTGTAGAGAGCACGCAGGCGCTCCTCGTCGTTGGGTAGGGCCTTGTCGAGGACCTTCCGCCCTTCCCGGTTCAGGGCCGTGGCCCAGTGCTCTGCCTTGCCGACGCCCGATGCCGATGAAGACGTCGATGTCCTCGGTATTCATCTTCGTGCCGCCTCTCGGTCAAGTTGATACGGGGCCAGCCGGTGGACGACCGGTTCCGCACCCACGTATGCGTTAGACCTCACACGCGGTGGGTCATTCCCCTTATCAGCGGTCACCAGCGCCCGGCTGCTGCGGGTGACTTTCGCCCCCGGATCATCTATGGACAGGGGCAAGACACCCGTGCCCACAGCAACTGGCCCAGCCCCGGACCACCCGGGACCACCAGCAAGGTAACGGGCAGGGGGCGGTGGGGGGTGGACCTGTGGTGGAGGCACTGGGCTGTGCCACCGAGAACCCCGGACTCGCTCCTGCGCGGCCTGGTGTCCACAGTGCTGACATGAACGATCCTGCCGTCGAAGCACCCCGTGGGGATCGTTGGAATCCTGCGGTTTGTCCCCGGCGTGCGGCGCCGGTGCGCCTTTGATGTCAGCACCATGGACACCAGCGACCTGCCAGGACCCGCCAGGCCTCTTCCCTTCGGCCCCACCCTCGCCTTCAGGGCAACCAGCCTGCCCCGGGCTCTCGCCCGAGCGAGTGTCTCAGAAGCCAGACACTCAAATATCTCAGGAGGATTATTCACGGGGCTAGCCGACGTTGGCATCTGCGCAGGTCACAGCACTTTCGATGGATGCTGTGAATAAGCCTCCAGAAGTGAGGAGACGGCACAGGGCCTCGAGGTGGGTAGTCGGGAGCTAAGGTGCGTCCTCGGTTCCTTGGGTGTCACTGCGTCCGATATTCTTCGGTGTAGGAACACCAAAAGAATACCGCAACTTGTCCGCCTCCACGTTCTTTCCAAGACTATCGAGAACCTTTGCGGCCTGTCCGACTTCTTCACGTAAACGTGTCAATTGGTAATCTTCGATGCCTAGACTAGCGTCCCGTACGCACACCGGTAGGACAGGATTGAAATCATCACTCGCCATGATTCTCCACAGTAAAACTGTATCGAATCCTGTGTGCAGTCCGTTGTTGTAGCGCAATTTTTAAGTACTTGGAATAAAGGTGACAATCCACTTCCGCCTCTAGGATGCCGAATAGCCAGTTAATGCCTTCCGAGTTTAATCCTGTCATTCCGGAGTGAAGATAACGCTTGAAGTGTTGGGGGTAGTGGTCTGCGGGGATTCTTTCGGCGAGCGAGTAATAAAATGGAACTGTTAAACGCTCGTCGAACGATGACAGAATATCTAGATCTATCTTAAACTCTGATAAGCATTAAACGTCAGATAATGTAGAAAAGTCGGGCGTACATCACTGTCGGGAATCATACTTAATAATTCGTTATACACTTTTGCGCACATATATGGATATGAGGCGAATGTGCTGCGCACATTGTCTAGGATCACTTGTTTGAGGGTTGGAGGAACTATCTCATTCTGGCGATCTTCTGCAAAATTGTCAGCAAATTGAGATGTGGATTCATTTAGTCTTCCGTCAACCTCATTAAGAATGCGGAGAGATAATCGGGTGCCTTGAGTGAAGTTGGAAACAGAAGCGTATATAGTCGCACCTATTACCTCCTTGAGAGAATATAGGCGGGTTGCGGTGTGTGAGATACAATTTGCCCTAGTAATGACTCTTTTGACGTACTCTGTAGACGAGTCGCTGCAGGTCAAACCAATCCGTTCACGAATGAAGTACGCGAGATCTCGGAATGTTGTGGCTGTTAGCGTTTCAAGTAATTCAGTATTGCTTGAGCTTGCCGTTTCAGTCGGCCTCGACGCAGCGCGAACCACATCCGATATAGCTGTCGATTCGGGAAGGTGTGTTTTTAGAGCGGTGAGGTTAGTATCTACTTCCAGTTTCTGCTGTTCGCCGAGATTGCCGACATTTTTCCCACGTCTTAGTCGGCTTCTAAATTCAATCATTAGTAGAGACTCGTTAACTACTAAATCAGTGAGCCTGAGGCGAAGCGAGATGCCGATATCTGGTTCGCATAGATGAGATAAGTAGGCATCGTTTCGGAACGCCATTATTTTCGCTGTCGATCTGACAGTGCGTGTGCTAAGTCCTGAGAGAATGATCGAAGTTGGCGATAGAACTTTCTTTCCATCAATATTTGTGAACAAACGCGAAGGAGGAAGACAGTGAATCTGGCTCGTCTTCGAAGAGTAGTTCTAGGGTTCTGACAGTCAGGGTGTTTCTAATGTAGGGGTTGTGTTGTTCTTGAGGTAATTCAATCAATTCGGAAAGACGTTCAAAAATCCAATAATAGGCAGAGCGTGCGTCATTCTTCGAAAGTAATGAGAGCTGTTTCTTAACTGCTTTGTCGGATTCGAAGCGCAGGGCGCTTTCGATTTTATTCTTCACCCATTCTGGTTTGTAGTATTCTGATGACGTATCCTCTGAGGAGCGCCAATGAGGTGGTGGCCAGTGTAATGCTCACGATAGCAAAACAGGCACACCATAATGAGGTCGTGAGAAGGTGCGGTGAGAATCGAGTTCCATGGATTCCGGAATGTGTGGACTCCTGCTTGCTGACAGAATCGACAATAAATGGGATCGTGAATACGGCTATAGTTAGCAATGAGAACTCCGGAGACCAAAGAAATCTACTAAATAATGATTCGTGAAATACGTATGTCGACAGAGGCTTCGTTAGGTAGCTGTCTCCATCTTCCTGCTCTTTAGCTGCGTTCGCTGAACTTGTCGTAACAAAGGTTAGTAATGCAATTATTGAAGTAGCCCCCAGCATTGTATTTCTGGGGCTTTCAGGTAGCTGTGTTATCGAATTCCAAAGAGTCCAGTCGGGGTGCATTATGATCCATAATGTCAACGCGCCGGCGGTCGCTGAGATGACTATTTGCTCGATACTCGCGAATTTAGACAATTTAATATAATCGATGAAGGTAGAAACCTTCTTTGCGTAGAATCGCGTGGCAATGGCTGCACGGGTTGCCAGTTGGTTTGTGAGCCCGTCGATCACTATGCAAACTACGGAGGCAATTATTATGGTCTCCCAAGGTTTACTCTGCATGCTTCTAGTGTAGATAATTCGGGTTAACGATGTGGGTGATCGAGACAGGCTTTTGCCGTGCTGTAGTACTCGACCTATCGTGAACCGACGCGCTTCGGGGGCCGCAGCGTTGCGCTGCGGCCCCCGACCTTCAGTGTCCAGCCCGGGTCAGCTGCTCTGGGCGGTGCTGGACTGGCTACTTGACTGGCTGTTCTGGTTGCCGGACTGCTGGCCGTTGGACTGCTGCCCGCTACCGGGCTGCTGGCCCTGCCCGCCACCGGGCTGCTGGCCGTTGGGCTGCTGCCCGCCACCGGGCTGACCGCCTTGACCACCCTGGCCTCCCTGACCACCACCCATGGGGCCGCCCGTCCCGGCCGACAGCGCTGAGGCCGTCCCCGTGGCCGAGCCGCCCGACGACGTCGCCACCGTGTACTGCTGGCCCTCGGTGAGCCCCAGCACCGTGATCGCCTCAGCCGTGAAGTCCATCTTGAGCGAGGCCACCTGCGAGCCGGAAGCATCCGTGACGGTGAGTGTGTCCCCCGCGCTCACCGACGGCGAGCCCGTCAGCCCCATGAGCTGGCTCTCGCCGTTGGCGTCCACCGAGCCGTCCATCGCGCCGGCCTGACCCGAAATCACCACGATCCCGCCCTTGACGTAGGCCGAGCCGTTGGAGTCGATACCGTCGGAGGAGGCGTAGGAGACCTCCACCTCGCCGCCGCTGATCGTCAGCACCGAGCCGTCGTCGGACTCGGAGTCGGCGTTCTCATGCCCCTCAATGACGTGGTCGCCGTTGGAGGCGTTGATGCCGTCGTCGCCGGCCGCGATGGACAGCTCCCTCCAGACACGTTGATGAACGCCGCCCTGCAGCCCTTCATCGGCCGCGTTGACGGTGATCTTCCCGGAGTCCTGCGTGTAGCTCACCCCCGGCGTTGATGCCCTTGGGTGAGGGCGTCGAGGATCCGTCGTCGACTCCTGCCCGGGCGGGGCCTGCTCCTCAACGGTGGCGTTCGCCTCGGCCGCCGCCGGCCGTGATCGTCAGGGTCGTGTCCTTGACGGTGACGTCCGTGGTCGCCGAGATCGCGTCGTCGGTGGAGGTCAGCGTGACGCTCGCCTTGCCCAGGGAGACGAAGCCCTTCGTCTCATCGTCGCCCTCACTGGACTTCAGGGCGTCGTCGCCGGCCTCCACCGTCAGCGTCCCGGACTCGACCACCAGGTAGTCCTTGCCGCGCAGGCCGTCGTCGGCGGCCTTGACCTTGATGGTGGTGCTCCCGGTGATGATGAGGCCGTTCTTGGAGGAGATGCCGTCCTTGTAGGAGCCGGTCACGTCCAGCTGGCCGGTCCCGGTGACGGTGAGGGTGTCGGAGGAGAACAGGGCAGCGGTGGCCTCCTGTCCCGAGGCGTAGCTCGCACCGTCGGTCAGCGTGTTCTTGGAGTCCTTGGCCAGGACCACGATCGCGTTGCCGGCGTCCTGGATGTCGATGGCCGGCCCGTCCGAGCTCGTGATGCTCGCGCCGCTGAGGACCAGGCGCACGTCCGCCTTGGGGGCGTTGACGACGATCCGCCCGTTGCTGAGCTCGCCGCTGATGACGTAGGTGCCACCGCCGCTGATGGTGACGGTGCCCCCGTCGACCTTCACGTTGCTCGATGCCGACCCGCTGGCCGAGGCTGACGACCCCGACAGCGTGATCGTGGTGGCCGACGACGTGTCCGGGGTCCCGGCGTCGTCCGCGGAGCTCGAGGCGTCCTGCACCGAGGCGTTGGCCCCCAGGATGTCGGAGACGCTCGCGCCGGTCGACGCCTTGGCGACCGACGAGGAGATCGTTGTCCACGTCGTGTCCGACTCACTCGAGCTCGAGGCGCTGGCGTTGCCGGAGGCCGAGGAGGTCGAGCAGCCGGCCGCCAAGGCGATCGTGGCCAGGAACGCGACGGCTCCGGTCGCCCGGCGGCGGAGTCGGTGGAGGGGCTTGGTCGTCGTCTTGGTGGTCTTCATGGTGTCTGGGCCTCTTCTCTCGGGTTCTTCTCGGGTCCGGTGTCGGATCGTGGGTGGTCTGGGTGCGGTGCTCAGGCGGCGCTCGCGGTGGCGCGCGTGGCGCCGATGCTCTCCAGGCTGGAGCGGTCGGTGCCGAACAGGTCGGCGAGCTCGTGGGTCAGGGTCCGGTACCACCGGTTGGCGGGCAGCTCGGGGTGGAGCAGTGCCATGCCGGTGGCGTACTTCGAGATGCGGGTGGGGCGGTGGCCGGCGTCCCACAGGGCGCGGTCCGCAGGTGAGGGTGTGGCCGGGTTCTTCGTCTCGACGACGGCGACACCCGCTACCGCCACCGGCTCGCCGTCGTCGATGGCCGCGGTCAGGTGGGCCGGGCGCAGGGCCTGCGGGGCCCCGGCGCCGACGGCGGTCCTCTCGCGTGCCACCGGCGTCAGGCGCCGCCAGGTCAGGGCCGTGTCGATGGTGGCGCGGGCCTCGGCTTCAGGCAGGTGCAGGGTGGTGCGCTCATAGGTGGTGGCCAGCACCGGCCGCAGCGCGGAGGCGACCTGCTGGGCCGCGGCCGGGCCGGTGACCCCTGTGCTCGCCAGGCAGGCGGCCACGAAGGCGCGCCCTGGGCCGGTGAGGCGGGAGGCGTCGTCGGGGTGGTAGCCCATGCGCCGCTTGACGGTGGTGCCGCGTGCGCCACGGGTCTTGACCTCCAGGAAGCACAGGCCGGAGTCCAGGTAGGTGCGGGTGCGCACCTTGAAGCGCCGACGCCGCTTGCGAGCCGCGAGCATGAAGGCCTCCAGCCCCGGGGTGTCGAAGTAGGTTGAGGCGTAGGAGAAGCGGCGCCTCCCGTCGATGTCCAGGACCCGGGCGTCGGAGGTGAGGCCGTCCACGAGGCTCTGTGCGCGCTCCAGCGGCACCAGGTACTTGCGGTCCACCCGGGTCAGCAGGCCCGGCGGCGCCGTTGAGGCTCGGCGAGACTGGTGGAGGCCAGGTGGTCGGCGCTCAGGGGAGGGCCGACGTCGGAGCCTGAGGCGCCCGCGCAGGAGGCTGCCCGGGAGGTGCTCGCGGTCATCATCGAGATCGTCGTCGAGATCGTCGTCGGGTCATCATCGGGGTCCTTGTCTGTCCTGGTCTGTCCTGGTCTGTCCTGTCGGGTTCGTTCGGGCCAGCGGTCAGCGCGAGGCCACGGCCGCGGGTGAGGCCGCCTGGCTGCTGGAGCGAGTGACGTACTGGGCGGCCGGCGCCATGGTGAGAGGCTGGGCCTGGACGGGCTGGGGGCGGGCGCCGGTCTGCGCGGCGTTCAGGCGCGCGCCGTTCCAGGACTGGGCGGTCTGCGCCTCGCGGGCGACGGCGCCGACCGGCTCGGTGGCCGACTGCGCGGCGGGGACGACGTCGTCGAAGGCCGTGGCGGTCTCGAGCTCGGCGGGGGTGTAGCGCGGCACCCGGAAGCGGACATCGACGGTGGTGGTGTCGTTGACCAGGTCGAGACGCTGGACCTCCACCGAGCGGACCTGCCCGCCCAGGGTGTGCTCCAGGTGCGCGATGAGGGCGGTCTCACTGGTGATGGCGTGGTCGAGGACGATCACCTGGTGACGGTTGCGGCGCATGAGCGCGGGGTGGTCGCCGATCCACAGGGCGGCGACGACGGTGCCCATGAGGGCCGCCACCATCCCGATGGGTGCGGTCTGGATCCCGCCGAGCAGGCCCAGGGCCAGGGCCGCGAAGAAGTAGGCGACTTCGTGCTGGGCCAGCTCGGTGGAGCGCAGGCGGATGATGGACAGGACGCCCGAAGAGCCCCAGGCCCAGGCCGGCCGCGACGCTCGCCGTCGACAGCAGCAGGGTGACGGCCAGGACGCCCACGTTGACGCCGATATAGGCGGCCATGAGGTCCTTGCGCGAGTGGCGTGGGGCGTAGAGGGCCCCGACCAGGACGGTGAGGGCGGTCAGGTCGGCGGCGATGTAGGTCAGGGTGGTCAGGCTCATCGGGAGGCTCCTGTCGGGTCAATCGGACCGGTGACGGGGCCTGACCGCGGGGTGGGCAGCAGGGGAGCGCCCTCAGCGCGCCGCGGCGTTGTGCGGCTCCGTCCGGTGAGAAACAGTCAACGGGCGCATTCCATGAGCGCGCTGTGAACAGGGCATGGGGGAGGCATGACTTGCCGCGCCGCGGCATGAGGCAGCCAGCAGCGCCTCCGCAGGCGGGTGGGGCCCGTAACCTGTCGGAGGCGCTGGTGAGGGGTGAGGTGGAGGCGTGACGGCGCTGCTCAGGCCGCGAGCTGGCGCGACTGGACCTGACGCCAGTAGCGCCCCAGGTTCCCGCTTGATGGTGCGGTTCCACCGGTTAGTGGGCAGGTTTCGCGTGCAACAGGGCCATGCCGGTGGCGTACTTCGAGATGCGGGCCGGCCGGTGCCCCTGATGCCACAGGAGGCGGTCCGTGGGGAGGCCGTGGAGGGGTTCTTCGTCTCGACGACGTTGAGGTGATCCACTGAGACGCCCTGCTCGAGGCGCTTGCCGTCGGGGCCGAACAGGTCCCAGGTGAGCTGGGTGTCGAAGGTGGCGCGGGCCTCGTCGTGGGGCAGGTGCAGGGTGGTGCGGCTGTAGGTGGAGTCCATGACCGGGACGAGGGCATCGGCGATCGTGCGCGCCTCGTCCGGGGAGCAGGTGCCGGACTCCACGAGGCGCTCGATGACGAACAGGTGACCGTCGGGCGTGATGCGGTCGGCGTCGTCGGGGTCGTACTTGAAGCGGTCCTTGACCGTGGCCTCGCGCGACCCGTTGGTCTTGACCTCCAGGAAGCACAGGCCGGAGTCCAGGTAGGTGCGGGTGCGGATCTTGTAACGCCGACGGCGCTTGCGGGCCGCCAGGAAGTAGGCGTCCAGGCCCGGGGTGTCGAAGTAGGTCGAGGCGTAGCGGAAGTGGCGCAGGCCGTCGATCTGGAGGACCCGGGCCCGCGGGGCCAGGTGGCTGATGACGTGCTGGGTGTTGCCCGGGGGCACCAGGTACTTGCGGTCCATGCGAGTCAGGAGACTCGCCTCGGAGTTGAGCTCGGCGAGGGTGATCGTGTTGATGCCGTCGGTGTTCAGCACGGTGCAGTCCTTTCCGGGGATCGGGAGTCGCGAGTGGGGGCCGGTGCTGCCGGGCGGCAGCGGTGGCGGTGGTGGGGAGGAGGTGGCTGCGTGACGGGCGCACGGTGGGTGCACTGGATGTGCTGGGTGCGCGGCGTTGACGCGGTGCTGACGCGGTGGCGCCGCAGGTGAGGCGGGCCGGCTGGGTCAGTTGTAGCGGGGCTGCACCATGGACGGAGGGTTGCCCACCTGAGCGTGCTGCTGGGAGGCGGGAGTGCTGCTGGCGGTGACCGGTGATCCAGTCGTACCGGGGTGGGGCGGTGGCTGCTCTCGCGGCGCTGTCGGCCACGGGGGCCTCGGGCCAGAGTTGCTGACTGGCGGGCTGAGCCTGAGTAGCGGCCTGAACGAGGGGCCTGAGGCGGAGCCTCCCGGACCAGGTGGGGACCCTGCGCCACCTTCTCCTGCTGCACCTGGGCGGCCGGTGGCTGAGCGGGCCTGGCTGCGCGGGAGCGAGGACGCAGCCGGTAGTGGACCTCGACGATGGTGGTGTCATTGACCAGGTCCAGGCTCTTGAGGTCAACGCTGCGCACCTGGGCGCCGAGCAGGTCCTCGAGCTCGGTGATGAGCTCGTTCTCGTCGCTGATGGCCCGGTCAAGGGTGACGACCTGGTTGCGGTTGCGGCGCATGAGCGCCGGGTGGTCCCCCACCCACAGCGAGGCGAGGAGGAGGGCCATGAGGATGGCGACGATGATGAGGTGGGTCTTGATGCCGCCGAGCAGGCCCAGGGCCAGGGCCGCGAAGAAGTAGGCCACCTCTCCCTGGGCGAGGGAGGAGGAGCGCAGGCGGATGATGGACAGGACGCCGAAGAGTCCCAGGCCCAGGCCCGCTCCGACGTTATTGCTCGTTGACAGCAGCAGGGTGACGGCCAGGACGCCCACATTGACGCCGATGTAGGCGGCCACGAGGTCTCGGCGCCCGTGGCGCGGAATGTAGAGGGCCCCGACCAGGATGGCGAGCGCCACCAGGTCGGCACCGATGTAGGCCAGTGTCAGTGGTAGATCGTTCAACACCTGCTGCATGAGGATGTCCTTGGGGGGAGACGGGTCGAGAACCGCATTATTACGATAACATAACAATATGTCCGTCTATATAAATCACGCTAGGGCATCGGTCTCGTGCTCGGTGTGAGGCTGCATACCCTGGACGGCCTCCTTGCGTCCCGCGGTGTCTCCCGGCTTCGTGTTGTAGGTGTGAGGTGCTGGTCGGAACAATCGCCTTCAACTACTCTCGGTCTCGACTGCTTGCTGGGTGTTCGCTGGATGTGACGACACGCCGAACGGGCGTGTCTGAAGGGGTGAATTCTGCGTCTCCGTCCCCAGGGCTGGGGGTAGAGCGCCGACAGCGACCGGCCCTGCCTGTGGTTAAGGCGCTCGAATAGATGTCGTACCCGTGTAGGACCATCGTTGTGCGGATTGCGGGGATGGGGTCGAGGGCCTCTGGCGGGGTGCCCACGGACTGTCTCCACCAGCCGTCCACAGTGAGGTCGAGGTTTTCCACAGAGGGGAAGGGTGGTGTGCACAGGGCCACGTTAGACACAGCATCTTGGGGTGATGGACCCGGATCACCCCAAGGGGTAGTGTCTTGCTCTGCGGGGCCGTTCTGGCCTCCCGTGAATGACAAGCGTGTGGTGCCGCCGGCGCAGTCCCTGTCTGGGGACGGGCCGCAGTCACCGCCACCCGATCCTGAGGAAGAGACGGACATGGCGATCACCATCTACAGCAAGCCCAACTGCGTCCAGTGCACGGCCACCTACCGCGCCATGGACAAGGCCGGCCTGTCCTACGAGACGGTGGACATCTCCTTGGACGCCCAGGCCCTCGAGCAGGTCAAGTCCCTGGGGTACGCCCAGGCCCCCGTCGTCGTCGCCGGAGAGGACCACTGGTCCGGCTTCCGTCCGGACAAGATCAAGACCCTCGCCCTGGCCGTCGAGTCCGTCGCGGTCTGAGGCCGCGGGGCGCGCCGTGAGTAGCGGGCCTCTGCTGGTCTACTTCTCCTCCACCTCGGAGAACACGCACCGATTCGTGGGCAAGCTCGGCTTCCCGACGGCGCGCATCCCCCTGAGGCGCACGGATCCGCCGCTGACCGTGGACGAGGAGTACGTCCTGGTCGTGCCCACCTACGGTGGCGGCTCCGTCAAGGGGGCGGTGCCCAAGCAGGTCATCGCCTTCCTCAACAACCCGGACAACCGGGCCCTGTGCCGGGGCGTCATCGCCTCGGGCAACACCAACTTCGGCCAGGCCTACTGCCTGGCGGGTGACATCATCGCCAGCAAGCTGGGGGTGCCGTTCCTGTACCGCTACGAGCTGCTCGGCACCCCCACGGACGTCGCACGCGTCAAAGAAGGATTGGAAGACTTTTGGCAGACACGCTGACGGACACCGGCTCAGAGACCGTGTCCTCCCCGGAGCTGGACTACCACGCGCTCAACGCGAAGCTGAACCTCTACGACGCGGAGGGCAGGATCCAGTTCGACGCCGACCACGAGGCGGCCCGGCAGTACTTCCTCCAGCACGTCAACCAGAACACGGTCTTCTTCCACGACCTGGAGGAGAAGCTCGAGTACCTGGTCGAGGAGGGCTACTACGAGGGCCACATCCTGGACAAGTACTCCCCGGAGTTCGTCAAGTCCGCCTTCAAGGCCGCCTACGCCCACAAGTTCCGCTTCGAGACCTTCCTGGGCGCCTTCAAGTACTACACGTCCTACACGCTCAAGACCTTCGACGGGAAGCGCTACCTGGAGCGCTTCGAGGACCGCGTCACCATGGTGGCCCTCACCCTGGCCGACGGCGATGAGCAGCTGGCCCTCGACCTCGTCGACGAGATGATGTCCGGCCGCTTCCAGCCGGCCACCCCCACCTTCCTCAACGAGGGCAAGGCCCAGCGCGGGGAGCCCGTCTCCTGCTTCCTCGTGCGCATCGAGGACAACATGGAGTCGATCGCCCGCGGCATCAACTCCGCCCTCCAGCTGTCCAAGCGCGGCGGGGAGTGGCCCTCCTGCTGAGCAACCTGCGGGAGATGGGCGCCCCCATCAAGCGCATCGAGAACCAGTCCAGCGGCGTCATCCCCGTCATGAAGCTGCTGGAGGACTCCTTCTCCTACGCCAACCAGCTCGGGGCCCGCCAGGGTGCGGGGGCGGTCTACCTGCACGCCCACCACCCCGACATCATGCGCTTCCTGGACACCAAGCGTGAGAACGCCGACGAGAAGATCCGCATCAAGACCCTCTCACTGGGCGTCGTCATCCCGGACATCACCTTCGAGCTGGCCCGCAACAACGAGGACATGTACCTCTTCAGCCCCTACGACGTCGAGCGCGTCTACGGCATGCCCTTCGCGGACATCAACGTCACCGAGAAGTACCGCGAGATGGTGGACGACGGGCGCATCAAGAAGAAGAAGATCAACGCCCGCACCTTCTTCCAGACTCTGGCCGAGATCCAGTTCGAGTCCGGCTACCCGTACGTCATGTTCGAGGACACGGTCAACAAGGCCAACCCCATCAAGGGCAAGGTCGTCATGTCCAACCTGTGCTCCGAGATCCTGCAGGTCTCCGAGCCCAGCGAGCTCAACGAGGACCTCACCTACGCCCACGTGGGCAAGGACATCTCCTGCAACCTGGGCAGCCTCAACATCGCCAAGACGATGGACTCCCCGGACTTCGCCCGCACGATCCGCACCGCCGTGCGGCCTGACCGCCGTCAGCGACCAGACCCACCTGCCCAGCGTGCCCTCGATCGACCGGGGCAACCACGAGTCGCACGCCATCGGCCTGGGGCAGATGAACCTCCACGGCTTCCTGGCGCGTGAGCGCATCCACTACGGCTCCGAGGAGGGCCTGGACTTCACCAACGTCTACTTCGCCAGCGTCCTGTTCGCCGCCCTGACGGCGTCGAACGAGATGGCCGTGGAGCGCGGGGAGAGCTTCGTGGGCTTCGAGGACTCGACCTACGCCAGCGGCGAGTTCTTCGAGAAGTACGTGACCCAGGACTTCGTGCCGGTCACCGAGCGCGTCAAGGAGATCTTCGCGGCCTCCAGCGTGCACGTGCCCACGCGTGAGGACTGGGCCGAGCTGGCGGAGAAGATCAAGAAGGGCGGCCTGTACAACCGCAACCTGCAGGCCGTGCCGCCCACCGGCTCGATCTCCTACATCAACAACTCCACCTCCTCGATCCACCCGATCGTGGCCAAGGTGGAGATCCGCAAGGAGGGCAAGATCGGCCGCGTCTACTACCCGGCGCCCTTCATGACGAATGACAACCTCGAGTACTACCGGGACGCCTACGAGATCGGCCCGGAGAAGATCATCGACACCTACGCCGTGGCCACCCAGCACGTGGACCAGGGGCTGAGCCTCACGCTGTTCTTCCCGGACACGGCCACCACCCGCGACGTCAACCGCGCCCAGATCTACGCCTGGCGCAAGGGCATCAAAACCCTCTACTACATCCGCCTGCGTCAGGCCGCCCTGACCGGCACCGAGGTCGAGGGCTGCGTCTCCTGCATGCTGTGAGCCGGCCGCCGTCGGCCACCTGCCCATGACCGACGTCGGGGCCGAGAGGACATGGCTTCTCTCGGCCCCGACGTCGTGTTGGAAGGACCTCGGCCTCACCTGGGTGCGGTGCACGAGAGTCGGGTGCTACTGGAGGAGGGTTGGGTGTACTCCACGAGAGCAGGGGGCTCGTGCAGTACGCACAACCCCTGGCCAGTAGATCCCCACCCGCGTGGAGTGGATCGGCTCTGAAAGAATGCCTGGGCTGGGGCGAGCATCTGTTGATGTCTGCTCCGTCGTCGTCAGTGCAGGGGCATACAACCGCTGTACACATGAGTTGTTTAGCGAATATACTGCTGTAGTGAAGGTGCGAGAGCTCAATCGACGGATCGAGGCGCTGGGAGGCGTCATGACTCGTCAACGTGGTTCGCATCGACGGTACGAGGTGGTGTCGGCTGAGGGGGTTCGGGCTTTTACCGTTGTTCCTCAACATGCTGGAGAGGTGCCGGTGGGAACGCTGGCTGCGATCGATCGCGACCTTGCGCCGGTCCTCGGGAAAGGGTGGACAAGACGATGACGACGTATGACGTGACGGTGAGTCGCGAGGCGGACAACTGGCTGGCGCAGTGCGTTCAGGAACCCGCAGCGCATACCTGGGCCCCTACTCTTGCAGCGGTGCGTGCTGAGATTGTCGATGCCATCATCCTTGCGGCGGACCTGCCAGACGGGGCCGTCATCGACGTCCGTCTTCTTCCGGATGATGGTCTGCCGGAGTACATCGTGCGGGCCCTCAAGGTCGGTAACGACCGGATGGCTCTCCGCTCCGCCGAGGCGGCTTTGCGAAGCGCGACGGAGGAGTCAGTGCACGCCATGCTGGCGCAAGGGCACAGCGTGCGCGATGTTGCCGGCGCCGTGGCGCTCACTCCGGGGCGGATCGCGCAGCTGTCCGCCTAACGGCAGCGGCTCACCTCGCAGCCGAGGACTCCTCGGCTCGACGGCGCAGCTCGCGCACGGTGGCATGCGGATCCTCGCCGGCCGGGAACCCGCGCAGGCGCCAGTACATGGCCAGCAGGGAACCGGTGATCGTGTGCCAGAAGGTTGCCACCGCGCAGGGTGCGGCCACCGCCGCGCTCAGGTACTGCAGGGCGAGCGTTGAGCCGAGTCCCGCGTTTTGCAGGCCCACCTCAATACCGATCGTGCGCCGGTCGGCCCGCGAGACCCCGAAGGCTCGTGCCGCGGCGTAGCCCAGGGCGTAGCCGGTCGCATTCTCCATGGCGATCGCGGCGAACATGAGCGGCCCCGCGGCGGCGATGAGCGGCTGGCTCTTGGAGGCCACGGCCGCCACCACCGCGGCGATCGCCACGACTGAGACCCAGGGCATCGCCGGCTGGATCCGCGCCACCCTGCCGGTGGAAGAAGACGTTGCAGGCCAGGCCCGTCCCCACCGGAAGCAGCACGATCTGCACGATCGACAGTGCCATCGACCCGGCCGGCACCTGCATGTAGGTTCCGGCCAGCCACAGGGTCAGCAGCGGGGTGACGATGGGGGCGAGCATCGTGGAGAAGGCAGTCATCGACACCGAAAGGGCCGTGTTGCCCTTGGCCAGGTAGCTGACCACGTTCGACGTCGTCCCACCGGGCACGCAGCCGATGAGGATGATGCCGACCTTGAGCTCGGGGGACAGTGGCAGCAGGTTCGCTACGCTCCAGCCCACCAGCGGCATGATCGCGTACTGGCTGAGCACGCCCAGAATGACCGGCTTCGGGTGACGGGCGATCATCGTGAAGTCCGGGATGGACAGGGTCATCCCCATCCCCAGCATCGTGACGGCCAGCAACGGTGTCATGTAACCGGCCAGCGGCACGAAGGTGGAGGGTGAGAAGAAGGCGGCGAGGAAGGCGCCGAACATGATGAGCGGGAAGACCGTCACCGCGATGCGGGCGCTGCGGTCCTGCCTCTTCTCGGAGGCCGCGTCGGCGGAAGCCTCGACGTCGGGGGTCGCGCCCGTGGACTCCTTGGAGCGCGGTGCGGTGTCGGTGTCGGTGGGGGCTGTCATGGGATGCCTCGGATCATTGGTGGAGCATCAGCGGGGATACGCCCGGCGACAATAGTCCGAGGAGTGATACGTCGCCGTCTCAGTCCATCGTACGGACACGCTTCAGGTTCCGAGGCCTGAGGCGTTATTCGAGCTCGTCGTCAGTGTCGACGTCGTCGGAGTCGGGCTCGTCCTCGGGCTCACGCCATACCTCGTCGCAGCGGTGGACGCTCGTGGCGATGAGGCGCGCGTTGGGCAGGTCAACGGTGCGCACCCAGTGGCCGGCTGCCAACGGGTTCTTGCCGAAGTCCTCGTGCCGGTTGATGAGTCGCAGCACGAGCACCTCCTCGGGCACGTCAATGTGGATGAGCAGGTCGATTCGCTCGCGCGCCGCGCCCCAACCGCGTGTCTCGAGCGCGAGATAGTTGCCCTCGGTGACGACGACGCCGGTCCCGCTCACGATGCTCCCGGCTGCCACGGACTCGTGGAGGTCCCGCCGGTACACCGGGACGAGGACCCGTGGGGCGCCGTCGGCCCGCACCCGGTCCAGGGTCGTCAGGTAACCCTCGACGTCGAAGGTGTCGGGCGCGCCCTTGCGGTTGCCGCGCCCCAGCTCGTCCAGGACGGCGTTGGACAGGTGGAAGCCGTCCATGGCGACCAGCCCGGCGAAGATGCCCGCCGCTTTCAGCTCGGTCTCCAGCTGCGCAGCAATCGTTGATTTTCCAGAACCGGGAGCTCCCACAAGCCCGACGACGAGGCGCGCGGGTGCGTCGTCGGCCGCCAACCGCTGCCTGAGCTGGTCGACGAGGCTGCTGACAAGGGTGGGGGTTTCGCCCACCCGAACCGTTGGGCTCATGGAACTATTATCTCAGTCAACTAAGTGGCTGAGGCCTGGAGGCGGTATCTGTATCCATTGTGATGCTTTGCCGTTCCTCGTCTTCATGGGATCGGGCTCTCTCAGGAAAAAGACAGCAGCACCTCTCTCCTGACGATGTCGACGGCGGAAGTTGACGGGAGTTGAAGCCAGCTGAGGCAAGGCCGGGACCTCAGGTGGGCATCAGCGTCTGCGGGGTCCAGGTCCTGCAGGACTCGGCGGATGGTCGTTTCCGACGGCAGGGCCTGGCCCGCCGCTAGTCCCCGGGACCGTAGGTTGGCGGCGGTCAGGTCGGTGGCGTGCTCCCATAGCGCCGTCGGGCTGCGCCAGCCCGCGAGCGCTCCGGTCACGGCCAGGGACAGGACTGGGACGAAACGGCTATTGTGATGGTGGGCACGGTCGTAGTCTGAGGGAGTCCGCCATGCCGCGCGGCACGAAGTGGGTGCCGTACGCGACTCTTCCGACGTCAGGAAACACACCATGGCAGAGTCCTCTCAGTCGTCACCGTCCTCTTCCTCCCTGCCGCCGGCCACCTCCTCACCCGCCTCGACCTCGGAGGAGGCCGGCTCGACCGTCAGCCGCATCAACGCTCGCATCGTCGGCATCTGCGTGGCCGCCGCCCTGGGCGGGTTCCTCTTCGGCTTTGACACGGCCGTCATCAATGGCGCCGTCGACGCCCCTCTCTGACCAGTTCGCTCTCAGCGATGCGCTCAAGGGCTTTTCTGTCTCCTCGGCGCTCATTGGCTGCACGGTCGGCGCCTGGTTCGCCGGGCCGGTTTCCAACCGGATGGGGCGGGTGCCGGTCATGCTCATCGCCGCTGTCATGTTCCTGGCCTCCGCGCTCGGATCGGGACTGGCCTTCGGCGTCATCGACTTCATCGTGTGGCGTGTGGTGGGCGGCCTAGGAGTGGGGGCGGCCTCCGTCATCGCCCCGGCCTACATTGCCGAGGTCTCTCCGGCGAGCGTGCGCGGCCGTCTGGGCTCCCTCCAGCAGCTGGCGATCGTCGTCGGCATCTTCTCCTCCCTGCTGGCCGACGCCTGGTTCTCCGGTCAGGCCGGCGGGGCCGCCAAGGAGCTGTGGCTGGGGATGGAGGCCTGGCGGTGGATGTTCATTGCCGAGGGGGTGCCGGCCCTCGTCTACGGGCTTTTCGCCTTCCGGCTGCCGGAGTCCCCACGCTTCCTGGTGGCGCGCGGCGACTACGACAAGGCCTCCCAGGTGCTCTACGACTTCACCGGAATCATCAACGTCAACCTCAAGATCGAGGAGATCCGCTCCACCATTGACTCCGAGAAGCGCGAGTCCCTGTCCGACCTGCGCGGCTCAGCTCTGGGGCTCAAGCCGATCGTGTGGGTAGGTATTCTGCTGTCCGTCTTCCAGCAGTTCGTGGGCATCAACGTCATCTTCTACTACTCGACGACGCTGTGGCGCACTGTGGGCTTCCAGGAGTCCGACGCCCTGACCATCACGGTCATCACGTCGGTCACCAACATCGTGGTGACGATCCTGGCGATCCTCCTGGTGGACAAGGTGGGGCGCCGGCCCATGCTGCTGGCCGGCTCGTTCTTCATGACGATCTCGCTGGGGCTCATGGCGCTGGCCTTCTCCTTCGCCAACGTCAGTGGTGGTGAGGTGACCCTGGAGGCGCCGTGGTCGCCGATCGCGCTGGTGGCGGCGAACCTGTTCGTCGTGGCTTTCGGGGCGACCTGGGGGCCGCTCGTGTGGGTGCTGCTGGGCGAGATGTTCCCCAACCGGATCCGTGCTGGGGCGCTGGCGGTGGCGGCTGCGGCCCAGTGGGTGGCGAACTTCTTCATCTCCACCACGTTCCCGACCTTCTCCAGCATCAGCCTGACCTTCGCCTACGGCTTCTACGCAGTCTTTGCGCTGCTGTCCCTCATCTTCGTCTTCTTGCGGGTACCCGAGACCAAGGGCAAGGAGCTCGAGGAGATGGAGGACCTGGCGGTCTGAGGCGAGCTGGAACCTACGCAGCCAGGCTCGTGATCGTCACCTTCGCTTGAGGCTGTGCCCCCAGGCGTATTGGATCCAACGGGTGGCACCGTGGGTGCCGAGCCCCGGCACCGCTGGAACCAGCGTGAGCGCCACTCCGCAGTTGCGCAGAAGAGCCTGGGCTCTCTGAATGGCCTGCACGGGATCCTCGACTGTGAGGGAGCGGAGCTCGGGAAGGGCTGCTTCCAGCTTGTCACGATCGTAGGCGGGGAAGTCTCTTAGGGTGCAGCTTCGCGTCCGCAGCCTGGCGAGCCAGAGCCGCCTGGTACCCGGTCTCATGAAGGTTCCAGATGCGGGCAGGGACACCGGTGGTGTTCTCCAGCCTGAGCGCCATGTCGTGGCTGAGTGGAGCTTTGCCTCGGAGCAGCTCGCTGACGTGCTTTCGGCTCACATCAAGTCGGCGGGCCAGCTCAGCGGCATTGATGCCCTCCTCTTCCATCCACTCCTCGATGAAGTCCCCGGTAGGCACGACGTAGTCGGGGTGTGCGGTGTACGTGGCCATGCCTGCCTTCCTTTCAGGTGCTTCGGTGGTCTAGTGGTAGTCGACGATCTCAATGACGCAGGCGACGACAGGAGTACCGCCTTCATCGGTGACGATGAGTCGCCAGTTGGTAGTGATCCGGGCTTGGTTGATTGTCGGGGCTTGGACCTGCGTAAGCCTGTCATACCTCGATGGGCACGGCGGTGACGGGGACGCTGAGCTGTGTCGCGATCGGAGTGTAGAGATCGGCTCCCTGTGCGGAGGTGCTCAGCGAGACCAGGAGTGCGTACCGGACGGGTAAGTCACGGCGGTCGCGTCGATTGTTGTTCTTCCACCAGCCGCCGACGGGGTAGACGGCGATATGGTCGCATGCTGCGAGTTCTGCGCCGGTGCCCTGCCACTCGTCCTGGTGGAGTGAACCGTAGTGTCGTGCCCGTGTACCAAGTAGCCAGTGATCCGAGTTGTTGCCCGTGGACGAGTAGTCCTCGTCCTCCTCTTCCCGAGCCTGTCGATTCACTCGGGCGAGGAAGCCCTTCACGGTGATGTCGGTCGGGGCTTTGAGGTCGAAGCGGAGACCGTAAGAGGCATACGTGTACTTCCCCTTCCATCCTCGCCTTGTGGCGGAAGGCTCGATGAAGTAGGGACAGCGTGATGCGTAGGCGCACGTCAGCTTCACCGAGTGACTGAAGGACATCGCGAGGCCAGGGGAGAGCGTGAAGCCGAAGCTCCCGCATCGCATATGTCTCGTCGAAAGGGTGGAACTCGTCTTGAACCACCATGGTGACTGCACGGTGAGACGATGTGAGGACCGCTTCCTCCGTCGGTACTCCCCACCCGTAGCGACGCAAGAGCCGAGCTCGACCGCTCTTGGTCTCGCATGCATCCAAATGCGTGCGCATCCGCTCGGTCCACCTGGCCTCATGAACCAGAAGAGCCCGTACGGTCTCCCGGCCAGTAGGAGGGGTAACGGCTCATGGTGAGTGCCGCTAGCCGGGCGGCTTGCGCGGTAGCAGCACTTGTCGCATTGGCCGATGTCAGGTCCACATCGTTCTTGATACCGGTGGACCTGAGAGAAAGAAGAGGGTGTTTGGGTTCTGCAAAACCCTGCCTGTCCAAAAGAACATTGCCGCCCTCCAGGCATATCTCTGGCTTGATGGGCCATGGTTTGTCGCCAAATAGTAGAGAGGTCCGGCTGTGGGGGGAGAGTTCTCCGGCGGGTGCTACCAGAGAGTAACTATGAAAGCTTGGGTCGCTCGGAACCTGATCGAGTTGAGTAAAAGCTCCAACCGTTAGTGCGTTCCATGACTGTCCGGGATCTTGAATTGGAGACATGTCTGAGTTGTCTAGGTGATTAATCTTGTAGGAGTTCGCGTCCACGTTCGCTGCAGAGACGATAATGAGACGTTTTGCATCAGGGTCTGGTTTCGAGATGAGAGAAAACCCGTCACTATGAACTTGAATATCTGTGCCTACGGCGAGGGCGTCTACCGTTGCCGACCAGAGTGTCGGCCGGCCGGGGTTGGTGTCAGACTTTGTGCTGACAGGCATGCAGAAGGTGCGTCGACGAGAGGACCCAGCCTCCGGAATGGAAATCGCATGAATGGTGGCGCTGGCATAGTCGCGCTGCTGAGCTCTTGCAGGAGTGGGGAAGATTTCTACAGACTCTAGGCGATGCTTTAATCTGATTGTTTTTGTTCCTAGAAGAAGATCATCCAGGTGCTCACCGTAGAGCGCAATTCCTGCCATTGATGTGCCATGGCCGTGACGATCATGACCGGTTGAAGCTGTGAAGATCGAGTGCTGGTCGCTGCTTGCCAAGGATCCCTCGAGGAGGGTGTGCGCTCGGAAGACTCCGGAGTCGAGGTGGCACACAACTGGAGCCCTCACTTCCGCTGGAATAACCCTTGTGGAGAAATCAAGAACATATTCGAATCGCTCACTGTCGGAGAGGTCCTCGATAGTGTCAATGAACGAGGGTGTGCGAATCTCAGTGAAAGGCAGGTCTGTTACAACAAGTGTCTCAAGTTGTTGTCGTGTGGCTCGGATGTGCACGATTAGCGAGTCTCCAATTCGTAACTGTCGATCAGAGATCTCGAGACTAAATGACTTTTATAATGCGCTCGAGCAGGCCAGGGGCGCTCTCGGCGCTGGTCAGCTCACAGTTCCCACCAGATCGCTCCTCCGTAAGGAGGGTTGCCTTCTGATGTCCACAGGTCGTTGAGATAAGTTTCCCGAATGTGAGAAATATTGGCAATCAACGCATTGTTTTTAGGTTGGTTGTTTTCGTCACTGGTGGCGAGATAGTCCTCAAAAAGCTTAAAAACTGATGTCGAAAATCGTCGGCAACCCATATGTTGGCTCGTTCAGGAGAGTCCTCTGTGGTAGGGTGAACCGATAGAAGAAGCCACTTCGGTTTTCTTGATGTCTCTACCCTTCCGCGTCAACTGTGTCAGAGAGTCAAGTTTCAGTTCGAAGTCGGCGCTGACGCCCTCAAGTGTGAGGTACGTCCCATTGGCTTGTAGTACTGGATCAAGATCCTGGGAGTCTCGGGCTTCCTGTTCTTTCGTAAATGCGGCCTCAATCTCTTCGATGAGACGCTTGCCGTGAGTCTGGCGATCTACAGGTCTGATGGTCGTCTTTCCCATGCCGCGTGAGGTCCGCGGCCTGGACTCAACATAGCCATTGACGTACAGGTGATCGAGGCGGGGCGACTCAGACATGGCCTATCCCAGGCTGGCGGAGCGGCGCGCGGCAAGTGCCAGCTCAAGATCTGCTCGTGTCACCACAGCGTCCCTCTCATGAGCGCAGCCTTAGCGGCTGACTCGGCTGCCTTGACGATATCCGCGTGACTGAGTCCCTCTGTGCGCGAGGACAGCCCGGTGAACGAAACGCCCTTGGCAAGTGACCCCAGGCGCTTGCGGACGACTGACTGAGCTTGTCTGCCACTCGGCAGCGAGTAGGTGAGGACGGCGTCGAAGCGACGGAAGAGTGCGCGATCCAGGATGGAGCGATGGTTTGTGGCCGCAACCACGATCGACTCCGGGCTCGCTTCCTCCAGGAACACCAGGAACGAGTTGAGGATGCGTCGCGCTTCGCCGACGTCGTTGCCGCTTCTGTCCCCGCCTAGGGCGTCGAACTCGTCGAAGAGATAGACCGCGCGGTGAGTTGCGACCTCGTCAAACACTGTCCGCAGCTTGGAGGCAGTCTCGCCCATGAACTTGCTGAGCAGGCTGTCCAGACGCACGGTGTACATCGGAAGTGAGAGCTCAAAGGCGATGACGGAGGCGGTCATGGTCTTGCCGGTACCAGGCGGGCCCTCGAGAAGAAGGCGATGCATGGGGGTGAAGCCATGCTCGATCAGAACGGAGCGCTGCCGCTGCTCTTGGATGACCTGCGTGATCTGCTCGGCGAGCTCAGGTGAGATGACGAGGTCGCGCAGCCGTACCTGTGGCTGAGAGATCTCAACCAGACCGGCGATGTCTCCCTCGGGGCGCGGAAGTGTGGCTACCGTCGCAAGGGGCGAGCGTGCTCGTCGACGAGAGGAGTCGACAGCCTTCTTGATGTCAGAGGCGAGCCGGTGGTGCCCCTGTCGGGCTTCTCGAGCGGCAACCTGCAGGGCGACGGAGTAGAAGGCGTCCTCGTCACCGGAGGCGTGACTACGAACCATGGCTGTGATGTGTGCACCGTGACCTGCCACAGATGGCCTCCCTTCCACGTTCGCCTGAGCTGTCACCGTCATCGTACGGCACGCCAGTGACACATTCCCCGATGCCGCGCTGGGATCGCTCTCACGTCCACCGTCGGTTTGCGCTTACTGCGGACGAAGCGGCTTTCATGCTGCATCGACTTGCCTGGCGCAGAGATGCGTCCAGGTGGGTCTATGTGATTGCTGGGGTCAGTCGACCGGAAGAATAGGGTAGTTCTATTTCGTAGTGCTTGATCGCATCTATCGGGCTCTCGTGCAACTGTCCCACGGCGTTTCGTAACCAGTGTACTCCGTGTGCATCAGTGAAGGCGATCTCTACGCCAGGGCGGGCGCTCATCCCTCGCCATCTCTTCGGGGCGACAAGCTGTCATTCACCTGGTGGAAGCGTGGTGAGGATTCTTCGACATCCCGCTGGATAATGGCTCCCATTCTGTTCGTTGATGACGAAGATTGCAACACAGTGATACACAGGAGGGAAGGATTGATTGCTGATGCATATAGTGTTCTTTTTTTATATGCCCCGACTTCTGGTCGGTCGGAATCCAGGCAGTGATGCGCACCGCTTGCTTCCGTTTCTCGTCTTCACTTCTTTGTCTCTCGTCTTCGCGCCGCCACCGAGCCTCACGTCTTAAGTTCAGCGCGGTAAGTACAGTTGCGAAGATGGTCCCTAGTGCGGCTGCCCAGGCGGAACAGCTCCTCGCCGTAAGTCTCGACGTCGTCCATGGAGGCCAGGATCGCGTTCTTCTGACCGGCGCGAGCCTTGGTCGAGTCGTCGTAGATGCGGGGAGTCGCCGTCATGTAGAGGCGTTTGGAGGCGTGGATGTAGTCGTTGTTGTGGATGCGGACGAAGGCGGACTCGTCCGTGCCCAAGGCGGTGGCGCCGGTCGTGCGGTGGGCCTCGTCGCAGATCACCAGGTCGAAGTTGGGGGCGCCGAGTCCCTGGGCCTGGGCGACGGCGTCGATCGACTGGTAGGTGGAGAAGACCACCGTCATCGGGGCCGTCCCGTGGACCGGGGCTGGACGGCGTGCCAGGCGGTCGGCGAGTGCCGCGCCGTCCGTGGTGGCTGGGATCGCTAGGTCCACCACCGAGATGTCCTCGCTCAGGCTGGTGCGCTTGCGACTCTTGCCGACCTTCGTATCCGAGCAGACCGCGAAGGAGCGCAGCGGCACCTCCGACTCGGCGCTCCACCCATGAGCGTCTGAGACAGCAGCGCGATGGAGGGCACCAGGAACAGGACCCGGCCACCGGAGTCCGCCATGGCCTCCGCAATGCGAAGGGACGTGAAGGTCTTGCCGGTGCCGCACGCCATGATGAGCTTGCCCCGGTCCGCCGTGGACAGTCCGGCGGTCACCGCGTCCAGGGCTCGCTTCTGGTGCTCGCGCAGGCTCTTGCCGCCGGTGCGCACCATGACCTCGGGGGTCTCCAGGCTGAAGGAGTCCCAGTCGATCGTGGAGTTGAACAGGTCCTCCAGGCCGATCCGGGAGACTGGGATGGCCTGACGGGACACCGTCTCCTCTGCAGCCGAGTTCCAGTGCTCCGTGGTGGACACGAACAGTCGGGAGGTGAACTCTCCCGTCCCTGACTCCGCCAGGAAGGAGTCGACGTCGCCCTTGGTGATGACGCCCGTGTCGGGGTCATAGAACTTGCACTGGACGGCGCACAGCTCGCCGGTCTCGCGCTCGCGGGCCACCAGGTCGATGCCGCGGTCTGGGCGCGCGCCCCGCTCCGGCCAGTCGCTCCACATCCACACCTCGTCAAAGCGCTCCGCGTAGCGCGGATCCGTGAGAAGGAACTGGCGCACCAGGCGCTCGAAGGCCGTTCCCTTGCCGCGTTGCGTCCGCGTGTCGAAGTACAGGCCGTCCAGGATCACTTTGATGCGCGACTGACTCACGGGGGAAGCATACGGTGAGAAAGGTGGGGTGCTGCCGCCACGAGACCACGCGTGACGGGACTGTGTCGGAGCCGCGCGGGCTGGGCAGGGGAAGGATCCCCATCCCGTGCGTCGGAGCGAGGACCCAGGTGGCACCATGGCTCATCGTCGACGCAACATCCTCCGCTTCCTGTTCACCGCGCTCTTCCTGGCGCGTCCGGGTGAATCGGTCCGGTTGTGATGGGGCTGGTGGGAGGAAAGGGCCTCCCGAGGCGCACGATTCTGATGGGTGTCGGCGCCCTGACGTTGCTGGCGATGTCGGGCTGTGGGTCGCTGGCCCCGGGAAATATCCAGGCTCGCCATCGGATCAAGCAGTCCTTGAAGAGCTTCGATGTCGTCAAGTCAGTGAACGCGGAGGTGGATTACAATTTCGAAATAGGTGACTCCTGGACGGTCCTGATCGTTCTCAATGATGATCCCGGGCGAGAAGAGACTCTCGCTGTCCTCAAAGACGCCTATCGTCTGGTCGAAGAGGCTGTGGGAGGAGTTACGTCAGACTGTCGGCGTCCTGGAAGCAGAATGGCGCCTCTGTGTCGTGGTCTCTCTCGGAGAACGAGCCGAATGAGGCGGCGCTCGATTATCTTCGGGATCTGGCGAAGCCTAGCATGAAGTCCATGGATGGTGGAGGTCGTCATATCTCGGTGAATCGAGGCGAAGTAAAGAAGTTTCCGGATGATGTGATTATGATGCCACGATCCGGCGTTGGTGTGGATGACAGTTTTGATCTTGGTGGCATGACTGTCAAGGTTAATGCCGACACTACTGACTTCAGTTCTGTTCCGCTCCGCGAGGTAGTGGATGCCATCGATTCAAAGTATCGGAAGGAGGCCAGAGTTGAATTGACGGACGACTCTCATGTGTATGAGAAGCCGACACTCGAGGTTTCTGCTTTTGGGACGGTGTCGGAAGGCCTTGATGCCACCGCAGCGGCGAAAGTGCTCAATATCGTCTCAGGGAATCAGGCGCTTCAGTCGCTTTTACGTCTCGACCGTGTCGGACCAGAGTTCTGGCGGGACGGAAGGCGTGCGCTTCCAGATGGATGCGGGTGCCTTCGATGCCGGATACCCGCCTGAAGAGGGTGCGAAGGTTCGGGCGGCAGCCCGGGAGTCCGCTTCTTAGCCGTGACGGGAGTGTGAATCTGATGGTTCACTGTGACAGGAGAGTGCGGCAGGAGTTCTTGACGCAACGGAGTGGGGTCTGATGAATGCTCGACGTCGTGAGGCGCTGGCGTTCGGCCTCGTGTCTCTTGCTTTCGCAGTGGCCGGGTGCTCGCCCATGGCCATGGCGCGCAAGAGGCGAGAGCGGAAGTGCACCAGTACCCTCTCCGGGCTCGACGCCGTGGCATCCGCACGGGTGGAAGTGCACCCGGAGTTCACAGAGCCAGATCGTTGGACCGCGGATGTGCGGCTCAAGGACGATCCGTCCGCGGAATCGGTTGCGACAGTCGTACGGGACGCCTACGCCAAGGTACTGAACCTGACCGGGGCCAGCGAGGTGAGGATGATTGTCACATGGGTCAAGGGGAAGACCTCCGTCTTCTGCTACCTGCCGATGAAGGATGCCGACAAGGCTGCCTCCGCCACGGTGGAGGCGTTGTCACCCGGCATGGAGCGAGTCCAGATCGAGGAGGAAAGAATCTCCTTCGAGTACCGGACTACTGAGACCCTCCCGGATCATTTCATCCTGCCGCCCACCTCTGCGGTGCTGCGCCTCGGCTCCCTGAGGGTCGAGCAGAGTATCCTGGTTGGACGGTCTCACTGCTTTATCTCCCATGCCAAGGGTAAGGACCTCACGTCTGTGCCGATCAAGCGTGCGCTGGAAGCCATTCCTTCCGACAAGCGGTACGGAGCGGTCCTGAGCCTGGAGGCGGAGGATTATAACAGTCACCAGGCCCGTCTCATATTCAAGAAATGGGTCAATGACTGGCAGGATGAGGATGTTCAGGCCGACGCTGCGGTTCTCGCCACAGTCCTCGGCAACCAGGTGCTTCAGCGGGTGGAGCTGAGTACCTCGGTGGAAAGCAAGGTCCAGCCCAGGGTGGTTGGCTTTGACATGAAGTCCGGCACTGTGGTCGGCCAGGGAGATCCGCCTGAGAAGGGTGCGCCCATCCTTGCCGCCGCCCAACAGGTGCTCACCTCTGCGTCCTGATGGGGAGCGGACTCCAAAGCGTCTCTGCCTGACGTGCACATGCCAGGCATCATGAAGGGAAGGGGAGTGAGGTTGATGAGTATTCGACGTCGTGAGGTGATGGCACTGGGTGCAGTATCTCTTGCTTTCGGAGTGGGCGGATGCTCGCCATTCGCTCTGGCTCGCAGCAAGAAGAAGAGGAAGGTGCGCAAGTACTTATCCGGTCTTGATGGTGTCTCGTCCGTTGAGGTTGATGTGGATCCGGGGCTCGTGACCGATGATCGCTGGGATGTGATCGTCAACCTCAAGGGTGATCCTGGGCAGGACTCAGTCCTCGCCATCATTCGCAATGCTCGAAACGAAGTAGTGAATCTGGCTGATTCCGACGAGGTGGAGATTGATGTCACATGGACCCAGGGCGCGACGTCGATGTCCTGTCATCTGCCGATGGATGACTCCGAGAGGGCCGTGCCGGCTGCCATGAAGGTGGTCTCCTCGGAGCTGGAGAGTGTGGAGATTTCCGGGAATGAAATCCTGCTGCGCTACCAAGGCGTGAAAACCCTTCCGGACAACTTCATTCTTCCACTAACATCTCCGGTTGTCGGTGTTGGTTCACTCAAGACCGAGCAGAATATTCATGTGGGATCATCCTATTGTCACGTCACCCATTCCAGAGGTGTTGACCTCACCTCCGTGCCGATCAAGAGCGTCCTTGATGCCATCCCGGCAGATAAACGAGTCAATGCGACGGTGGACCTGGATGCTCACGATGATCTTAACCAGGTGACCCAGCTGAGCGTGTGGGGGCTCGGTGAGTACGGAAAGGGTGGATGTTGGTGCCGCGGCGCCGGTTCTGGCAGCCGTCCTGGGAAATCGGACTCTTCAGAGGGTCGAGCTGGCCACCGTGCCGAATGACGACTATGACTTCGAGGTCGTCGCCTTTGACATGAACGCCGGTGCTGTGGTTGGCCAGGGTGACCCGCCCGAGAAGGGCGCGCCCATCCTCGATGCAGCCCAGCAATCGGCTGCCTCGTCGTCGTGACGGTGGCGACGGCGTCGAACCGGATGCCGGGCATTGGGCGCCGGGCGTCGGGAGCGCGGCGGGCACCACAGGCGCCGACCGGTCGGGCGTCACAGCCGGTCGGCGCCGGCGTCGGTAGCATGAGGCCAGATCACCCAAACCCCGGGAGGAACTGATGCACGAGCCCATCAAGCTGGTCGACCGCGTCCAGGCCATCAACTGGAACCGCCTGACCGACGACAAGGACCTCGAGGTCTGGGACCGCCTCACCGGCAACTTCTGGCTGCCCGAGAAGGTGCCGCTGTCCAACGATGTGCAGTCGTGGGCCACCCTCAACGAGGCCGAGAAGAACATGACCACCCGCGTCTTTACGGGCCTGACCCTCCTGGACACGATCCAGGGCACGGTCGGCGCGGTCTCCCTCATCCCGGACGCCCGCACCCCCCACGAGGAGGCGGTGCTCACCAACATCGCCTTCATGGAGTCGGTCCACGCCCGCTCCTACTCCTCGATCTTCTCACCCTCATCTCGACGGCGGAGATCGACGAGGCCTTCCGCTGGAGCGAGGAGAACGCGAACCTCCAGCGCAAGGCCCACATCATCCTGGACTACTACCGCGGCGACGACCCCGAGAAGCGCAAGGTCGCCTCCACCATGCTGGAGTCCTTCCTCTTCTACTCCGGCTTCTACGCCCCCATGTACTGGTCCAGCCACGCCAAGCTGACCAACACCGCCGACCCTCATCCGCCTCATCATCCGTGACGAGGCCGTCCACGGCTACTACATCGGCTACAAGTACCAGCTCGCCGTGCGCGAGTCCTCGCCCGAGCGCCAGGCCGAGCTCAAGGACTACACCTTCGAGCTGCTTATGGAGCTCTACGACAACGAGGAGCAGTACACCGAGGACCTCTACGACGAGCTCGGCCTGACCGAGGACGTCAAGAAGTTCCTGCGCTACAACGCCAACAAGGCCCCTCATGAACCTGGGCTACGAGGCGTTCTTCCCGGCCGACGCCGTCGACGTCAACCCGGCGATCCTCGCCTCCTTGTCCCCCAACGCCGACGAGAACCACGACTTCTTCTCCGGCTCGGGCTCCTCCTACGTCATGGGCACGGCTGAGGCCACCCAGGACGAGGACTGGGACTTCTGAGGGCAGGTAGGCGGAGACGGGGAGTGCTCCCCCGGGCGGCCTCCCCATGGCAGAGGGGCTCGCGCATGGCGCACACTTTCGCCATTCCCAGCGTGCCAGAAAGGAATCCCCATGCGCTCCTCTGTCAAAGTCCTCCGTTGCCGCCGCCCTTGCCATGGCTGTCGGACTGTCCGCCTGCGATGAGCAGGAGGTCTCTCAGCCCTCGGCTGGCGCCTCCTCGTCGGCTTCCGCCAAGGCGGACTCGGACGACTCGGATGCATCCCTCCGAGGACTCCAAGGATGCCAAGGAAGACAAGGACTCTAAGGGCTCCAAAGATGACAAGGGCTCCAAGGACTCTAAGAGCAAGAGTGGTGAGACCACTAAGTCCGGCTCCACCATTCAGAACATCAAGCCGGTGACCTTCAAGGACGAGGAGATCGGTCTCACCCAGACCTGTGACAAGGCGGTCGAGGACTACGCCGCACCGAAGTACAAGGAGAAAGCTAAGACAGACACTATCTACCTGCTTCACTGCACGCTCGATTTCGACGGAGACGTCGCTTACAGCAGCACGCTCTCAGACTCGACCTCGCTCCGGGACAAAACGTCATCCAAGCCCAAGACGGTTCAGTACGGAGCAAAGGTGGCCGACGACCTGAGGGACGACGGTCTTGACGTGATTGGCACCGAGGACGCCGGCTCCGCTCACGTTGAGGGCTGGTTCGCCTACGTCGCCGTGTCGGACTCGACTAAGCTGAAGCCCTTCTCCGAGGGCACCACCAGCATTGCCTACGACCGTGCAGCCGGAAAGGGCACCCAGTCCGGCAAGCAGTACGCGGCCTACTCCGACACCCAGGACCTCGTACTCAAGTGATCTCATAGCACTGTCTCCTCGGCGGCCCTCGAGAATCCCGCCGATGGTATTCCCCTGCTGCCGCGTCCTCCGTTCCACAGGAACGAAGGGCGCGGCAGCGCGTGAGGGGGTGGCTGATGACGGTAGGGCCGGTCTCCGGCGTCGAAGGCATTCGGTAACGTGCTGTCATGACGTCATCCGAGGTGACTCGCCCCCGTCCGACGGTGCCGCCCGTCTACCGGGACGGCCCGTCCAAGATGTCGGAGGTCGACGCCCGCTCCTGGAGCGTCGACGACGTCCTCGACGCCGTCTTCTTCGCCATCGCCGCCGTCGCCACGCTGTGGCTGGCCTGGCTGCTCATCGGCTCAGGCTGGCACCTCAATGCGGTGCTCGTGGTCAACTCGCTGCTGTTCTGGGCGGTCCTGGCCTACCTCGCCCCTGCCGCGCCTCCACCAGGTCCTCACCTGGCTCTACGTCCCCGACTACTTCATCGGCCGCACCCGCACCCCCGACGGGCTCCTGGGCGACCCCGTCAACCTCGCCGTCAAGGGCGACGAGGAGGACATACACGAGGCGATGATCGCGGCCGGCTGGGTGCGCGCCGACCCCATCACCCTGCGCTCCTCCTGGCGCATCATCGTCTCCTCGCTGCTGCGCTGCTCCCTACCCGGCCGCCCCGTCTCCAACCTCATGCTCTTCGGACGCAAGCAGAGCTCGCTCACCAGAAGGAGGTCGAGGGCAACCCCGCCCAGCGCCACCACGTCCGCTTCTGGTACTGCCCGCCCGGCTGGTCGCTGCCCGGCGGCGGGCACGTGGACTGGCTGGCTGCCGCCACCTACGACCGCGCCGTCGGCCTGAGCGTCCTCACCCTGCAGGTCACCCACAAGATCGACGCCGACATCGACATTGAGCGCAACTACGTCGTCGACGACGTCCGCTGGGCCAACGAGACCGCCGAGCTCCAGATCTGGCCGGACTTCTTCACCTCCTACCACGACAAGAACGGGGGAGGGGACCGGGTGGTCACCGACGGCGCCCTCCACGTGCTCGACCTCAACGAGGTCGTCCCCGGGTCCGACGCCGGCCTCTCCCTGCAGCAGGCCCGCCTGGCCGACCTCCAAGCCCGACGGCGCCGCCCCAGCCAGCTCGTCATCGCCCTGGTGCTCATCGGGCTCATGGTGGCGGTCGAGATCCTGCGCGTCGCCCGCATCGACATCACCCAGGTGCTGGAGACCGCCCCGATCCCCGAGGAGAACCCGGGGGTGGTCACCGCCGTCGTCGCCCTCATCGCCACAGTGTCCGCCGGACTGACGATCCTGACTGCCACCCTGGGAGTGGCGGCCTGGCACGGGCACCCGCGCGGCCGCATCGCCCCTCATGGCGACCCCTCGTCCTGGGCATTGTCACTGACATGGGTCAGGTCTCCAGTCTTGGGGTCCGGCAGGCGACTGTCGGCCTGGTCGTCACCAGCGCGCTCCAGGTCCTGGCTCTGTTGGCGCTCTCGGCCCGGCAGGTCCACCAGTGGGAGCGCGCCCGCAAGGAAGAGCGTCTTGCCGGCCGCGCGAGCGCACGGGGTGAGCGGGCGGCAGTTAGGCTGGGTTCATGAGCGAGTACCTGGCAGGGCCGCAGGATAATGGCGCCGGCGGCGCGGAGCCGGCGAGTCTGTCCGGCCGGCGCACCAGCCACGTCAGTCACGTCGATAAGTCCCGTCCCGTCGACGGCGACCGCGAGCACGTGCGCTTCGGCATCCCCTTCAACGGGGTCCCTGCCCATCTGGCACGACGACGCGACCATCACCTGGCACCGGCCCGCTGACGACACCGACCTGTCCACCGTCCTGGGCATGGGGCTGGTGGAGTCCGAGCCCGGCCCCGCTCAGGCCCCCGGCCGGGTGGCAGGAGCGCGTCGAGACCGGCGTCCTCACCGACCCGGCCGCCTCCTGCTGCTCAAGGCGGCCACGCCGTCGGGCCGCCGCGCCATCAACGACCCCTGGTGATGGTGCCCCCATCCCCTGGAGGCGCCGCTGAGCTACGCGGAGGCCATGGAGGGGGTCTTCGACATCGTCGGCTTCGGCATCCATATCGGCCGCGTCATGCTGCGCGCCGCCCGCGACGGCGGCATCATCCTGTTCACCCTGCGTGCGCCGCGCGACCCCGAGCCGCACCACATCCCGTCCGTGCCTGCGCAGGTCGACGACCACGGCGTCATGAGCTTCCACCTGGGGACTTTGCAGGAGATGGAGGGCGGCGCCTGGGACTCCGCCACCCACCGGGACGGTATGGCCCTGCTCGACCTCACCATCCCCTACTCCGACCTCGTAGCCGAGGCCGGCCCCAACGGCGAGGAAGGGCTCGACGCCGACAGCGTCCTGGAGATGGCGCAGCCAGTCGTCCAGTGCATCCTCAAACCCGGCTACCCCTTCGCCCTGGGGGCCTCCATCATCCTGCCGCAGGCCGGCTGAGACGAGGGCGCCTGAGCCACAGGCCGGGCCGGGCCGACGTCGGGCGCTGACTGGCCTGTACCGCACGAGGGTCGGGTGCTACTGGAGGAGGGTCGGGTGCACTTCGGGCTAGTGGGGGCCTTCGTGCAGTCACGCGGGACAACGCTTGACTAGTGGATCCCACCCCGTGCAGTAGGCTCGACCTGGGGCGGGCTGCGAGCCGGCCTGGCCGGGCCGACGTCGGGCCGCGCTCAGGCGGCCGGCGGGGCGGTCGAGCCGCGCACGAGGAGCTCGGTGGGGATGATGACGCTGCGGCCGCCGTCCCGGATCCCGGAGCCCGCCTGTTCCAGCACCAGGCTCACCATCTCGCGGCCGTGCCGCTTGAAGTCCTGCCGTACGGTGGTCAGCGGCGGGAAGGTGTACTCGCCCACGGCCAGGCCGTCGAAGCCGACCACCGAGACGTCGGCGGGAACCTGCCTGCCCTGCTCGTGCATGGCTCGGATGAGTCCTAGGGCCAGCTCGTCATTGGCGCAGAAGACGGCCGTCACCTCCGGGTCCGCGGCCAGGCGCAGGCCGGCCGCATAGCCCGCCGCGGCCTCCCAGCCGCCGGCCACCGCCTCAGGGACGTTCCTGCCGGCCTCCCGCAGGGTCCTGGCCCAGGTGGCCTTGCGGATGAGGGCTGACTGGGAGTCCTCGGACCCGCACACGTGGTGGACGGTGCGGTGCCCCAGCTCCAGAAGGTGCGTGACGGCGTTGCGCACCCCGCCGACCTGGTCGGCGCTGGCCGAGGGGTAGTAGTCCACGAGCGTGGAGTCCGAGACCGCCACCGGCATCGAGGGCGGCAGGGCCAGCTGCTCGCGCCCCGCCCGCCCGGCCTGCACGACGACGAGCCCGTCGATGGCCTGGTGGGAGAGCCGGTAGACGGCCTCGCGCAGCTCCTCGGAGGCGGGGTGCTCCACCTGGACGAGGTTGACGGCGTAGTCGACGGCGGTGGCGGCCTCCAGCACGCCCGCGGTGGTCAGGGCCTCCCCGGTGCGCTGGATCTGCTGGGTCAGCACGCCGATCGTCTTGAAGGAGCCGCGGCGCAGGGCCTGGGCGGCGCGGTTGGGGGAGTAGCCGAGCTGGTTCATCGCACGCAGGACCCGTTCGCGGGTGTCGGGCCGGACGTGCTCCGAGCCCGCCGCCACGCGGGACACCGTCTGAGCGGAGACTCCCGCCAGGCGGGCCACGTCGCTCATCGACGGCGCTCCCTGCGCGCCCCGGCTCTGCCCTGGCATGGCGAGAGGCTATCAGGAGTGTCAGGGGCATCCACATCCCTGACGTTGTGGTGACGTTACCATAATGATCCGTCCTGAGGGGTGATGAACCTAGGAATTGTCGGTGATATATCTAGCGAAGCGGGCTCCCATCTAGTATGTTAACGTCACCACGCAGACGTTGCACTGCTGCGCGTCCTCTGTTCCCGTCAACCCCCTGGGGAGCCGAACAATGATCGTTCCGAGACACTTCGAGGACCTCGACGTCCTCCACGAACACACGCTGCCGCCACGCTCCTACTACGTGCCCGCATCCCGTCCCCATCGCCACCAGCCCCTGGAGGCGGGAGGACCTCGACCGCTTCCACCTGCTCAGCGGCCAGTGGGCCTTCCGCCACCCTGCCCAGCATCCACGAGCTGACCGAGCCCTTCTGGGAGCAGGGCGCCCCCGCCGCCACGGTCGACGGCGACGAGCCGAGCCAGGCGACCCCCGCCCGCCTCCCGGAGGGCTTCACCATGATTCAGGTGCCCAGCACCTGGCAGCACCTGGGCTACGACCACCACCAGTACACCAACGTCCGCTACCCCATCCCCTTCGATCCGCCCCTACGTCCCCCAGGACAACCCCTGCGGCGCCTACATCCGCGACTTCGACTACACCCCGGACCCCGCCGCCCCCAGCACCTACCTGACCTTCGAGGGCGTGGACTCCTGCTTCTACGCGTGGCTCAACGGCACCTACGTCGGCTACAGCCAGGTCTCTCACGCCTCCGCGGAGTTCGACGTCACCGAGCTCGTCCGCCCCGGCGCCAACCGCCTGGCCGTCCTGGTGCTCAAGTGGTGCGACGGCACCTACCTGGAGGACCAGGACAAGTTCCGCACCAGCGGCATCTTCCGCGACGTCTACCTCCTGAGCCGCCCGGCCGCCGTCCTGTTCGACTACGTTGCCACCACCTCGCTCGGCCCGCTGGCCGGCACCGGCCTCGACGCCGCCCCGGCCACCGCCCTGGTCAGGATCCAGGGCGCCTACCGGGGCGGGGCCGTCCCCACCTGCGTCGAGCTCATCGACCACGACGGCGCCGTGGTGGCTGCCGGCGAGCTGGAGCCCTTCGCCGGCGACGACGGCTACACCCACCGCGCCCGGCTCACCGTCGAGGCCCCCCACCTGTGGAGCGCTGAGGACCCCTACCTCTACACCCCTGGTCATCACCACGCCCGGGTGAGGTCATCACCGACCGGGTGGGCATCCGCGAGGTCGCGGTGAGCGACGCCGTCGCACCTCAACGGTCGGCCCATCACCCTGCGTGGCGTCAACCGGCACGACTCGACCCGGTCACCGGACCCGTCGTCGACCTGGAGCACATGCTGTGGGACCTGCGCCTGATGAAGGAGCACAACATCAACGCGGTGCGCAGCCCCACTACCCCCAACGACCCGCGCTTCTACCAGCTGTGCGACGAGCACGGCTTCTACGTCATGTCCGAGGCCGACAACGAGAGCCACGGCACCCAGAGCCGCTTCCCTGGCCGACCCCTCCTGGGACAACCAGGTCGAGCACTGGAACGAGCCCATCGCCGACAACCCTGAGTGGACCCGAGGCCACCGTCGACCGCATGAGGCTGTGCGTCCACCGCGAGAAGAACCGCCCCAGCATCATCTCCTGGTCCGCCGGCAACGAGTGCTCCTACGGCTGCACCCTCGAGGCGGCGCTCTTCTGGGCCAAGGACTTCGACCCCACGCGGCTGACCCACTACGAGAGCTCCTACTACCGGGACTCCAAGCGCCGCTACGACTACTCCTGCATCGACCTGTACAGCCGCATGTACCCGGCCATCGAGGAGATCCGCGACTACCTGACCTGACCCCGACAAGCCCCTTCATCCTCGTGGAGTACTGCCACGCCATGGGCAACAGCCCCGGCGACCCTCGAGGACTACTGGGAGATCATCCGGGCCGACGAGCGCATGTGCGGAGGCTTTCGTGGGAGTGGTGCGACCACGCGGTCACCGCCGGGACCAGCGATGACGGCCGGCCGATCCAGCTCTACGGCGGCGACCACGACGAGGCCGTCCACGACGGCAACTTCTGCGTCGACGGGCTCGTCTCGCCCGACCGCGTCCCCCACCCGGGACTGGCCGAGCTCAAGAACGTCCAGCGCCCCGCCCGCGTCGTCGAGTACGACCAGGAGGAGGGCCTGCTCACCATCCACAACGACCTCGACCACACCGACCTGTCCCAGTACCTGCGCATCTCCTACGAGGTGCGCTGCGACGGCGTCGTCGTGGACCGCGAGGACCTCGACCTGGTGGAGCCCGTCCCGCCGCACACGAGTGTCATGCTGCGCTGCGAACCGAAGGTCCCGCCCACCGGGCGCTGCCACCTGCTGGTCACCTACCGGCTCGCCCGCCCCGACTCGCTGCGGGCCGCCGGCCACATCCTGGGCTTCGACGAGATCGCCCTGCGCAACGCCGACAGACGCCACCGGTGGGTCGCCGCGCTCGCCGACCGCCCCATCGGCGAGACCCGCCTGCCGGTCAGGCGGGAAGGTACCCGGATCGAGGTCGACAGTGACGGGCTCAGCTGTGCCATCGACACGCGCACCGGCCTGCCCGTGTCCCTGTCCTCGGAGGGCCGCGAGCTCCTTCAGCGCCCGGTGGAGCTCAACATCTGGCGGGCGCCCACCGACAACGACCGCCACGCGCGCCTGGAGTGGGAGCGCGCCCACTACCACCAGGCCGTGGCCCGCGCCTACGGCGTCGAGGTCGACGAGGAGCCCGGGTGCGTCACCGTCAGTGCCGACGTCGGCCTCGTGGCGCCCTCGGTCCAGCCGGCCCTGCGCGGACGGCTCATCTGGACCCTCACCGACGACGGCGTCCTGAGCTCTGAGACCTGCGACTGCGCCGGACGCTGGGCTTCCCCAGCCTGCCGCGCCTGGGGCTGCGCCTCTTCCTGCCCGGAGTCCATGAGCCAGGTCGACTACTACGGCCTGGGCCCGCAGGAGAGCTACATCGACAAGCACCGCGCCAGCTACCACGGGGCCTTCAGCGCCGACGTCGTCGACCTCCACGAGGACTACATCAGGCCCCAGGAGAACGGCAGCCACGCCGACTGCAACAAGGTCCTCTCTCCGGAGGCGGGCTGAGCCTGGCGGCCGTCGGGCCGACCCCCTCTCCTTCAACGCCTCCCGCTACACGCAGGAGGAGCTGGCCGCGCGGCGCCGCAACACCGAGCTGACGCCGTCGGGCAGCACGGTCCCTGTGCCTGGACGCCGCCATGGCCGGCATCGGGATCCAACAGCTGCGGGCCCGCCCTGCGGCCCCCGCTACCAGGTTGACAGCCAGGAGCTGGGGATGGAGCTCCATCTCCTGCTCAACCCCCTCATCACCCACACCAGCACTCACAACGAGGTGAAGCCATGAGCAGCGAATCTGCCGGCTAAGAAGGTCGGCGCCCCACCGCAGGAAACGGGACTGGAGGCGGCCAGCGAGAGGAAGTACCTGAAGTGGTACAACAAGGTGGGCTACGGGTCGGGCGACGTCGCCGGCAACGTCGTCTACGTCCTCCCTGTCCGCCTTCGTCATGATCTACCTGACGGACACCGCCGGGCTGAATGCAGGGCGTCGTCGGCACGCTCATGATGGTCTCCCCGGCTCTTCGACGGATTCTCCGACATCATCTTCGGGGCGCTGCTGGACCGCACCAACACGCGGATGGGCAAGGCCCGCCCGTGGATGCTGTGGGGATTTCGTGGGCTGTGCCGCCATGCTCATCGCGATCTTCGCGATCCCCACGAGCCTGGGGAACACCGCCAAGTACGCCTGGTTCTTCATCGCCTACACGCTGCTCAACGCCGTCTTCTTCACGGCCAACAACATCGCCTACTCCTCGCTGACCGCTCTCATTACCCGCAACGGGGCTGAGCGCGTGCAGATGGGCTCCATCCGCTTCATGTTCGCCTTCGGGACGAACCTGCTCATCCAGAGTGCCACCGTGGGCGGTGTGGCCCCTGTTCGGCGGCGGCGCGAGCGGCTGGCGGACGATGGCGATCCTCTACGCGCTGCTCGGCCTGGCGGTCAACACGCTCTCAGTGTTCTCGGTCAGGGAGCTGCCGCCCGAGGAGCTCGTGGGTGAGGAGGAGCCCGAGGAGGACAAGCTCTCGGTGGTGGAGTCGGCCAAGATGCTGGTGTCCAACAAGTACTACCTCATCATCCTCATCGTCTTCCTGCTCACCCAGATCTTCACGGCGATGCTCAACATGGGGCATCTACTTCATGAAGTACGTCCTGGGGACGAGGACCTGCTGAAGACCTTCGCCTGGTCCATCAACATCCCTGCTCATCGATCGGGCTCCTCATCACACCGCTGGTGGTGAGCCGCTTCGGGGGCATGTACCGGATCAACATCATCGGCTATGTCATCGCGACCCTGGGGCGGCTCGGGGTGCTCGTGGCCGCTTACATGAACAGCCTCCCGCTCATGCTGATCCTCTCCGGGGTCGCGGCCCTGGGCATGAGCTCGCTGCAGGGCACGCTCAACGCCCTCATCGCCGAGGCCTCGGAGCACACCTGGCTGCGCACCGGCAAGCGCATCGACGGGCTCATGTTCTCCTGCACGTCGCTCGGCGTGAAGGTCGGCGGCGGGCTCGGCACGGCCCTCTCCGGGTGGCTGCTGGCCGCCTCCGGGTACGACGGGGACCTCAAGGTCCAGCCGGAGTCCGCCATCCAGATGATCTACATCATGTACGTGTGGCTGCCGCTCGCGGCCAACGCGCTCATCCTCGTCCTGCTCATGCGGCTCGACGTCGAGAAGGTCAACACCCTGCTCAAGGAGGAGGCCGATGCGCGGGCCGAGGTGGCGGTCGGCGCCGGGGCGAGCGGCGGGGGCTCCGTGACCACGGGGCGGACCGGTGACGCTGTCGGTGGTGGCGACGCCGTCGGGAGCCCGGATGGCGCGGCGGGCACCTCGGAGAGCGAGGACTCGACGAGCTGAGGCTGCGCGAGCGGCTTGACTCACGGGTGGGGGCGAGACTGAGGTGCGCGGACGGTGCGCCTCGCCCCCACACGTGTGCAGGCAGGCCCGGAGGCGGCTCGGGTGGGCCGGGGCGGTGGCTGCGGTTTGCGCCCGGGACTTACTTTTCCGATCGAGGACTGCGTTTCCCTACAGGCTACTGGGGTCTCCCCGCAGTCATATGGGGGAGAACGCAGTCCTGGTGGCGAAAGTACGTCCTCGATGGGGTTGGCGGCTCCCGCAATGGGGTCGGCGGCTCCCGCAGCGCGGGTGGTAGCTGGGCCACGACGGGCTCTTGCGCCACTTGAATGACCTGGCCCGCCCCCGCCGTCCCCTCCGGTGCCATCCAAGAGCGCCGCGGCGTCGTTGGTCCGGTACCGGCCTGAGCTCTTCGAGCCGGCCCACTCCACGAGGGTCGGGAGGCACTGGCCAGGGGTTGTGCATACTGCACGAACGCCCGCACCCCGCGGAGTACACCCGACCCTCGTGCAGTACTCGTCGCCAGGCGTCCCCGACCGGGCAAGAGCCCCGTGGCGGTGCGGGCCGGTGTGACCGGCGAAACTGGGCTTCATCCCACACGAACGCGATATACGTGATGCTTTGGTAGCGAGATCATCTAAGGCTAGGCTTACCTCGACCGTCGTGACCTGAGATGATTCGTGACTTGGAGGTCGAGTGTTTCTCGCCAACCTGCTCATCGCCCTGAGGGAGGGCCTGGAGGCGGCGCTCGTTGTCAGCATCATCGTCGCCTACCTCGTCAAGGCCGACCGCCGCGATGCCCTGCCCAAGCTGTGGCTGGGGGTCGGGCTGGCGGCGCTGATCCCGCTGGTCGCCGGCGCCATCATGACCTGGGGCCCCAAGACCCTCACCTTCCAGGCCCAGGAGATCCTCGGCGGCACCCTGTCCTTCGTCGCCGTCGGCATGGTGACCTGGATGATCTTCTGATGGGGAAGAACGCCCGCGAGCTCAAGGGCGAGCTGGAGGGTTCACTGTCCAAGACCCTCTCCGCGGGCAGCTCCGGCTGGGGCGTCGTCTGGATCGCCGTCGTCGCCGTCGGGCGCGAGGGAGGAGACCGCCCTGTTCGTGTGGGCCACCGTGCGCTCCAGCATTGAGAACTCCGTCATGCAGACGACGGCGGGCGTCATCACGGGTCTCGTCCTGGCCGTCGTGCTGGGCGTGCTCATCTACCAGGGCGCGGTGCGCATCAACCTGCGCGTCTTCTTCGCCGTGACCGGCTACTTCCTCGTCGTTGTCGCCGCCGGCATCGTCGCCTACGGCGTCGGTGACCTGCAGGAGGCCAGTGTCCTTCCCGGCCACACAAGCCACGCCTGGGACCCTGTCCTCTACCTGCCCGACGGCGCCTCGCCCTTCCACTGGCTCTACGTGCTGCTCCAGGCCATGTTCCAGCTCAACCTCCAGCCCACCGTCTGGCAGGTCGTGGGCTGGTGGGTCTACATCGTCCCGACCCTGGTCCTCCTCACCCTCCAGATCACTGGGCCGATGGTCCTCGCTGGGGCGGACAGTCGCCGCCGCCCCAGCCCCCGCGAGCATCGAGGACTCTGCCGAGCCTCGCCGACGCCGTCGCGGCCTCCTGACCACCCCGACCACCCTCCCCGCCCCTTGTTCACGCCGCCCCTTACAAAGGAAAGACCATGCCCACCATCAAGCGACGCAACGTGCTCACCCCTGCTCCCCCTGGCCGCCATGGGCCTGGGCCTGGCCGCCTGCGCCGACAACCCCAAGAACGCCAAGGGCGGCGCCTCCGGCTCCGGGGCGGCCCAGGAGATCACGGTGACCCTCACCGACGACGCCTGCAAGCTCTCCTCCACCTCCTTCCCCTCGGGCGTGGTCACCTTCACCATCACCAACTCCGGCTCGGCCCCCAACGAGCTGGAGATCCTCACCGAGGACAAGCTCCAGATCGTCTCCGAGCAGGAGAACATCGGCCCCGGCACCACCACGAAACTCACCACCTCCCTCAAGGAGGGCACCTACTACGCCGCCTGCAAGCCCAACATGGTTGGCGAGCTCAAGGGCGTCACCGAGCTGAAGATCACCAAGGGTGCCGCCGTCGACATCAGCGCCGACGAGGCCAAGGCGCGCGAGGCCGCCATCACCAACTACACCGCCTACGTGCGCGACCAGGCCGGCCAGCTCCTCACCGCCACCCAGGGCTTCGTCACCGCCTACACCTCCGGCGACACCGACACCGCCAAGAGCCTCTACCCGCTGGCACGCCAGTTCTATGAGCGTATCGAGCCCACCGCCGAGTCCTTCGGCCTCAAGGAGGCCGGCGACCTCGACGCCGCCCTGGACACCCGCGTCCAGGACCTCGCCTCCGGCGCCGGCAAGGCCGTCACGGACAAGGACGTCCTCGCCGGATGGACCGGATGGCACCGCATCGAGGCCGACCTGTGGGCCCAGGACTCCTCCAGCCCCTTCAAGTTCGCCGACGACGCCGCCCGCAAGAAGGTCGCCGACCAGCTCAACGCCGACACCAAGTCGCTCTACGACCTCGTCTACGGAAACATCACCGGCGCCAGCGGGAAGAAGTTCGAGCTCGAGCTCGAGGACGTCGCCAACGGCGCCTCCAGCCTCCTGGAGGAGGTCGCCAGCTCCAAGATCGTCGGTGAGGAGGAGACCTTCTCCCACACCGACCTCTACGACTTCCAGGCCAATGTCGAGGGCGCCAAGGTCGCCTACGGCAACGTCGAGGAGCTCATGAAGAAGAAGGACGCCAAGCTCGCCGAGAAGATCACCACCCAGTTCACGGCGGTTGAGAAGCTCATCGCGAACCACGTCTCCGGGAAGGCCTCCAACGGCCAGCCCACCTACGTGAACTACTCCACCATCGCCTCGGTCCAGAAGGACGCCGGCGAGACCCCGGACAAGAACGCCTACACCGATACGCAGCGCAAGTTCTCCGACGCCGTCAACGCCTTGAGCGAGTCGCTGTCCAAGGTCGCCGGAACCATCCTCTGAGGCGGCGGCACCCCGACAACCCGGACACCCCAGAAGGAGACAGCAGTGAGTGGCAAGCCGGCCCACGAGTCGGACACCTCCCCGGTCGCCGACGACGCGACCCAGGACGAGACCCTGGACGAGACCGTGCAGGTGCAGCAGGAGTCGCAGGCCCCGACGTCGGAGGGTCCGGGTGAGGGCTCCTCGGCCTCCGACGCGGCGGAGCAGCCCTGAGGAGGCGAGCGCCTCGACGAGGCTGACACGGCTGACAACCCGGAGAAGGCCGAGAAGCCGGATGAGGCCAGGGCACCCGGATCGGCCGGGAAGCCCGGCCCCAGGGCACCAGCCGCCGCGCCATGTTCACCGGCGCGGGCCTGGGCGCTGCGCTCGCGGGCCTGGCCGGTGTGGCCGGCGGACGCGCCTGGGAGGCCTCCCGCCGCCCCGAGGACGCCATCCTCACGACCTACCCCTTCCGGGGCGACCACCAGGCGGGGATCACCACCCCGCCCAGGACAACATGTTCACCGCGGCCTTCGACGTCTCCACCACCGACGTCGAGGAGCTGAAAACCCTCCCTGTCCGACTGGGCCGTGGCCGCCGAGCAGATGGCCGCCGGTGAGCTCATCGGCGGCCAGCCCAGCTCCAACAAGCAGCTGCCGCCCAAGGACACCGGCGAGGCCTGGGGCTACAAGCCCAACGGCCTGACCATCACCTTCGGCGTGGGCAAGGGGCTGTTCGTCGACGCCGACGGCAAGGACCGCTTCGGCCTGGCCGCTAAGATGCCCGCCGTCCTCAAGGAGGGCATGCCCTCCTTCGCCGGCGACCAGCTCCACGCCGCCCAGTCCGACGGTGACCTGCTCATCCAGGCCTGCTCCAACGACGCCCAGGTGTGCGTCCACGCGATCCGCAACCTCACCCGTATCGCCTTCGGGACCGCCGCGCTGCGGTGGAGCCAGGTCGGCTACGGGCGCACGTCGTCGACCTCCGTGGACCAGGAGACGCCACGCAACCTGTTCGGCTTCAAGGACGGCACCAACAACATCAAGGCCGAGGACTCCTCCGACCAGCTCAATGAGCACCTGTGGGTCCAGGAGGGCGACGACGCCGCAGCCGAGTGGATGGCGGGCGGCACCTACTACGTGGCCCGGCGCATCCGCATGCTCGCCGAGATCTGGGACCGCCTGCGGCTCATCGAGCAGGAGCAGACCATGGGGCGCGACAAGCGCTACGGGGCGCCGCTGAGCATCGCCAACCCCACCAAGGCCTCCGAGGAGTTCACGGCCGTGGACTACAAGGCCAAGGACGACAAGGGCGAGACGCTCGTGCCGGCCGACGCGCATATCGCCGTCGTCTCACCGGAGCAGAACCAGGGCCGCCGGATGCTGCGCCGCGGCTACAACTACACCGACGGCTCCGACTCCCTGGGGCTGCTGCAGACCGGCCTGTTCTTCATCGCCTTCGTGCGTGACCCGCGCACGAACTTCTACCCGATCCTGGACCGCATGACCAAGAGCGACGCCCTCCAGGAGTACCTCAAGCACGAGGCCTCGGCGCTGTTCGCGATCCCCCCGGGCATCAAGGAGGGTGACACCATGGTGGCCGCCTCGCTGTTCAGCTGAGGACGGGGTAAGGCGGCTCGGGTGGGCCGGGCCGCAGTGGTGGCTGCGGTTCCCGCCGAGGACTGCGTTTTCCTCCAGGCTACTGGGGTCTCCCCGTCGCCATCTGGGGGACAGCGCAGTCCTGGTGGCGAAAGTAAGTCCTCGATGGCGGCGGCGGCTCCCGCGGTCGGTTCGCGTCAGTGGTCGGCGTCGGCCAGTGCCTTGAAACCGGTGATCGCGGCCAGCGCCACGGCCAGGATCCCGGTCAGCGTCAGAGCCAGCACCCGGAAGGTGGACGACGACGTCGCCAGGAGTGGGCCGGCACTCGTGCCGACGAACAGGATGAATCCGTTGAGCGCCATGCCGCTGCCGCGGTTGGGGGCGGATACCTGCCCGTAGAGGCTGATCATCGCTGGCGCGGCTAACGCGACCCCAGCGACGTACACGATGCTGCAGACCATCAGGCCCGCCAGGCTCCCCGCCAGCAGTGCCTCACCGAGCATGCCCAACGCTGACACTCCGAAGCCGAGCTGGGCCGTCCGGGACCAGGACCACCTCGCGGCGAGCCGACCTGCTACGAGGCTGAGGAACATGGCTGGTAGGGCTGCCAGGCGGATGAGGATGATGGACGTGGGACGCAGGCCCAGCGTCTCCAGGTGACCGCCGATCCCCGTGTACATGGCCACGAACACCATGAGCAGCGTGACGTGCGCCAGGCTGAGCGCCAGAACCGCGGGCCTGAGCGCGAGCCGCCCCAGTGATGCGAACTGTCCCCGCAGGGAGGAGCCCGAGGGGCCGGAGGCAGGAGCGGCGTCGTGCACAACGCCGAGGACGACCGCCAGGGCCACGGCCAGCAGCCCGCCGCACAGGGGGAAGAACCACCGCCACCCCAGGTGCAGCGCAACCAGTGAGGCCAGGACCTGGCCGACGATGCCCGCCACGAGGAACGACGTCGACATCGCCCCGATCCCCCCGGCCCGCCTGGGCGGCTCCAGGGCCTCGGACAGGTAGGCCAGGGCCACGGGCGCGAAGCCGGAGGCGCTCAGGCCCTGGATCGCGCGCAGGGCTGCGAGGACTGGGAGCGATGGCGCCAGGGCGCAGCAGACGGTGGAGACGATGAGGATCCCGAGAGCCAGCGCCATGATCCTCCGTCTGCCGTAGTGGTCGGAGACCGGTCCCCAGATGAGGAAGCCCGCAGCGTAGGTGAGGCTGAAGGCCGTCGACAGGGCGACGGTGGCATTGCCGTGGAGGTCGACCGAGATCGGGGTGAGCAAGGGGATGGCGGCGTACAGCTGGGTCAGAACGAGCAGCGCGGTGACCACGAGGGTCACGGTGGCACTGCTGCCGGCGGGGTAGGCGGGAGAGGCCGACTGAGTCGTCGACTGGGTCGAGGACTCGGGGGAGTGGGTGATGTCGGGATGCAGATCGGACCGGTGCGCGAGACATGAGAACCCCTTTCCAACGTAAGCGTTGGAAATGACCCTAGTAGACTGGAGGAGTAGTTTCAACGGTAGCGTTGGAGTTTGTCGCCGGCGCTCGCGGACACGGGAGACGGGTGCCATGGCCTGGGATACCGAGGGACCAAGCGCAAGATCAAGGACGCCGCCACAGTCGAGTTCACCCGCCGTGGGCCCGCTGGGACCACCGTCGAGCGGATCGCGAAGCGGGCGGGGTCAACAAGGAACGCGTCTACAACTACTTCGGCTCCAAGGACCGCCTGTTCTCCGCGGTCCTGCGCGACGAGCTGACCAGGGCTGCCGAGGCCGTACCGCCCGCCTTCGACGAGGGTGAGGATGTGGGGACTACGCCGGGCGCCTCTACGACTACCACCGGCAACGCCCCGAGCTCATCCGGCTCCTGTGCTGGGAGGGTCTCACCTTCGACGACGAGGTGCCCGAGGAGGAGCTGCGGCGCGAGCATTACCAGCGCAAGATCGCCGGGGTGCGCAGCGGTCAGGACTCCGGCGTCCTGACCGGGGACATCGACCCCTGGGGCGCTCATGCTCATGCTTATGTCGCTGACCGGCTGGTGGTCCACCGTGCCCCAGGTGGCGCGGATGCTGTGCGGGCCTCTCGATGACGAGGAGGCGCACATGCGTCGGCGCGCCGTCGTCGTCGACGCGGCGCGCCGGCTTGCTGCACCCCGCGACTGAGCGCGGGGAGGCTGGCTGGGCCAAGATGGAGCCATGCGCGACCTGAACGACCTGACCCGCCCCACCGTCCCCTCCCGCGCCATCCAGGAGCGCATGCTCGCTGAGACCGAGGAGCGCCGCGGCGTCGTCGGCCCGGCACCGGCCCTGCCCGACGACGCCGGAGCCCCCGCCGCCTTGCGCATATGTCACCTCGCTGCTGGGAATCGGTCGCCAGACCCCTTGATAGACTTCAGCCGGAGCGGCAGTACATTCCCCAGGTGCTGGGAATCAGTCACCAGACCCCTTGATAGACTTCCAGGCCGCCGGGGAACATAGTGGAAGGGCTGGGAATCAGTCACCAGACCCCTTGATAGACTTCACGATGACCTGATGGCCATGTGCCGGCTGCTGGGAATCAGTCACCAGACCCCTTTGATAGACTTCACAGAGCCTGAGCCCCGATCTTGATACCGCTGGGAATCAGTCACCAGACCCTTGATAGACTTCCTGGCCGGTCACGAAGGTCACGGGGAACGCTGGGAATCAGTCACCAGACCCCTTGATAGACTTCCTGACGTCGAGGAGCTCTTGAAGGTGAGGCTGGGAATCAGTCACCAGACCCCTTGATAGACTTCTCAGGCTGGTTGACGGGGAGAATCTGCCGCTGGGAATCAGTCACCAGACCCCTTGATAGACTTCGCGTCGGAGGATCCGACGTTGTTGGTGAGCTGGGAATCAGTCACCAGACCCCTTGATAGACTTCCAGACAACCTCCGGGCCCTCTGCCAGCAGCTGGGAATCAGTCACCAGACCCCTTGATAGACTTCATCTCACCGCGCGGGCGATCAGCCGCCCTGCTGGGAATCAGTCACCAGACCCCTTGATAGACTTCAGGTCGCGGCCCTTCCAGGTGATCTTGTGCTGGGAATCAGTCACCAGACCCCTTGATAGACTTCAGCATCCTGAAATGGGTGACCAACCTCAGCTGGGAATCAGTCACCAGACCCCTTGATAGACTTTCGACGAAGAGGGCGGCGGCGTATGGGCGAGCTGGGAATCAGTCACCAGACCCTTGATAGACTTCTCCGATGGCCCCTACAGCGCAGCGGCTCGGCTGGGAATCAGTCACCAGACCCCTTGATAGACTTCAAAGAGGTTATGTACTGCATCGATCACAGCTGGGAATCAGTCACCAGACCCCTTGATAGACTTCACGTCCTCGGCTGGTGGTTCCACAACTGCTGGGAATCAGTCACCAGACCCCTTGATAGACTTCCCTGGACCGCCCTCTACTGGACGCGGGGGCTGGGAATCAGTCACCAGACCCCTTGATAGACTTCAAGATCGCGGCCACCACGCTTACCACGGGCTGGGAATCAGTCACCAGACCCCTTGATAGACTTCTGTTCAGGGCGTCATGGCGATCCGTAGTAGCTGGGAATCAGTCACCAGACCCCTTGATAGACTTCCCTGCACCCACAGGGTGTCGCCAGCGTCGCTGGGAATCAGTCACCAGACCCTTGATAGACTTCCGGGCTACCCTGCTGCCCCGGGTCGAGGGGCTGGGAATCAGTCACCAGACCCCTTGATAGACTTCTCGGACTTGGCCTTGAGCTCACGAGCGAGCTGGGAATCAGTCACCAGACCCCTTGATAGACTTCCACGAGGGGGTGAGGTGTTTGCGATGGGGCTGGGAATCAGTCACCAGACCCCTTGATAGACTTCGGTCCGCCGTCAAGCGCTACGCCGACGAGCTGGGAATCAGTCACCAGACCCCTTGATAGACTTCTGCGGGGTCGAGGAAGAGGGCGTCGTAGAGCTGGGAATCAGTCACCAGACCCCTTGATAGACTTCCGATCCCTCCTCTCAGACAGGCGGGGCGCTGGGAATCAGTCACCAGACCCCTTGATAGACTTCTCCTCATCCTTCGGCAGGCTCTTCAGTCGCTGGGAATCAGTCACCAGACCCCTTGATAGACTTCCCTGATAGACTGTAGGGCGGTCCGGCACCGCTGGGAATCAGTCACCAGACCCCTTTGATAGACTTCGTCCACGTGCCAACATTAATGCCGCAGGGCTGGGAATCAGTCACCAGACCCCTTGATAGACTTCCCTGAGGAGGACGTCATCACGGCCGAGAGCTGGGAATCAGTCACCAGACCCCTTGATAGACTTCCTTCGAGAAGAATGGTGACTACATCACCGCTGGGAATCAGTCACCAGACCCCTTGATAGACTTCCGACGTAGGAGCCGACGGCGCTACCGCCGCTGGGAATCAGTCACCAGACCCCTTGATAGACTTCGCGGCCGCTGCGGGAAGATTGAAGCCGAGCTGGGAATCAGTCACCAGACCCCTTGATAGACTTCGCAGGAACCGCGGGGCCTCGCTGACCGCGCTGGGAATCAGTCACCAGACCCCTTGATAGACTTCTCAGCGAGCGGAGACTCACCAGCAAGGGGCTGGGAATCAGTCACCAGACCCCTTGATAGACTTCAAAAACGTCTATCAAGGGGGTCTGACCAGCGCAAACGCCTCGTCAGGGGTCAGAAGATCATGAGCTGTTGGGGCTCAGGATCAGCCTCGACGGGTTCTTCGTTGCGGAAACAGAGCGCGTGCGACCACTCGCGGTCGGTGACGTACAGCATCCTCACCTCGCCACCGCGCGGCAGGTTGCTCCTGATCGCGCTCGCCCTGCGGCGCTCTCCAGCCACGGTCGGGGAGTAACGGACGTAGACGCTGTACTGCGCCATCCAGAAACCCTCATCCAGAAGAAGGTGCCGGAAACGAGTCGCCTCCTTGCGCTGCTTCTTCGTCGCCACCGGCAGATCGAACATGACCACGCACCACACTGGATCATCCGCCATCAGGACTCACGCCTCGGACCGGTCCACGACGGGACATCCAAGCGGGCTCGATCCCCTTCACAGTACTGGCCCAAGTGCTGAGCCAGCTCCTCCAAGACGGTCGGGAGCGTAGCACCGTCGTCACGGAACGGCTGTTGGACCGCAGCAACCAGAACCTGCTTCACCTGCCGCTCAGCGGGACTCGCATCAGGAGCCAGATGCAGCACAGCATCATCCACCGCAGGGCGGAAGGGCTCAATGATGTCATCCACCAGGTTGAACATATTGCCGCGTCCGTGATGGAACAGGCCGAGCGTCGGGCTGAGCCCAGCACTCACTACCGCCCGAATCCCGTGAGCGCGCAGGACCGCATAGCCGTAGTTCAAGCAGCTGTTGCGGTGGTCCTCTGCCTCCGGACGCCGGAGAAAATCACCCTCGGAGGCGAATAGTCGGGACCAGTACAGGCGAGCAGCATGGGCCTCGACGTTCTCCGGGTCGCCCGAGCGGACCGAACGAGCCATCTCCTTGAGCCGAGCTGCCGCAGGACGATCCTTCTGAAGTAGGACAGTCGCCTGTCCCAGCACCTTCGCCCTCACCAGGCGCCCCCACGCATTTTTCCTCCGCGGCTCGGAGAGCTGCGACTGTGCCAGCTGCCTGGCGCCAACGCGACCATGCTCATGCCACGGATAGGCGGCGCCCTCGGGAACGCCCCGCCAGTCGCAGAACAGCACGACGACGTCCGCACCTAGCAGGCGATGTACGACAGCCGTCGAGAAGCTCACGTGAGGACCTACGAGGACGACCGCCACATCGGCCGTCGGGATCCGATGCTCGCCCCCGTCGTCCTGGTGGATACAGATCGCCCCACGATCCGAGGTGATGCGGCCTTCCAGTGACGAGCAGTCGATAATGCGCCAGGCTGTGTCCAATTTCGGAGCCTCACTCGAGGGTCCAGGAGACAGGGAGACCGAATCTACTGGAGTGCCGAGGGCGGCCTAGAGCATCGCGACGAACAACAGTAGGTTGTACTTTGGCCAGTACGTTAATTGCTACTCTCCATCCTTTACGGTCAACGATTTCACTCACGGCGCTGCTTGGATTCCCTAATCCTTCCGCGGCAAGGATCCTTGGTTTCAATGTCAGTTTATTGTTGGCGTCATACCCACATATACGCCAACGTGTGGTGTTAGGGTAGTCTTTGAGGAAGCGCCCAATAGTGTCTTTTGGTGAAGGAGTCAATGTTGATCTCCAGTTCGTCACCCACCACGACCCATCCCAGATAGGTAGCGTTGCCCGCAGCGATGGCCTGCCGAAGCTTCGGTTCGGCGCACCTCATGCTGATCGACTGGGGTGGGACGACCGCGGAGAAGAGATCCCCGTGCCGATGACTGAGCAGGTCGTGAGTGAAGACGCGGAGCATCGCGTAGACAGGCTTCTTGCCCCTCGATACGGTAGATGCGGGCGTGATGGATTGTTGACCCGATCTCCGCGTAACCACCACGCACCGCGATAGCCCCGAAAGGCTTCTCCTTGGCATCGTTGCCGCGCTTCTGGAGAACAGCTTAATACGGTCGTTGGACGTCAACTCTTGTCCGTGAACTCTGATCAAACGATCCTCCCTGGCAGGAAGGCCGTTCTCGGCGTCGAAGTCCACCTCCCGGGTGAGCGCGCACCACAATGCGGGGGAACTGGCTCGATCAATCTGGTTGACTGACAGGCCGTCACCGAGCCGGGGAGTGTCGTACTTCCGGATCGTGTCGTCGTGGGCGTTACCGCTACCGAGACGCAAGCGAAGGTTCTCAACGACATGCACCTCATCAGCTGCCAGGCGCTCATTGAACAGCTCCGTGAGACGAAGCATGTGACTCCGCCACGACTCGAAGTGCTCTCGCGCCCCTACGGTCAAGCCCGTGTACTGCTTCCAGGTCTCCTCCTGGCCAGTGAGGCGCTGCGCCCAACGAAGACTTGACCGTTCCGCCAGCGTCTTGGCGGCGCTCCTCTCCATGAGGGCGACAACGCTCGCATCCACGGCGTGGTGGCGGCGGTCAATGCGATCCTTGCGCCCCTTCTCACCGATCAGGTTGATACGGGAGTCTATGCCCGCCGCCTTGCGGGCAGCCGCAGTAATGGAGCCGCGGTAAACCATGACATCGGCGTCGGGGTAGGCGGCGGCAATACGGTGGCGAAGCTCGTTGGCCATCCAAGCCACGGACTCCATGCTGCGCTCATCGATCTCCGGATCCTCCTGGGTGCGCTGAAGACGAGCGATGACCTCCTTCTTAAGGCGCTTCAACTCACCAGGTGACATGCCGCCAGGGCGGTTGCGCCACCCGTGCACTCGACCGATGGCCTCCTTCACCCCGACATCAGGGATCCCGCAGGTCTGCGCCCACACTGCGAACGGGGTGTTCGATTTCGAACGGTTGCAGCGCTCGCAGACGGCCACGAGATTCTCTCGGTGGTTATTCGATCCTGTTCCGGCCTGCGGAACGATGTGGTCCAGCTGAGAGGTGTGGTAGCCGATCGTCCCCCCGCAGTATAAGCAGGCGGAGTCCTGCAATGTGATGGCGTGATGGCGCATGACGTCGCCTGGGCGTACATGTCCCTCCACACCGTAGGACTGCTGAATCTCCTTGATCGCGCGTTGGTTCACCTCGTAGCGACGGTTGTTCGCCCGGTCCCGCTCCCCGCGCCGCACGCTCGCTGGCGAAGCCATCTCGGACATGCTCCACCTGAATGACCTCGGCTTGCCCCACATTCTCGACCGCGGCGAGATACCGTGCGACGGCCTTGAGGGTCCGGTCGACGGACGGGTTGCCCACCGGGGCGCCCACAGGTTCGGCCGGAGGGGCCCATGAGTCATCGACGCCGAAGAGCTGCTTACGTGCCTCATGCAGATCGTCAGTCGTCGCCAGCATGTGGTCGCTGAGGGCCGTCAATGACTCCCGCGAATACGCCGCACGTCCGGCTGGAAGGTGGAGAGAATCGAGCTTGGCCTGGTCCTCCTCCGGCAACTTGGCAATGACCTCGGCGCACCCGAGTCCTCAAGACCCTCGTAGAGGTAACGGACCATGGCGCCCTGCCGTTCGGCGTCGGCCTCCACCCACCAGGTCTTCAGCGCGCTGATCTTCGTCTTGCGCATGATCTGGTCGGTCACGTTGACCGGAGGCTGAGCGGCCGACCGTTCACCATCTGCGGTGAGCGTCGCGGTACCCCGCAGAGCCTGGCGGGAGACTCCCAGCTTCTCAGCCACATCAACCCAGGTCAGGTCGTCTCGTGGGTCCTCCAGGAGGAAGGCAACTACTTGGCGGCGCTCGTCCGCCGTCAGCGGCCGGTCCTTACCTTTGGCCTCACTGATGCGGAGATTGGCCACGATGGAGATGATCCGGAAGCGCTGGAACTCCGGATCGCACTTCGGCGCGCGCCGAAAGGAGCCCTGGCCGGGAAGCGGGTCGGGAGCCACGCGGGAGACGGCCGACCCGCGTGGGGACTCCGCCTTGAAAACGGCACGCAGCAGCTGCTTGCAGACATCGGGAGAGATGCCCTGACGGTCGCAGATCTTCCGGATCTCATTGGCGTTGTCGCTCTGATGCAACTTGCCGAGAATGCCCTCCGGACCGCGCATGGTGATGCGGTGGGTCAGCGCCACCTGGGCCATCGCCTGTCCGGGGGTGATGTCGTCGTCGAGAATCTCGCCTGGGCCCGTCATGATGCGCTCGCGCAGCGCCTCCATGAACGGGGAGTCCTCTGCAGGTGACAACAGCGACTCGACCTTCGAGTACGGGTTGCGCCACCCCCGATGCCGTGCGATATGGCGTACCGCCATGGAGATGGCCGGGCCACGCAGCTCCTCAGGTAGCGTCTCCTCAACCAGCTGAGCGCGCACTCTCCACACCAGGTATGGATCGGTCTGCCCGCCTAGATCTGGAATTGGGAAGCCCAGGTCGAGCAGCACCTTGTCGAGTTGCTGGAGCCGCTTGCGTCGACGCCGCAGCAGGCGTCGAGCGCGGCGGGCGACGCCTGAGATCTCCTTGCGAGTCGAGGCGGTTTTCTTCCCATCCTCGCCGATTCCTGAGTCATGAATGAGCGACAGCGCTGAAAGGAGCTCGATGGGGGTCCCCTGGTCGTCAACCCGCAGCGTTGCGAGCCCGACGGAATGGGTGCCGACGTCGATCCCCACGCGAAGGTGGTGAGTAGGCATGAGAGATGCATACCACACTTGGACGCGCTATGAGGGCTGTCGAAGAAAACTGCCCGGTCTCAATGTGAGATCGGGCAGTCAGACCGCCTTGCCGGTGGGCAAGCCGGTGGAGCATTCAACCCCGCAAGCATGGCGGGGCTTACTGGGAATCAGTCACTGCGAGTGTAGCACCATCAGAGCTGGATCCCTGGTCTTAAGAGAGTCTCGGTGTGCGAGCTCCGGAGGTGGTGGAAGAGCGCGGGGCGAGGGGCACTCGCCTCCGGCGGCGGCTCGGGCGGGCCGCAGTGGTGACTGCGGTTCGGGCCCGGGACGTACTTTTCCGACCGAGGACTGCGTTTCCCCACAGGCTACTGGGGTCTCCCCGTCGCCATCTGGGGGACAGCGCAGTCCTGGTGGCGAAAGTAAGTCCTCGATGGGGGCGGCGGCTCCCGCGGCGGGGGCGGCTGGGCCAAGATGGAGGCATGCGCGACCTGAACGACCTGACCCGCCCCACCGTCCCCTCCCCGCGCCATCCAGGAGCGCATGCTCGCTGAGACCGAGGAGCGCCGCGGCGTCGTCGGCCCGGCACCGGCCCCTGCCCGACGACGCCGGAGCCCCCACCGCCCTGCGCACTGCCCTGGGTGAGGCGGTCGCTGAGCTGGCCCCGCAGATCGTCGAGCTCTCCCACGACATCCACGACCACCCCGAGACCGGCTACGAGGAGCACCACGCCGTGGCCACGGTCGCCGAGCTCCTGCGCCGCCACGGCATCGAGCCAGAGGTCGGCGTCTACGGCATGGACACCGCCCCTGCGCGCCGAGATCCCCGGGGCCGGCAGCACCGAGGCAGCAACCGGCGGCACCGGCGCAACCGCCGCAGACTCCGGCGAGTCGGCTGGCACCATCGCCATCCTCGCCGAGTACGACGCCCTGCCCGGCATCGGCCACGGCTGCGGCCACAACGTCATGTGCGCCAACTCCGTGGGCGCCTTCCTCGCCCTGGCCTCCCTGGCCCGCACCCGCCCCGGCGCCCTGCCCGGCCGCGTCGTCCTGCAAACCACGCCCGCCGAGGAGAACTCGACCGCCAAGGAGATCCTGGCCGTGCGCGGCATGCTCGACGGCGTCGACGCCGCCATCCAGACCCACTCCTACGCCCACGACGTCACCCACCAGACCTGGCTGAGCGTGCGCCGCCTGCGCGTCATCTTCCACGGCGTGCCGGCCCACGCCGCCTCCCAGCCCTTCATGGGCCGCAACGCCCTGGACGCCGCCACCCTGGCCCTGGCCGGCATCGGCTTGCTGCGCCAGCAGATGCTCCCCCATGGACCGCCTCCACGCCATCATCACCGACGGCGGCCAGGTCCCCAACATCATCCCCGAGCGCACCGAGCTGTCCATCATGGTGCGCTCCAAGTACTCGAGACCCTCAAGGAGATCGCCGAGCGGGTCGAGGAGCTCTCCACGGCGCCGCCCTCGTGACCGGCACCGGCGTCGAGATCCTCACCTCCGAGTACTGCAACGAGGTCCCCGTGCGGGACAACGGCCCCTGCTGACCTCCTGGGTGCGCTCCCAGCGTGAGCGCGGCCGCGACCCCCTGGCCGCCGGCGTCCTGCCCGAGACCATCGCCGCCGGCACCGACTTCGGCAACGTCTCCCAGCGCATCCCCGGCATCCACCCGCTCATCAAGGTCACCGACCGGCCCGACGTCGCCCTCCACACCCCGCCATGACCGAGGCCGCCGGCGCCCCACCGGGACGCGGCCGCGCTCGACGGCGCCTACGGGCTGGCCGCAGTCGCCCTGGACTGGCTGCACGACGCCGAGCTGCGCCGGGCCGTGCGCGCCGACTTCGAGGCCAGCGGCGGGGCGATCGACGTCGCCGGCTTCTGGGAGGAGTGAGGCGCGCTCAGGCCGCCCCGACCGCCCCTGGCTACCCCAGTCGCGTCGGCTCTCAGGCATCCGGGCGGCGGATGAGCAGCGCCCCGGGGTCGATGCGCACCCGCATGCCCTGCGTGGGTGCCAGCAGGTCGCCGTCGACCTCCACCAGGGCCGGCGCCGAGAGCCGAACGGCCACCTCCCTCCACGGCGCAGCATCACCCGTCCCAGGGAGCGGCCCGACTCGGAGTAGCGCGCCGCATAGGGCGGCAGCACCTGGCGCGCCAGCGAGCTCCAGCCCGCCAGGCCTGCCACCGTGTCGATGGCGGCGACGTCGAGCATGCCGTCGTCGGTGCGCGCCTGCGGCAGCAGGGTGATCCCGGCCGGCAGGCGCCCGCCGTTGGCCACCAGCAGGTTGCGGGCCCTCAGGCGCTCCACGCGCCGTGCGCCGGCCTCGTCCCGGAGGCTGAGCACCAGGTCCATGCGCGGCGAGCCCAGGTTCTCCATGGCCGCCAGCGCGTAGGCGCCCCAGCCGACCCGCGCCTTGAGGGCCGGGCGCGTGGAGGCCACCAGCCCGGCGTCGAAACCGATCCCGGCCACCACCATGCAGGCGTGCTCGTCGCCGAGTGTGGGCCGGGTCCACTGATGCGCCCTGCGGGTCGCCCTGTGGATCGTGCGCACAGCTTGGGCCGCCTCAGCCGACAGCTGCCGGGAGTCGGCCGGTGCGACCGGGGCGGGCGGGGAGTCCGGCGGGGCTGCTGCGGATGGCCCCGTCAGGGCTGCGGAGCCGGCCCGCCCTGCGGGAGGCGCCCGCCAGCGCCGGGTCGGGGGCGACGTCGGGATCGGACCAGGGCTCGGTGCGCACCCAGGCCAGGTCGGCGGGAAGATCGACGCCGCGGGCCACCACCTGGGCCGCCGCCCGGGCATCCCCGACCGGCACCCCTGAGGTTGCGGGCAGCCAGGTTCGCCGTGCCCAGCGGGACGATGCCCATCTGGGCCCCGGTGCCGGCCAGGCCGGCCGCCACCGAGCGCACCGTTCCGTCACCGCCGGCGGCCACCACCAGCCCTCGCCCCGGCCGCCAGAGCCAGGCGCGCCTGCATCGTGCCGGGCTCGGAGACGCTCGTCTCCAGCCACACGGGCCCGGCGTAGCCGGCCTCGCGCAGCTCGCCCTCCAACAGAGAGCGCACCACGGCGGTGACGCGCGGCTTGGAGGGGTTGACGACGACGCAGGCCAGTGGACGCCCGGTGCGCGTCGTCGCCCGGGTGCCGCCGTCGGTGCCGCCCGTCATAGGGGCAGGCTAGTCTCCCCGGCGGCCTGGGTCACGGCCCGCCAGGGGTCGGCGGGCAGGAACGGGCCGAGAGGACGCGAGAGAGCGCCTGCCGCCGGCGAGGGGCGCCCCGGAGGGAGGGCTCAGGCCTTGACAGGCGAGATGGGCAGGTCGGCCTCTCTCACCAGGCGCGAGATGAGGTCGGCCAGCTGGGCGAAGTCGGCGCCGCGGGAGGAGGAGACCCGGTGCACCAGGCCCATGCGGCGCATCGGCGCCTCGTCGCCGAAACGGGCGACGCCGTACTCCGAGGAGGGGGTCAGCAGCTGGAGCGCCCCCTCGGGGATGATCGTCACGCCGGAGCCGTGAGCGACCATGCGGGTCACCGTCGACAGGGTGGTGGCCACCGCGACCGGGGGATGGGAGCCGTAGCGCTGGCACAGGGCCAGGGTCTGGTCGCGCAGGCAGTTGCCCCTCGTCGAGCAGGAGGAGGGGCTGGTCGTCGAGCTCGGCGGGGCTCACGTCCGTGCGGCCCGCCCAGGGTGGTCGGCGGCGGTGAGGACGACGAGCCGCTCGTCGAACATCGGGATCGCGGTGATGCGCTGAAGGTCGTCCTCCAAGGCGATGATGGCCGCGTCGAGGCGCCCCTGGGCGAGCTGGTCGAGGTTGTCCCCAGTGACCATCTCACGCAGGTCCAGGTCCATCTGGGGCAGGGCCTCGCGCAGGCCGTCAATGAGGACGGGGGCCAGGTAGGGCGCGATGGTGGGGATGACGCCCAGGCGCATCGTGCCGCTCAGGGCGGCGCCCTGGCTGGAGGCGGCCTCGTTGAAGGCCCTCGGCGGCCAGGACGGCGTCCCGGGCGTAGGGCAGCAGGGCCTCGCCCAGGAGGTGACCAGGACGCGGCGGGTGGTGCGCTCCACCAGCTCGCCACCGACGCGCTTCTCCAGTGCGGTGATGGCCTGGGACAGGCTGGGCTGGCTGACTCCGAGCGCGGCGGCGGCCTCACCGAAGTGCTGGTGGTCGCACAGCGCTACGAAGGCCCTCAGCTGGGAGAAGGACGGAGATGATGTGGTCGGCATGAGTTGTGGTCCTGTGGTCGGGGCCCGCATTCATGGCGGTCGGCGAGCCTGATATGACGGAGTGGCAGAAAATCGGGGACAGACGACTAGCCGGGAGGAGCGGGAGGGCGGTGCGGTGGGAGGTGAGGGCGAGTCTCCAACGTGGCGGCTCGGAAACACCGTCGGGAACGATAGGGCGCACCGATTGAAATGGATTCTATTCACAGGTGGATTGCGTTGGTAAGAGGGGTGTGGGTCACGTTCGCCGTTCCGAGGTGGTGCGGGTGAGGGTGAGCGTGTATATGTCGCGGCCTTGCGACCCCACGCCGCCACCGCCCAATCTCCTGGATCATTCCTGGATTTTCAGGGCCTTGGGTGACGCTGGCGGCGGGCCGGCCGCCGGGGATCGACGTCGAATCCCACCCGTTCCGCCCTCGAGTGTTGGCTCCGCCACTCGTCCGTGACTTCGGGGGTTCCCGGCTCGCCCCGCCTCCGTCGCCCGTCGCACTCGCGGCCCGGATCGGCCCGGGGCGCTGCTCGAATGCTGTCTGGGGCGCGGTCCTGACTACACTCAGGACCATGATCGACCTGCGTGCGCTTCGTGAGAACCCCGAGCCCTTCCGCGCCAGCCAGCGAGCCCGTGGTGCCGACGTCGATCTCGTCGACCGCGTCATCGCCGCCGACGAGACCCGCCGTCAGGCGCTGGCCGCCTTCGAGAACCTCCGTGCCGAGCAGAAGCAGGTCTCCCGGTCCGTGGGGAAGGCCTCCCCGGAGGAGCGCCCGGCGATCCTGGCCAGCGCCAAGGAGCTGGCTGAGCAGGTCAAGGCCGCCGAGGCCGCCTCCTCGGCCGCCGCCGCCGAGCTCGACGACCTGGCCCGCCAGTTCGCCAACCTCATCGAGGGGGCGCCCTCGGGCGGCGAGGAGGACTACGTCGTCCTGCGCCACGAGGGCGGCGAGCCGCGCGACTTCGCCGCCGAGGGCTTCGAGCCGGCCGACCACCTGGCGATCGGCGAGGGCTTGGACATCATCGACACCCGCCGCGGCGCCAAGGTCTCCGGCGCCCGCTTCTACTACCTCAAGGGCTGGGGCATGCGCCTGGAGCTGGCCCTCATGACGGCCGCCCTGGACGCCGCCGTCGCCCACGGCTTCACCCCGATGACCACCCCCACCCTCGTCACCCCGCAGGTCATGGGCGGCACCGGCTTCCTGGGCGCCCACAGCGACGAGATCTACCACCCTGCCCGCCGACGACCTCTACCTCACCGGCACCTCCGAGGTGGCCCTGGCCGGCTACCACGCCGACGAGATCCTCGACCTGTCCGCCGGGCCCAAGCGCCAGCATGGGCTGGTCCACCTGCTACCGGCGCGAGGCCGGGGCCGCCGGCAAGGACACCCGCGGCATCATCCGCGTCCACCAGTTCAACAAGGCGGAGATGTTCTCCTACTGCCGCCCCGAGGACGCCGAGGCCGAGCACGCCCGGCTCCTGGCCATGGAGGAGGAGATGCTGGCCCTGGTCGAGCTGCCCTACCGGGTCATCGACACCGCCGCCGGAGACCTGGGCCCTCCGCCGCCCGCAAGTTCGACTGCGAGGCCTGGCTGCCCACCCAGCAGCGCTGGATGGAGGTCACCTCCACCTCCAACTGCACCACCTACCAGGCCCGCCGACTGGCCGTGCGCGAGCGCCGCGAGGGAGGCACGAGCCCCGTGGCCACCCTCAACGGGACCCTGGCCACCACCCGCTGGATGGTCGCCATCCTGGAGAACCACCAGCAGGCCGACGGCTCGGTGCGCGTGCCTGAGGGCCTGCGCCCCTACCTGGGCGGCCTGGAGGTCATCGAGCCCGTCGGCGCCACCGCCTGAGGGCCGGCCCCGTGAACCCCACCGGCAACGGTCCGGCCGTCAACCCCGCTACCGGCATCGCCCCGGCCGGCCAGCCCCTGACCCGCCTGGGCGGCTCCACGGAGTACGTCGGGCACCTCGAGGACGGCGCCGGACAGGCCGCAGGCACCGGCGAGCACGCCCTACGCCGTCGGCCCCTGGGACACGAGGAGTACCACGCCCTCGTCCAGGACCGGATGCGGGACCTTGACGCCCTGGAGGCCGACGGCGGCGCCCGGCTCGCACCCGGCCACGGGCTCGTCGTCGCCCTCGACGTCGACGGCACCATCCTCGACATGGACGGGAGCGTCTCGGAACGGGTCATGGCCTCCGTCGCCCGCCTGCGCGCCCACAAGGTCCCCGTGGTCATCTCCACCGGCCGCGGGATCGCCGCCGCCATGCCGGTGGTGCGCCACCTGGGGCTGTCCGCCGGCTGGATGGTGTGCGCCAACGGCGCCCTGACCCTGCGGCTCGACCCGGACGCCCCCGGCGGCTACGAGGTGGTCGACTCGCGCACCTTCGACCCGCGCACCGCCATCGAGACTCTTCACGCCGCCGTGCCCGACGGGATCCTCGCCGTGGAGGACCCCGGCGCTGGCTTCAAGGTCTCCCGGCTCTTCCCCGACGGCGAGCTCATCGAGGATCAGCGGGTCGTCACCTTCGACGAGCTCGTCTCCCAGCCGGTCACCCGCGTGGTCCTGCGGGCCCCGGGCATGCCCGTGGATCGCTTCTCCCAGATCGTGGCCGACTCCGGGCTGCACTCGGTGGAGTACGCCATCGGCTGGACGGCCTGGCTCGACGTCGCCCCCGAGGGCGTCACCAAGGCCTCCGCCCTCGAGGCGCTCATCGCCCGCCTGGGCACCGACTCCGCCCACGTCCTGGCGGTCGGGGACGGCTCCAACGACGTCGAGATGATCGAGTGGGCCGGAGCCGGCGTCGTCATGGGCAGCGCGCCGCAGTGGGTGCGCGACCGCGGCGATATCCTGACCGAGCCCGTGTGGCGGGACGGCTGTGCGGCCGTCCTGGACGCCCTCATCGAACGAGTAAGGCACCCGTGATGCGACAGTCCCCCCTCCCTGTCTCCCAGCACAACTCCATCCCTGAGGAGCACGCGGCCCGCGCCGCCGGCCCGTCCGGTGGGGCGAGCGTCTCCCGGCCGGGGCCGCGTGAGCCGTCGGCTGCGCCGGGCAGCCGCCTCCCTGGCCGCGGCCAGCACCCTGACCCTGGCTGCCGCCGCCACCGCCGCCTGCTCAGCCGGTGGGGCCGGCTCGGCCACGGCCACCGGCTGCGCCACCTACCAGGCCTACCAGGGCCACAAGGGCGCCACCGTCACCATCTCCAGCAGCCTGACCGGCACTGAGGCCGAGCGTTTCGAGGCCTCCGTGGCCGAGTTCGAGAGCTGCACGGGCATCAACATCGAGCACACCGGCACCACCGAGCTGCGCTCCCAGCTGCTCAACGGCTCGGGAGCCAACCTGTCCACCAGCTCGGGGGCCTCGCCGTCGAGCCAGGACAACCCCGAGAACCTGCCCGACCTGGCCATCGTGCCTCAGCCCGCCATGGTGGCCGAGCTCGTCGACACCGGCGTCGTCCACCCGCTGCCCGACAAGGTCAACAGCAACGTGGAGGCCGGCTGGGACCGGCACTGGATCCAGGTCGGCATCCACGCCTCCGTGCCCCTACGGAGCCCCACTCATGGCCTCGGTGAAGTCCCTCGTGTGGTACTCGCCGGACGCCTTCGCCAAGGCCGGCTACGAGGTGCCCAACACGTGGGCCGACCTGGAGGCCCTCACCAACAAGATCCGCTCCGACCACCCCGACGGCTCCGTGACGCCCTGGTGCGTGGGCGCCGCAGACGGGGAGTCGACCGGCTGGGTGCTCACCGACTGGCTCGAGGACGCCCTGCTGGCCACCCAGGGGCCCGGCGTCTACGAGACCTGGGCCTCGCACCGGTCTCCCGTCGACTCCCTCGAATGCCGTGGAGGCCCTCGGTGCCGTCAACTCCCTGGTCCTGGACGACGGGCACGTCGCCGGCGGGCGCGGCTCGGTCATCTCCCGCACCCCCGTGCAGGCCGGGGCCGACCTGGTCAAGGGCAGCTGCCTCATGCTGCACGCCTCCTCCTCCTTCGAGAGCCGCTTCCCCGAGGGCACCGTCATCACCGACGCCGACGGCGCCAACCCGGTGACGGTCCAGGCCCCCCACCCGACCGCGAGCGCCACCGCCGGCGGCGGGACGGCCGGGGCGACGGCGTCGGCGAAGGGCACGGCGAGTTCGGTGAGTGCGACGGGTAAGGCTGATACGGCGGGTACGAAGGTCTCGGCCTTCGTCACCCCCGCGGAGGACCGCGGCTCGGACTCGGTGCTGGTGGGCACCGACTACCTCGTGGCCTTCACCCGCTCGGATGCGGTCAGCGCGGTCATGGAGTACCTGACCTCCCAGGAGGGCCCGCACGCGGATGGCGCTGGGCGGGTGGCGACCGCCAACCAGGGCGTTGACCCGGACCTGGCGCCCAGCGACGTCGGCCGGCGCGCCACCAGGCTGCTCCAGTCACGCCAGACGACCGTGGAGATGGATGCCTCGGACTCGATGCCGGTGGCGTGGGCAGCAGTGCCCTGTGGGTCGGGCTGAGCCGGTGGGCGACCGGGACGGCGACCCCAAGGAGGCGCTCAAGCAGGCCGAGGCGGCCTGGCCCAAGCAGAAGTAGCTGGGCGGGTGGCCGGGCGGTGCAGCCGGCCTCGGGCGGGGGCGCCGTCGGGTGGGAGTGAGCCGCCCACGAGCAGCCTGGAGCATTGATCCGCGTCGGGCGGGTCGATAGCCTTGGATCCCCAGCGATTCAAGGAGGACTCATGGGACTGGGATGGTTCGGCGCCCCCGAGCACAAGCGTTGGCTGGCCTACGAGACGCATGCGCTGCTGCACTCACGCGCGCGCCGCGCAAGTGCCCACTGGATTCGGGTGGATCGGTCAGGACGGTGAGGTGGACCCCGCCCATCCCGTCGAGCTGTGGATCACCGGCCGCATGACCTTCGCCTTCCCCTGGGGGGGCGCTCATGGGGATCCCCGGCTGCCGCCGCTACGCCGACCACGGCGTGCGCGCCCTGAACGGCCCCCTGCGCGACCCGGTTAACGGCGGCTGGTACTCGGCGATCGGCGCCGAGCCCGACGCCGAGGGGCGGGCGTCCCGGTCGACCGCGACGCCCGCAAGGAGTGCTACCAGCACGCCTTCGTGCTCCCTGGCCGCCGCCACCGCGACGGCCGCCGACCGGCCCGGCGCCCACGAGCTGCTGCGCGACGCCATCGAGGTCCAGGACCGCTACTGGTGGGACGAGGGCCAGCAGATGCCGGTGGAGTCCCTACGCCGCCGACTTCACCGACCCCGAGGACTACCGGGGCATCAACGCCGCCATGCACACGGTGGAGGCCTACCTGGCCACCGCCGACGTCACCGGCGAGGTGCGCTGGCTGGGAGCGGGCCCTGAAGATCACCGACTTCGCCGTCAACGTCCAGGCCCGTGAGCACGGCTGGCGCCTGCCCGAGCACTACTCCACTACCTGGGAGCCGCGCCTGGACTACAACCGCGACGAGCCCGCCCACCCCTTTAGGCCCCTACGGCGTCACGCCGGGCCACGGGCTGGAGTGGGCGCGCCTGACCGTCCAGCTGCGCGGGGCGCTTATCAACCGCTCCATGAGTGCGCCGGACTGGATGCTGGAGGCTGCCGAGCACATCTTCGAGCAAGCCCGCACTGACGGCTGGCGCATCGACGGCGCCCCGGGCTTCGTCTACACCACGGACTTCGACGGAAAGCCCGTGGTGCACGAGCGCATGCACTGGGTGGTCTGCGAGGGCATCTCGGCCTCAGCCGCCATCCGCCAAGCCCTGCTCGATGACGGTCGGGGGAGATCGACGTCGAGCACTATGAGCACTGCTACCGGGCCTGGATCGACTACGCCGAGGAGTTCCTCATCGAGGAGCCGGGCGTGTGGACCCACGAGCTCGACCGCGACAACCGGCCCTCGACCCGCACCTGGGCGGGGCACCCGGACATCTACCACGCCCCTGCAGGCCACCCTCATGGCGCGCCTGCCGGTGTGGCCGGCGATCGGGCAGGCCCTGGCCGAGGGAGGCTCGACGAGCCGAACTCCCTGCTGCCGGCGCGCGCCAGCAAACCGCACCGGCGCGGGTTCTTCGGCAGGTCCCTAGGGGCTGGGATCGGGCCTGCGGGGCCTCGCGTTCGTACCGTGAGGTGCGCGTTCGTACCCTAAGATGTGCGTTCGTACCTTAAGGTGTGTGTTCGTACCCTTAACCCCCGAACACGAGGCATAAGGTACGAACGCGCCGTCGGCGACCGGTGGGCTCGGACTGGTGGGCTCGCGGTGACCACGGGCCCACCGGGATGGTAGGGTCTGTGCCTGTCGCGCCCAGTGGGTGCGGCCTGGAGAGGTGACAGAGCGGCCGAATGTGGCGGTCTTGAAAACCGCTGTGCGCCTGGCGCACCGGGGGTTCGAATCCCTTCCTCTCCGCCATTCTGGGCTTACTCGAACCCTCGGTAGTTGAAGCGCTGCCGGGGGTTTGTTCGTGCTCGGGCGCGGTCACCCACTGGGGTCCCGGCCTCATCCGGGCACAATGCACGAGGGTCGGGAGCTACTGAACGAAGGATGGGTGTACTCCGCGGGGCGCGGGGATTCGTGCAGTACGCACATCCCCCGGCCAGTACCGCCCGAGGCTCGTGGAGTAGCCGGTCGGGACCTGGCAGGCCGGTCACCGGGCGTTGTGGGAGTACCTCCTGGCGAATCTTGGTCGAGAATCCGGGTTTCACGCGGCCCCTTCACTCCGGCCTCAACCCGCACCACCAGCCAGGCAAGCCCCGCAGGGACTGCCGCTACACGAAGAGACTCATCCGCCGGGGAGGCTGGCCGACTGAATCGGGGACTGCGTTTCCCGTCCGAACGTACCTTTTCCCGCAGATGACTGAGGTCGTACCCCAGTCATCTGGGGGAAAGCGCAGTCCTCGCGGGGGAAGTACGTCCCCGATCGGGCTCAGCACGACGTCGGTGCGGCGGCAGCCCACGCACATGCCTCGATGGTGAGGGGAGGGGGCAGACAGATCCCCACCTGACGTCGCAGGGCGGCCCCAGGGTGAGGGAGCCCACGGGGGAGCCGGTGGCGAGCCGCGGTGTCGAAGCAGCACGCTCGCACGTGCCCCGACGGCGAGGAGCGGCCAGAGGACTGCGCGTCCCTCGTCAGTTTGTCCCTGTCGCATGCCCCTATCGAAGGCTGTCGCCCCGGCCTCACAGGCGCTTGAGGGCCTCTCGTCGGCTGAGTGGGGACAGGTTCGGATGCGCCTGGGCGAAGGCGCGCACCCAGTCGCCGTCCGTGCGCGCGTAGTCGCGCAGCGCCCAGCCGATGGCCTTGCGGATGAAGAACTCCGGGTCCTCCTGGTTGGCCTCGATGACGTTGGTGAGCAGGTCGAGGTCCGTGTCGGTCTTGTGCTGGAGCTGACAGAGGATGGCGCTGCGCCGCACCCACATGTCCGGGTCGGTGGCCCAGGCGCGCATGCGGGCCGCCGCAGCCGGATGCTCACGCACCACCAGCCCGACGGCGTGGGAGGTCTCATCGACCAGATCCCACCACTGTCCCATGCGCAGAAAATGCTCGTAGAGCGCCAGGGACTCCATGCGTCCAGCATGTGACGCGGACAGCTTGGCGCGGATGACGGCCAGCGCCGCGTTGCGCTCCTCGCGGTGAGTGGCCTCATCCCACAGGCGCCGCAGCGCCGCCTCCCAGGTGGCGGCCTCAGTCCACAGGTCGCCATGGGCGGCGGCGATCCGTTGCGCGAGGCGCCGCGTTTCCGGGACCCCGACGCCGTACATCGCCATCTCGGACTTCAGGTACGCCCGCTGCTGCTCGGCGCGGGCGGGATCGCCCGCCTCCTCCAGGGCCTGACGCAGCTCGGTGATGAACTCCGTGACCCGCGCACCCGCCTCCCCGCTCACTGTCATCCTCACCCCTCCTCGCAGTCACCGCACACGCTCTTCGGCATGCCCACGTCGCCTCACGACGTACGTCCACAGACATGATGCCCCGGGTGGCGCCGGCGTCCGGAGCGCGAATCCGGAGACCCCGGGCTGCGGGCGAGGGCGCAGGATACCCTTGCGACCGGCGGCGGCGTTGCCTCGTCCCGAGGCGACGGCACCATGCCTTCGGCGGTTTGCTCACGCGGCATCCTCCCGGTAGGCTGCCCGTGCGTCCCGCGGCGGAGCCGTGGGAAGGCAATGGAGATGTCGCATAGTGGCCTAGTGCGCCTCCCTGCTAAGGAGGTTGGGGTGGAAGCCCCTCGGGAGTTCGAATCTCCCCATCTCCGCCACAGCGAGAGCCCCGGTGCGCGGCAGCGTGCCGGGGTTTCGTCGTCGGAGCACTCGTTGCGGTGGCCCCGGAGACTTCCCAACGGCTGGCAGGGCCCGTGAATCGGCCCTACGGTCGGGGCGCGTTCGCCTCTGGCCGATCGGGGTGCCTGTGTGTCTTCCTGCGCAGATCCGGGATAGCGTGATGCTGTACCCGACTGAGAGGGACCTCATGTCTGACCACGACGCAACCCAGTCGTCGACCTCCGGCTCGCCCCGCCCCAATCAGGGCGACGAGTTCAACGCCCGGACCGTCCTCATCAACCAGGACATGCTCGACGCCGCGCGCGCCGAGCAGCAGGCCCCTGGGCAGGGCCCCCGGCGCCGTCCCTGGTACGACTCCCGCCGCCCAGGCCGGATCGTGGCGTCCCGGCGCAGCCCGACCTGCCCGCCGGCCCGCCCCCTGAGGAGCAGACGCGCACCTTCTCCGCAGGTGCCGCGCAGGCGGCCACCCAGCCTGGTGCGGCGCCGGCCGACCCTCTACGTCCAAGCCACCCCCTACACCCAGCAGAGCGGGGCCGCCCAGCCGGCGCCCTACAACCCGCCGACCCAGTTCGGCCAGCCCGACCCGGCCGGGGGTGGCGGCTTCGGTGCCGCTCAGCCCGGTGCGGCGCCGGCCGACCCTCACATCCAGGCCACCCCTACACCCAGCAGGGCGGGGCCGCCCAGCCGGCGCCCTACAACCCGCCGACCCAGCCCGCCTGGGGTGGGGCAGCCGACGACGGCGCCGCAGCCACGTCGTCGCCCTTCGCCCAGTCCGCCCCCGGCATCCCCTCGGCTCCGGGCACCTCCTCGGCCCCCGCCGCCGGTGCGACTGCGGGCGGTGAGGCGAGTTGGGAGACCCCGCACTGGCCCGGGGCAGCAGCCGCAGGCCCAGCCGGCGGGCCTGCAGGACCAGCAGTCCTTCGCCCAGCAGCCCGCCCCGCACTCGCACCCCTTCAGCGGGGGCCGTCAGGACGGCGAGGTTGGCATGTCTTCGGTCTTCCCCACGGCGACCGCACGCGCTGAGGCCGAGCAGGCCGCGGAGGCTTTCGTCCCCGCTGCGACTCAGGCGGTCGCTCCGTCCGTGTCGTCGTCATCCTCGGCCTTCCCTGTCGCAGAGCTCGGCGCCCCAGTGGGGCTCAGCCCCCTCCTCCGACGCCGCAGCCGGGCAGGCCCCATCCTTCTCCGACATGGTTCCTACCGCAGCGGGCTCACCATTCGAGCGGTCGACAGGAGGCGGGGCGCTGGCAGCGGCGCGGTCCGAGGACTCCGAGAGCGCGGACTCCGTGGGCAGCTGGATGTTGACGATCCTGCTGGTCCGCATCCCCGGTGTTCGGGTTCATCTACATGCTGATCCTCGCCTTCGGCAGCGGCCACTCCGCCAGCAAGAGGAACTGGGCCAGGGCCACTCTCATCTGGGTGGTCATCGTTGCCGTCCTGAGCATCGTCCTCTTCGTCGTGCTTGGCATGCTCGGTTACTCGCTCTTCGCCATCAACGAGAGCGCCAGCGTCGGATAGTGCCCAGCGGCAATAGCGCGCACAGGGGCCGCAAGCCCCGTCGTCGGCGGGGACTTGCGGCCCCTGTGCCCATCCTCACGAGGATAGGATTTGTCCCCTGGGTGGACACTGAGTAGTGTTCTACCCGTCGGCAACGACATGCGCCTGTAGCTCAACGGATAGAGCATCTGACTACGGATCAGAAGGTTGGGGGTTCGAATCCCTTCGGGCGCACCAACACCCCGTCATCGGCTGAATAGTCGGAGCCGGGGTGTTTTCCAATTCTGGTACTCCCCGGCTCCGACGGCGCGGCCCAACCGGGTCGCTGCTGACTACTGCGTCAGCCGGCCTCAAAACCGATCGGGCGTTCGAGTCCAGCTGGATGCGCAACTCCGGCCGGTGTCTCCTCTCCGGCCTGAGGCTTCGGGTTCGCCGCGCAGACCTCGCCGTCCAAGGGAAGCGTGCCCTTGACGAAGTAGTCGTTCACCTTCGCGGTCGTGCAGGAATTGGGGCCGGTCGCGCCATGGCTGTACATGTCGACGCTCAGTAGGTGACTGTTGCGGAGCCTGGACACCAGTGCCTTGGACCACGGGTAGGGGGTTTCGGGTCGTGCAGGATGCCGATGACGAGCACCGGGTTCGTGGCGTCGACGTCGACATCGACGGGCTTGGTCTTACTGGTGTCCCCCCAGCCGTGGCAGTAGGCGTCGTGCTGGGGCAGCAGGGTGTGGAAGACCGGGTAGTCGCGGCGGTAGGAGGCCAGTGCCGCATCCCAGCTCGCCTGGTTCCCGGTATCGGGGAAGTCGAGGCACCGGTTGGCCGAGAAGGCGTACACGGATTGGAGCAGCTCAACGGTCTGCTCCTCGGTCCCAGGAGACCCGCCGCCGCCCGAGAGGGACTCGGCGTTCCGCATCAGAGTGGTGCCGTCGTGCGCGTTCATGGCCTGAGCCAGTCCCTCGGTGAGCAGCGGCCAGTTGTCGGGTGAGGCGACGACGAGCGTTCTGATCGCCATGGTGGCCTTGGCCCGGTCCAGAGGTTTTCCGCCGTCGGAGACGGTCAGCGGATGGGCGTCCAGACCGTCGAGGAAGGTCGCGAGCCGGGAGACGGCCTCATCGGTCGTGCCGCTCAGGGGGAACCCGGCCTGGCCCTGCTGAGACTCGATATAGGTGCGCAGCGTCTGCTCCCAGGCTGCCGCATCACCCTCAAAGGCCTCCTGCCGGGACAGGGCGGGGTCCATGGCACTGTCCAGGACGACGCGCCCAACGTTGTCGGGGAAGAGCTCGGTGTACACGGCGCCCAGGTAGGTGCCGTAGGAGTACCCGAAGAAGTTGAGGTCCTGGTCTTTCACCAGGGCCCGCATGACATCCATGTCGCGAGCCACCGAACGGGTGTCCATGTGGTCGAGGATCCGGGGACCTCCGTGTACTTCTGGCAGGCCGCGGCCTCGCGTGATCCCTTCGCGACGATGTCGGTGGCGCTGCCCGGCGTCAGCTGGGAGGGCGCCTCGGCCCGGCCGGCCACAATCGCCTGGACGTCGTCGGGGGACCAGCAGGTGATGGGGGTGGACTGGCCGATGCCGCGCGGGTCGAAGCCGATGACGTCGTAGTTCGCCAGAACCCCCGACAGGCCGCCGCTCTTGTAGAGCCCGGCCTGGGCATTGATGAGGGAGATACCGCTTCCCCCGGGGCCTCCGGGGTTGAGGAAGACCGAGCCGCGAGGGGAGGAGCTCGTCGAGGGCAGCTTCTTGAGGGCCACCGTGATGGTCTTCCCCTGCGGGTGGTCGTAGTCCAGGGGGACGGTCACGGTGGCGCACTGGAAGGCGGTGCCGGTGACGCCGTCGGGGCAGTCGGTCCAGGTGAGATCCTGACGATAGAAGGACTCCAGCCCCTTGGGGACCTTGGCCCCCGTGGACCTGCTGGATCCTTTGGACCCCCAGAACCGTTCGATGAACCGTTGGAGCTGTTACTGCCGGTGGTCTGGGACGGGCGGGTGCTGCTGGCGTTCGTGCTGTTGTCCAGCACGACGGCGTGCTGGGCTCCCTGCGTGGGCGGGCTCGCGACGGCTGTGACACTCGCGCCGAGCATGCTGCAGGCGGTGAGCGCACCGAGCAGGGTGAGGACGGTCAGTCGTGAGGTGGTCTGGGGTGGCGAGGATGTTCGTAGGCTTCTCATGGCCACGATTCTCACGTCTTCGTCGAATATGAACCATACGGAAGACTGGTTGATTGATGTCGGGGTTGCCAGACCCGGCACCCTCCGCCCTCGGTGCTCCAGCCCAGTCCCCGGTTCAGACCTTGGCTGCCTCGAAGGCCTGGGCCAGGTCCGCGATGAGGTCGTCGACGTGCTCGATCCCCACGCTCAGGCGCATGAGCCGGTCACTCAGCCCGTAGGAGGCGCGCACCTCGGCGGGCACGTCCGCGTGCGTCTGCACCGACGGGCACGTCACCAGCGACTCCACGCCGCCCAGGGACTCGGCGAAGGTGAACACCCGCACTGAGGCCAGGAAGCGGGCCACGTCCACCGACTCGGCCAGATCGAAGCTCACCATGCCCGAGTGCCCCGGGTAGAGCACCCGCGTCACGTGCGGGCTGGAGCGCAGGAACTGCGCGATCGCGGTGGCGTTGGCCTCGTGGCGCTCCATGCGCAGCGCCAGGGTCTTGAGCCCGCGCAGCAGCAGGAAGCAGTCGAAGGGACCCAGCGTCGCCCCGGTCGTGTTGAGCCGGTAGTTCAGCCGCGCGGCCAGGGCGTCGTCGGCCACCACGGCCACGCCCGCCATGACGTCGTTGTGCCCGCCGAGGTACTTCGTGCCCGAGTGGACGACGACGTCAGCCCCCAGCTCCAGGGGCCGCTGCACCACTGGGGTGTAGAAGGTGTTGTCCACGACCAGTCTCGCCCCGGCCGCGTGAGCCAGCTCGGCCGCCTCGGGGATCGCGATCTCCTCCATCATCGGGTTCGTGGGCGTCTCGATGATGACCAGGTCGGCCGGGTCGGCCAGGGCCCCGCGCAGGCCCTCCATGCCCAGGACGAAGTCGACGCGCGCCGCCCCTCCTCGGCCAGGACCTCCAGGAAGCGGAAGGAGCCCCCGTACAGGTCGCGCAGCGCCACGATCCGGCCGCCGTGCGGCGCCAGCGTGCGGGTCACCAGCTCCAGGGCCGCCATCCCCGAGGACAGAGCGAAGGCCGCCGTCCCTGCCCTCCAGGCGGGCCAGGGCGTCCTGGAGGACGTCGCGGGTGGGGCTGGCCGTGCGCGTGAAGTCATAGCCCGTCGACTCGCCCAGGCCCGGGTGCCCGTAGGCGGTCGACAGGTGGATCGGCGTCGTGATCGCACCCGTGGCCGGGTCGGTCCTGGTGCCCGAGCGCACCAGCAGCGTTTCCAGGCGGAGCTGCGGGTCCGGGACCGACGACGTCGGGTGGTGGTGGACGGGGAAGGTGCGGGCGGCCGGCGGCTGGGAACACCCGGGGTGAGCGGCGGGCCGAGGAGTGGACGGGCTGGTCGCGAGTAGTTTCTCCTCGCGGGCGGGGCAGTGGCGGGAAGACATGATGACTGACGGTCGACGACGGCGCGGGTGATGACCGGTGACCGGACGCCTGCGGGCCGGCACGCTTGGTGCGGCCCGGGCGAACCGGCTCAGGCGGACAGGGCGACGGGGCCCTGCCCGGCCCTGCTCGGCGGCGCGGGCGGTCACGGCGGCCACGGCCGCCTCCAACCGGTCCAGGGCGGCGTCGAGGGTGACGCGGGGGCAGGCGACGTTGATGCGGGTGAAGCCCTCACCGCCGGCCCCGAAGATCCGGCCGTCGTCGAGCCAGAGCCCGGCCTCGTTCGCCATGACCTCGTCGAGCTGATCGGGCTCGAGGCCGGTGGCCTGAAGGAATCCCGAGCAGTCCAGCCACAGCAGGTAGGTGCCCTCGCAGGGGGCGGCCTCGATTCCCTCGATGCGCTCCAGGCGCGCCTCGACGTGGGCCCGGGCGGCCGCGATGTGCTCGCGCAGGGCGTCGAGCCAGGCGTCCCCGCCCTCGTAGGCGGCCCGGCAGGCCGTCAGGCCCAGGACGTTGGGCTGGGAGTAGCCGGTGGTGGCCAGCTCGCGGCGGAAGGCCTCGCGCAGGCGGGCGTCGGCGATGAGGATGTTGGCGACCTGCAGACCGGCCAGGTTGAAGGACTTCGACGGCGAGGTGCAGGTGATCGTGCGGGCGGCGGCCGTCTCGCCCAGGGAGGCGAAGGGCGTCGTCGCGAAGCCCGGCAGGGCCAGGTCGGCGTGGATCTCGTCGGCCACGACGACGACGCCGTGGCGGGCCGTGACCTTCTCCAGTGCGGCGAGTTCCTCCCGGCTCCAGACCCGGCCCACCGGGTTGTGCGGGTTGCACAGGAGCAGCAGACGCGCACCGGTCGCCTCGATGGTGGACTCCAGGGCGGCCAGGTCGCGGCGGTAGACACCATCGGCGTCACGTACCAGGGGGACGGCGGCGACGGTACGCTCGTTGTCCTCGATGACCTCGCGGAAGGGGTAGTAGACGGGCTCCTCGATGAGGATCGCCTCGCCCGGCGCGGTCAGGGCCCGCACCGCCAGGGCCAGGGCCGGCACGACGCCGGGGGTCACGGTGTTCCACTCGGCCTCCACCTGCCAGCCGTAGCGGCGGGAGAACCAGCCGGTCAGGGCCGAGTGGTAGCGTCGTCGGGCTCGGAGTAGCCGAAGATGCCGTGGCGGGTGCGCCACAGCAGGGCGCTGGTGACCCCCGGCGCGGTGGCGTGGTCCATGTCCGCCACCCACAGGGGCAGGACGTCCTCGGGGCGGCCGCGCTCGACGGCGGAGTCCCACTTGAGGCTGGCCGTGCCGCGACGGTCGGGGACGACGTCGAAAGCGGCCGGGTCGACGGCGGGGCGGTGGAGAAGAAGGCGGAGCGATCCGCCGAGGTGAAGGCGGCTGCGGGGAGGAGGTGGCCACAGGCTCCTGAGGGGCCGGGAGGTCAGGGCGGGCTGGACAAGCGGAGTCAGCAGAGCTGGAGACGGGGATGAGGTGAGCATGCATGGCAGAAGGTCCTCTCAGGTCCCCTGGCGGCAGTGACGCGCGAGCGCAAGGCTGCGCTGCAGCGACGTCGTGCTCAGGGGTGGCCGGCGCGCAGGCCGGCCGAGGTGACGGGTTGCTGGAGGATGAACACGGGGGCGGCAGGGCCTCCGCGGAGTACGACGAGCCGGTGCGGGGCGGCTCGGACTCTCACCGTTACGTGTCAGACAGCGACGGCTGGCGCTGTCAGCACATGCACATTCGACCCTCGCCAAGGGTGCGCACCATCATCGCGCGGGCCTGCGGCAGAGAAGTCATCACAAGCGGGACTCTAGCGATCCGCACGAGCGGAGCGCAAGCGAGTCCTATGGTACGCAGTGTGAAATACGCCGACATGCTCCTACCACATAGCAGAATCTTGAGGATACGCAACGGTTAGTGCGGTTTTAGAGGTGGATACCTCTATCCCAAGATTTGGTGGACAGGGTGTCTCGGGTCTGCAACAATCTAATCGCCGTCAGATAACGAGCTGGCATACGTGTGCTGGCGATCGGTCTAGACGCGACATCGGACGAATGTGTCCGGTAGAACACCCCTACCCCTTCATCATGGATATATAGGAGCATCCCATGGATATGATGAGTCAGGCTCTCACCCTTTTCGTGAAGTTCGCCACCATCGGTGGTGGTCTGTGGACCGTTTGGGGGGTTATCACCCTTGCGGGAGGACTGCGTGACCACCAGGGACCGCAGATTCAGTCTGGTGTTTGGCAGGCAGTTGGTGGTGGCTTGATTGTGAGCGCTGCGCAGCTCTTCTCGAATATCGCGCTGTAGCGTCAAAAAACAATGGCGCTTGAAATCAAGGTATATCGGGAGATCACTGCCTACCAAGCGAAAGTTATGATGGGTATGTCATGGCGACAAATGGCATGCTCAGCAATAGGAATTATCGTTGTCGGCGGAACGTATGCTCTGTGCTTCTGGGCGGGGCAGTCCGATCTGGGGTCCTGGATGGCCGCACTCCTGACCATGCCTTTTGTGGCAGTCGGTTGGGTGAGGCCCAAGGGTCTGCCTTTTGAGAAGTATGCGCGTTATTTCTGGAGGTACAAGTGGGACCCCCAAAAGCGACTGTATGCCCAGGACTCGGTGCTGTCGACAGAAATAGCCGCAGAAAGGTCAGCTAATGCTGTTCGCAACTCGAAAGCACCAAAGCGTCGAGTCATCCAAGAGCTCGAACGTGGAGGATGGCGGTAAATCTGACCGGAAGGCTCGCAAGCAGGGTAAAAAGCGCCGCGAGAAAAATGATGTTCCTCGCCGTAAAAGGAACACCGCTCAGGCTGCTATTCAGTATGAAGCGATGGTCGAAAACGGTGTCTGCTCGCTGGGAGGAAACCAGTACTCTGTGTCGCTGAAGCTGGCGGATATCGACTATCAGCTGGCTCCGGAAGAAGAGCAAGCTTCCTTGGTGGAGTCGTACGCCCAGTTCGTCAACTCTTTTGATGCCGGGCAGAGCATCCAGCTGACGGTCATGAATCGTCATCTTAATAAAGCTGAGCTGGCGCAGAGTGTCGAGTTCGCTCCTCGCGGTGATGGGTTGGATGCCTATAGATGGGAATACAATGACCTGATTAACGCGAGGCTGGCATCCGGCCGCAACAACACTGTGACGGAAAAGTATGTCACGATTACCGTTGAAGCTGATGACTTCGATCACGCCACCAACAAGCTGGCCCAGATTTCATCAGATGCGATTGCGCAGCTGCGAGCTGTTGGTGGGTGTCGTGCAGAACGAGTCTCCGGTGAAGACCGGATCCGGATTCTGCATGACATTCTAAGACCGGGAGAACCGTTTCGTTTCGAGTACACTGATCTATTGGCACTAACCTTACGACGAAGGACATCGTCTCACCGTGGGCGATCGATTTCTCCGGTGATGGTAACTCGATCTGTTTCACCGGAGAGAAGGACTCATACTATCAGGTACTGTGTCTCCGTGATCTGCCCTCGTGGCTGTCTGATCGTCTCATGAAGGAGCTTTCTGAGATCAACTCGGAGCTGGCGATCTCGGTGCATTTCCGGCCTCTGGACCACGCAGAAGGTCTGGATCTGGTCAAGCGGCAGATCGCGGAAATGGACATGCAGCGTTCCAACGAGTTGCGGAAGGCCCGGAAACAGGGCAACGGTGAGGAGTCGATTCCTCACGAGCTGGTGGCTTCGCATCAAGAGGCTGTCGATTTGCGTGATCAGCTTGAGTCGAGTAATGAAAAGTTGTTCACGACCACCATTGTCGAGAGGGTTGCCGGCGCGACCAAGGATGCGCTTGCTGAGGCTGTTGAAAAAGTGCGAGTCGCCGGGCGTAAGCACTCTTGTCCCTTTGAGACATTGAAGTGGATGCAAGAGGATGGTTTGAACGCCGTGCTTCCGCTTGGTGTGTCTCGTCTACCCATTTACAGGACACTGACAACAGCGGCGGTTGCTGTTATTGTCCCGTTCACAACGCAGGAGCTGCTGCACAAGGGTGGCCTCTTCTACGGAGTGAACGCCATTAGCCAGAACCTCGTGGTGGGATCACGCACGTCCACGATGAATGGAAACTCCTTCATCCTCGGTACGAGTGGTGCAGGAAAGTCGCAGTTCGGAAAAGGCGAGATCATGCAGGTCTTCCTTGGACGTCCTAACGATGATCTTATCATTGTGGACGCTGAGCATGAGTATGCGCCTCTCGGGCAGGCCATCGGTGCCACGACTGTTGAGATCAGCGCAGGATCTCGAGCATGCATCAATCCGCTGCATATCGACCGAGATGCGCCAGCAGATGATGGAAGCCCTGTCAAGCTGAAGGCGGAGTTCATCCTTTCTCTCTGTGAGGTGCTTATTGGGGGAGTAAATGGACTGAGTGCACCTCAGCGCTCAATTATCGACCGCTGTGTGACGCGTATATATGGGCAGTTCTTCCAGGACAAGAGAATGGCTCCGCCAACTCTGCTCAACCTGTTCGACGAACTGAGGCGCCAGCCAGAGGAGGAGGCGAGGGCGGTCGCAACTGCCCTTGAGCTCTACGCAGCGGGATCGTTCTCGGCTTCGCAGCAAACCAATGTGGACACGTCGAACCGTGCGATGATCTATGACATCTCTAAGCTCGGATCGGACATGAAGACGTTCGGTATGCTTGTGGTGCTGGAGCAAATTTGGGCACAGGCCCAGATCAACCGCGCCAAGGGTAAGCGGACCTGGCTGTACCTGGACGAGTTCCACCTTCTGTTCAGTAACGACTATGCTGGCGCGTACTGTCAGATGATCTACAAGCGTGCCCGTAAGTATGGTCTTTTGCCAACCGGCCTGACGCAGAACATTGAAGAGCTTCTCATCAGTGAACGCGCCCGTTTGATGCTCGCAAACTCAGATATCCTAGTGCTCCTGAACCAGACTCCTACGGATGCGCAGACTCTACAGGACCTTTTCAACTGGTCTGATAAGCATCGCTCCTATTTCCAGAACGTCCCGCCAGGATGTGGACTCTTGAAGATGGGGCCAGCGATGGTACCTTTTGATTCGAGGATGCCGACAAGCTCTAAGTTGTACCAGCTATACACAACTAAGTTTGGTGAAGGAGCGTAGGTCCATGGGCGACATCCGGGTTGACCTTCGTAATCGAGACGCTCAGTCCCTCACCGGCGACAAGTTCTCAAGCGTTAATGTTGAATCGCGCGGTTCGAGTGCTTTAACATCAGCACCCAGGGAGGCCAGGGCCACTTCCGGCGACGGAGGCACGGGGAAGAGCCTCAAAGATGGCGCGCCCGGTAGCGGGGGCGACGGCAAGCATTCGGGAAGCGATAGGAAGAAAGGTGCTCCTCAGAACAAGGGAGCAAGAAACCCATCTCCTAAGCGCGGTCCTAAGAAATTTGGCGATGAAGTTCGTAGTTCCTTACGTAGTGGAACTAAGATTGCAGTCAAGTCTCCAATAATCGCCAAGAAGGCCTTTGAGCAGGTTCATAGCGTTACTGCTCCGTTCGGTAGCGATGCGTCAATGGCTGATGTTGGTGGCGGCATCGTCGAGCAGAAAGCGATCAATGCAGCACTTAGAACGCCGAGAGTTGCGCGCAGTAGTTATCGTGTCGGGAAGCGTGCTGTAAAAAAATCTATCGAGGTTGCACCGAGAGTCGCCCGTATTACATCGAACCAGGTCCAGAATGCGGCACGACTTACGGCGCGCGTTCGAAAGGCTGGACTCAAGAACTCGGTCAAAGCGGCCAAAAAGAAGATTGCCAAGGTTAATGGCAAGGTTGCCGCAAAAGCCGTCAACAGGGCAGCTGCTGCGGCGTCCAGAGCGGTGACGCAGCTGATCGCAAGGATTGTTGCGATAATTGCTGTTAAAATGACGGCGCTGCTTATTTTCATGATACCCATCATCGCCGTAATTGTCGTGGTAGCCATTGTGCTTTCTTTTCTTCCCTCGTGGCTCGGCGGCTATGAGGAGGAACAGAAGGCAAAGGGGGGCGCTGCAGGGGTAGTTGCGGCCGGAATGGGTGATGACTATCCATACAAGGGTATGGGCTCGTCGTCGGCCAATCCGGATACAGGATATTTCTATGGGAACTGCACGGACTTTGCAATCTGGCGAGTCAATCGTGACGACGGGGTGACGAAGAGCCCTTGGAAGCATGTGAACAGTAATACAACTCCTGCTGGGGGCCATGGATATCAGTGGGGGAATGACTCTGCTCTTCCGGGGTGGGAAAAAGGTGAGTACACCTACTCCGGGGGACATTATTTCCTTCCAGCCTGGCGCTCAGGGAGGCCGTTGGAATGCAAGCTTCGGGCATGTTGCATACGTGGGTCAGGTCGGGGCGGACGGTAGCATGGTGACGGAAAACTATGGCGACGCAGAGTATTTTCTAGAGAACTACACGCCAGACATGGTGAAGCAGTTGGTGTCGTCCGGGCAGGCGGTTATCAAGCACAACCCCAACTCCAAGCTGAAAATCAAAACCGAAAATGGTGTGACAACAGTCGATAATGCGAACTACGCGGCGGCTGGTACTAGCGCCGGTGACGCTCAGGCGTACGCCAAGACGCAAATGAAGGCTTATGGCTGGGATGACAATCAGTTCGCCTGCTTGGTCGAGCTGTGGAACCACGAATCTGGATGGAATTATACTGCCGATAATCCGACGTCTGATGCATATGGTATTCCACAGGCTTTACCTGGAGAGAAGATGGCGTCCGAAGGTGCAGACTGGGCCACCAATCCACAGACTCAGATCAGGTGGGGTTTGAAGTACATCAAAGATCGACCCGACTATGGCTCTCCCTGCGCAGCGTGGACGCTGTGGCAGCAACGCAGTCCGCACTGGTACTGAGAAGGTGATTCATCATGGATCGTCGACAGAAGCGTCTCGTCGCAATGATTATTGCGGTACCGCTTGCGTTAGTTGGTGCTTTCATAGGGGTGATTATGTGGTCGGCGTCCCATAGAAGTGGGTCTGAGGCGAAGGCAAGTTCGGCTGCAACGTCTCTGGTGCCGTCATCGGAGGCAACCCCGTCTCATTCTGCGACATCTTTGCCGTCTCAGGTGGATGGCTATGCCTCATCGTTTCGGCCGACGTCGGCTCAGAAGGAACGCGCAGTGAGAGCCGTGAAAGCTGCAGCTCAGTGGTCGCAGTCGGAGACGGAACAAGAGCGGTTCAAGCGATTGTCAAGTGAGTTTTCTAATGACGTCGCGAAGCGGAAGTCTGCCTGGGAAAAATTATATGGCAACGTCGATAGGGCGCGTGTCACCGTGGACTCCACTGGCGATGCCAGCGTCACATCGCATGACGGCCGGACCATGAAACTGGGAGTGATGGTCACTTACACGGTGCACATTCCTCACGGCGATGGCAGTGAAGTGGTGTCGTCAGGAACCCGCTTGTGGGTAGCTGAGCTCCCCATATCGGGTGATGGAAAGGTAACAGGCTTGGAAGAGCCCAAGCTCTAAAGTCGGAACAGGACATTCACTATGAGACTCAACAACGATCTTACTCGCAGCAGCTGTGGACTATTGCTGCGGACAGTGAGCATCGGGATCGAGATGTTCTTGACGAGCTCGTCAGCCACCCTAACTCCTATCGTGCGCTGAGCGACTGGGCGCTGGCCGGTTTGGCCGTTGAGGATCCCAAGTCGTTGGATGTTCCGCCACAGCCAGACACCGTAGAGCCGGTGCAGAAACGAAAGCGGCGCTTCCCGAGTCTCAAGGCGAAGAAGCGCGGCGGTGGTGTCCAATCCGGAGGAGCCGCACCAACGTCGTTTTCGCCGCCTACGACGGGTCCGGGTGTGATGGGGCCCGGTCGGATCGAGCCGGCCGCACCGAACCCTAAGCATGACGGGGCCCGGTCGGATCGAACCGGCCACACCGAACCCAAGCATGACGGGGCCCGGTCGGATCGAGCCGGCCACACCGAACCCAAGCATGACGGGGCCCGGTCGGATCGAACCGGCCACACCGAACCCAAGCATGACGGGGCCCGGTCGGATCGAACCGGCCACACCGAACCCAAGCATGACGGGGCCCGGTCGGATCGAGCCGGCCACACCGAACCCAAGCATGACGGGGCCCGGTCGGATCGAACCGGCCACACCACAGGCAGCGCACGCGAGGTCCGGTCCTTCCCAAGCGGCGGGGCCTGCGCCGCACGGTTCTGCGCCATCGCGTAGGGCGACGAACCAGCAGGCGATAACTGTGAGTTCTGATCCTGAGACGGTGCCCATCGATGTTCAAAGTGAGCATCGCCGACGTCAAGAGCATCGTTTTCGCACGGATGAACGACCCAGCGGCTGGTCACAAGACTCGGATTCCTCGATCAAGTTCTCTGATCAGCAGTCTTCTGAAATTCCGCAAGCGTCCATGAGTCATGGTGCCCACGCGGACCGATCGCCGTTCTCGACAGGCGGCAGTATTCCTCAGTACGGTAGTGGTACTCCACCGCGAGCTGGAATCTCAGATTGGGTCAGTGCTGGCGAGCAACTGAGTAAGAGTGCTCGATCTCCAGAGCCAACAGTGCTGCAAAAGAAGGCTGATCCCCATGATGTGCGTAGCCTTCCTGCGACATGGAGTTCATCTCCCCCTCCTGGAACCCCTTTAACCCCGTCGGCTCCCAGGGATCAGCCTCAGCCCACTAACCCACCAGCCGAGAACGGGCATAAGCATACGGGTTGGGCGGCTAGACCGGCACCCTACGGTGTTGTTGCCGCACTCGCCGCGCTGCAGGTGCTCACTGTGCTGGCTCTCTTGTTGGTTGTGGTATGGGGTCATTAGTCGGTAACGCGATTAGAAATAAGGCTCGTCGAAATGAAGTTGAGGTAAAGCCGCCATGGATGACATGATAATCTACATGTTTAAAAAACTCTTTGAGTTCGACACGAGTGATGCGACGGGCATCAAACAGACGCTATCGGAATACAGCAATGACACGTATAATGTTGTCACGTCATTGCACAACACCGGTATCAAGCCGGTGGCGTCCGTTGTCATTTCAATGTTGCTAGTGCTTGAGTTGGCAAGAAATGCCAGCCGAATCGAAGCGGATCAACAGCTCGGCGTCAAAATCATTGCGGCTACAATGTTCAAGTCAGTACTCCTTGTGTGGGCTGCCCAGAACGCCATGATGTTCCTCGATGCAATTAATCAGATCGTTCAAAAAGATTACTAAGAATATTGACGAGGCCGACAAGTCCCTGCCGCAGTTACCTGACATATCCGATAAAGTGTCCAATGCTGAGATGATGGACAAGGCGGGAATGATTATGCTGTTGATCATCCCATTCATTGTTGCGATGGTTGCTGTCCTGATCGTTAAAGTAATGGTGATCATGCGATTCGTTGAGCTATACTTCATGACCGCGTTCGCATCGTTGCCAATTGCGTTCCTAGGACACCCGGACACTAAGTCTATGGGAATTGGATACCTTCAAAAGTATGCTGCTGTTTCAATGCAGGCCGCCACACTAATGTTGGCAACCAAAATTTATCCGCATCTACCTGCGGTTAATGCAATCAACGTCGGTGATCCTGGAGATTCTCTCAGCGGATGGATCATTCAAAATTATGCGACGTTCCTTCTGGCTCCAGTAATCTTGATAGTGCTTGTTTTCGCCAGCGGCAAGGTGGCCAAGGCGCTGGTTGGACAGTAATAAATAAGAGGAGTGTGTAATGAGTTCTCTTGGTAGTAAAATTGATTTCTATGCAACTCTGCTGACAGCTGACCGACCGGCGTCTCGGTGCTTCCGATGGCTGCTGGCGTATCTGGTTGTCTACTTGCTTGTCACGTACATTGTAGGAAGGATGGCAGGAGACTGGCCGCGGTTTCTGGTGGGAGGAATCGGGGTTTTAGGAGTGGTGCCCTTTGCTAAGATTGTGGCGTCAAAGGGTTCCAAGGCGTCGGAAAATACAGAACAGGATAAGTAACGGTCTTTGTGCGTGCGTCAACGAACGGATTACTCATTTCATTATTTTGAGCGATTTGAGTAAACCCGTGTGTACATGTCGCGACTGGTTGGACCAAAACTACAATGAGGCTAGATGACGATGTGCGAACGTGTGCTGCGGTAGTCCGCCCTTCGAAATGCGATGGGATGGTGCGAGCAGCACGATGCGGTGAAAGGTGAGTCCCCATCGATTACGATTACGGTGAATCCCGACGGAAGTGGACGACTTTCCGGTGAAGAAGGAGAACAACGTGTCAACGCTGGAGCGTCTCGCAGGCGTGCAGAGCTGCTGCGTCTCGTTGCATCGATCGCTGCAAAGAAGGGCAGCAGCGTCACTGTAGCCGCAATTGACGAAAACGGAAAGCAGTTCATTTCTGTCGATGCCTTCGGGGCAGTTGTAGCTGCTTTGATGAAGCTCCGTTCTCCAAGAGCATGATGAGTCCTTCTCCTCGGGTCCGATGGTAGAGGGTGGTATTGAGCCTCAAACCCTGCTATCAGAGGAAAGTACTTCAACGAGTGAGAGTTCGTTAGCGTCAGAGGTTGGTGAAGCTGTCGATCCGGTCGTCTACTCACATCAGTCACCATTCGTGTCGGAGCCCGGGGAGCACAGTCCGTTCGATTCGCAAATTTTTGAATGTTGACGAACCCTGAAGTCCGTTCCGACCACCTTGATACCAGTGGTACTTACGAGGTGGACGCACAACCACCACGAATCTATCCGAAACGAACTCAGGCCGCTTTAAGTGCGTCGTCGCCATATCGGGTCGTGTCTCCACAGGCGACGTCGCCTGATGATCATGAGCGACTGGATGTAGACCTGGACCGCTTAACTCATACCTCCGTTCCCAGCGAGTCCATGTCGGAATCAACCCCATCTAACATCATCGACTACTCTTCGTTGCTAGGCGTCGACGGTCGCGATCAAGATGATTCTGAAATCGACCCCGACGCTGTGGCTTCCGACAGTGACGACGATTCTGGCAATGCGGACGAAGACGTTCCAGGTTCCGCATTCCGGATGGACCTTTCAGTATTTGGTTCACCAGGAATGGAAGACCAGGCTGCGGGCGGCGGAGATAATCAGAGCAGCTCCCCAGACATATTTGCCACACATGACGATAAAAGTTGACGCACCGTCCAACTCTCCTTCAGGTTCGCGGACGGAACTTGGCGTGGCGGAAATGAGATCCGCTGACCCGGAAAGTGTGAATCCTTTCGCAGCGGATTCTCCGATGTTCGAAACTCCGGTGACAGCGCCTGAGTTTAGCGAAGGCGAATTCAACGGCAGCACAGTTTCGACTCGATCTGGCGGGCAGTATTCCCCCGCACCTACTGACGATCATGTGGGAGCAAGCGTTGGTAATAACGCAGTGACGTCTCCTCCCTATGGTGCCGACCTTTCCGAGGCGATGGCGGGCAGGAAGACGTCGTCGTCGTTCTTAGCTCCGAACTCTACAGACGGCCCTCGGTTGTCCGGCTGGCGTGGAGTCGCGAGAAAGTTTGGACTGAAAGTGTCGCCGAGTGCTGCTGACCGCCGTCGGTGGCAGGATGAGCAACTCATATCTCAGCGTTGGCTGGGGACGCGAACGGTTGCTATTCTTAATGGCAAAGGAGGTGCATCTAAAACACCGACCTCAATTCTTCTCGCAAGTTGTTTTGCCCGGTACGGATCAGGGGGCGTAGTAGTGGCAGACGGCAATGTCACTCGAGGCACCCTAGGGTGGCGGACGGAGCAGGGTCCCCATCAATCTACGGTGCTGGATTTGGTACCTTCAATCGACAGGTTGCTGTCGCCGTCAGCTCATTATGGTGATGTTTCCGCTTTTACACATCACCAAAGCATTGATCATTTTGATGTTCTGAGATCCAACCCTCTCCTTCTGTCGACGCAACAGAAACTGACTCCGTATCAGCTTGATGGTGTGCAAGAGGTGCTGAAGAAGTATTACCGCATGATTATCTGGGATACAGGTAATGATGAGGGTGATGATCTGTGGCTACGTATCGTCGGTCATGCGGATCAGATTGTCATTGCTACGACAACTCGGTCGGATCACGCCGAAGCGGGGCGACTCCTCTTGGATGGTCTTGCTGCGCGTAGCCAGCGCGGTGCTGAGTTGTCCCGTAATGCGGTGGTTGTCGTCGCAGGCAGACAAGAGTGAGGCGAAGCCTGATAGCTTGGTGGAGGGGTTCTCTACTCGGGCACGGGAAGTAGTAACAATCCCATACGACACAGGTATGCGGGAGCAGTGGTTGCGATCAACGGAACTTGCGCCAAATACGAGGGAAGCTTGGGTTCATGCGGCAGCTGCTGTGGCGCGTGGACTGTGATGGTTCTTGTGGAGGTTTGCTGGTGAGGGAAAGGATGTAGGTTATGGGTTTTTGCTAGAGCTGAGGATCTTGAGTGGGGTCCGAGTGGATCGAGGAGCGTATCCGGGAGGACATGATTGAGTCGGTTGACCCGTTGCCTCCTTTGGGTGTGGGCCGGGTGGTGCCGGAGGAGTACTTTGAGCGGTTTGGGGGTGTGTTTCCTGAGTCGGTTCTGTATATCTGGAGGCGTTTCGGGTTTGATGGTTTTGGGCAGGGAGATCGTGGATCACGGATCCTGTTGAGTGGGCGCCGGTGGTGGACGCCTGGCTGGAGGGTGTCGACCTGCCATTCCCGCCCCAGCGCTGGCACTGCGTGACACGCACTGCCCTGGGGCGGATGCTTCTGTGGGGGGAGATCTCCGGGCCAGCACTGGACATCGACGTCATCGACGGGGCCATCTACCCCAACGCCTCCGCTGCTGAGGATATGACTGATCCGGTTGTCAGGGAGCGCAGCGGCTGCATTGAGTTTCACTGACCCGCTTGAGGACGTGTATGACGATGAGGTGACGGGTCGGCCTTTGGCTGTGGAGGGATTGAGCGTCTGGGGTGCTGGGGCTGATGAGGTGCTGGGGTTTCGTGCCGCGTTGAGCTTTGGTGGTCGATGAGTGCGGATCGGTTGAGGTGCAGAAGGCTGTGCCCTACCTGGTGGGGCTGGCGCAGTCCACACCCCAGGTACCTGGGGGCTGATCTCATGGCTGCCTGGGGCGGGCGCTACCCAGTTCCTCATCGACCAAGGAGCCATACCCAACAGCACAGGCGCCCCCGATGGCCAGGGTGGCCCTGGTGTCTCAGGCGCAAGCACCCCTGACACGCCCGGTAGCCCTGGTGGTCAGGGTGGTCCCTGCTGGTTCTGGTGGAACGGTTCTGGGGTGGGCTGTGAGCGGGGTTCGCGTCGGCCCATGCTCCCCGGGCGGGGTGCTGGTGTCTGGTGCTGGTGGTGGTCTGGTGGCTGGGGACATGTTTACCCCGGGGTCTGCTGGGGGCCGGTCGGTGCTGGTGTGGAGGGGCCTGCTGCGTTGAAGGCGGCTGGTGCCCAGGTGGGGGCTGGTCGGTGGTGTGACAAGGTGGGCCCTGGTGGTGGTGTCGTATCACACGGGTGAGCAGAGTCGTCCTCGCGTGGGTTGCCGGGGGAGATGACGCGTCAGCCTCGATGGGCAGTTCACGGCTCTGAGCCTGATGAGTGCTAAGGAGATCCTGGCTGGTATGGCTACCTTCGATGAGCGCAAGCGCTCCCCAGCCAGCCACACCAGAATCCGCAAGGACTTCCAGAAGAAGCTCGCCAAGAACCTGGAGAGGCGGCATAAGTTTCCTAAGGATGTGGCGGGGTTGTGGGCTTCAGGGCGATGAGGGAGCTGGCGGTGCTGCACAATCCTGATCAGCTGTTGGCTGGTCCGCAGGGGCCTTCCCTTGGTGGGGGGTGTGGTGGCTCTGGGGGACCGGGTGACGAACTCGGCGGTGGGGTCTCAGACGGCTCAGGGGCCCAGGGATCTGATTCGTGATGCGGCTCAGGCGGCGGTGGATGCTGGGTCAGGGGACCGGTTGCTGCGATGCGGGTGGTGCTGACTGACTCCCTCGAAGCTGTCCAGGGGCCTGAACAGGGGGTTGGAGGTGCTGGAGCCTCGGAGCCTGGCTGAGCGGGAGGCGGTTTCTCCTCGCGGGCCCCCACTGACCCCGCAGGTGCTGTCTGACCGCATGGCCCAGGTGCCCGGTGGTCCTGACGGGCTGGAGGACCTGACCCGTGATGAGCTGCGACAGGCCCTGACCCAACCAGGACAGACCCCAGACGCATCCACCCCAGACAGACTGGGTACAGGTACCCCAGACGGAGTGGACACGGGTGCCCCAGACGCACCAACCCCAGACGGGCTGGATGCGCCTGGGCCTGGTAATGAGTCCCTACCTGGCGACGGTGCCCCGGACATGGCCAGCCCAGACGGGCTGGATGCGGCCGGGCTGGACGGGGGTGCCCCGGACATCGGCGCGCCCGACCGGGGTGCACCGGCTCCGGTGGCAAGTCAGCCGGTTCCTGGTCCGGCGGAGCAGGTTGCCCGGCCCACGGACTCCTCGCCCTCCATGTCGGCTCCTACCCCCGACCTCAACGCCCCAGACAGGGCGGCTCCTGACAGGAGCGCTCTCGAGCAGAACGCCCCAGACAGGGCAGCCCCTGAGCAGGTCAGACCAGACAAGGCCACCCCTGACGCGGGTGCGCCCGATGCGGGTTCGCCTGGTCGGGGTGCCCTGAACGCGGGTGCTCCTGATGGGGGCGCGCCGGGTTCGCCTGCCCAGGCGCAGGTGCCTGCGGGCGGGCGGCCCGCGCCGCCTTCTGTGCCGCCGGTGTCTGCGGAGCCGCCGGTGGTGCCGGCCCTGCTCACAGCGGGCTGCCTCGCCCACGACCCCCAAGCAACCAGCCCCGCCAGCCCAACCAGGCCAGCCGGCTAGGCCGGCCCAGCCAGGTCAGCCACCCCAACCGGGCCCAACCAGGGCCAACCGGGTCAGCCGGTTCAGTCGAGCCGGTCTGGTCGGCAGGGTCGGCCGGGCCATCTGGGCCAGTCTGGTCGGTCGGCCCAGCCGAGGCAGCCTGTTCAGGCTGGTCAGCCTGGTTTGTCGGGGCGGGTGCTGCTGGGACCCAGGTACCCGGGGCTAACGCCTGGCTTGAGGCCCTCGCGTCTGCAGGGCCGGCCAGGGGTCAAGAACAGCTCCTGCCCCGGCCCGCTCAGTGCCCCAGGCCGGCCCCAGGCCCCAGCGGCGAGCACAGCCGGCGCCCCAGTCGCAGCACCACCGGTCGTGGGCTAGCTCGCTGGGGACGCCCCAGCCGCAGTGTGGGGGCGACGCTCCCGATGTCGTCGAGCTGGTGGGCGCGACCACGCCCAGGACACCACGCCCACGTCCCGTTCCGGGGTCCCGGTCTGCGTCCTCGTTCGGCCGGTGCCAGCGCCTCCAGTGCACGCGCGGCGGCCCAGGACCCGATCAAGGCCTTCCTGGCCCCCCACCGGAGACTCCCCAGCGAGACGCCGTCCTAGCTGGCATCTCCTCCAAGCTCGACAAGCTCCGCGAGCGCAACCAGCAACGCCAACCCACCCAAGCACCCCACCCGCACCACCCCCACCCACCACCCACACCGATAAAGCCTATTCTCCGAATCAAGGACAGTGTTCACCTAGATCAAATTCACAGCCTCGGTGTCAACGAGCGAAGTAACATAATTGAACTGAGCCTAAGAATTACGAAAGGCGGCCAAAGAGTATTAAAATAATTACCTACCAACATCAGCACATTCTGTTCCGTCACCATTAGTAGAGGTCGTTATGCTCGCAGATGACACAGCCAAAGCAGCCATGGAAGTCACTATCAAGATGATTGGAGGGGTGCCTCAGTTACTTGCCAGTATTGATCGGTTAACTCATTCAAGCCTTCACAACATTGCCGGACTCGGGCATAAAGGGGCGATGCTGGCGAACTCGAACTCCATCAAGAACGGAACAATTTCGCTCTCCAGGAAGCAGGCTCCGCTCGGGCGCGGCGTGGGCGCCAAAGGGATGAGTAGCTCACTGTTCGCAAAAATTCAGGCAAGCCTTCTTCAGCAGGGAGTGAATCTTGCTGCCCAGATCGGAGGAGATGGCAACGTCCAAGTAACTATCAGTGCGAATAATCCTAGTTCCTTAATGAAGGGACTATCAAGCCTCGGCGATATCCTCCGTGGTCGTAGTCAAAAGATTGGCGGCCCAAATTTGAAACCCAGAACTCCTCGTGGCGCGAATCCCGGCAGGCCGAAGCCGGCGCTTTCCGGGCCGCAGAAGCACATCGACGGTATTCGTCAGGCTCGCCAGAAAATGCATCGCAATAATGCGCCTGGAAATAAAGGGGCAAGATCGTTGCCCGGCCTGGGTGCCCCTCGGAGTGCACCGATGAAGCCGCCGTCATTCGGGGCCCCGCGCTGACACTCGCGTTCTACAGCAACTAAATTTCGGAGGAAGAATAATGAGTAGAATCCGATATGTCATTCTCGCCTCAGTGACTCTGATTTCCTGGTGGATCGGAGATAAAATCTCCTGGCAGATACGAACTGACCATGCCTCAGGCCGCACTTTCAGCGATGTGATGGACAGATTCTGGTTCGACCTCAAGAGTCCTTTCCACGTCTCCTGGCAGATGACTGACATGCTCGTCGGAGCAGGATTCGCTGCGGCGATCCTGATGATGTGGGCCTATCATGTGGGTGCCAGAAAAGCCACTCGCCCAGGAGAGGAGCACGGTTCAGCCAAATGGGCGAGCCCCAGGGACATTCGTCCCTTACGTTGGGAAACCGGTCGAATGATATTCTATTTCACTCGTACCGAATCTTTGAGTCTCGATTCTCGGAAAGACCCAGCGAAACCTCAACGCTCTTGTTATTGGAAGCTCTGGTTCAGGTAAGTCGCGCTACTTCGTGATGCCTAATCTTCATCAGGGGAACACTTCCTATGTTGTGACGGACCCCAAAGGTGAAGTCCTCGCGGCAACGGGAAACAAGCTCCTTGAACTCGGGTATGAAATACGGTGCCTCAACCTTGTTGACTTCGCTCGATCCGACACTTTTCAATCCTCTTGCGTACTTCAACCCTGACCAGGCGGAAGTCGACTGCGCAATTCTGACGGAAAACTTCATCACGAACACGACAGGAAAGAAACCCGCGGATGGCAGCGATTTCTGGGAAAAGGCGGAAAGGGCTCTGCTCAACCGCCCTTGTCGCGATGGTCTACTTCACCAGGGCGAGAAGGGGACGCTCTGACGTCGTCGAGCTTCTGTCGATGAATGACGGCTTTGAGCAAAAACGAGGAGGCGCTCAGCTCGGTCGATGAGCTCTTCCTTTGCCACGAAGGATTACATTGCCGAGTATGAAAAGAATCCAGATTCCGACCCGGCCAGCGCCAAGATGTTCGAAGGTCTCCGGTTCGCATGCTCTCAGTACAATGTGTACACGCAGGGCGCGGGCGAGACCAAGAAGTCAGTGATCATCTCTCTGGGGGTTAGAATGGCTCCCCTTCACATGGCGCCCATGCGGAGAATACTGGGATCAGATACGATCAAGGCGGACCAGATTGGAATGCGCCCGACGGCACTGTTCCCTGTGATCCCCTGACACCCACCAGGCATTCAACTTCCTGGCATCCATCTTCTATGAGACCTTCTTCGAGAAGAACATCTATATCGCGGATCATTCTGGTGGCCGACTTCCGGTTCCTGTGCAGTGCTACATGGACGAGTTCGCCAATATCGGCAAAATGCCCAGCTTTGAGCGTAAAATTGCCGTGATGCGTTCGCGCGGCATCTCCACCTCCGTTATCCTGCAGAACTACTCTCAAGGGAAAGCACTCTACAAGGATGACTGGGAGACTATTGTTGGAAACTGTGACTCCCTGCTCTTCCTGGGAGGAAATGAGGGGTCCACAACCGAGTTCATCTCCAAGAGGCTGGGTAAGGAGACCATCACCCAGGAAGACAACTCGGATCAGCGAGGAGCCCAGGGATCCTGGTCCCGATCATATCGCTCGTCAGGTCGTGAGCTCATGACGGCAGATGAAATTTCTCGCCTTCCAGGCAATGAATGTCTTTACTTCCTGCGAGGTGTTCCCCCGTTCCGCTCTCGGAAGTTGGCGGCCCTGTCTGAGGGTTACTTCGAATACATGCCAACGGAGGCGCCTGAAATCCTATCCCCAGAGGAGAACCTCCTTCTATCTCCTTGGGAGGACAGGCCGGAGTATAACGAGGCCGACAGCAATGACGATGAGTTCGCGGACATAAGCGACGATCCCGACCTTGCTGAGCTCGCTGACATGAGTCCTTCGGATCTCGATGAGTTCGGCGGCGAAGGTGATGTCGAGATCACTGTCGTTCTGAGTGACGGACGGCAGGATCGGCAGGTCATTCACCTCAAAGATCTTGACGCCTTCTGACCTCACCCTGACAGCTCCCCTGAGGCGGCCCACGTCCCGACGCCCTCGTGCTGGCCACCCACCGCGATCCTGACGGAGGCCCCCGCACAGGGGCACTTGACCGTATGAACCAGCCAAGGGCGGGACACCGCTACTCCCCGACGCCCATCCCGCACCCTGGCCCGCGGTCAGCCGGCGTGGCGCAGCCGCAGGGAGTTGGAGACCACGATGACGCTGGAGGCGGCCATGGCGGCCCCCGCGATCATCGGGTTGAGCAACCCGGCGGCCGCCAGCGGGATCGCGGCCACGTTGTAGGCGAAGGCCCAGAACAAGTTCTGGCGGATGATCCGCAGGGTCGCCCGCGACACCCGCACCGCCGCCACCGCCGCGTCCAGGTCCGTGCGCACCAGGGTGATGTCGGCGGCCTCAATCGCCACGTCCGCCCCCGATCCCATGGCGAAACCCAGCCCCTGCGTACCGGCCTGGGCCAGGGCGGCGGCGTCGTTGACCCCGTCACCCACCATGCCGACCACCGCGCCCTGGGCCTGCAGGTCGGCGACGACGTCACGCTTGTCTGCCGGCAACACCTCGGCGCGCACATCGGCGGCATCGATCCCTCACCTGGGCCGCCACGTGCTCAGCGGCCCGGGCATTGTCCCCGGTCAGCAGCACCGGCCGGATCCCCAGCTCGCGCAGCGCCGCCACCGCCGCCCGCGAGGAGGGCCGCACCGTATCCCGCACCACGAGAACGGCCACCGCCTTCAGCGGCTGCGCCGGCACGGTCTGGGAAGCGTCGAAGGCGCCATCCGCGGCGGTGTCGGCTCCAGTGGCACGGACCGTATCGATGGCGTCGGCCTCGTTGGGCGCCTCGGTCCCAGTGCTCGCGGCCTCACCGGCCCCGCCCAAGGCCAGAACAACGGCGGTCGCCCCGGAGTCCTGGGCCTCCTTCACGGCGGAGCGCACCGCCTCGGGAACCTCTGCGCCCATCTCACTGGCGAGCCAGCCCGGCCGGCCCACCGCGACCCGGCGCCCCTCCACCATCGCGGAGACGCCCCGGCCCTCGTGGTTGGAGAAGTCGGCCGGTGCCGGCAGCTCACCCAGTCGCTCGCGGGCGGCCACCGTGATGGCCGCGGCCACCGGGTGCTCCGAGGCGGACTCGGCCGCCCCCTGCCAGGCGCAGCGCCTCCTCCCCGAGCGGGGCCAGGCCCGCAGCGGAGTCTGCGCCAGTACCCGCGGTGTCGCCCACCTCCCGGCAGGCCTCAACCTCCAGGCTCATGCGCCCCTGGGTGACAGTCCCGGTCTTGTCCATGACCATCGTGTCCAGCGCCCGCGTCGACTCCAGCACCTCGGGACCCTTGATGACCACGCCCAGCTGGGCGGCCCGTCCCGAACCGACCAGCAGCGCCGTCGGCGTGGCCAGCCCCAGCGCGCAGGGGCAGGCGATGACGAGCACGGCCACCGCCGCGGTGAAGGCCGCCTGCGGGCTGTGCCCGGTGAGCAGCCACCCCGCCAGGGTCGCGGCCGACAGCACCAGGACGATGGGCACGAACACCCCGAAATCCGGGTCCGCCAGGCGCTGGACGGGGCCTTGCCTCGCCTGCGCGGCCGTCACCATCCGGCCGATCCGCGCCAGCGTCGTGCCCTCGCCCACGGCCGTGGCCCGAACCAGCAGGACGCCGGAGGTGTTGACGGTCGCCCCGGTGACGGCCTGCCCGGCCTCGACCTCGGTGGGCACGGACTCCCCGGTGAGCAGTGAGGCGTCCACGGCCGAGCGGCCCTCGACGACGACGCCGTCGGCGGCCACCTTCTCACCCGGCCGCACGAGGAACAGGTCCCCGGCAGCCAGGTCCTCAACACTGATGCGCTCTCGTGCGGGTGGCTCTCGCGCGCGGCGCACCGTCCTCGTCCAGGACGTCGACGGCGTCGCGGCTGCCCGACGGCGAGGTGAGGACGACCCGGGTCACCTCCTTGGCGCCCAGCTTTCAGCAGGGCGCGCAGGGCGTCGCCCTGAGCGGTACTTGGCGCGCGCCTCCGCGTAGCGGCCCGCCAGGAGGAAGGTGGTCACCCAGGCGGCCGACTCGAAGTACATGGGGCGGCATGCCCCCTGGGAACGGGGCAGCAGCTCCATGCTCATGCGCATGCCGATGTGCCCGGCCCCGCCGAGCACCAGCGCCCACAGGCTCCAGCCGGTCGCGGCGATCACCCCCAGGGACACGAGCGTGTCCATGGTGAAGGCCCCGTGGTGCAGCGCCCGGAAGGCCGCCTTGTGGAAGGGCCAGGCACCCCAGACCGCCACCGGCAGCGCCATGAGCGCCACCATCCACTGCCAGCCCGGTATCTGGAGGGCCGGCACCATGGAGATCGCCATGATCGGCACCGACAGGATGAGGCAGTAGATGAGCCGCAGGCGCAGGTCGGCGGCCCGCTCCATAGTGAGGCGCCCAGGGCCGGTGCACCCCGCCCGGAGGCGGAGCGGGGGGAGGCGCCTGCGGTGCCGGTCGTGCTGCCGGCAGCGCCGGGGTGCGTGGCCGGCGTGCCGCCTGCGCCCTTGGTGCCGCGCCCGCCCCGGGCCGAGCCGGGTACGGACGGTCCCGACGCCGGCGCTGCCGACGTCGTCGACGCGGGCTCGCCGGCCGGTGACGCCTCCGAGGCTGCCGGCTCATCCGGTGAGGCGGCGTCCAGCAGGGCACCGGTGTAGCCGGCGCGGGCGACCGCGGCCAGGAGGTCGTCGACGCTCACCGCGCTCGGGGCGGTGATGCGGGCCGACTCGGTGGCGAGGTTGACCGAGGCGCTCACGCCGTCGAGCTTGTTCAGCTTCTTCTCCACCCGGGCCACGCAGCTGGCGCAGGTCATGCCCCCGATGGAGAGGTTGACGGTGCGCGGCTGCCCGCCGGGTTCCTGGCTGGTCGTACTCATGGGAGCCTTCTGTGTCCGTTGTCGTCCGTTGTCGTCCGGTGCCGTCCGCCGCCGCCCGTCGGTACCCGGGCCTTGGGCGCCGACGGGCGGCATGCCCGGGCTCAGTGCTCGCGGTCGTCGCGCTCGACGGCGTCGAGGCTGTAGTCCCCGGCCTCGTCGATGGCCTCGGCCAGGGCCGCGTCGTCGAGGCGGATGTCGGAGAGCACGGTGACGGTGGACTGCCCGCCCTTGTTGAGCAGGACAGAGACGTCCTTGACGCCCTTGAGCGCCTCGAGCTCCTCGGTGACGTGGGCGACGCAGTGGCCGCAGGTGAGTCCGGAGACCTTGAGGGTGGTGGTGCGGTCGATGCCGTCGGCGGTGAACTCAGTCATCTCTCACCCTTGGGAAGTGTGTGCGAAAACAGGTGGATCGGAACGGGAACCAGGTGGCCCGGCGCGAAGCGGACCGTGGTGCTCAGGACCGTACGAGCCGGGCGATGGCCTCGGAGGCCTCGCGGATCTTCGCGGCGCCCTCCTCGTCGCCGGCCTGGGCGGCGTGCAGGACGCAGTGGCTCATGGGTCCTCCAGCAGACCGAGGCTGACGGCCTGAAGGGCTTTGGTGGCGGCGGAGATCTGGGTGAGGACGTCATGCAGTAGATGTCCTCCTCAACCATGCGGGAGATGCCCCGCACCTGCCCCTCGATACGGCGCAGGCGCTGAGGTAGTCCTCCCTGATCCGGTATAGCCGACCATCTCTCCTCCGTTGTCTCGGTCGAGATCGACCATACCCCTAGGGGGTAGGGTGTCAACACCCCTAGGGGTATGTGGTTGCCGTCGGCCGGCCGGATGGGCGCAGATCCGGGACATGGCGGAGGGGGACGGGATGCTCGTGCCATGACCGCCGTTGCCCATGCCGCCCCCTGACCCCGCCGACCCCGACGCGGTGCCCCGGACAACTGATGACCCCTGACCTCCAGCTCGCCCGGGACCCCAGGGCGGGCGCCGGACGACTCATGGTGCTGGCTGGCAACCGACCCGACCTGCGCGGCGTCATCGCGGACAACCCGGGCTGCTCCCCGGAGCTGCGCGCCTGGGTGAGCCGCATGGGGCGCCCCGCCGGCTCCCGGTGGCGGCGGGCACGGCGGGCGTGGCGGGACCTGAGGTCGGGGCGCCCGGACGGACGGCTCTGGCGGAGTCAACGACGCGGATGATGCCGTGTCGCTGGCGCCCACGGGCTGGGAGCCCTCCGACATCGGCCTGGGCGACGAGCCCTTCGGCTCCGTCCTGGGCGATCCCGCTCATGGGCTCACCGCTCTTCGACGACGACGGCACGAGCCACGAGCCCGCCGACGCGATGCCGAGCCCACCGGTGCGACCGCTCGCAGCGGCACGGGAGGGCGGCGTCGTCGTCGAGCCGGCGCACGGCCAGGCCGCGCACCGCCCTCGCCCGCCTCTGCCCGCACCGCCTCGCGCACAGCCGCGGCCCTGGGGTCTCGCAGGCCCCTCGCCCCGCCCCCGCCCCCGCAGCGGCCAGCGGTGACAAGGCCTCGCACTGCCGGCGCCGACGCCGCCTGACGCTTTCGCGCCCACGGCGCCCGTACCCGGTGCCGGGGATTGCCGGGCCGGTCGGGATCGCTGGGCCTGTCGGAGCCGCCCCGGGCCGGGTGGGAGGCCGACCCCGGGGCCGTGGGAGGAGCGCCCGGCCGGTCGGCCTGCCGTCCGTGCCCTCCGCCGTCGTCGCAGGCGCCCCGGCGCTCTTCGGGATGTGGGGCTACAACGCCCTCCCTCCTCGCGCAGTGCCAGGAGATCGGCCCCGTCGTCTCAGTCCAGCACGAGCCCGGCCAAGATCATCGGCTGGATCCTCTTCGTCCTGCTGTTCATCATCATCCGGGCCCCTTAACGGCTGAGACGCAGGGGGAGCGAGGGGGTCGGCCCCAGGGGCCGTGGTCGCCTCAGGGTGTGGCGGAGCCCGGGGTCGAGCCGCTCGGGGTGCTGGTGGTCGGGATGGTGATGGGGCTGTTGGAGGCGTAGCTGTGCTTTGAAGGCCCACACCACGATCTCCAGGCGTGAGGCCGTCCCCGTCTTATGGAACAGGCCGGTGATGTGGGACTTGACCGTCGCCTCGGCGATCGCCAGCAGGGGAGGCGATCTTGTGGTTCGAGGCCCCTCGCACAGGAGGCGGAGCACGCCGCGCTCCCGCTGTGAGAGGTGGACGCTGCCGTCCGCGCCGCGCACGGAGGCCAAGGGCGTAGTCTGATCAGGCGCGTCGTCGGCATCGGGGCCACGACCTTCGCCCCGGAGTGGACCGTGCGCACCGCCGCGATGATCTCCTCGGCGGGCGCGCTCTGAGCAGGAAGCCGCTGGCGCCGGGCCCCCAGGCTCTGCAGGAGGTCCTCGTCGGTGTCCACCGTGGTCAGCAGAATGACCCGGGTCGACGGCGAGAGGCGGAGCACCTCCTGGTCATCTCCACGCCATCCATGTGCTCCATATGGACGTCGGTGATGAGGACGTCGACCTGGTGCGACTGCAGAAATCGCAGGACGGCGCGAGGTGAGCGTGATGCGGTGAGGACCTTGAAGTCCTCGACGTCGGAGAAATAGGACTCCAGATGGGCCAGGGCCATCGCGTCGTCGTCGACCAGGGCCAGGCCGACACAATCGGGAGAAATCTGGGAAGACATGAGTCTCCTTGGGCAGATGTGTGCAGTCCGCGATCAGTGGGGGGCGCGGTCTGCTGGGAACAGTAAACAAACTACCTGAAAAAAGAGATCCGCCGTGTAAACGTCCCAAGACGCGCCCCGACGAAAGGCGGAGTGGGCCATCCAAACGGCGAGGAAAGCAGTAGATCAAAGGGCGATGCGAGACGCCGGTGGATTCCGGCAGGCTCTTGGCCAACGGCACTTCCCCAAGTGTGCCTCCTCTGTCGTTCCCAGGAAGGAGGGTCCGTACCGCTCTGCGCTCATTGAGGGCGTCGCGCCATCACTGGCTCGCGCTGCGTCACTCGAGTCTCCCTTCGGCCTGGTTTCCCGTTCCACCGAGCTGCCCCAAGCGGCCGGAGAGCCGGTCTTCGCGATCTGGACCGGTCTTCTGGGTGATCCTCTGAGGCGCTGAGGTCACAGCGCACCTGGAATCACCGTGCCGAGGCGGGCAACTTCGACGGGCGCTGGCGGGGCTATCGACGCCGATCGCGCCAGACACATCGCGATCGTGGAGACGATGGAGCGCTACTCCAGCTGCTCATGGACGGAGGAGGAGCTGGTGGGACACCGCCGGTCTCGGCGAGGCCGCGATCGACCGGAGCGCTGGCCGGCGTGCTCGGCCACCGAGCTGGCGGACCCCGACTGCGGGACTCATTGCCTCAGACCCCCGCGTCCCCCTGCGTTGGGTGCGCGGCTGGTCCCTGACCCGCGGTCGTGAGGTCTTCGTCCCAGCGGTGCTGACATACCTCAACTTCCCGGTGCGCACTCCCTCCGAGCAGTTCGTCAACCCCATCTCCACCGGCACCGCCGCGCACTCCGACCTGCGCGAGGCGGTCCTGGGTGGCCTGCTCGAGGTCATCGAGCGCGACTCCATCGCGCTGACCTGGCTCCAGCGCCTGCGCCTGCCCGCGGTCGCCGTCGACCCTCCACCCTGGGGAGGTCGCCGCCGAGTACCACCGGGTGGGCACCTCCACCGAGCTGAAGACCCACCTGTTCGACGCCACCACCGACTACGGCGTCCCCACCCTCTACGCCGTCCAGACCTCCCAGGTCGACCCCGAGCTGGCCCAGGTGGTGGCCGCCACCTGCGACATCGACCCGCAGCGGGCGCTGGCCAAGATCTCACCGCGAGCTCGCCTCCCTGCGCATCGCACTGCGCAGCCACGCCCGCGGCCCCGCGCGCCCAGGAGATCAAGGGGCAGGACCTCATCAGTCGTCGGTGGCGCCCTGGCCGACGCCGAGCTGTCCATGCGCCACGTCTCGACTTCCTCCTGAGGGGAGCGGCCCCGTCCATGCCCCTCGACGGGATCGGCACCTCCCGGCGTCCAGGCCCGGCAGCGCGAGCCCCTGACGGCGCCAGTGACAGCCCCCGGACCCGCTCGAGCAGGTCGTCGCCAACCTGGAGCGGGCCGGCGCCGAGGCCATCGTCGTCGACATCACCACCGACGAGGCCCGCCAGGTCGGCATGCACGTCATCAAGGCCCTCATCCCCGAGGCCATGCCCCTGTCCTTCAGCCACCACGCCCGCTACCTGGCCACGCCCCGCCTCTACCAGGCGCCCCGGGCGATGGGTCTGACCGTCCACGACGAGGCGGGGGATCAACCCCGTGCGCCAACCCTTCGCCTAAAGCCATGAGCTCGACGCCTGCACCACCGTCCACCTCACCGACCGACACCCAGGAGCCCCGACCCGACATGAGCACGACGCCGCCCTGCACCGCTGCGCAGCCGGCACCGCAGGCCCCCACGGGGCCGGTGACGGTCTACCTGCCCCAGGGCGGGTTCGCGCGCGCCGTCGCCGCGCGGCTCGCCGGGGACGGCGACGTCGTCATCCCGGTCGACCAGGGACTGGTCAGCGCCTACATCCCCTACGCCGACCGCGCGGTCCTCATCGCCGACCCCTGACCAGACCGGCCTGCGCGAGGACCTTGACACCTCTCCTTCACCCGGTCGATGCCCTCCTGGGCCTGGAGCTGTTCCCTCACTCGAGCTGCGCTGTGACCGCTGTAGGTCCCCTGGCCGCAGCGCCTGCTACCGCTGCTACGACCCGGCGCCGCCGCCAGCACGGCTACCGCCCCTGCCCCCCGAGGTCGCTCTCCGAGCACGGCCCGCTGGAGCAGGCCTACGCCCACCACCACGTGCCCCTGGGCGCCGGACTCATCTCCCTGGCCCTCCAGACCCTCGACGCACCTCGACCCCAGGACCCGGCTGCGCAGGGCGCGGACGACGTCGCCCCGATCGGCGGCCGGGTGGACCATCGACCTCGTCTCCGGCATCACCACCCTGCTCGCCGACCGTGGCTGTCGACCGCTGCGAGACCTGCTCGGGACGCTACGAGGGCGCCGCGACGGCCTGCCCTGCGCTCGCGGCCCTCCTGCCCGAGCGGCGTGAGGAGGTGGCCTGAGATGGCCCGGGGACGCCAGGCTCCGTCATGCGCGCGGCAGACGTCGGCCGCGCCGCTCGCCGCGACCTGCAGTTCCGCATCCCCTGCAGGCCCGTGGTGCGCTCTGCCTCGCGCCCGGCCCGAGGAGACCGGCTGATCATCGACGGCGCCCGCAAGAGCCAGGTCCTGCGGGGCCTTCGCCCGCGAGCACATGGGCGCCCCTGCTCCAGGCCTGCGACGGCACCCGCACCCTCGACGAGATCGGCGAGGTCACCGGCGTCGGCCCCCAGGCCGCCTTCGAGGCCGTCTCCCTGCTGTGGACCGGCGGCATCGTCGAGGAGGGCGACACCGAGCCCGCCCTCGGCGACCCGCCGCCCGAGCTGGCGCGGCTGCTCTCCCGCCCAGGGCGACTCACCGGCGTCAACGACTCCTGGCAGGACGCCGCCCGCCGCCTGGCTGCCGCCCGGGTCGCCGTCGTCGGGGACGCCGAGCTGGCCGGGGAGATGGTCGCCGCCCTGGAACCCACCCTGCCCGAGGTGAGCCTCGACAGCGCCCCCGCCGCGGGGACACCCTCACCGTCCCTCGTCGAGACCGCCGAGTCCGCGACCCGCTCCCAGGAGGTGGCGCGCCGCTGCCGGGAGGAGGGCATCGCGCCGCTGCGGGTGCGCGCCGAGCAGGAGGCGGTGACGGTCGGGCCCTCACGTCGACGAGACCTTTCTCACCCTGCCTGGCTCTGCGCCTGCGCCGACGAGCCTCGAGATCGGCCCGCGACCCCGAGCGCCGCCCGCCACGACATCGTCGTCGGCCTCGCCGCCCGCCGTGGCCGCCCTCATCGCCCGCGCGACCGTCACCCACCTGCCCGGGACGCGCGGCGCACCGACCTGGCCACCTTTCACCTACCCGACCGCCCGGTCGTCTCCCGCCCTGGCTGCCCTGTCTGCTCGGTGGCCGGGGCCGGCGAGGAGCCGGTGCCGGTGGCGCCTCGGCCCCCGTGGGGCCCGCCATGAGCAGTCCGTGGCCATCCCGCCGGCCGCCTTCGTCGACCCAAGGGCCACCAGCAGCACTACAAGCCCTCCAACCTGCGCCTCCAGCGCGAGTTCCGCTGACTGGCCGGTCTGCCCTGCGCACGCCCCTCGCCTCCGGCCGACCTCGAGCGCCTCGACCAGCCCCTGGCCGATCGCGCACCCGCTCACCGACGACGGCGCCGAGCCCGACATCGTCGCCCGCCCCACCCTGAGCGAGCTCGCCACGATCCTGGCGCTGTCGGTCGGTGTGCGCGAGCCGCTCGGCGAGAACCCACCGGGCGGGAGTCAGGCCGAGGCCGCCCAGGCCCCGCTGAGCGCCGCTGCGCCGCTGGGACTGCCGCCGGCGGCAACATCGGCTCGGTGACCGCCTACGTCCTCGTGCCCGAGCACGGGCAGGCCGGCCAGGAAGTCACGGGAGCGGCCGGGCAGCGGCTCGCCCCCGGCACCTACGCTGCCCACATCGAGCGCGACCATGCCCTGGCCCTCATTGGCCCCGCCCCCGAGGCGGCGGGCAACGCGAGCAGATGCAGGGACGGATGCAGCGGGCGGAGGCCGGGGCCGGAGCCCTGCCCGACGGCGTCGGCGCCCGGATCGTCCTGACCGGGCAACGTGACAAGGTGGCCCGCAAGCACTTTCTCCTTCGCCCCTGCGCATCGCGGTCCAGGACTGCGGCTGCTCTTCGAGGTCCTCCGCCCGTCGCCGAGGCCCTGGGAGTGCTGCGCGCACAGTCCCGCTGGGACGAGCAGCGCATCGCCCGGGCGCTGGCACCGACCCGGCCCGGGAGCCGGCTCTGCATCGTCGTCGACCTGGGAGGCCGCCGTGCACTGACTTCGAGAGACTGCAGCGAGCTCATCTCCGGCTTCTCCGCTGATCGGACACTCGCCCCGCTGAGCCGACCTCCGACGGCTCGGGCTGCGCGCCGCCCGCGCCCGCCGCTGGACCGCCAGGGCTGCCGGACGCGCTTGTCCCCGGCCCCCAGGACCCCTACTCCCCACAGCCCGAGCCAGACCTTCGAGCGCCGTCGTCGTCGACCAGCTACGGCACCGAGCCGCTCGAGGCCGAGGCCTCCTGGGCATGGTCCGTGACGCCCTGGCCGACGAGCGCACGCACCTGGGAGGGCGGACGGCGGTTCGCCCCCTGAGCCCCTTCGTGCTCCTCCTGCGCCCGGCGCGGCGCTGGAGCCCGGCATCTACTGCGTGGATCGACGGCGTCGACCTCGTCCCGCCCCCTGCCGCCGGGCCGAGGAGATCGGAGGGCATGACGGTGCAGAAGGAGTTCGCCCGCGCCGGGGCCATCGTCTCGGTGGCCGCCAACCTCGATGAGGCTGACGCCCTGGGCGGGCGGCTGCCGGCTACCGCTTCACCATGAGCCGCAGCGCCGCCCCTCATCTACTCGCTGCACCTGCGCGCCGCCGCCCGGGGACTGGTGGGGACGGTCTTCGCTGGCTTCGCCACCCGGCAGTGCGCCACCTGTTGGACTCCGACGGCGTCAGCCGCCACCAGATGTTCTGCCGTCACCATCGCCAGTCCGCAGACAGAACCGCCTGATCAGGCGGCCGGCTAGTCCCCGGCCCGCCCAGCCGCGAGCGCCGTCGGCCCACCCGCTGGTCCACCGCCGGCAGACGGACCCAGAACTGCATACCGCGCCACAGAGTTCCCCAGTGTTCCACGGACCACCCCTGTCTGCGGGGTTAGCCCGGTCCCTGGCAGACTGGACCCCTGGGCCCTGAGGGGCCCCTGCCCCTGCCCACCAGACACCTGAGAGAAGGAGTGAACAGCATATGACGAACAGCCTCGATTGATCTCACCCGCCGACAGTGACTTCGGCGTCGAGGAGCTGCCCGAGGGCAACGCCCTCGCCAGCCTTCAGCAGCGCCAGCGCGTCCTGCCCGCCAGCGCCGCTCGGCCTCGTGCCCGGCCAGCGCGGCCTCGGCCTCGTGCCCGCCTGCGCCGCCAGCGCGTCAACGACGTCCCGCTGACGACCCCATGGTGGCGGGCAGGGACTGCGGTCCCTCTGCCCGCCACTGGCGGTACCCCCGGAGCCCCGCGAACCGACCTGAGGGAGCCGAGTCCCACGATGAGCACGGTGATGAGTACGGCGAGGACAACGCCGACGAAGCCCTGCAAGCCGCCCGACGAGCTTTGATCCCGCGCCTGCGCTGCGCAGTGAGCCTCATCGTCGGGATGGACAACCAGCCGATGCTGTTCGACCTGACTCGGGCAAGTACCACCGGCTCGGCGCGGCCGCCGCCTTCATCGTCGGGCCAGTTCGACGGGGTGCGCCCCTGCCGACCATCATCGAGGAGCCGCCCCAGGACATCGACGAGGCGGGCGCCAAGCGCATCACGGGCCTGGTCGACAACCCTGCGCGACAAGGGGCCTCCGGCGGGCGGCGACCCTGCCCGCCGACCCCGCCGGCCCTGCCGCTTGAGCGGCCCCGGCGCGCACCAGGCGCAGCCGTGGACGCCACACCGCCCAGCCCCGCCGGGCCCGCCACCAAGGTCGAGAGGCCCGCCGCAGCGGGGGCCGGTGGCCGCCCCGCATCATCATCGCTCGCGCACCACCGGATCGTCGCCCTGATGGGTCACCCTGCCCAGCGCCTGCCGCGCCCCGCGCTCAGCTGGGTCTTCCGGCGCTGGCCGCCCGGTACGCGGTCAGCCATGGCGCTCAGATCCCCGGCTGGGGCCCCGCCCGGGGTCCCGTCGCTCGTCACGGCGGTGGCGATCCAGCTGGTGAGCATCCTGCTGCACGAGTCCTGCACGCCATCGTCGCCGGTTACCTGGGCACCCCCATCCGCGGACTGGGGGTGGCGCTCATGTTCTGGCGATCCCCATCGCCTACGTCGATCGCGCACCGACTCACTGCGTGCGCTCCCCGGCGCGGACTGACCATGCTGGCCCTGGCCGGTATCTTCTCCGACGGCGTCGTCTGCGGACTGGAGGCGGCCGTCGCCTGGGCCTCGACGGGAATGGTGCGCCAGGTGGCCCTGACCCTGTGCGCCTTCCAGCTCACCATGCTCGTCACCAACCCTCAACCCCTCACCCAGTCCGACGGTGTCGCCGCGGTCGAGGCGGCCACCGGCTCGGCCGAACCCGCGCGGGCGCTCCATGTTCGTGCTGCGCTGTGTCCTGAGGCGCCAGCTGCTGCCGCCCGGGGCTGGCCGTCATGCGTCCTGCGGTGCGCTGGGGCTACTTCATCTACGGCTGGCGTGCTCTTCTCGGACTGCTGGCCTCGTCATGAGCGTTGATGGATAGGCTACTGGCCGTACGCCCTCGTGAAAGGTTTCCTCCCATGACGCAGCCGGTTCTCTCTCGTGCCGGTGCCCTCCCTCCCAACAGCCACAGCCGCAGCCCTGTATCCGCCGTGACCCCTGGGGAGCCCATCCCATCCGCTCTGACCTCCGCCGTACCAGCGCGCCGGTACCGGCACCGGAGCCCCGGCCCCTGGCCCAGCCCGCCGTGGCCCCTGCTGACCGTGCGCCTGGGCGGGTCTGCCGGTGCGGGCCGTCCCCGAGACCAGCGCCGCCGTCATCGGCACCCTGGACTACCTGCGCCGGCTCGACGAGGTGCTCGACGGCGCCGCCGACCAGCTGCTCGACCCGCTCTACGAGATCGTCCCCACCCTGGACAAGCCGAGCGCCGCCCGGTCCTGCGCGCCAAGCGCCGCGTCTTCCAGCGCGCCACCGACCTGTCCGAGGGAGGTCCTGGCGGCCCTGCCCGCTGAGCCGCGCGCGCTGCTGGAACGCTGGGACGCCCTGGTGGCCCGTAAGCGAGGAGAGACCCTGCGCCCGCCTGGCCGTCCTGGTCGACGTCGACCTGACCGCAGCCGCGAGCTGCTGGCGGCCGGCCTCGACGAGCCCGGCTACCAGGAGGCCCCTGGCGATCGCCGCCCCGGCCCTGGTCTCCACCCTGGCCGTCCCGCGGGCCGTCGGCTCGAGGACCCCGCGTCCTGCGCACCTCTACACCCTGGCCACCCTGGGCCGCTCTCAAGACCAGCCTCTCTCGGACTGACCACCGTCAACGAGGCGGGGACAGCTCTCCACCGGGCGCAGCCACCGCATGGTGGCCACCCACCTGGCCTACCGCATCCTGAGCGCCACCGCCCAGGACCTGGACGCCGACGGCGCCCCTCACCTCGAGCCCGCCCCCGTGCGCCAGGCGCTCACAGCGCTCGCCCCCGGCCCGACGCGGCCGGCGCCTACGGCCAGTACTTCCCGGGAGGTCGAGGCGGAGGCGCTGACCGTCGTCGGCGAGCACGAGCACGGCAACGGCATGGTCTTCCGCCAGGAGACCATCCAGCCGGCCCGCTGGCTCCAGGAGACCCACGACGCCCTCACCGGCGGCGGCATGCACGCCGCGCTCAGCGTGCGCGACGCCTGCGAGCGCGTAGGCGGCGCCGACCCGCGCCTGCGCCTGGAGCGGCTGCCAGCCTCGGCGCCATCGTGCCGCACGTGCCCTGGTACCGCGGGGAGAACCCTTCCGCTGCTGGCCGCCTCGCTCTCACCGGAGCAGCAGCGCCAGTGGGGCAAGGACCTGGCCTGGCTGGCCCTGGCTCGACGACGCCGTCGGCGCCGCTGACGGGCCCGGCCGCGCTGAGCTCCCTCAACCGCACGGTGCGCCTGGCCGAGCGTCTTCCCTGACGGCGAGCTCGGCGAGCGTCCCAGCGGCTCTCTACGAGGACCGCGAGTCGACCCGCAGCTGGGTCGACCTCTCGAGGACGCCCCTTCGAGCAGGACGTCACAGACCTCGGGCGAGCTTGCTCGACCCTGTGGCCCGCCCCACATCTACGACCCATGGTGGCCCGCTTCGTCTCCCCTGTTCGGCAACGGCGGGTGCAGACCCGCTGGCCTTCTTCATGACCATCGCCCACGCCCCGACGGTGACCCAGGAGATGCTGCGCGCCGCCGGCTCGACCACGCCGCCGGCCCCTGACGAGGAGCGGCCGCCTGTCCGGCGGGCTCTCCGGCCTCCCAGGCACCCTGCGCCTTCCTCCAGCCGGTGGCCCCCAGCGCCCGGACCTACGCTGCCGGCGGGGCCTGACCGTCGTCAACGCCTTCACCAACGCCAACGGCTCCTCCAGGCCCGCTTCCACCGGCTCCTGGCCCCGGCTTCCGGGAGCGCCCTGTCACGCGGATCCGTCACCTCCTGGGGCACCGGAGCGGGTCCTGGAGATCCAGGCCAGCACCGAGTGCAACACCGTCAGGCCGTCTCCTGCAGGGCCCCTGCCGCCGCTGGGCTGCCCTGGTGAGCTGGGGCGCTGGAGGCGGTCCTCAGCCCCCTGCGACCTCGTCCACGACCCGGCCACGAGCACTCCCTGTTCCTGGCCGACGACGCGGGACCCGTGGGACTGGCTCACCTGGGCCTGACCCCCAGTACCTCCCTGGGCGGCTACCTGTCCTGGCTGGTGCTGCTGAGCGACCCCTGGTCCCGGCTGCCTTCGCGGACCACTGACCAGCTGCCGTCGGGACCTGAAACGCCCCTCGCCCGACGAGGTGATGCACTCGAGCGGAACGTGGCCGGCCGCCTGGTGACCCGCCGCGAGTCCTGGACCTTCCTGGCCCACCAGATCGCCCTGCTCCTGACCGCGACCTGACCACGACCCTGCTGCACATGGACGACTCTGCAGCAGGCGCATACCCACGGAGTGTGTTCGTCCACCAGCACATGCCTCCCAGGTGCCACCTTCGACCAGCACAAGCCCGCTGCCATGGACCCCACTCACCGGTGCAGTCGCTGCGAGCTGCGCGGCTGGATCGACCCCGGCCGCCCACATCAGCTTCGTCGAGGCCCTGCCGGCCCGCGGCGAGGCTCCCTGGGGCTCACCCAGACGGTGGAGTCGACGGTGGCTCGAGTACCTGTGGGACCCAGTGGCCCAAGAACCTGGGAGGCATGGCATGAGCACGCACGACGACGTCCAGTCCAGCCGGCGCGAGCAGCGCAACCAGCCCAGCCGGCTCATCCGCTCCCGCAGGGCTGCGCTGGCTCGGGGGGCGCCTGAGGCCAGTGAGCAGGCGGAGCGCACCGGCCGGCGAGCCAGGTGGGCTGGGGCAGTGATCAGGTGCTGGCGGGCCAGGCGGGCCAGATGGATCAGTGCCAGCCCAGTCAGGGCGGTAGGCTGCCAGGCCGCACTGGTCGGCCTGGGGGGCGGAAGCCGCAGGCGGGCGGCCTCGATCCCCGGGGATCCAGCCCTCGAGATGGCGGCCGCCGACTTCGGCAACCTGCGCGCCCAGCACAGCGCGATGCGCCAGCGGGGTCTCGGCGATGGCCGGTCAGCGTGAGGGGTGTCGGCTGGCTGTCATGCGCGGATCTCACTGCGCCGGCGGGGACGATACCGACGCCCTGCCGCCCGAGGTCGCCCAGTGGCTGGATCGCCCGCGGCCAGTGGGACATCCGCTCGGCGCACCTCCTGCGCTTCGTCGACCTGCGCGGCCACCACATCCGACTGCGGCCTCAAGGCCGCTCGAGGGCGTCCTGGACGAGGCCTACGCGAGCATGCGCGAGCTGGGGCCGTGGGCCCAGCGCACCGAGGCGCGCACGGTGCGAGCGCCCGTCTCCGACCCTGATGACCGGGGATGGCGCCAGCCGGCCCGGCATCACCTTTTCGGCGTCTACGGCCCTGAGTACGACAAGCACGGGGAGGCTGACAGTCGAGGAGGCCGAGCGGCACTTCTACGTCTCGAGCCGATGGCGCCCGGACCACGCAGGTTCGCAGATCCCGCGGCCGGTGCCGCGGGCGGCCTCGGCGGCGCGGTTCCCGGCGCTGGCGGGCCCGTGGCGCGCCGCCGCCTCGAGGCCGAGCTGCCTCCGCCCACCTGCGGATGTGGGGCTTGCGGCTTCCCGCGCACCTGCGCGACGGCAGCGCCCTGGGCCGATCGTTCAGCAGTTGCTGGAGGTCATCGAGTTCCAGTTCGATGAGATCCTGTCCTGGAGCCAGGCGGCCGCCGCCGTGGGTGAGCTGGCCGACGACGCCGGGCGCGCCATCGGCGTCATGGGGGCGGGCAGCCGGCGGGCGCCGGGCCCTGGACCTGCTGCACATCGACGTCAACCGGCCCGGCCTCAACCCGGCCGAGGAGTGCATCGCCGGGCTGTGCGCCCGCCAGCTCCTGACCGGGGGCGCGTACCCCCGGCCCAGCCCTCAGCCGCCGTCGGGTAGCCGGGCGCCGCCTGGGCCCGGAACCCCGAAACGCGCCGAAGTGTCCATGAAGAGGGCCCCTGATTGTCGATGAAGGGCCCGAAAGTGTCCATGAAGTGTCGATGAAGTGTTCGTGAAGGCCGTGAGTGTCGATGAAGAGCCCTGAAAGTGTCGATGAGCGTCGATGAAGTGTTCAGTGAAGGGCCGCAGGTGTCGATGAAGAGCCTGAAAGTGCCGATGAGCGACCCAGTGCGTGACGATGAGGCCTGGAGGTGCCCATGGCGCTGAATGACACCCTGTACCGGCGCCGCTCGCCGAGAAGAAACCGCGATTTCAACGATCTGTGTCGGGCGCTTCGAGGGCTGGCGCGCTAATGTCAGTGCTGTGGACACTGTGGCTGTGCGGGAGTGGGTCCGCCAGGGTCTTGGCGGCGCATCCAGTGTTCTTCACCCGGGGCAATCCCCACTGGTCCCTCGCCTGGCCCTTCAGGTGCTCGCGCAGGGGCCCCAGAAGTCATGGTTCGACGATGACCTGAGCAGGGTCCACTTTAGAGCGGCCTATTGCACCAGGGTGGGGGTATTGGTCGGGGGTTGTGCGTACTGCACGAACCCCGGACCCTGTGGAGTACAACCGACCCTCTGCCAGTGGATCCGACCCTCGTGCAGTTCCGGGTGGTGCCAGTCTGATAAGTCGGGCTGAGGCTCTGATCGAGCCTCGCCCTCGCCCCGGCGAGGGTCGGGGTCGCGCGGCCAGCCGACGGCACCGAGGCAGTGCGAACCTGCCCGCGGGGCCTCAGTCGTCCAGGTGGGAGACGAGCTCGGCGGCCAGACCCCGTGTAGGTGGCGGGCGTCAGGGGCCAGCAGCCGCGCTCGACGTCGTCGCGCATGCCGAGCCCGGAGATGAACTCGCGCATGCCCTCGGGCGTGACCTTCTTGCCGCGGGTGAGCCTCCTTGAGGCGTCGTCAGGGGTCGGCCATGCCGGTTGCCCCGGCGACGGCGGCCGCCCGCATCGCCTGCTGACGGCTCGCCGAGCACCTCCCAGGTCGCCTCGAGGTCCTCCTCCAGGCGGGCGCGGTCGACGTCGAGCCCGGCCAGGCCCTGGCGGATGTTGTCCACGGCCAGCAGCGAGTGCCCCAGGGCCACGCCCACGTTGCGCTGCGTGGTGGAGTCGGTAGGTCCCGCTGGAGGCGGAGGGATGAGCGTGGCGGCCAGCGTGTCCAGCAGCGAGCAGGAGATCTCCAGGTTGGCCTCGCCGTTCTCGAAGCGGATCGCTGACCTTGTGCGGCATGGTCGACGAGCCGGTGGAGCCCCTGCGCGCTCAGCCGCCGCTGGTGGAAGTAGCCCAGCGAGATGTAGGTCCACCACGTCGGTGGCCAGGTTGTGGGCGATCCGGTTGAAGCGGCGACGCTCGGGTAGAGCTCGGCCTGCCAGTCGTGGGACCTGGATCTGCGTGGTCAGCGGGTTCCAGGTCAGGCCCAGGTGCTCGGCGAATCCGCGCCCCCACAGCCTCGCCAGTCGGCGCCGGGCACGGAGATGACGTGCGCGCCGAAGGTGCCGGTGCTCCGCTGATCTTGCCCAGGTACTCGGTGGCTTCGACGCGGCGCACCCGGCGGCGCAGCCGGTGGGCCAGGACCGCCATCTCCCTGCCGAGCGTCGTGGGTGGCATGGCTGGCCGTGCGTGCGCGCCAGCATGGCGGCGTCGGCGTACCAGGCCATGGCGGCTGTGGTCCTCGACCAGCCCGCGGGTGGCCGGTAGCCACCTGCTCGACGGCGCCCCGGATCGTCGGGGCGTGCAGGAGAGTTGTGATGTCCTCGCTGGTGCAGAAGATGTGGACGATCTCGCCGACCGTGGGCAGCACGGTGGGGCCGCCGTCGGCGCGACAGACGCCGGGGGCTCGGGCGGCCGCGGCCAGGCGCTTGAGGAGGTACTCGACGGCCTTTGACGTCGTGGCGGGTCTCGGCCTCGATGGCGCGAGCTCGGCGATCTCCTCGGCCCCGAAGTCCTCGGACGACGCCGCGCAGGTAGCTCTTCTCCGTCTCGCTCAGGCGGGGGCTCCGGGCAGGACGCCGCCGTCGGTGAGGTGGATCGAGCCACTGACCTCGACCTGCAGGCGGGGCCTCCCGGTTGGAGCGCGCCTCGGAGAGGTGGCTGACCAGCAGGGCGGCGACGGCGCGGTAGCGGCCGTCCAGGGGCCCAGGGCGATGGCGGGGAGACTGCGTGAGAGATCGACCATGCCGCTCATTGTGGCAGGTTGTGCACCGATCTGCGGCGGGGGCCTCCTGGGCCGTGACGAGGACGGCTGGGCCTCAGGGCGGCGTCGGCGGTAGGCGGTAACAACGATGTACAGCAGGACCCGGCCGAGGGCAGACGATGGCGGCGGCGGGGCTCGCTGGCTGTAGAGGCTCGTGGCCGAGCAGTGCCGCCAGCCCCCAGGCCGATGATGGCCAGCGCGAGGATCGAGGGGCCCGGGATTCGCTGGGACGGCTCGGCGCGCTGAACGTGCTGGGCCTGGAGGAGGATGAGACTGACCGTCAGCAGGCTCAGAGGCGTCACGAGGGAGGTTTCCCAGCCGAACAGGCGCCGCCGCCGACCGTCAGGGCCAGGACGGTCGTGGCAAGCGTGAAGACGACTGGTGGGAGGGAGTGCTGGCAGATGACCTTCTAGGGCGGACATGGTGGGGAATGGTATGACGGGCAAAATCCTCGCCGGATCCTTGTGGCATTTTCAACAAGTGGTCCGTCGTCGTTGGCGGGAGCACTCCCGGTCGCCACCAGCCTATACGGCCCGCCGACCCCGGACCCGGGAAGTAAGTTCCGACCAGGGAGAATGTGATGCCTCTGTGATGCCTTGGGTGCTTTGCGGGTCAGTGGATAATGCGGTTATGACGACGGACCGGGTCCAGCACGGAGCGGCAGTCAGAGTTCTGGTGGAGCAGGACCCGGCCAGTGAGCAGATGTTGGTTCTTATGCGCGAGGCCGCGACTGCCCGACGCCGAGCTGCGCAGGATCATTGCTGAGGAGCTAGTGCTCATGGAGGTCGGGTACGGGCTCGCGGGGCGTGCCCACGTCGGTAGCTGCTCACGTGTCTCGACCTCGATGGCGTCGTGTTGGAGTACATTGCCGTGGCTCCGGGGCTACGTGGCGACGGAATCGGGCGGGCGCTCGTTGATGCCCCTTGCAGTGTGTCGGGGCAGGTTGTCGCCGAGACCGACGACGATGCCGTCGGCTTCTACCGGGCGCTCGACTTCGACATCGACCCTGCGCCGCCGGACCCGCGCTGGCCGGCGCGCCGCCGCTACCGATGCGTGCGGCGGTCCTGATCTCGAACGGCGCATGTCGAGGACTCGCGTTTCGCGCCGAGGACGTACTTTCCTCCAAACGACGTGTCTCCGCCCCAGTCATCTGGGGACAGCGCAGTCCTCGGCGCGAGTACGTCTCGATCGACGTCGCCGAGAGGTCTGGCGACCGGGGCCGGTGGGTGACGGGCCCTATCGGGCCGAGGTCTTGCGTGCGGTGACCTCGTGGGTCCGCCGGTCCCTCAGACTGCGCGCCAGGACGTAGCCCAGCAGGCCCAGCGCGGGCAGGGGCGAGGGAGCACGTCGACGTCGGACCGGTACAGGCCGCGCGCGCACCATGAGCCCGGAGAGGATGACTCCGACGGCCCCCAGCAGCCGAACGCCCGACGGCGGTAGGCTGCGCTCGCCCGGACCCGAGTTCTGGGCTTGCAGCAGGATGAGGCCGAGCAGGAGCATGCACAGCGATGAGGTGAGGCTGTTGAGCTGCCACCCGAGCAGCAGGCTTCCGATCGAGTTGACCAGGACGGTCAGGGCAAGGACAACAATGGCGGGCTTGATGAGTCGCATGTCGAGCACCTCGGCGAACGGGTTGCGGTCGCGAACGTCCCTCAGTCTAAGCCGGTGCCCTGGTCCGGAGCCTGGCCGGTGGTGGGGGAGTCGACGCCGGCCAGGCCCAGGGCTCAGGGCCCGGGCGCGGGCAGGGCCTCGGGCCCAGGCCTCGGGGTGGTGCCCCGTGGCGCGGCCGCGGATCCAGTAGGCCTGGTGCTGGATGCTGCGCCGGCTCAGACCGGAGGCGATCAGGTGGCGCCGCACCGCCTTGGTGGCGCTGCTCTCCAAGGCGATGAACACCCAGTCCAGGGCCAGGTCCCCGGTGTCCGCCCACAGGGTGCGGTCCACGGCGGCCAACAGTCTCTCCTCGGAGATCCCGGGATTGACGCGGATGAGCCGATGGTCGCGTGCGGCCAGGGGCAGGAAGCCGGTCTCGGGCGCCAGCATGACGACGGTGGCCAGGCTGCTCGGCGGGGAGGCGGCGACGGCGTCGGCGAGTGCTGGCGCGGAGGCCTGGTCGCCTACCAGCAGCATCTTGTCGCCGGGGGAGGGCAGGCGGTAGCTGGTGCCGCCCATGACCTGGACGGACACGGTGGCTCCCGGCTTGACCCGCTTCGACCAGCGCGACGCCGGACCGCTGGGCTCATGGTGCAGGACCAGGATGATGGCGGTGGCCTGCTCGCGGTTGATGCGGGTGATGGTGTAGGCGCGCTGGTGCTGGCGGCCGCCCTGCGGGATCCACATGCGCACCCAGGCGGTGGGCGGCAGCATGGCGGCGCCGGTGCCCAGCAGGCTCGGACAGTGAACAGTCAGCTCCGTGTAGGGCGCCAACTCCCGCACTGCGGTGACCTTGAGCTTGTGCTCAGGTGCCCGCAGCGCCTTGAGCACTGTGCCTTGGAATCCCCTCCCACCACGTGCCATCTGCGTGTCCGCCTCCCGGTCGTCTGATCTCGCTCTCAGGCGAACCGACAACCGGAATGGTTGAAGGCCCGCTTAGGACCTGCTGCCGAGAACACAGGGAGAAAATGCCGAAAGAATTCCGGCGATGGTGGGTGCTGGACGGGTAGTGCACTGGCGGCCCCGGGCGGCGCGGTGGCCGGGACGGCTCGGGGAGCGGGCGTCGTCGAGCTGCCTGCGCCGGCCAGGGCCTGCCCCGCCGCCTCAGGCCATCGGGTCCCAGCTGGGCAGCATGATGGGCTCGGTCTCCCAGCGGCGCGGACCTCCTCGGCAGGCGGCTCGCGCACGACGACCTCGAAGACGTACTCGTCGAGACCAGGAGTCGCTCATCGTGTGGAAGCCTTGTCCCCGAACTTGTCGCCCCAGGAGTTCTCCACCCGCCAGCGCCGTGGAGCGCCGTCGACCAGGTCGACGCCGGTCAGGCACATGGCGTGGTGAGCGCCGACTCGCGCGCCACCAGCCGCTCGGCCTTCGTCATCGACAGGTCCACCCTGTACAGGCCCTCGTAGTCGTGCAGGGCGGCGTCCCAGATTCCGGCCTTCTTGTCGCTTGCGCGACGTCGCAGGCGAAACCACACCGGCTCGCCGTCCTGGATCGCGGCGCGATCGCGGCGGCCTTGAGCACCTCGGAGCTCGGCGGTGACGTGATCCTGGACCGGTTCGCCCACCATGACGTCGCTGCGGCCCATGCCGTAGCGCGTGTTGACCGCGATCTCCGGGCGCGGGTCGTGAGCCACGACCACGAACTCCTCCACCCGGTGACATAGCGCTGCGCGAACTGTCGCGGCGTGAGCGTCCTGACCCGGTGGAATTCCTTGTTCTTATCGCGGTACTGCCACACGAACTCCTCGGGCGGGTCCTCAGATGGATGCACAGCATCCGGTGAACCTGCTCCAGGCCGTGAGCCGCAGCGGCTCAGGGTCGACGCCGATCGGCCACCGCGGCCGCAGTCGCAGGGCCGTGCGCCGCAGCAGCGTGGCCAGGTGCTCGTTCATCGCCCGGAGTTACCGGCCGAGACGGTGTCCGGCATGGCGTAGGCCGGGACGATCCCGTACTCTGGCCACAGACGCGCGAACTCCGGCCACCAGCCGCCGTCGGGAATGGGGGAGTACAGGAGTCGACGACCGCGGTCATCCAGGGGGCGGTCTGCCTCGGCGATGACGCGGGTGAGGAAGGCGTTGGCCTTCTCCAGCTTGTCGTGAAGAAGGGAAGGCCTGGCTCGGCTCCAGGGAGTCGAGCTCGAGCTCCTTGAGCATGGAGGCGCGCAGCACGTTGAGGCCGGCGAAGGCCCAGCAGCGTCCCGACCGCTTCTGGTCGGTGATCGAGGCGTCCGGGACAAGGTCGGACACGGAGGTGTCGATGGAGGTCACCGTGGTCCGGTCCAGGGAGACCTGCTCCACGTCCGTGGTGGCGACGGCGTTGCCGGCCAGGCGGGCGGCGGGTCGGCGAGGAAGGCGGCATCGCTGGGCGACCCAGGAGGTGTCGATTGTCGCGGGCAGAGGATAGATCGGGCGGAGCGCTCGCGTCCCCACCGGGCCGCCGGGCGCCGTCACCGAACCGCCTGCCGCTGACCCGGCGTCGGTAGGATCCAGTCACGACGCAGCCCCGCCAGCAGCACTCCGATCAGCAGTCCGACGCCGCTCACTCCGCCTCCCGCTGGGAGGAGCGTTACGCCTCGGTCGAGCAGCTCTGGTCGGGGCGCCCCAACGACTGGCTGCCGGAGCTCGCCACCGACTGGAGCCCCGGGACCGCCCTGGAGATCGGCTGCGGCGAGGGCGCCGACGTCCTGTGGCTGGCCGAGCGCGGCTGGCAGGTGGTCGGGCTGGATCTGTCCGCCACCGCCATCGGGCGCCTGACCGGGCAGGCCGAGTGGCTCGAGGGTCGCCTCGCGCGTGACCGGCCGCGTGCACGACGCCGGAGACGGCCTGCCGGCCGGACCCGCTTCGACCTGGTGACGAGCTTCGACGTCCACGGCGGGCGAGCCGGGCTCCCCTGGACCCGTGGCCCTTCCTTTCCGACGCCGCTACCCGCGTCGCTCCTCGGCGGGCACCTGCTCGCCGCGGTGCACGCCGTCAACCCTGCCCCTGGCACACCCACCACGCCCGCACCTACACGGCCGCCGAGCTCCTCGAGGGTCTGGCCGAGGCGACGGACGGCTGGGAGGTCGTCGTCGGCGAGGAGCAGGACCGGCAGGGTCACGGGGCCCGACGGCCGGGAGGCGACCGGGCCGATGCTCGTCGTGCCTGCGCAGGCCACCGGCCTCGGCTTTGATGGACAGTCGGGAACGGGCCCGAAGAAGTGCCGGAATATTCTGGGTAAACGCCGGAGTGTGGCGCGGGCAACGCCGAATCGGCGGAATGGCGCCTATTTCAGCGTGTCTCATAGGGGAATTCGGGGTCCGCTCAGGGATCGGTGGGTTACATAGTTACTGCCGCCGGACGGAACCGGTCACGAGGGCTGGGGAGCCCGATGACTGGCAGGTTTCCGAGTCTGGAACGGGTCTTAGGAGCCCGGACCGGACGTTCTGGTGAAGAGGTCCCGCCTCCCGGCCTTATGGGGAGCCGGGGCAGGAGGACCTCGCGAGGCTTGGGCCTGCGGTTCGGGAGACCGGACCGCGGGCCGAGTCCTTTGATTGAGGAGGCGAGTCTGAGGCTGGCTGCTGTCAGCTCGTCGAGGCCTTTTTCCCGGTACGTGGCACGAGGACGTGCGGTTCACCGGGGCCACAGGCGCCGGAGTGCAGGTCTGATCCACAGGCTGAAAGCGTGCTGCGGCGCTGCGGGCGCCCTCACCGTCGAGTCACGCGTCATTCTCACTGTCACGCTCCAGGGCGGACTACGACGCCGCCGTTACCCGAGTTCCCCACGTCCGTCCCCGCCAGCTGGGTGGGGGCGGACTCGCCGCCTGCCAGACGATGCTCACGAATGTCTCCGGTCTCCTGACTGCGCTGGCGACGCGCTATGACACGGCCTCGTCCAAGGTTGGTGTCATCGAGCTACGCAACTCACCGGATGGAAGCCGTCATGAGCCTGGTTGCCATGGACGGGGACAGTCCGTACCCCGTCTGGAAGCAGGATCCCACGCGACGAAATCACCGGCCTCTTCATCGGCGCCCCGAAGCTCACGGCTTCTCCCGCCTCGACCGCCCCACAAGATAGCGGCCACACCTGGACCATGTGTGTGTGGGCCCCGCCGTGGTGGTGGGGGCTCCGTCTCCGTGAACACGACTGACCTCGACTCCTGGCCAGCAGCCTCACCTCGGCGGCAGGCACTCTGGATGACGCGCGAACCCTTATTGCCAACGTGACTCGAAGTGATCGAGGCGCCGGCTCCGCCGGTATCCCCACCCAGCGTCCCATACCCGATCCTGGGTGGATTCGATCTGGAGAAGTCGGTCGCTCTTCAGGCCCTGGATGCGTTGAGCATGGGGCCGGGTTCGCTCCAGGACGTCGCCGACACCATGCGCGGCCTCGCCTCCGACGTCACCGCCTGCTCCCCAGGCCCACGCCCTGGCTGATGGGAAAGCCGCTCCCGCCAATGGTCTGGTGGGACCCGTGGACGTTCGGGCCTTCGACCCGGTCTCTCAAGATGGCGCTGGGGTCGGTCGCAGTCGCCTCTCAGTTCCCCACGATCGCAACTCTGCTGGCGTCCTCACCGGCGACGAGCTGGCTGCTCTATGAGCTGGTGAAGGACAACGAGGACGGCAGGCCGCCGTCGAGGCCCTCCAGCTCCTGCTCAACGACCCGACCACCGAGCAGTGGGTCAAGGAGGACCTCGTCAGGATCGTCCTGCTGACGCGCTGGCTCAAGAACGCCAAGACCGGGCGGGAGGCCGCCACGGTCCAGACCTACCTCCAGCAGGTCTCCCCAGCGCCTCGACCCTGGGCGACGCACCGCCTGCCCGGGCAGGTCGCCGTCGGGACGCAGACCGTCGACACCACGAGCCTGACGCCCACTGCAGCGCGTCGCCATGGTCCTGGGTGCGAACGCCGCCGCGATAGGGGGCGGGGGTCTACGGGACCCAGAGCGGCGTCACGGTCACCCCCGTCGGCGGCAACGGGGCCACCGTGCTCCCGCCCGCGGCCAAGGATCCCTTCGGGCTCGCCAGTGCCGTGAATCCCGGTATGACTGGCAAGGGCAAGGAGGCCAAGTCCCCGCAGAGCATCTCCCTGAGACCATCACCCACTGCCAGGAGGTGCAGTCCTCGAAGAACTCCTTGGGGCAGGGCTACGAGGAGGCCGGGGTCATCTCCATCCAGCGGGTCGAGCATGCCGACGGGCGAGTCTCCTGGGTCGTCTACGTCCCCGGCACCACCGACTGGACCGTCGGCGACGGCGAACCGCAGGACCTGCTCACCAACCTCGAGGCCGTGGGCGGCACGCCCACGGACATGGAAAGCGGCGTCGTCACCGCCATGCGCCAGGCCGGCATCCAGCCAGGTGAGGAGGTCGCCCTCACGGCCACCCCAGGGCGGAATCACGGTCTCCAACATTGCCGCCGACCCCGCCATCCAGGAGCGTTACAACATCACCACGGTCCTCACCGCCGGCTCCCCACTGCGGGAGCCGACATCTCGACGACGTCCACGCCCTCCACCTGGAGAACACCGGCGACGCCGTCCCCGGCTCGACGCCGCCCCCACGCCCACCGGCCCCAACCGGCAGGGTCGCCATGCTCGACACCCACCAGATGAGCATGAACGGCTACCCCCACTCCTCCAGTGTCTACGCCCAGGCCACCGAAGGGCTGGAGGACAAGGCTCCCGAGCTGGCCGAATGGAACAAGTCCTTCTCACACGCCTCGGGCGCCGGCGAGCAGGGGACGACCACCACCGAGTACACCTTCGCGATCCAGCGCAACACCGACCCCAACAGGGATCTACGAAGGGCGGCACCACCCTACCAGGGCAAGGTGCCCTCGGCGCAACCCTCCCTACCCGCGGCCCACCCGAGCCCGCAGACGACGGGCGAGCACTAGGAGCATGAGGTCATGACGGTGGTGACGTGTGCCGGCACGCAGGTGCCGGCCTGCTCCGGGAGGCAGAGGTCGACGCCGGATGATGCTGGGCGACGCCGGGTGACGTCGGGAGGAGCCGGCCGGTATCAGCGGCGCCGTCCGGCGCACCTCCAGCGTCGTCGGCCTCAGTCCTCGCGGCGCACGAGCATCGCGGCGATGATCGAGGAGATCACCGAGATGATGATCGAGCCGACCACCGCCGAGCCGAAGGAGGCCACTTCCAGCCCCAGCGGCACCGACCCGCCGGCGCCCAGCGCCGCAATGTGGTCGGTGAGCCGGCCCGTCAGCGAGAGCATCGCACCGTTGACCACCAGGGCGAACAGTCCGAAGGTGACAATGTAGAGCGGAAAGGTCACGAACTTCGCCACCGGCTTGATGAGCGAGTTCACCAGCGCCAGTATCAAGCCCAGGACCAGCAGGTTCAGCCACATCGGGCCCGGCCCCGCCCCCTCGGGCACACTCAGCCCGGACAGGGAGGCGTGGCCAGCCACAGGCCGGCCGCATTTCCGACAGTTCGTGCCACGATCTCCATGGGGCCATTGTGCCCGGGCAACCTGTGCCGGTGCCAAGATGGAGGTATGAATCCTGCAGCGACCCCAGTGCCCGGCGGACCCAGGCCCACATCCCCGCCGCGGGCTCGAGAGCGCCTCGACGACGGTGCGCATCCGCCCCGACGTCGCCGCCCTGCCCGCCTACGTGCCCGGGGCCCGCCCCGACGACGCCGCGGCGCAGATCGCCAAGCCTCCTCCAACGAGGCTGCCCTACCCGCCGCAGGACGCGGTCGTCGAGGCCATCACCCGGGCCGCCGCCGGAGTCAACCGCTACCCGGAGATGACCGGGAGAGCCTCACGCAGGCCCTCGCCCGACGCTGGGGCGTGAGGCCGAGCAGGTCGTCGTCGGCAACGGCTCGGTCGCCCTTATCCAGCACCTGCTCGACGCCGTCTGCGAACCCGGCGACGAGGTCGTCATCCCCGGCGATCCTTCGAGGCCTACCCTGATCTGCGTGGCCGTCGCGGGCGCCCGGGCCGTACGCGTCCGTTGACCCCGACGCCCGCCACGACGTGCCCGCCATGCTGGCGGCCATCACCGCCCGCACCCGCGTGGTTATGGCCTGCACCCCAACAACCCCACCGGGACGATCCTGACCGCCGAGGAGCTGGCCGAGCTCGTGGCCGGGGTGCCGCGCGACGTCGTCGTCCTCATCGACGAGGCCTCACCTCGACTTCGTCACCGACCCGCGGGCCGGCGACGCCCTCACCCTCCTGGCTGGGGCCCCAACCCTCGTGGTCTCACGGACCTTCTCCAGGCCCACGCCCTGGCCGGGATGCGCGTGGGCTACCTCATCTGCGAGCCCGGCCTGGCGCCGCCATCCGCTCGGTGACCACACCCTTCGGGGTCAACCTGCCCGCGCAGGCCGCCGCCACCGCGGCCCTGGGGAGGGAGAGCTGGCCCGAACCGCCGAGCGCTCGGCCGCCGTCGCCGCCGAGCGGGACCGGGTCGTGGAGGCACTGCGCACCCAGGGCTGGCAGGTCCCCGAGGCTCAGGGCAACTTCTTCTGGCTCGGCGTGGACGAGCAGACGACGGCGCTGGCCGAGCACTTCCGCGGCGCCGGCATCCTCGTGCGGCCTTCGCCGGTGAGGGCGTGCGGATCTCGGTGGGGACGACGTCGGACAACGAGAGGGTCCTGGCCGCCGCAGCCGCCTGGCGCGCCGAGCACTGAGGCCCGCCGGAGCGGGTGCCGCCGGACAGGGGCGCGGCGGGCTACGGCGTCGTCGTAGGCCCTGGTCACACGGAGATGGTCACCAGGAAGGCCACGCACATGACGACCTCGACGATGCCCATCGTCCCCGGGCGCAGCGGGCGGTGGCGGGTGCGCACCAGCTGCCACTGCCACAGCGGCATGACCAGCGACCGCACCGTCAGCACCACCCACAGGACGGCGTGCCCCCACGGCAGCATGCCCGACGACGCCAGCCACCACGTCGCCGCCGCCACCAGCGTGTGCGCTACCACCGTGCCGGCCAGCAGCGTGTAGTTGAAGCGCTCGCGGATCATCGACTTGATGTAGGGGACCGTCCCGCCGAAGTAGGCGGCCGTCAGCGCCGTGACCAGCCACATCCAGGACCAGCCCGTCAGAGCGCCGCTGGGGGAGGCCCCGGGCAGGGGGGAGCTCGGTGTCCCCAGGCCCAGGAAGCCGCCGTCGCCGCGCACCGCCAGGCTGTAGGTGACGGCCGCCATGAGGGAGGCGGCCGTCGTCGTCGACAGCCCCGAGAGCAGTGAGCGTTCGTGACCGCGCCACACCTGGTGCAACGCGATGGCGAACAGTGGTGCCAGAGGCACTGCCCACTGGATGAGGTAGGGCGCCACCAGCAAAGTGATGAGGGCCAGGGATGCCGTCCAGCCGGTGTAGACCAGGAGCGGCAGCATGATGAGGGCGCGCTTGCGGGCCGAGCGGGTGCGCAGCCACTGCGACCAGGACCAGTAGGTGAGGTAGCCGCCCCACCAGGCGGGAAGGAACAGGAGGTTCACCCAGCTGAAGCCGCCCACGATCCAGCCGACGATCGGTGGTAGCACCAGCATCGACCAGGCCCCGTGCTGGTTGGGGACCCAGGCCTTGCGACCGGGCTGGCGGCGGATCTGCTCCTGGGTGGGCGGCTTGGGGTGCTCGGCCTGCCGGGGCTTGCCGGTGGCCAGCATGATGTCGTCCTGCGGGCCGGGGCGGGACTGCTGAGGAGGGGCGCGGCGCGGCGCGTGGTGTCGGAGGACGCCGTGGAGGCTCCCGGCGGCGTCAGGGCCTGGTCAGCTGACGCGGCCGCGGGGCTCGTCGGGGAGCCGGCAGGCGCGGAGGACGCGGAAGGCACGGGGAGTCCGCCGATCCGGCGGCCGGCGTCGAGCGCAGGGGGATCGGTGTGCGCGGAGGGTGCTCGACGTGGTGCTTGGACGGCCTCGACGGGCGGGACTGACTCACGCCCTCACCCCTAATCGCTCGCCCCTGGCGCTGGCTGGGACGTTCTCTTCCAGCCGGGGACACTTTTTCCAGCCGGGACATCCTGCGCGTGCGGGGACCGTATTCCTGTCCCTCGACGGCGTCGAAATGCCCCGGTTGGATCGAGACGCACCCGGCCGCGTGGAATGTCCCCGTGGGCAGGGCGGTGCCCGGCTCGGCCGCGTCTTACCAGCGCACCCCCGGTGGGGTGGATGCCGTGGCGGGCGAGCTCGCGCAGCATGGCGGGGGCGTCGGTTGGCCAGGCCTCCTCCAGGTCCAGCGGGCGACGTCGTAACCGGCGCGGGTCAGGGCGAGCCTGCGGCGGCGCTCGTTGAGGACGGTGTCTCGGCGTCCTTGCCGAAGCTGTTCTTGCGGTACTTGATGCGGCCGTCGAACTCGCCGACCGCCTCGGTGCGGGCCACAGGAAGTCGAGGCGGTAGGTGTGGTCGTCGATGTGGACCTCGTGCTGGAGGTCGGGGCGGGGGCAGGGTGGCCTGCCACATGCGCACGCGGGAGAGGGACTCGCCGGGAGACTCCGGAGCGGGCGTCGGTCAGGTGGATGGCGGTACGGGCACTGCGAATGCCGCGTGCGCCGGTGGCCAGGTGGTCGACGGCGTCGTTCAGCTCGGCGCGGGTGCACAGGTGGGCGGCCAGGGCGGCGTCCATGGCGCAGACGCCCTGGGTGAGCCCCGCCCCACCGGGCCAGGTCAACGACCGTGTCGGCGACGGATGAGGTATGGGCGCCGGATGCGTTGAGCAGGTCGCTCAGGCCGGGGCGGCGATGGCGTTGAAGCAGTGCCGTGCGCGCCCGGGCCTCGCTGAGCCGGAGGCACTGCACTCGCCCGGGGAGGCGGCCCCCCAAGGGCAGTCCGAGCCACACGGCCGCCGATGGGCCGAGCAGGACGACGTCGCCGCGGGTCTTGGCCATCGCGGCCCGGATGAGGGTCATGTGCCTCAGGTCCGGCCTGGCCTCCGCCCACTCCTGGGAGGGCACGTAGGTCCCCGGGGCGATGCGGGTGAGTCCCGGGCCTGCGAACAGACGGGATGCCCCGGTCATGACCGGGTCAGAGGTGAGGAGCAGCGGCAGCGATGGTGCTGGGTTGGGACTGTGCGAGGGCCGGTGCGTTCGAGGGTGGTGGTACTCATGCCTCCCATCGTGGGGGCGATGCGCGGGAGGAGCGCCCTGACGGCGTCAGCCCTGTGGAGGGGCTTGCACCCGGCGACCTGTGGCACGCGGAGGGTCGCCGTCTGCGGGGACTTTCCACGGGTGCGGGGCCAGTGCAGTGGTGGGCAGGCCAGGTGGTGGTTGCGGTGACGGTGGTGGTGGCCGGGGGCGTCTCACGCGTTCAGGGGACATTTTCTTCCGGCCGGGGACGTCCTGCGCGTACGGGAACGGGATTGCTGTCTGACGGCGTCGAATGCCCCGGCTGGAACGAGACGCGCCCGGTCGCGTGGAATGTCCCCGTGGGCAGGGCAGGGGCGGTGCTAGGTAGGGAGGCGGAGGAAGATGCCGCCGTGGCGACGTCCGGGTGCTGCGGGTACTCAGGGCAGGGTGAGCCGCATCTGGTGCCAGGGCACGCCGCCGTGGTGGGAGGCGGACAGGCCCTCGTCGACGAAACCCAGGCGCGCGTAAGCCCACGAGGTCGTCGAGGCAGGTGAGCACCAGACCCTGGCGGCCGTGGGCGCGCGTTGTCTCGATGACAGTGCGCAGCAGTCGGGTGGCCAGCCCCTGCCCCTGGGCGGCGGGAGCCGTGGCGACGCCGAGGATCATCTGCCAGGGCCCGTCGGGGTCGTGCATCATGGGGGCCTCGTACATCTCGTCGCTCAGATCGCGCGCGTGGGTGCACAGGCCATTGACCAGCGCCAGCAGCATGCCTCCCTCGTCCTCGATGAGCCAGAAGTGGTCGGCGTAGGTAGCCATCCGCTCGGCGATCGTCGTCGGGCTGGCGGCCTGCTCGGGTGGGAAGCAGATGGCCTCCAGGGCGGCGGCCATGGCCGCGTCCTGCGCCTGCTCCGCTCGGGCCGTCCGGGCCGTGCGGATGTGGAGGACGGGGGAGTCGTTGGTACCCATGGCCATATTTTCACCAGTCGGTAGACCGACGTCGAGCATTCACCAGTGCCCCCGCGCGTCCCGTCGTCACGGTCGGGGACGTCCTGCGCGTGCGGGGACACTTTCGTCCGGCCGGGGACGTGTTGCGCGTGCGGGGACGGGATTGCTGTCCCCGACGGCGTCGAATGCCCCCGTCCGGGGCGGCGCGCACCGGCCGCGTGGAATGTCCCCGTGGGCAGGGGTGGGAGGCAGGACGGGAGACAGACAGACTCCGAGCCGGGCACTTCTCGCGGAGTCCGACAGAAACTCTGTCGGGGCCTCGAGAAATGCCCGGCTCGGTGGGGAGGCAAGGTCAGCGCGAGGTCAGCCGCCCAGGGCCGCGGCGACCACCTTCTGGCCTCCTCCTGCACCTGCGCCAGGTGGTCGGCGCCCTTGAAGGACTCGGCGTAGATCTTGTAGACGTCCTCCGTGCCCGAGGGACGCGCGGCGAACCAGGCGTCCTCGGTGGTGACCTTGAGCCCGCCGATGGGGGCCCCGTTGCCGGGCGCGTCGACCAGGCGGGCGGTGATCTCCTCGCCGGCCAGCTCGGTGGCGGTCACGTCCTCGGCGGCCAGGGCGGCGAGCTTGGCCTTCTCCTCCTTGGAGGCGGCGGCGTCGATGCGTGCGTAGGCGCTGGCGCCGAAGCGCTCCACCTGCTCCTCGTGCAACTGGGAGGGGGACTTGCCGGTGACGGCGATGATCTCACTGGCCAGCAGGGCCAGGATGATGCCGTCCTTGTCCGTGGTCCACACGGTGCCGTCCTTGCGCAGGAAGGAGGCCCCCGCGCTCTCCTCGCCGCCGAAGCCGATCGAGCCGTCGAGCAGCCCGGGCACGAAGTGCTTGAAGCCCACCGGCACCTCGATGAGGGTGCGCCCGATCGCGGCCGCCACCCGGTCGATGAGGCTGGAGGAGACCAGCGTCTTGCCGACGGCGGCGTCGGCGGGCCAGCCGGGCCGGTGGGTGAAGAGGTACTCGATGGCCACGGCCAGGAAGTGGTTGGGGTTCATCAGCCCGCCGTCGGGGGTGACGATGCCGTGACGGTCGGAGTCGGCGTCGTTCCCGGTGGCGACGTCGTAGGGGGTCTTGCCCTCGGCGTCGGGCGTCATCGTCGAGCGCAGCGAGGCCATGGCGTTGGGAGAGGAGCAGTCCATGCGGATCTTGCCGTCCCAGTCCAGGGTCATGAAGTGCCAGGCCGGGTCCACCTCGGGGTTGACCACCGTGAGCTCCAGGCCGTAGCGCTCACCGATCGCGCCCCAGTAGTCCACCGAGGCGCCGCCCAGTGGGTCGGCCCCGATGCGCACGCCGGCCTTGCGGATCGCCTCGAGGTCGATGACGCTCTCCAGGTCGTTGACGTAGGTCTCCAGGTAGTCGTGCTTGATGATGTGGGGGCCGTCGAGCGCCTCGGGGACCGGGATACGCGGGACGTCCTGCCACCCGGAGGCGAGCAGCTCGTTGGCGCGGTTGGCGATCCACGTGGTGGCCTCCGAGCCGGCCGGGCCGCCGGTGGGCGGGTTGTACTTGAAGCCGCCGTCGCGCGGCGGGTTGTGGGAGGGGGTCACCACGATGCCGTCGGCCAGGCCGGGCCCGCTCGTGCGCACCCCCGCCTCGGTGCCGGCGCCGTTGGCCAGGAGGATGGAGTGCGAGACCGCCGGGGTGGGCGTGTAGGCGCCCCGGGAGTCGACGGCGGTGGTCACCCCGGCCCCGGCGAGCACCTCGACGGCGGTGCGCCAGGCGGGCTCGGACAGGGCATGCGTGTCGCGGCCCAGGTAGAGGGTGCCGTCGGTGCCCTGGGAGCGGCGGTACTCCACGATGGCGGCGGTCGTGGCCACGATGTGGGCCTCGTTGAAGGCGGTGTCCAGAGAGGAGCCGCGGTGCCCGGAGGTACCGAAGACGACCTTCTGGGCCGGGACGGCGGGGTCGGGGACGAGGTCGTAGTAGGCGGAGACGACCTCGTCGACGTCGATGAGGTCTTCGGGCTGTGCTGGCTGTCCTGCGCGTGCGTGCATGGGCACAGTGTGTCACGTGCCACTGGCCGCATCAGCCCGTTTCGCTGTGCGAAACACTGGCCGTTCCGAGGCCGGGACGCGGTGATCGGCGGGGCTCCATGTCCGACGACGACGGCGTTGTGGGAGGCTTCGCCGCGAGGGCCGCCGTGGAAGTGCCGTAGGTCCCGGGCGGCGGGGCGGGCGCGGCCAGTCGGGGCCATGCCCGCTGCCTGTGCTGCTGCCCGTGCCGCTGTCCGGTGGGCTGGAGACGGCGGGCTGGAGGCGGTGGCCACCCCGAGTCTAGGAAGCGGGTGAATCCGGAGGCATGGGTAGTCTGGCCCGGGCGTCGGCGCCACTGCGCTGTCACCCGGGCCGCCGCTCCGCTCGCCGGGGACGCGGCCGAACCCCAGCGTCCAGCAGGAACGAGGAACCCATGACCGTCAGCCGTATCGCCACGACCAACGCCCCCGCCGCCGTCGGCCCCTACTCCCAGGGCGTCTCCACCGGTCAGGGGCCGGCTCGCTCGTCTTCGTCTCCGGGCAGGTGCCGCTCGACCCGGCCACCGGTGCGCTCTGTCGAGGGCGACATCCAGGCCCAGGCCGAGCAGGTCCTCAAGAACGTGGGTGCCATCCTGGCCGAGGCCGGGCTCGGGTACGACGACGTCGTCAAGACCACGGTCCTGTCTCGCCGACATCGCCGACTTCGCCGCCGTCAACGAGGTCTACGCCCGCTACTTCACCGGTGAGACCCTCCCGGCCCGGGCCGCCTTCGGGTGGCGGCCCCTGCCGCTGGGGGCCGGCGTTGAGATCGAGGCCATCGCCGCCCGGTCCTGAGCCGGTCCGGTCCTGAACCGGTCCGATCAAGAGCAGTCACCGAAGCCACTCCGCCACGTGCCAGACCAGCGCCGGTCGTACGGGTGCGAACCGGGCTGGCTGCATCCGGTGGGGCGCCGCCCCACCGGCACAGGGTGTCTGATCCTGCCGGTGGGGCGACCCGTTCACTAGGCTCTTTCCGGTTCCACGTCCACGGGGTGTCCTCTTATCGAGGGCGCCCCGTGTTGCTCTCCCATGGCAGACGGCGTAACCGCGGGTAAGGATGAGGCACGGCTGGCGGCCGCAGAGTCACCAGCCGGCCAGGACCCACGTCGAGGTTGCATGAGAGGAAGACGATGCCGCCCACGCGCCTTCCTCTCGTCATCCCGGCCTCGGAGGGATCCGCTCGCTGCTGTCCTTCTGCGCCATCATGACGGCGGGCCTGGCGGCGGCGCTCTCACCGGTGGCCGTAGCGGTGTGGGCGCCCTCGCTCGCCGCCCTCACGCTCCTGCCGGCCCTGCTGGGCGCCGGCGGCGTCGGCTACTACCTGTGGCGCGGTCTGTCCGCACGGCGCATGTTCGAGCAGGCGCTGCGGCACTACGCGCAGGTCACCGACGACTACGAGGTCACCGAGCTCCATGCCCGTCTCATCCCTGAAGGCGAGACCCGCGGCGCCCACGTCATGGCCCACTACCGCTGGTTCCGCGACGAGTACGAGAGCCTGACCCGCTCCTGGCAGGACCTCGGCAGCCCCCGGGGCGCCCAGTGGTTCGAACCGGGAGTGTTCCAGCGGGCCCGTGAGATCAAGCGGCGCTCGGCCGCGCTGGAGTCGACCGACGACATCATCGCCAGCAACGCCGCGTTCCTGAGCCTGTCTTCCAACTGGGAGAGGCTCTGGCGCCAGGAGCAGCAGCCGGTTCTTCATGAGCTCGACCTGCTCCTGGGCCAGTGCCAGTGGATCGACTCCTGCGCGTTCACTCCCCGGGGCACGGTGGAGGTGCGCGAGCTGGTGCGGGCCTACCACCAGCGCCTCAGCGAGATGACCGCGGAGCTGTCGGCCGGCTTGCTGCAGCCCTCGGCGGCGCTTGACGAGCTCGCCTGGATGGCGGCCGATGCTCGCCGGGCGGGGCATGGCCTGTCGCTCAGTGCGGCCGGTGCGGAGCCTGCCCTCAGCAGCTCTCTCGGTTCTCTCGACGGCGAAGCCTCCGCCCGCCCGGGTCCCCACGCCCTGCTGGACGTCGTCGGACCCGGAAGGAACGCCGGCTACTGGAAACCGGTCAGCCCTGGTGCCAATGGGAGAGCCGTCGTGCCTGTCGGCTACGCCGGGCCGCCACGGTTCCTGAATGCCGGTGCGGGATATCTCGGGGACGGGACCTTCCCGGGATGCTGACGTCGGCACACCTCACACGCCAGGCTCACGTCAGAGGAAGGAAGTTCTGATGAAGCACATGAAACAGTCCGGCATCGTCGGGCTCGGTGGAATCTGGTCGGTGACGGCCTTCGTCGCCAATGTGGTGGTGAGCCTGGCCCTCATCGCCGTGCTGCCGATCATGGTCATCTGGCCCTTCGGGGAGAGCCATCACCCCAGCGTGGAGGTCCACGATGAGGCCGGGGTGCTCCAGAGCGAGCCACTGGCCAAGGAGATTCGGGCGATGGGCTTCCGTCAGGACGTCCACGTCGCCGTGCTCACAGTCCCGGGCTGGGACGTCGACAACCTCAACGACGCTGTGCTGGAGTACGCCCGCTCGCATCAGGGCGACACTGATGTCCCGTGGATCTCGACGTCGAATCCCAACTACTGGAGCGACGGCCTGGTGATCCTGGCGGTCGCCCCGGAGGCGCGCAAGGTCGGCTGCTACTTCGGTGAGGACGTCGCAGTCCCCCTGGAGCAGCAGGCCGCCATCCAGAACGCCGCCAAGAACCAGTACCGCCGGGCCGACTGGTACGGGGCACTTCTCCATGGCGGCCAAGACCGCCGACGTCATCGGTCGGCCCGGAGGCGGTGATGTGGGCACGACCTACGTCCTGCCCGGAATCTCGGCACCCTGTGGGCCCTCGTCTGGCTCTCGTGGTATCTGTGGCGCGGTTTCGCGGCGCGACGCCGGGCGCGCGAGGCGCTGCGCCACTACTCGCAGGTCACTCACGACTACGAGACCACCGAGCTCCTAGCCGGGACGATTCCCGAGGATGAGCCGCACGGCGCCCAGGTCATGGCCCGCTACCGGTGGTTCCGTGAGGAGTATGAGAAGGTCACCCGCTCCTGGCAGGGACTTCGGCAACCCCTACCGCACCCAGTGGTTCGGCATGTCGGTGCTGAGACGGGCCACCGAGCTGGAAAAGCGTTCCGAGCTCCTGGACTCCCTCGACGACGTCATCGCCAACACCGCCACCTTCCTGAGCCTGTCGCCCGGCTGGGACCGCGTCTGGAGCAACGAGCAGGGGCCGGTCCTGGAGGACCTGCAGTCGCTGCGGAGACTGTGCCACCAGGTCGACAGCTCCGACGCCGCCGAGAACGTTGCGATCGCCGAGCGCTCCAAGGAGGAGCGGGAATGGGTCCGCTCCCGTAAGCAGCGCTTGGATGACATGACCTCCGATCTGGAGAACGGTTCGCTCCAGCCCTCGGCTGCGCTGGACGAGCTCGACGAGATCGCCAGTGAGACGAAGACGAAGGCCTCTCGGCTCGCACGCGAGGCCATTGACGCCGACACCTCCAGGTACGCCGACGAGCGCCGTCGACGCTACGACGACTCGAGCTCGTCCACGGACGCCGCTTACGCCGGCTACTGGTACCTGGGCGGGGGACACGGCAGCTACAACCCGCACTCGACGATCCGCCTCAACCCCTCGTCCCCGGCCATCTCTGCCATCGGCTCATCCGGCTCGTCCAGCTCGGGCGTCGGCGCCGGCGGGTCCTTCAGTTCCTTCACCCCGGTCTCCGACCTGGTGGTGGGATACAGCTCGGCCTCCTCCTACACGCCGTCGAGCAGCTCCAGCTCCGGGTCCAGCTTCTCGGGAAGCAGCTTCTCCGGCGGCTACAGCGGTGGTGGTGGCTTCTCCGGGTCGGGCTCCTCCTCGAGCTTCTGAGCCGGTGCGGGCGGGATCCTGTCGGTGCTGGCTCTGCCCGCCTCCGGGGCCGCCCGGCCCTCGCTAGTATCGGCACCGAAAACGTCCAGGCAGTAGGGATTCAGGAGGGAAGTGGGGCTCGAATGGAGCAGCTGGGGCAGAACTCCGCCACACGCTCGGGTGGAGCCCGTTCAGTGGTGGCCTTTACCGCCGTCATGGTCTTGGGCCTGACCCTGGTCCTCTCGCCGCTGATCGTGTGGCTCTGGCCATCGAAGAAGGAGACGGTGCCCACCTACCGGCCCACGGTCGAGGTCCAGGACGAGGCCGGCGTGCTTGACAGTGCAGCGCTGAGCGCCACGCTCAAGAATCTGGAGTTCCGCAAGCAGGTCCACCTGGCTGTCCTCACGGTGCCGGGTGAGGACATCGACAACCTCGACGACGCTGTGCTGGAGTATGCCCGTTCGCATGCGAGCGACACTGATGTCCCGTGGGTCTCGACGTCGAACCCCAAGTACTGGAGTGACGGCCTGGTGATCCTGGCGGTCGCCCCCGACTCGCGCAAGGTGGGCTGCTACTTCGGTGAGGACGTCAAGGTGATGAGCAGCCAGGAGGGCACCATCCAGGACGCCGCTAAGTCCCAGTTCCGGGAGAAGGACTGGGACGGGGGTCTGGTCTCCATGGGGAAGAAGTCCACGAAGTACGTCGGTAAGCCTCGCAGCGACCTGAGAGCCTTCTTCCTGCAGGTGTCCTTCCCAGTCGCTGGGATCGGTGCTGCCGGTATCGGTGTCTACCTGTGGCGAGGGCTCACGGCCCGCCGTCGGGCCGGCGAGGCGCAGCGCCATTACACGCAGGTCGCCCATGACTACCGGGCCACTGAACGGCACGCCCAGCGCATCCCCGCCGAGGAACCCCACGGGGCGCAGGTCATGGCCCGCTACCACTGGTTCCGCGACGAGTACGCGAACCTGGCCCGGTCCTGGCAGGACTTCGGGAGCCCCCGGGGCACCCAGTGGTTCGGACTCTCCATGCTCCGCAGGGCGACCGACTTACGACGACGATCGGCCGCGCTGGACACGCTCGACGACGTCGTAGCCAACACTGCGACCTTCCTCAACCAGGACCGTGGCTGGGAGCAGGCCTGGTACAACGAGCAGGGCCCATTGCTGGAGGACCTCCAGGCGCTCCTCACCCTGTGCCAGAAGATCGACTCCTCCGGCAGGCTGCCGGTCAACACGATGGGCACGCGGGAGAAGGTTCGCTGGTTTCATGAGCGCCTCGGCCGCATGACGATGGACCTCTCGGCGGGCAGGCTCCAGCCGTCTCAGGCCCTCGACGAGCTCGACCTGATCGCCGACGCCACCCACAGGAGGCCGACGGCCTGGCATGCTACGCCATCGACGTCGACACCTCGCGGTACGCCGACGAGCGCCGTCGCCGTTTCGAGAGCTACCGCGGCTCTGGTCGATACGCGGCCTACGGCGGCGCCTGGTCCCTGGGCGGTGCCTACGGCAAGTACGACCCCCATGCCACGATCCGCGTCAACTCGGCGTCGCCGGCGATCGCCGGCCTCACTGGCTTCGACAACGCGGCCTTCCGTTCCTTCGTCCCGGTCTCGTCCCTGGTGATGGGCTACAGCTCGGCGTCAACCTTCACCTCGGGCGGCGGCTCCTCGGGAGGAGGCGGCTTCTCCGGGGGTGGCGGCGGATTCTCGGGGCGGGCTCCTCCTCGAGTTTCTGAGCCGGGTTTTGCGCTGGTCCACTGGTCCTCGACGACGAACTGAATACATTTGGTCTAGAGCGGTCGATCGATGCTGCTAACCTCAACATGCCGAGAGCGGAGGTGGTGCGTCGTTCGAGGTTGGCTCGGTTATTAACAAGGAATGTCACATGAAGCAATCTGCGATCATCCGCCTTGGAGGTCTTCGAGCGGTCGCAATGTTCGTGATGAATATTGCCGGAGCGTTGATCGCGATCCTGCTTCTGCCGGCGGTGCTCCTCTACCCCTCCGCATCTGGGCATCGCCCCGATGTGACCGTGCGCGATGAGGCCGGCATCTATCACGAGCAGACTCTTCGCCGCGGCCTGGAGGCGCAGCACTACGATCGTGAGGTTCATATCGTTGTGCTCCTCGGTCCCCAGGGGCCGGTATCGGCAACGATTGACGAGGAGACCGTCAAGTACGTTGGCGACAGTACGCAGGGCTCCCCCTGGTTCCAGGGAACCGGAGTCGGTAGTCCGGTGAATGGAACGGTCCTCTTCGTGGTGGCACCCGAGTCCCATTGGGTGCGTTGCTACGCGGCGAAGGACGTGCGGCTGTCTGCCGACAAGCGGGAGGCGATCGAGAATGCTGCAGGAAGCCATTACGCCCGAGGCGACTGGGACGGCGGGGCCATAGCCATGGGGCAGCAGCTGGCGGCATACATCGGTTCAGGCAGTGGGAACAGCGCGATGATGCGGGTCGCCGGTGCGGTCCTCGCCTTCATGGCGGGAACTGGATGGCTCGCCTTCTACATATGGCGGGGCGTCACCGCCCGGCGCCTTGGCAGGGCGGCCCACAAGAAGATGATGCAGGTCGTCTACACCTACGATCTCACCGAGCTGCAGGCAGGAACCCTGCCGGAGGGTCCCGCCAGAGTCGGGATGTTGGTTCCGACTACCGACGATTCCAGGACGAGTGTGACACCGTCAGTCGAGCATGGAAGGACTTCGGAGAGCCGCGCGGTGCTCAATGGTTCGGACGCGGTATTCGTGCACAGGCCGCTCGTCTCGCTGAGAGGACGGCCAGTTTGATCGAGCTCGACGCCGCTGTGAATACCGGCGCCGCGACTCGGGCGGACACGATCCAGAATCCTGGGGGTACTGCTCTGTGAAGAAGCCGCCAACAGTCTCTGAGCTCGGTGGGATACGAGCGATCCTCGGGTATATCGGCAATCTTCTCATTGGTGTGGCACTTGTGGTGGCGCCATTCATCATCAACGGCGGGCAATCGCCCTTCTATCCCGCAAAACAATTTCGGCCGACGGTGGAGATCCATGATGAGGCCGGAATTCTTCATCGGGACCAGGTCAAGTCGGAGCTTGAAATGCTCACCTTCCGGCAGCCGACCCATGTGGTGGTGGTGAACCTCCCCAACTCTAAAGTCGAAAGCCTTCAGGAGGAAGTGCGGAACTACGCTCGCACCCATCCCACGGATGTCCCATGGATCTCATGGGAGGACTCAGGGCGCTGGGCCGATAACGTGATGATCGTCGCTCAAGCGCCACATACTGACTATGATGATGTGCTGGCAGGACAGGGGAGGAACTTCTTTTACGGGCAGAATCTGGAGATTGACTCGGACGGCCAAAGTGCGGTGTGGTACTCGATTCAAAAGTATCTGAGCCAGAGCCACCGTGACGAGGATGCGCTCGTGGTCACTGCTGTGAATGCCGCTTCCAGCAACATTGGCCAGCAGTTTCATCTTATCCGCTTCCTCAATAGGGTGACACTGTTCCTGATTTTCATGGGGTTGGCGTCACTTTGGTTTAGACACTATGTGGCTCGGGGTAAAAAGGCTCGTGCGGGCATCGAGGAGGCTCGTCAAGCATACGAGCGGGTGGTTGGTCGGCGTGCCTATATGAGTACGTTCACGTCGCTCATTCCTGTTGACGAGCCTTATGGGGTTCAGGTTGTTGCCAGGTATATGGTGCTTCAGAAGCACTATCGTCGACTTGAGCGATCATGGGGTGCGTTGGGGAACCCTGTGGGACTGCAGTGGTACGGACTGAGAGTGGGGCGGCAATCCGCCCTATGTCCAAAGCCTCACTCAATTCAGTTGAATGCCGTTCAGCAGGCGGTGATCAACTGTGCTCGACTGTTGTCCCTGACCGAGTTCTGGCGGGACGCGTGGCAGAACGAGTGCGATGCGGTATTCGCAGATATGCAGGCAGTCAAGCGGTTCGCCGCATCAGGCGGGCGCGCGTATGACTCAAAGCTCACGAGCGCGATGCAGCAAGTGGCCTCCCTGCGCTCGATGGTCGACGGCCTTGAAGGCAGGCTGTCTCAAGGTCAGACAAGACCTGCGGAGGGGCTCGATGTTCTAGGGCGCGTTGTGTTGGAACTGAGGCAGATCGCGGAACGCTTTGTCGATGGGGTGTTCGCTGGAATGTCGAAGGGTGAGAGAAAGAGGTGTCGTCGCCGGTACAAGAAGTACATGGACTCACGTAGCAGCAACCCGCGCTCGAAGATCTCCGTGGTACTGGGTGGTGCTCAAATCGGGCGTGACGGGCAAGAGGCTCCTGGCGCCGAGGGGCTGAAGTCCGCTGACCGGTGGGGAGGAGTGTCGCGAATGTCAAGCACTGTGCGCATGCTCACGAGGTCGCCCGCGGTTGATGAGGTCGCGGTAACGACTGAGGGCGTGGGTGCACTGTCCGTGAGTATCCCAGTGATGGATGTGTACAACGCCTACCGGTATGCCCTGCTATTCAGGGATCCCTGGTGGAAGCGTGAACCCAGCAAGAAGCGGAAGTGGGCAATACTATGGTCTTAGGGAGAGGTGCTCAGGGGCATCGGCGACGCAGCATCTCCGATGTCATCACGTTTGTTGCAAACATTGCGCTATGTGCGCTGATGATCTCTGCGCTTCCACTCGCGATTCTCGGCCCGTTTCGGCAAGGTCATGTCCCCACTGTCAATGTTCGTGATGAGGCCGGCATTTTCGACGCCCAGGCTCTTCAGCGTGATCTGCAGAGCCTGAGATTCCGGCAAGACATTCGTTTCGAAGTCGTATCGCTGACGGGCTGGGGCATCAACAACCTGGATGCGGCTACCGCGAACTACGCCGAGAACATCTTCGACTACCAACAGGACTTTCGGACCTCGGGCGGAGCTCGCTGGGAAGAAGGAGTGGTTGTCATCGCGGTGGCCCCTCACGCGCACCAGATGGCCTTCTACCCCGGCGCAGACGTGTCACTGAAGCGATCCGAGCAGGTCGCCATCCAGGACGCGGCGGCGTCACGTTTCGCCGCTCAGGACTGGAACGGCGGCGTCGTGGCGATGGGACGTCAAGCCGAGGCCTACCTGGGTCCCTACAGCATGACTGTCTCGGGTGTGGGCGTTGTCGGTGCAGGGGTGCTGTGCGCGGCAGGAGTGATCAGACTCGTCATCTACTTTCGGCGAGGGCTCAGTGCCCGTCGTCGAGCACGAGCAGCCGCCCGCTCCTACGCACAGGTGACCTACGACTACGACTCAACCGCCCTACGCGTGGGAACGCTCGAGCCCGGCTCACCGGAGTCTCGTCAGCTCGCACAGCGCTACCAGCGCTTCGAGGCCGAGTATGACGACGTCGCACGAGCCTGGAACAGATTCGGTGAGCCTCGAGGCATCGACTGGTTCAGCAAGAGCGTCCAGCATGAGGCCCTGGAGCTCGAGCGGCGCTCCGCAGCCCTCGATGACGGCGACGACGTCATCGTGGACACCGTGTCCATGCTGACGATGTCCCCGACCTGGGAGCAGGTCTGGGGCAAGCTGCAGGAACCGGTTCTTGAGAACCTGAGATCGGTGACTCGGATGGTGCGATCCGCAAGCCGCCGTCGGTCAGGGCTCCATGTCGAGGCCGTCCAGAACTGGGTCGGCCACCAGAATCGGAGGCTGGGAGAGCTGACCAACAGCCTGGATCAAGGCGAGATCGCTCCGGCTGCTGCGCTGGCCGAGCTGGACCGGATCTCTCGCCTCGTGGCCACCGTGGAAACGGCGGTGGCACGACGTCGCGATGTGGTCGCCAATGCCGCTGCCGCGACGTCGACGGCAACCGCGGCGCGGGTGTAGGCGGGCCGTCACTGTGCTGTCTCCTCACTTCTGAGACATTTGGGGGTCATGACTTCTGAGACGTTTGGGTGTCATGACTTCTGAGACACTGATTGGGGTTATGACCTGTGAGACGTTCGGGGGCGTCAGGGGTGGGAGCAGGGATGAGTCTGTAGGGCGGTTTCTTGGTGTCGATGGTGGAGCGGTTGCCTTGCTGCCTCTGGGTGGGTTGGGGCCAGGGCAGGGACACGAAGCGGCGTCCGTCGGGGTCGTAGAGGTCCAGGCGCGTGGTGTACTCGATCAGGGTGACCTCGACGCCGCGCATGGTCTGGCCCAGTGACAGTGCACGGTCCTTGAGGACACGCACCCGTTGGACATCACGGTGCGTCGGGCGCGGTCCACGGCCTGGTCCGGGATCGGCGGGGTCGGGCAGGCTGATGGGGCCGCCGCCGGCTGGGGAGGCGCTCCAGGTCGATGGGGGCTGGGCTGGCCAGCGCCCTGGGGGTCTGAGCCCATACCCTCAGCGGGGTCAGTGCGATGCCGTGGCCCTGGTGCTGGCGCTCGGTGTTGTAGTAGCTGGTGAAGCGGTCCAGCTCGGCGTTGAGCTCCTCAAGGGTGCTGGCCGGGTGGGCGCGCAGCCAGGCGGCTGCCGGCTGGTGGGAGCGCTCGACCTTGCCCTGGGTCTGAGGGGTGGCCCACCCGCCCGCTGATGGGACGCACCCCCAGGGATGCCAGCCACTTCTCGGTGGCTCCCGGGCCAGTGATGCGGCTGGTGTTGAACGCCAGTGCGTTGTCCGACAGGATCGCCGCCGGGCGCCCCCAGGTGGCGAAGGCCTCCTCAAGGACCGTGCGGGCGCCTGCCACGCTCTCACCGCCCCAGCAGGCCCTCAGGGCGGTGATGACCCGCGAGCAGTCGTCAACGACCTGGTAGACGGTCACCAGACGGTCCTCCAGGCGCCACTGGAAGCCGTCGATCTGCCACAGCTCGTTGGCCGCGCTGCGGGTGAAGCGCTTGTACGACGTCCTGGGCCGCTTGCGCGGGGCGGGGACAACCAGGCCGGCTCTGCGCAGGCTGCGGGCGATCGTCGCGCGCGAAGGAGCCGGAACGCTGGCGCCCTGGCTCATCACCCACCACACCGAGGCCGGACCCGCCTCCCGGCCGGCGGCGAGCAGGTCGGCACGAACCTGAGCGATGCGCTCATCAGTGCCCTGGTCCCACACCCGCGCCGGGTGGCGCGGGGCCCGTGAACGCGGCGTCAGCGCGGCAGCCAGGCCCTCGTGCTCAGCGCGTCGGCGTATCCGGTAGAACGAGGCCCGCGAGATACCCACCTGAGCGCAGAACTCCTCCACGCTCATCCCACTGGTCCTGGAGTCAAAACCTATGACCTGCTCACGCCGAGACGGCGAAATCGAGTTACCCATAACCCCCAGGCAACCCACCCCACCAGTGTCTCAGATGTCATGACATCCGAAACTCTCAGAAGTCATGAGACAACACATAGGCGGGCCGTCACGAGGTGGGCGTGTAGCCGACGATCTCGGTGCCGTGGATACCGATCATCAGATGCGGGTCGGTGAGATTGGCCTGAATGTGCGCCGACGTCCCCGGCGGGGCGATGACCTGCGACGTCCGGGTGTCGATGACGAGGGACGTTTCATCGTTTGTCGACTGGCTCCACTGGCGGTGGAATGCGAACGGGGCCGCCAGGATGTGCCGGTCGCCGGTGAGATGCCAGCCGAGCTGCAGCGTGCCTCGCCCCGGAGTCCGGTCGAGGCCCTTCTCGAGGGGCAGCGTCACGGGGGTGCCATTGAAGATGCAGGCGCTGGGGGAGGCGCACTCGATGGTGTACGTGGCCCAGGAGAGGTCGCCTGATTCGTAGGCCCGTTGGAACTGCTCCACGGTGGGGGTTCCCGATTCCGACAGGAGCAGCGCCGCATTGCTCCCGGAGAGGGGGAATGTCCCCTCGGCTCTCCTTGAAGGGAGTAAGCCTCAGCGGTCTCGGAGTCCCGGGGGATGTGGATCCACCCGTCGTGCGCGGGGATGTATGTCGATTCCCTCCCCAGATCCTCGCCCGCCCAGTCGGTGCGGACGCTCCCGTCAGCGAGGTTCATGAGACCAGTCCGTGCCGCATAGTTGTTGTTAACCGAGACGGCCGACACCAGGATGCTTCCAGTGGCGTCATCTCCTGCGATTCCTGACGGCAGAGGGGTGGTTTGGGCGTCGTACCTGCGCTCCCAGCGCCGAGTGGGGCGCCCGCCGCTCCAGTCCCAGGCGCTGCACCGGTTGGTGCTCCTGTAGGTGTCGCAGGTGATGATGAGATGAGCGGAGATGACGTACGGCCAGTCGTCTGAGGACCACGGGGCGGCTTCTGTGCGCCCGGTGGCCGGATCGAGAATCTCGTGATTGAGAACCAAGTGCCCGCCCCACCAAGGGGATCCCCATACGTGGATGTTCTTGTCCGGCAGCTCCCACAGTATCCTTGGGCCTGCCTTGTCAAGGAGGTAACCGCGCAGAGTGGACTTCTTTTCACGGGACTCCACAACGAGGTAGTTCCCGCATCGGTGGATCACGGGGGAGCTCAGAGTCGCGGATGGGTCGGTTCCCGCTGTCGAAGCGCCAGGCCTCAGTCCACTGGGTTCCCGGTGCGGGGCTCGTGCCGGTGGAGGTGTCGCATGACGTCGTCTCCTTCGCCTCGGCCGAGGCCTGCCAGGTCGAGTACGCCGGCGCCTCCGGTTGAGTGAGTGAGGACGCCATGACTGGTCGCTGCTGAGCCCACACTTGTGCGAGCGTGAGGAACACGCTGATGACGACGAGCACGAGTGCAGTCTGGAGCAGTCGGCTGCTCCAGGCCGTTCGAGCAACACGGATCCCCAGCTGCCGAAGGCCCACCGCACTGAATCGCATGGGACTAGCATTCCCCACTCCATGCGGCGGCGGGACTGTTCTCCCTGTGACGTCGGGGGAACCGGTGGGGAGAACTGCCGTGAGGTGCGTCATGGGCCGGCGACGGGTCGCCGTCGGCCTGGGTGGGGCGCCACGTGGCCGGTAGGCTGACGGGCATGTCGAAGAAGAAGCGCCACGGGCGCCGTCCGGCCGCCGCGTCGGCCAAGCCCCGCAAGCAGAGCATCGAGTTCGTCGCCCGTCCCTTCGCCGGTCTGCCGGCCGAGGAGGACCTCGTGGCGATGGCTCAGATCATCCCGGCCGCCACGGCCACCGTGCGCCTGACCAAGGAGTACGGGGCAAGCAGATCCAGCTCGTCACGCTCCTTCCCGAGTTCGTCCAGGGGCTCAAACGCTCCGACGGCGAGGTCCTCGTGGCCATGCAGACCTCCATGCACTCCGGGACGCCTCCCGCGACGTCGCCGCCGCCGTCCTGGCCACCCTCGAGCTGCCCGAGGGCCAGGCGCTGCGCACTGACGGTCTGCCCGAGCCCGGCCCGCGCCTTCAGGACATCCTCGACACCACTGAGCCGCCGGTCGTCTCCGTGCGCGAGACCTTCGACTTCTGGATCGACCCGCAGGCTGGGGCCGGTGACGAGCAGACCCGCCAGGTCATTGAGGAGGCCATCGAGCGCGCCAAGGAGGAGATCGCCCCGACCCGGCCCGTTCCCGGCGTCGAGCACGCCTACTGGTGCCGACTGGGCGCCAAGGAGTTCGTGCGCTGGGCGCGTGGGGAGGATGAGGACGAGTTCTTCAACGCCTTCGCCCGCATCTACGCCGCGCGCGAGTCCGACCTGGAGGAGGGGGCGCGCTTCGTCGGCGCCTTCCGGGCCAACGGCCTGGCCATCCCGGTGTGGGAGCTCGTCCCCGGCACTGAGGCCGAGGAGCTCACCAAGCCGCTGCAGGCCATGGGCAAGCGCCTGGAGGCCGCACTGGCCGACACCAGCCCCCTGAGCCCCGAGGTCCGCCGCGCCAAGGCCGGCATCATCTCCCGCCAGGTCAATCTCTGACTCTTTCTCTCGTCGAGCCGGGCATCTTTCGCGTCGCCCTCCGGAATTTCTGTGGGGCACCGCGAAGAATGCCCGGCTCGATGGCGACCGGGGCGGGCGACTCCTCCTGCTGGCCTGACCGTCCCCCGCTGACGGGGACGTCTCACGCGTGCGGGGACACTTTCCTCCGGCCGGGGACGTCTCGCGCGTTCGGGGACGGGTTCGCTGTCCCCGACGGCGTCGAATGCCCCCGCCCGGAAGGATGCGCACCCGGCCGCGCGGAATGTCCCCGTCAGTGGGGCGCGTGACTACTGAGAGGACAGCCCGTCCGGGTTCGGCCACCAGCTGGCCGACACCATCACCGGATCGAGCGCAGCGCTCTCTTGATGATCCGTTCAGTGGTGGGGGTAGGCGACTCCTCCTGCCAGCGCTCGCAGAGCTCCTGGCCCAGGCGGGCTGGGTCTTGGCGGCGTCGTTGATCCAGTTCGCCACGGATTCCTGAATATGGCGCTAGGAGTTAGCGTAGAATTGCTTGAACTGACGTAGGTACGCTATGCTATTGTTTATGAGTTGGAGAAGGTGAAGGCGCTCTTAGATGTCCGCCAGGAAGGTGTTAAATATTTTTAGATAATCCATGAGTTGAGTATTTCCTAGAGTGTATCAGCTGCATGTTGGAATATTGAAAGGGGTGGAGTTTCCTTGACGGAAAGTCGGTGGTGATGTATGGGGGCTTGGGGCGGGGGTCCATGTAGAGCACCACCTAGTTTTGAGATGATTCAATCATGGAGGTGAATATAAATTACAATAATAGTTATACTTTTGTATTTTGTCGAGCATGTCGGTGCGGTATCCAGTTTGGGGCCTCCTGGTTCTGTGAGTGGATATAGTGCCTAGATTTATACCGAATGTTCTGTCGACGTCAGTTTCAAGAGATGGAGGAAAGTGTGAACGCTTCAAGTAATGAATTATCGCGTCTAGTTAAGGTGGTCTACTTTGATGAAGATGCGGCATCGGACTACATTGATCTCGCTGCGGGGGGGTCGGGAAGAGCTTGTATTGTCTGATGAAAATTCAGGCGATATGTCTTTGAGTGCTAATGCAGAGGCTAAATTGTCTGCGAAGATTCCTTTTTGGTCGTTTTTTCGCGCTGGAGCCGGTGTGGGAGGCGAATTTAATGTTTCCGAGAAGGCGAAGAATATTGTAAGTCGGACCATTTCAAACACTATTCTCACTGACTACACTAAGAGGGTCGCTGAATCGAGTCTGGGGGTTGAAAAGTTCGAAGGTTATGACGTCGAGTTTGTTGAATCACTTTCTCGCATGAGATTATACCTGCCTTACGAACAACTTAACGGGACCGCTGAAGATTGTAAAGACATTAAAGTTAGCAAGCAGAGTCTTGATGAGATTAAAAGATACTATGAAATGTTAGGGGTTCGTAAGGAAAGGCGTTTGATTCTGAGGTTTAATCACTCAGCGTTTCGAAACAACTACTCATGCCTCGACATGCTTTCGATGAATTTAACTTTCTATGCAGTCAAGGTGGGGGAAACCACTTTATTTGACTTGAAAAATGAAAAAGAGAACATGTTTCCCTCGGCCAAAAAAGGACAAGAGATTCTTGAGGAAGAGCGACAAGACGAAGAAGAGCTCAATGAGTATCGAGCCCATCAACCGAAAGACGAGTTTACAGAGTTGGACGGATTAGTTGAGCTTGCGCCAAACACTGATTTGCCGGCGGAGTTAAAAAGTAGTAACGGCGCTGAAGAATTCTACATGCAGACGTCCTTGGATTCAGGTGGAAGTGACGAGAGTAATGATGAACTGAATCTGCTTGAAATGTATGATGTTGTACTTGCTGGCGTCGAAGTTCCTGTCCTGAATGACGCAAATTGATCTACGTTCTCATGCTGGTGAGTATAATTAGGATTTCCGCACATAGGGTTCCATGTCGAGTTTCCGTGAAACTATCGTGAGATATGTTGGATCGTATATTTCTCACGGCTGCACTTGTGATGGCGGAGGTGGAGCGCCTGCATACAGGGGCTCATGCGTCACTTCACCACGAGCTGGGCCACGCGCTTGAGGTGCTTCTTGTGCTGGCGTCGGCCGGTCTTGCCGACCTTGCCGAAGTTGACCCAGCTTCGCCCGCCCATGCCCAGCTGCTTGAGGACGGCTCCCAGGAACACCGAGCCGACGTAGTTGCCGCAGAACCGGCGCAGGAACCAGGTCGGGGCGGTTGAGGTGGTGAGCACCAGCACCTGCTGGATGTGGGTGAGGTGCCCCTTCACCCCGGAGGCCGTCGGGTGGTAGGCCCAGTTCTGCTTCATGACCTTGTCGACGAAGCCCTTGACGATGGAGGGCACCTCGCTCCACCAGATCGGGCAGATGACAATGATGCGCGAGGCCCCCTCGATGAGCTTCTGGTAGTGGCTCACCAGCGGGTCCAGCGTGCCGCCCTCCGTGAACAGGGCCAGCTCCTCAGCGGGCATGCGCGGGTCGAAGCCGTCGGCGTAGAGGTCGACGACGTCGTAAGGACGGCCCGCCTTGTCCAGGGCGGAGATAGCAGTCTCGAGTACGGCGTGGTTGAAGGAACCGTCGTAGGGGTGGGCGTAGATGATGAGAGTGCGGTCGCCCGTGTTCTTGAGGGTCTTCTTAGCGGTCATCAGCTGTCTCCAATCGTGACGATGGCGCGCAGGGCTGCGCGGATGACGGTGGTGTCGGTGGTGGTGGTGCTGTCGGTCGCCATCCGCGGGCACCGGTGCCTCCGACTCAGCGGAAGGCGCGCGGCATTGGGTGCGACCAACGTACGCCGTGTCACCGAGAGCTCGCTGGCATGCCGGGGGACATTCTGCGTGTGCGGGGACACTTTCTTCCAGCCGGGGGCGTCTCGCGCGTGTGGGGACGGGATTGCTGTCCCCGACGGCGTCGAATGCCCCTGGCCGCAGAGAGACGCGCCCGGCCGCGCGGAATGTCCCCGGCCGTGTCGGTGGCGGTCCGGGAAGCGGCGGGCAGGCGCGGTCGGTTGGGGTGGCGCCGGTCCAGGATGTGGCGGGGTATGTGGACAGTTGGTGTGCGGCGGGAGCGGTGGCGAGCCGGGGCGGGCCTGCGTTGCGCACACCTGGCACGTGCTGTCAATGACGAGTGACCACCATGCGGTCGGTCCGGGCTGGAGGGTACGGACTGACGATGGCGCGGCGCTCGCCTGTGAGCGCTCCCAATGGCGGCAGCGCAGCGATGCATGACGATTGCCAAGATGCCTCTGACCTGCGTGGATATCGGTATGGGTGAACCGTGGCCGCAGATCCTTGACACTGCTGGCCCAGCGTTCTTGAATCGTGTCACGTCCATCACAGCACAACAACGGCTCGACGAGCGCCCCGCACCGGGGCGTCCCGGCCCGTCCAGGATGAGAGGAGCACTGATGACCCGTACTGTTTGCGGCTCCACGCCGCGGTCGACAGCTATGCGTGTCAGCCTGCTGGGCTCCTGCTCATCGGCCGGCCGCCATCGATGCCCCTCGACCGCTATCCGATAGCCCCTGCTGATCGCCGGCCAGTCCCTCTCGGGCCTCCGCGCCGGCAGGAGGGGACAGGGAGTCCCGCTCCCTCGCCCGCTACCAAGGTCCCGGCCGGGGCTCATCGTTGACTCACGTGCCCCGGGGCTGGATCAGCACCCGTACCAGTTCCCACGTCGTTCACCATCAGTCCCCACCTGCGCACGCCGTCTTCGAGCAGGGTGGGGCGCCCGCTCAATCATCCAATCTTCTTCGCCGTCAGATCTGCAACGCCTATGGACCTTTGTTCCGCTTCCTGGCACCCTGGTGAAACGGCAATGTCGCCGCCGGGCCCGCACGCCATGCGGCGAGTGAAGCGAAAGGCCTGCTTGTTATGTCCGATCACTCCTCGAAGCACTCTCCAGTCGGACCCGCTGCATCCGCGACCGGCTCCCCATGCGCAGGACGCCCCCGCCGACACGGCGGACGTCGCACCCTGCCCCCGCCACCAGCCCGGTGAGCACCGGGCCGCCCGAGCGGCCGCCGGTCCACCCGCAGCATCCGAGCTCAGGGACCTGGCGGGCCGTCCGCACGGCCGGCGCCCCTTGAGCGTGCGCGAGGTCGAGGCGGCATCCTCCGCGGCGCCCGCCGCTCACACCTCCGCCCAGGCCGCCACCCGCTCCTCGGTCCGCTCCCCCTCGGAGACCGCGGCCGCCGGCGTCGTCCTGCGCGACCTTGCCGACGAGTACGCCCAGCTCCTGTGTGCCCACGATCCCGAGGCGGCCGCCCGCACCGGACTGCCCGGCGGGACCATCCTGCCCGACTACTCGCCCGCGGGACTGGCCCGAGCGTCTCAGTGCCGAGCGCTCCCTGCGTCACCGCGTGGCCGCCGTCGAGCACTCGACCGGCTCCGACGAGCTCCTGCGCCGCCACCTCCTGGAGCGCCTGGAGACCTCCATCCAGTTCATCTCCGCCGGGGAGGAGGGCGGAAACCTCGGTTTCCTCTCCTCGCCGTTCCAGCAGATCGCCCGCCAGCTGCACCGGCCCCCCGAGGCCCCCGACCGTGCCGGCTCCGAGGAGGCGGACCTCGCCGAGGCCGAGGCCAAGTGGGAGGACGCCTGGAACCTGCACCGCACCCGCCTGGAGGCGCTGCCCACCGCACTGGAGGGGCTGGCCGCCTCCCTGGCCGCCTCCGCCGAGGCCGGTGCGATTGCCCCGCTCAGTCAGGTCGACGTCGTCGCCGGGCAGGCGCGCGACCTCGCCCGACGCCGGACCCAGGGGCTGCCCGAGGACCTGCCGGCCACTCTGCACGTCCAGCTCCAGGAGGCGGACATCGTCGCCCGCCGCGCCGCGCTGGACTTCGCCTCGCACCTGCGCACGACGCTCTCGCCGCGGGCGCCCCAGGCCGAGGGGGTCGGCCCGCAGCGCCACGCCCTGTGGATGCGCCGCGTCCTGGGCACCCGGGTGGACCCCGAGGAGACCTACGCCTGGGCCACGGAGGAGCTGGGGCGGGTCATCGCCGAGCAGGACGCCATCGCCGTCGACATCCTGGGGTCCGGCGCCGATGCCGGCAGCCTCAACCGGCACCTGCGCGCCGACCCGACCCGCGCTGTGCGCGCGCAGGACTACACGATCTGGGCGCAGGAGGTCGCCGACGAGGCCTGGGACGCCGTCGTCGGCCGGATCCTCGACCCGCCCGACGGCCTGGGCCGCCCCCGGGTGCGCCTCGGGGAGCCCGGCGACGGCGCCGTCCACTACGAGGAGCCGCGCGGTACCGGCGGGGAGCGTCGGCCCGGCGTCGTCATGCGCTCCCTGGCTGCCGGCGAGCAGCTGGTGTGGCCGTGGATGGAGCGGACCACGGTCCTGCATGAGTCGGTTCCGGGCCACCACGTCCACGTCGGCGCGCATGCCACCAGTACGCGCCTGACCGCCTGGCAGCGCTACTTGGGCTCCGTGCCCGGCTGCGATGAGGGCTGGGGCCTGTATGCCGAGTCCCTCGCCGACGAGCTCGGGCTCATGCCTACGCCCGAGGACCGTTTCGGCTGCCTGGCGGCACGCCGCTGGCGCCTGGCCCGGGTCCTCGTGGACCTGGGCGTCCACTCCCGGCTCCCCGTGCCCGACGACGTCGCCGCGCTCCCGGGGGCCTGCCGCGAGTGGAACCGGGCGACCGTCACCGCCGTGCTGCGCCACCACACCGTGATCTCCGAGGGGCGCCTGCGCTTCGAGGTCTCCCGGCACCTGGGGTGGCCGTCCCAGCCGCTGGCCTACGCGGTGGGGGAGCGGGTCTGGCAGGCCGGTCGGCGCAGTGCCCGGGCTCAGGCCCGCACCGAGGGCGGTGAGCTGGATTTGCGCGCCTTCCACAACCGGGGCATCGACCTGGGCAGCGTGGGGCTCGATCTGCTCGCAAGCGCCTTGCACTGACCTGCATGAAGGATGCAGGGCTGATGAGGGCCAAGGCGTGCCGGGGCGGCAGGGGAGTCGCCCCGGCACACGGAAGGACGCGAAATGCGCCAGCGGAACCCGGCTCCGTTGACGGGCTCCTTGTCTCCACTGTGCCACGAAAACCGGGTGTGACATGCCGAAATACGTGACTCTAGCTCCCGAATGAGGAATCCTGATTCATTGCTGCAAGATTTCTCAGTTTCTCCGGGGACCGTGGTCCCATGCTGAAGGTTTGACACAAGATCACCCAGGAAAGTCTGAAAGTGGCGAGGGGTGCTCTCCTCGTGGCGCATCGGCGTGTCGCAGCGGTCGGCGCGACGTGCGCGGGGGTCGGCGCGACGTGCCTGTGCTGCGCGCGGATCCCGAGGATTCCGCGCCGCATGGCATGAGATCGCAGAACTTGACGGGCCTCACAAAAAAGGTGCGCGATAACGAGGCGCCCAGGTATCGGCTGGAGGCCGGGAGTCTGGATACCCTGGGGGAGTGAGTTCCACCAAGCGGCCCGACCAGCGCGTTGCCGTGGTCATTCCTGCCAAGGATGAGGCTGAGCGCATCGCCACCACTGTCCGGGCCTGCCGCTCCATCCCGCGAGTGGACCTCGTCATCGTCGTCGACGACGGCTCGACCGACGGAACCCAGGACCACGCCCGCGCCGCCGGCGCCGTGACCGTCCGCCACTCCGTCTCACGCGGGAAGGCCTCCGCCATGGAGACCGGGGCCTCCGTCGTCGCCATGCGCGACTACTCCGACGGTCCCGCCCGGCTGCTGCTGTTCATCGACGCCGACCTGGGGACTCGGCCGCCTCCTGCGCCGAGCTGGTGCCCCGGTCGTCGACGGCGTGGCCGACATGTCCATCGCGGTTCCCCCAAGCGGTCGGGGCCGGCGGCCGCGGCCGGGTCGTGCGCGCCGCCAGGCGGGCCATCTCGCTGTCCACCGGGTGGCTGCCCGTGGCGCCGCTGTCCGGTCAGCGATGTCTGAGCCGCGAGGCCTATGAGAAGGCGGTGCCCCTGGCCGACGGCTGGGGGGTGGAGGTCGGCCTGACCATCGACGTCCTCGTGGCCGGGCTCGCCGTCATCGAGGTCCCCTGCGACATCACCCACCGCGTCACCGGTAACGACCGGGCCGGAACGATGCACCGCGCCTCCCAGTACAAGGACGTCCTGCGGGCCGTGACCCGGCGCAAGCTGCGTCGCCACCGTGTGCCGCGCGCCTCCTTCGACAGGGCGGCCGCCGAGCAGGACCACTTCTTCGCCTACCGCGCCGTGCCGCAGCCCCCCAAGGCCGACGACGACGTCGAGCCCGCCGAGAGCTAGCGCGCCGACTCACTCCCGGCCAGCGTCAGCGCCAGCAGGGCGGGGGCGGCGGCCGCCAGGATGAAGCCGGCCATCGTGACACCGGAGTCGTTGACCAGGACGGCCACGAGCGTCAGTACCCCCAGGGACTTGAGCGCCGTCGTCACCCATCGCGCGGAGGGGGACATTCCACGCGTTGGGGAACCGGATTCCTGTCCCCCCACGCGTGGATTGTCCCCGTGGGCGGTGGGGGCGAGCCAGGCGTAGGGGCTCGTGCCGGAGCGCCAGGCCTGCACCTGCCGGCGTCCCCACCACAGGGCCGCGGCCACGATGACCACGGCGCAGGCCAGGGCTGCCGCCATGACCGGCTTCGTGACGAAGGGGCCGACCAGTGCGTAGGCCTTGCGCCCCAGCACGCCGGCGGCCGAGCCGTCGGCCACCTGACGGGCGAAGCGCCCCAGGTGCGTGGGCTCACCGGGCCGGAGGAGGTCGACGACGGCGAAGCCGCCCACCACCAGGACCGATGCGGCCCCGATGGCCAACCAGCGCCGCCAGCTCAGGCGCAGACCCGCCAGGCCCGCAGCGAGGAAGGCCAGCGTCGGCACCAGAGTCAGGGCACCGCCCACGTCCGCGCCCAGCTGCGGGGCCCCATCAACGAGCAGCGCCGCCCCGCCCAGCAGGGCCGTCACCAGCAGCGCGCTCCGCCGTCCGCCGCCCAGAACCTCCCAGGCACTGGCGATGACGACGATGAGCGCGCCGGCCATCAGTGCGAAAGCCGTGTTCGACACCCCGTAGAAACGGCCCGCCACCACCGCGTTCATGCCCAGTGGGTTGTTGAAGGCCAGGGGTGCGCCCGCGGCGGCGTCGACCAGCCAGGCCAGCGGGATCACCGCCGCCACCAGCAGGGCCGTCAGGCTCGTCCCGTTACAGGGTGGAGACGGTAAGGCGGGCTCAGGGGCCGTCGGCCTCGTCCGGCGGCGGATCGGCCGTGGCCTCGCCTCGGGCGGAGGGGGTGTTGGGATCCGGCCGGCTCAGGGTGCAGCCGTAGCGGCAGGTGAGTCAGGGCGACGGACTCGGTGAGGCGGCAGGGTGGGGCCGCTTGCGCCGTCGCGCCAGCGCCGCGATCCCGGCGGCCAGTCCCACGATCCCGGCCGCGACCAGCGCGGCCGCGACCACGGCGACGAGTGAGGCCCAACCCGAGGGGGAGCCGGCCCGGGCTCCCACGCGCCACCACGGGGCGGCATTGACCAGCAGCAACGCCGTCGGCAGGCCGCTGAGGTAGACGGCCACCCACGTGACCCGGCGGCGGAGAGCCTCGCGCCGACTCGCCTTCGGGGCGCGCAGCGCGACGGCCGCCCAGACCAGGAGCGCCACGGCCAGGCCCATGAGCAGGGCACCGGCCCGCATGACCGTGGCCTGAGAGGCGCGGGCGTGCAGGGCGTCGTCGGCGAGCCGCGAGATGCGGGCGTCCCCGGTGGCGGCGCCTGCGCCGGCTGTTGATACGCCCGCGCGGCCGGTCTCGGGCAGCGTGAGCGCATGGCCGTCGAAGGCCGGGTCGCGGCGGCCGCCCAGGGCGGAGACGAGAGTCGGGGTGAGGTCGGTCAGCTGGGCCAGGCCCGCCTGGTGTGTGGAGTCGCCGACGACAAGACCATCGGAGGTGCCGCGCGCGCTCCTCGTGCCCGCGGGCAGGACAGCCACCTGGGGGCTGGGGGCATCGTCGTCGGCCAGGGAGGCGACGATGATGCGGGTGCCGGGACGCGCCTGCTCCTGGACCGTGCGCAGGGCCTCGTCGAGGGCGGCGATCCGCTCGGCGTGGGTGGAGGCGGCGCTCGCGGTGTCGATGAAGGTGAGGTCCGCGTCGGCGGTCAGGGCCTGGGCCACCGACGGCGCCACAGGGGTGGGCCTGGTCGCTGAGGGCCCCCGGTGCCCCCGTGGCCAGCTGCGTACCGGGGCCGACGGCCTGGACCGAGACGTCCTGCCCGAGCGCCCCGACCAGGGGGTGCTGCGGGGGATCGCGGTGGTGGGGCCGGCGCAGGAAGCGGACGGTTCGATGGCGCTCGCGCGCTTGCCCCGGCCCAGGGTGAGCCAGGCATCGGCCGGGCAGGTGCGGTCCGCCGGAGTGCGCACGGACAGGTTCATCGGCTCGCCTCGCTGGGCGAAGGCCAGCAGGCGGTCGGCCGCCGAGCCGACGCCGGAAGAGTCGGAGCTTTCACCGGCGCCCTCGCTGGAGGCCTGTTCTTGCAGGTCCGCCCAGGTGAGATTGTTCGTCGCCAGGACGACCACCGGCGCCGGCCGCGAAGATGAGTGCGAGGCCGAGGCGACATCGGAGGCCGGCTGGGACGCCGGCGCTGCCTCGGATTCCGGAGCCGTCGGGGCCGCGGTGGCGAGGGCCGGCCCTACCACCGCCAGGATCATGCCGATGACCACCAGCAGCACGAGGACGTACACGACCCCGCGCATCAGGCGCTGTTGACGTCGTCGAGGTCTCACCCGACCAGCCTACGGGCCTTGACCGCTCAGAGGTACTGGCGGGCCACGGCGACCGCCTCCCCGCCATAGCCCCCGCCGAAGAGGAAGGCGTGAATCATGAGGATGTGCCAGGAGTGCAGGCCCACCCGCTCGCGCCAGCCCTCCGCCAGCGGCGAGACCTCGTGGTAGGCCGCGTAGATGCGATCCAGGTAGCGCTGCCCGAACACGCCCAGGGCCGCCAGGTCGGTCTCTGCGTGCGCGCCCTGTGCCATCGGGTCGATGAGCACGCCGACCACCGTCGGCCCGCCTGCCGCAACGTCAGCCGCTCCGCTGGATGCCTGCCCGGGGTCAGGCTCCTGCGGCCCGAGCCCGGCCCGCGGCGGCGCCCACTGGGTGGCCTCATCGGCTGGGGTCCACAGGACATTGCCGCACCACAGGTCCCCGTGCGTGCGGGCCACCGCGACCCGCGCGCCGCGCTCGCGGGCGCCGGCGCGCACGAGGGCCGGCTGGTCGGTGTCGAAGTCGCCGTCGCGCAGACGCTCGCACAGCCGCTCGACGACTCCGGCCCCGCCGGCGCTGATCGAGCCGTTGTCCCGACTGGGCCGCAGGTAGGGCAGGATCCGGTCTTCGGCGTAGAACTCGCCCCAGCGGCGCGGCTCGCTCTCCTCGACGGCGTGCGGCCGCAGCCGGATGTCCGAGCGGCCCATCTGCGCCCGGCCGTCCCACCCGGGAGGCGCCGCCCCGAAGGCCGGGGCGCCCGCGGCGTGGGTAACGGCCAGTGCCCGACCGAAGGCCTCCGCCCCGGCCAGCGTCACGCCGGTCGTCGTCAGCCGCGGTTCCTCCAGCCAGCCCGGGCCGCTGGTCACCGGCACCACGTGCGCCCCGCCGTCGGCCATCGCCTCGGCGAGCCAGGTCAGCCCCTGAGCCTCCAGGGTGGTGGAGACCGGGCCGTCGTCGTGCTTGCGGAAGACACTCATGGCTCCAGCCTGCCAGGCCTGGCGGCGTCACGGGAGGGCGCGGGGTCCTACGACGGTGGCGGGGAGTCTGGGGAGGCCGGCTCTGACCGGGCCTGGGCTGTTCCCTCCGAACCAGGCCCGGCGGAGGGACCGGCCCGTCGCCTCCGCGGGAGGGCCCCGCGTTCCACGGAGCAAGCCGCCGCCGGCCCGACCGCCCGGACTGGCTACCCCTGTGCCCATGACTGCTCCCGCTCCGCTCTGGTCCTTCCTGGGGCCTGCCGGCACCTTCACCGAGATGGCGCTGCGCCAGGTCGCCCCCGTCGACGTCGAGCTCGATCCCCTGCCCGGACGTGCCCACCGCCCTGGACCACCTGCGCGAGCGCACGGTGGAGGCCGCCGTCGTGCCCATTGAGAACTCCGTCGAGGGCGGGGTCAACGCCACGCTGGACAACCTCGTGGCCTCCACGCCCCTGGTCATCGCCGCCGAGATGGCCGTGCCGATCACCTTCGTCCTGGCGGGCCGCCCCGGTACCCGCCTGGAGGACGTGCGCGCCATCTCCACCCACCCGCACGCCTGGGCCCAGTGCCGCGGCTGGGTCCACCAGAACCTCCCCGAGGCCGTGTACGTCGCCGGGACCTCCACCTCGGCGCCCGCCCGCGCGTTGGCCACCACCGAGGGGGACACCGGCTTCCAGGCCGTCCTGTGCAACCCGCTGGCCGCCAAGAAGTACGGTTTGGAGGTCATCGCCGGGGGCGTGGCGGACAACCCCGACGCCGTCACCCGCTTCGTCAAGGTGACCCGGCCCGGCCGCGTGGGCGAGCCCACCGGCGCCGACAAGACCACCCCTGCTCGTCCACCTCCCGCACGACCGCTCCGGCGCCCTGCTGGACATGCTCGAGCAGTTCAGCGCCCGCGGCGTCAACCTCTCGCGCATCGAGTCCCGGCCCGTGGGCGACTCCCTGGGGCGCTACCGCTTCTCCATCGACGTCGAGGGGCACGTGCGCGAGGAGCGGGTCCAGGCCGCCCTCATCGGGCTGCACCGCACCTGCCCGGTGGTGCGGTTCCTGGGCTCCTACCCGCGGCTGGACGCCCGCCCGACGGCGGTCCTGGCCGGCACCAGCGACAAGGACTTCGTCGTGGCCCGGTCCTGGGTCGCCGACGTCCTCGACGGCCGCGCGCTCTAGCCGGCGCCCGAGCAGCCGCTCGGCCGCGCAGTCACCTAGCCGCAGCGGCCTCTTGCCGCCGTCGCGGTCGTACCGTATGCGGCGCAGTCGAGGGTTAAAGGCACGACTGCGCGACCTACCCTACGACCGCGCGGACGCTTCACCTTGTGCCGGCGGGGACATTCTGCGCGGCCGGGTGCGTGTCCTTCCGGACGGGGGCATTCGACGCCGTCGGGGACAGCAATCCCGTCCCCGAACGCGCAGGGTGTCCCCGGCCGCGAGCAAATTTCCCCGGCCGCGTGAGATGTCCCCGTCGGCGAGCGCCCGTTCCTGACGCCGGGAGACTGCGTCAGTGGACAGGTCAGTGGACAGGCGACTGCGGCGTGCGTAAGGCTCGGGATGTGAGCTCCTCCGACGCCAGCACCGAGACGACCGCCGCTGCCTCCTCCACCTCAGCCTCCTCCACTGCGCCCGCCGGTTCAGCCGCCCCGGCGCCTGCCGTGCTGCCCGGCCGTCGCGGCGCCGGCCCCTACCGGGTCGTCATGGTGTGTACCGGCAACATCTGTCGCTCCGCCATGGCCGAGGTCGTCCTGCGCGATCGCCTCGCCGCCGCCGGCATCCCGGACTCCGGGCCGGGCGGCGTGACCGTCACCTCCGCCGGCGTCTCCGACGAGGAACGCGGCAACCCCATCGACTCCCGGGCCCGCCGCGTCCTGACCGAGGCCGGCTACGGCGTCGGCGCCGACGACGTCTCGCGCGCCACGGCCATCGCCATCGCCTCCCACACCGCCCACCGCGTCACCGACGCCGAGATCACCGAGGCCGACCTTCTGCTGGCCATGACCGACTCCCACTGGAACGTCCTGCAGCGCCGCGTCGCGGGCCTGGGGGTCGAGCCCGACCGCATCCGCATGTACCGGGAGCTCGACCCGGCCTCCGCCCAGCAGGCCGAGGCGGTCGCCGCGGGCGGCTCCTCCCGCAGCGTCCTCAATGTGCCCGACCCCTGGTACGGCACCATGGCTGACTTTCTCGACACCCTGGAGGTCGTCGAACGGGTCAGTGACGAGCTCGCCGAGCAGCTCACCGCACTCCGCGACTAGGGCGCCGCGACTGAGGCTCAGCGACTCAGTGCAGGCGCTCAGTGCAGGCGGTTGTCCAGCCAGCGCATGACGGCCTGAAGGTACTCGGCGCGCGCCAGCGGCCCGGACAGGGCCAGGTCGTGGACGCCCTCGGGGATCTGGCGGACGGTCACGTCGTCGCCCAGGTACTGGGAGCGGTCGATGATCTGCTCCACGTCGAGGACGACGTCGGAGCGCTGCGCCTCCTCAGGCTCGCCTTGACGCCGCCGCTGGCCGTTGAGCAGCACACGAGGATCGGCACCCGGATCCCCAGCCCGTGGTGGACCTCGCGCTGCAGACGCCGGATCCCCGCCAGGAACCCGGCCCGCACCGGGAAGGACGGCGCCGGCTGAGCGCCAGGTCCCAGTCCCACTCGCCGCGCCAGCGCTCGGTGCAGGGCCGCCACGTAGTTGTCCTCATCGCTGCTGCCCGGCTCACCGATGACGCGCTCGGGATCCCGGCGCGAGAGGAGGTCCACGAAGGCCGAGCCGTAGGAGCGCACCAGCGCCGACCCGCGCAGGTCCAGCCACGGGGAGTTGAGGACGAGCGCATCCACGGTCCCGGGTGGTCGGCCGCCCAGATGACCGCCTGCAGCCCGCCGGTCGAGTGCCCGTTGAGGACGACGACGTCGTGCCCGTGCTCGGAGCGGATGATGCGCAGGGCCTCGGCGATCTCCTCGTCATGGACGCGCAGGTCGCGCACGTCATGCGGGGAGGCGTACCCGACGCCGGCCCGCCCGCAGGCCCGCAGGTCCAGCGCGTAGAACTCGAAGCCGGCGTCGAGGTAGGCCTGGGCCAGGTGGGTCTGGAAGAAGTAGTCGCTGCGGCCGTGCAGGTAGAGGACTGCGCGCGAGTGCCGGGGTCGGCTGGCCCGGCCGGCCGCCTCGCGCTGGAAGACGAGCACGGCGTGGTCGGCGCCGGGCGCCTTCGTGGGTGACTCGGTCACCGGGATACGGCGGGCCACCCACGGCTCTCCCAGGATATCGGGGGCGGTCGGCTCTGAGGTCGCACTCATGAGCAGATCCAAACACGTTGCCCTGTGCGGCGCGAGTAGCGGCGCCGACACGTGACCTGGGAATAGCCAGGATGTTGCGGGAGCGCCGGTGACGGGCGGACCGACGGCCGGGTCGAGAGGTGTCGAGTGGAGGGCGTGACCTCGGTCCCTTGAAGGTGGCCTCGCTTGCGTCGCCAAGGCGGCGCTGCGTAAGTTACTGGTGGCCATCCAGAGCAACCGAGAGACCTGGCTCGACGACATTGCAGCAACCCCCTTCATGGTGCGGGTGCTTCCGCCAGGAACGATGGAGGAATACGTGACAATCAGTGAACAGTCGGCCGCCGAGTCCGGCCGGTCCGAAGACGGTGACGTGCCCGGCTCTCCAAGCGAGCCCATGATCTCCCTGCGCGACGTCCACAAGGTCTACCGCCTGCGCAGCGGCAAGGAGGTGCGCGCCCTGGACGGGCTCAGCCTCGACGTCGCCGCCGGCTCCATCCACGGCATCGTCGGCACCTCCGGGGCCGGCAAGTCCCACGCTCGTGCGCTGCCTGACCTCCTGGAGCGCCCCACCAGTGGCCACGTGAGCGTCGCCGGCCAGGACATGACCGCCCTGTCGCCCAGTCAGCTGCGCGAGGCCCGACGCCGCATCGGCATGGTCTTCCAGCACGCCAACCTCCTGGACCAGCGCACCACGGCGCAGAACATCGCCTACCCGCTGGCGCTCGCGGGTGTCCCCGGCGGGAGGCGCCACCCGGTCGTCAAGCGCATGCTCGACCTCGTGGGGCTGGCCGACCGCGGCGGCTCCTATCCTTCCCAGCTCTCCGGCGGCCAGAAGCAGCGCGTCGGCATCGCCCGGGCGTTGGCCGATGACCCGGCCGTCCTCCTGTGCGACGAGCCCACCTCGGCCCTGGACCCGGAGACCACCCGCTCCATCCTCGACCTCATCAAGAACGTCCGCGACACCCTGGGCTTGACCGTCATCATCATCACCCACGAGATGAGCGTGGTCCGCCAGGTCTGCGACTCCGTCAGCCTGCTTGAGGCCGGACGGATCGTGGAGAGCGGCCGCCTGGAGGACATCGTGCTCGACGTCGACTCCCGGCTCTCGCGCGAGATCGTGCCCTTCCCGAAGGTGCCCGAGGCCGCCGTCGCCCACGGGGAGAGTGTCATCGACGTCTCCATCACCGCCCACCCGGGCCAGCCGGCCGCCGTCGCCCTCATGTCCATGGTGGCCGAGCTCGGTGGGGACATCGCCGCCGGCGTCTTCGAGACGATCGGGCAGGCCCAGATCGGGCGCCTGGCCGTCACCGTCCCCGCGTCCGACACCGAACAGGCCGTGAGCACCCTGCGCAAGGCCGGTATTGCTGCGGAGGTCCGCTCATGAACTCGATCCTCCTTCCGCTGACCCAGGCCGCCGCCGCGTCGACCAGCCGTACCTGGTTCGACAACCCGGCCATCCAGAACAAGCTCGGCTACGCCCTCGTTGAGACCCTGTCGATGACCTTCGTCTCCGGGGCCATCACAGTCATCCTCGGGCTTCTGCTGGGGCTCGCTCTGGTCTCCACCGGCAAGCGGGGCCAGTTCCGCAACCCGACCCTGTACTGGGTGCTCTCCCAGATCGTCAACATCGGGCGCTCCATGCCCTTCATCATCCTCATGGTGGCGCTCATCCCACTCACCCGGTTGCTCGTGGGCACCTCCCTGGGGTGGCAGGCGGCCTGTGTGCCGCTGACCATCGGCGCGATCCCGTTCTACGCGCGCCTGGTGGAGACGGCCATCAACGACGTCGACCGCGGCAAGGTCGAGGCGGCCCTCATGATGGGGGCCTCCGGGCGGCAGATCACCTGGGGGGGTCCTCGTGCGCGAGGCCCTGCCGATCCTCATCCAGTCGGCCACCGTCACCATCATCACCCTCCTGGGCTACTCCGCCATGGCCGGCGCCGTGGGCGGCGGCGGCGTGGGTGACCTCGCCATCCAGTACGGCTACCAGCGCAACCAGGTGGACGTCATGGTCATCACCGTGGTCGTCATTGTCGGCATCGTCGGCGTCATCCAGCTGGTCGGCGACATGCTCAGCCGGCTGGTGAACCACCGCTGAGGCGATCACCAGCCGGGTAGGCGCGCAGCCGCCCAGAACCGGGCAGCTGCGCCGTCGGCCCCAGCACTGTTCAAGACTTTCCTCTCTCCCGTCACTGGGGGCCGCCCGGCCCCGCGAAAGGAACCACCATGTCCTCCGTCATTTCCCGGCGCACCGTCATCGCCGGTGGCCTGGCCACCGCCGCCGCCCTCACCCTGGCCGCCTGCGGCTCCAAGTCCGGTAAGGGCGAGGTCAAGGGCATCAAGGTCGACGGCGATACCGCCACGATCACCATCGGTGCCACCCCCAAGCCCCACGTCGAGATCCTCAAGTGGGTTCAGGACAACCTCACCAAGGGCTCCGGCATCAAGCTGGACATCAAGGAGATCAACGACTACCAGACGCCCAACTCCTCGCTGGAGGACGGCTCGCTGGCCGCCAACTTCTACCAGACCCCCAACTTCCTGGCTCAGCAGAACAAGGAGAAGGGCTACGACTTCGTCTCCATCGCCGATGTCCACATCGAGCCCATGGGTATCTACACCTCCAAGGGCTACAAGGACGTCAAGGACATCAAGGAGGGCGGCACGATCGTCCTCAACAACGACCCGGCCAACACGGCCCGCGGCCTCAAGCTCCTGGCCCAGGCGGGGCTCATCGAGCTGGACAAGTCCGCCGAGCTGCCCAGCGACACCGACGTGACCTCCAACCCCAGAAGCTGAAGTTCACTACGGTTGACGGCGCCCAGGTCTACAAGTCGATGCCGGACGCCGAGGCCGCGGTCATCAACGGCAACTACGCCATCGACGCCGGGCTGAACCCCAAGAAGGACGCGCTCGTCCTGGAGAAGGGCGGCAAGGACTCCGAGTACTCAACCAGCTCGTCGTGCGCAAGGACGACAAGGACAACGAGCACCTCAAGAAGCTCGCCAAGCTCCTCAACGACGAAAAAGCTGCGTGACTACATCAACAAGACCTGGCCCGACAGGGGCGGTCGTCGCGGCGTTCTGACGTCGGAAAGCTGCGGCTGAGGGCCGGTTGAGGTCCGTGCGCGGGGCCGGTTGTGGTTGGTCGAAAGGCCGACTGCGACCGGCCCTTCGTGCTGGTATGGGCGGGGTGGGGCGCACGGGGTGTGGGCGGATGTGCGGCTCGGGCGGGGACAATCTTGTGCGGCCGGGGACATGTCGTCGCGGGTGGGGACGTTCGACGCCGTCGGGGACGGGAAACCTGACCCCGTACGCGTGGGCTGTCCCCGGCTGGAGTGGACCGCACCCGGCCGCGTGGAATGTCCCCCGCCACACTGCCCGTGGGGCCGGTTGTCATCATCTGTGGACAGTTCGCGGTCTGTGGGCCCGGGAGCCGAGGTGGCCGCCTAGGTTGAACCGCGGGCGTCCGACGGCGTCCAGCGATACCGGCGGATTCACAGGGGAGAGGACGGCGCAGGGCCATGGCAGCTCGACGTGAACGGACACAGTCGGACCGGTTGGCTCAACCAGTGCGGGGACGCACAACCGGGGGCCTCGGGCGCCCGGGCGGCGCGGCTGGGGAGGGCGGTGCCGCCGGTACCGGGCGCTCGGTCGCTCCGCCGGCTGTGGAGGCGCGCGATCTGCACAAGTCCTTCCCGACCCCCGGCGGGGAACCGATTGAGATCCTGCACGGCATCTCCTGCGCCATGATGCCAGGGCAATTGACGGCGCTGGTCGGTCCCAGCGGCTCGGGCAAAGTCCACGGCGTTGCTGTGCCTGGCTGGGTTGGAGCCGGCGACGTCGGGGCGCGTCTCGCTCATGGGGCGTGACCTCGGCGGGCTCCCGGCGGCGCGGGTGTCCGAGCTCTACCGCGACCGGGTGGGCTTCGTCTTTCAGGCCTACAACCTCGTGCCCTACCTGACGGTGCGGGAGAACATCACGATCTCCGACACCCTGGCCGGCAGGCGCCCCGACTCGGCACGGGTGCGGGAGGTCCTGGCCGGACTGGGACTGGAATCGCGCGCCAACGCGGTCGCGACCACGCTCTCGGGCGGCGAGCAGCAGCGCGTCGCCCTAGGGCGGGTCCTCTACCGCCGCCCACCGGTCGTCTTCGCCGACGAACCCACCGGGGCCCTCGACACCCGGTCGGCCGCCTTCGTGCTCGCCGAGCTGCGGCGCCTGGCCGACGACGGGGCCGCCGTCATCCTCGTCACGCACGACCTGGGGGCCGCGGCCCTGGCCGAGAGCGTGCTCATCATGCGCGACGGCCGTATCGTCGACCGCCGCCGCGGCGCCACCCCCGACGAGCTGCTGGCCGCCGTCAACCAGACGGGAGCTGCGGCATGACCCGCTACACGCTGCGTGCCCTGGCTACCCAGTGGCGGGCCTGGTCGGGGACGGTGGCGGTGCTGGCTCTGGCCGCGGGACTCGTCAACGTCTGCCTGGTGCACCGCATGACTGTCACCCGGCCCGACGTCGTCGCTGCGGCGCGGGCGGCGGGAGTGGACCCGGCCGAGCTCACGGTTCCGGGCGTCTCAGTCGCTTTCTACACGGCGATGGTGACGGTCCCGGTGGTGGCCGTCGTCGGGCAGTCCTGCGTGCAGGCACTGCGCACGAACTGGGCCCTGTGGCGGCTGGCCGGCGCCCGGCCCCGGCAGGTGCTCGCCGCCGTCCTCGCCACCGTGGCGGTGCTGGGCCTGGTGGCCTGTGTGCCCGGGATCTTGCTGGGGATGGTCGCGGCCCAGCCCTTCGCCTCGGTGCTCACCCGCCTGGCAGCCGCGCGCATGGGGCGCATCGAGGTCGCCCAGACCCCGACGACGCTCCTGCTCACCGTGGTGGTTGTGGTCGCTGTCGCGGTCCTGGGGGCCGTGGGCCCGGCGCGCGCCGCGGTGAGGACGCCCGCCGTGGAGGCGGTTCGCGACGCAGCCCCGGGCGGGCGACGGCGCATGGGTGTGGGGCGACGGATCCTGGCCGGACTGTGGGCGCTCGCATCCGCGGGGCAGCTGCTCGTCGCCTTCCTGGCCCCGCCCGGGAAGAAGATCGACGGATGGCCGACCGGTGGGGGCCAGGCAATCCTGGCGTCCCTCCTGCTCGCGGTCCTCGTGGTGCTGCTCGCACCCGCGCTCATCCCGGGACTGCTGCGGCTGTGGTCGGCGCCGCTGGCGCGGCTGGGTGGGCCGTGGCTCATCGCGCGCCGTTCGGCGCTGTGGCGCAGCGAGTCGTCGGCAAGTGCCATCGGCCTGCTGGCCCTGGCGATCTCCTTCACCGCGGCACTCACGACCAGTCTCGCCACGGGGCAGGCAGTGGTGGAGGCGGCGCACCTGAACGTAACCATCAACCAGGTGGACTCGCTGGTGCTGGCGACGATCCTCGGGGTGGAGGCGCTACTGGGGGCCGTGGCCGTCGTCGGCATGTCCTCCCGGTCCCGGCAGCGTGAGCTCGCGGTGCTGCGCTGCGCCGGGAGCACGGTGCGCGGCGTGCGCCGGCAGGTGGTCATCGAGGCGGCGCTGTACGTGGGGACGGCGCTGCTGATCTCGCTCCTACCGCTAGTGGTGACAACAGCCGGCGAGTCCCTCTTCTACGCCAGAGCGGGGATGCCGCTGGTAGTGCGCCCCGGCATCGGGCCAGTGCTGCTCGTGGCCCTCCTGTCCTTCCTGGCCCTGGTCGCGGTGCTACTCGCTCCGATCCGGGGTGCCACCCGGGCCCCGATCGGCGCCGTCCTGGCGGCCGAGTGAGACGGGCCGGAGCAGGTCGAGCAGAGGCCTCTGGTTGCCTGGGAATCGAGGAGGCTGGCAGAAGTGATAGCGCCCCGTCTTGTGTCAACGCCCACCGAGCCCTACACTCAAATCGCTCAAAACGATCAACTCGAAAACAGCGAACGAACAGCAGTGTAGGAGTGCGCCATGACCGTGACGATTGAGAGCAAGACCTACCTTCCCGAGGAGGATGTCGCCGGGCGCTTCACCGAGCTGGTGACGGAGCTTGAGGCGTCCTCCGGTGCGGCGCTGACCATCAATGGTGAGACGATTGACCTCCCTTCTGCGGTGGCTGAGGCCCTTCTTCAGGTCGTGGATGCGATGCGTCGAGGTCTGGCTGTCACGGTGGCGCCGCAGGACCAGCGTCTGACGACCCAGGAGGCGGCTGACATGCTGGGCATCTCACGGCCGACGCTGGTCAGGATGTTGGAGGCCGGCGAGATCCCGTTTGAGAAGGTCAGACGGCATCGTCGCTTGTTCCTCACTGACGTGCTGGAGTTCCGTGATCGTCAGCGTCGGGCGGCGAATGAGGCCCTGTCGGACATGGTGGCCGACGCTCAGGCGATGGGGGACTATGACCAGGATCCGGCCGAGGTGCGCCAAGTCCTCAAGGACCTCCGCTCCCAGGACTGACCGATGGCGTTCTGCGCAGTACTCGATGCCTGTGTGCTGGTCCCCAGCGCGCTGCGAGACGTTCTTCTTGAGATTGCCGTCCGGAAGGTCTACAGGCCTTTGTGGAGCGAGAAGATTGAGGAGGAGGTTGAGAGAACGATACTTCGGCTGCATGCACTGCGTGGCAAGGACGAAGGGGAGTCCCGTGGCTACGTCAAACGACTTCGGCGGCAGATGAACCTGGCGCTGCCAGATGCCCAGGTGCAGGACTGGGAGACTCTTCTCCCTTCGGTCCCCGGTCTCCCGGATCCAGGAGACCGGCACGTCGTCGCAGCGGCTCTCATGGGACGCGCGGACGTCATCGTGACGTTCAATCTCAAGGACTTCGACGACGCAGCTCTTCCTGGTGAGTTGTTCGCCCAATCTCCAGACGAGTTTCTTCTCGATGTGCTGGGGCTGTATCCCGAAGCGGTTCAGAACGTGTTCACAACAGTGGTATCGCGGACTGGTCGTAAAGGGCCTCGCTGGACTGTCGATGACCCTGCTCGCCCGCCTCGAGAAAGAGAAACTGAACGACTTCGTTGCCGCCTGCCGCCAGGAACTGACACTCTAAGGCGTCGGAAACTGTCTCGCGTCATTCGGTTCTCGCAGCGACTGTGCTTGGCGGCCCGCCGGCTGCGGTCCGGGTTCAGATCTCGGGGCGTAGGGTACGGACGCAACGGGGGAGGAGGGACACCGGTGTCCGGTGCAGAGCGCGGTTCGTCGTCGGCCATGAGGGTGCGGGTCGACTGGCGGACGCTGGGGAGTGGGTGCGCCAGCCGGCGCCCGCGCAGGCCGGCCCCGGCATTCTGTCCACGCTGCTCCTCATCCTGTGCGCCACCTACCAAGGCGGCATGATCGGTAGCGCGGTGCTGACCGGCCGTGTCGGCGACGGCGACCTGGTTGCAGGGATCGCTCCAACCAGAATCGGCTTCGCGATTCTCATCGTGGCGGTCATGGGGTCCACGGCGCTCCTTACTGCGCGACGCAGGTACGCGCTGGCGGTCTTTCTGGCCGAGTGTGCCGTGTATGTGGTGGCCTCGGCGCTGGGGCTCAACAACTTCTTTCTCTTCCCGGTGCTGGTGGCGCTGGGGAGCGCGGTGAGCCGGCTCCCGCTGTGGCAGCACCTCGCGGTGATCGGTGCGGCCTTCCTTATGGCGACGGCCAGCGCGGTCCTGGTGGCCCCGCCCGGGGTCCTGATGGAGGAGTGGCTCAGCCAGGTGGTCGCCGTCCTGCTGACGGTCATCGTCGCGATGCTGGCGCGCAGCGTCGCGAACTGGCGAGCGGCGCAAGCCGGGGCCAAAGCCGAGCGGGAGCGCTTCCGGGCGCTTCGGGCCGAGCGCGACCGCGCGGTGAGCCGGGCCGGTATCGCCGCCGAGCTGCACGACTCCGTGGGGCACGGCCTGACCACGATCATCGCCCTGTCCGAGGGGCTGGCTGGTGGGGCCGACCCGGAGATCGATGAGGCGCTCGGCGGCATCAACGAGGTGGCGCGGGAGTGCCTGGAGCAGACGCGCCGGGCGGTGAGGGCCCTGGCCGACGCCGAGGGTGAGCCGGCGGAGTCGCCGGACCGGGACGGTGCCGGTCGCCGATCCTGGGATGAGATCAGGGGCGTCGTCGGCCGGGTGAGGTCATTGGGCGTCACGGTCGTCTTCACCGAGACTGGGCAGCGGGCCGACGACGGCGGGCAGGCCGAGCTGTGCTTCGCGCTCACCCGGGAGGCGCTCACCAACGCGGTGCGGCACGCGCCCGCGCTGTCGCAGGTGCAGGTGTCCTGGGACCACGGCGAGCCGGCGGTCACGGTGACGGTTCGCAACGACGGCTCCTCAGGCGGCAGGGGCGGGAGGATGACGGCCACCATGGTGGCCTCGCGGAGGGGACCGGCCTGCTGCGGCTGCGGAACCGGGTCGAGGTGGCGGGAGGATCGCTGGACTGGGGGCCCGAGTCCGACGGCGGCTGGCTGGTGACGGCAACGGTGCCGAGAACTTGCGGTGAGGGCTGAGGCGTGGGCGCGGAGTCGGAGGAACTGAGGCCGACGCTGGTCATGATCGTGGACGACCAGCGCTACGCGCGCCTGGGGCTGGCGCTCATGATCCGCAGGCGCCGGACCTTCACGTAGTGGCGGAGGCCGGTGACGGGCAGGAGGCGCTGGAGGTCCTGGAGCAGCTGAACCGATCAACAGGGGCTGCCCGACGTCGTGCTCATGGATGTGCGCATGCCGAGCATGGACGGGATCAGCGCGACCCGGGCGATGGCGCGGCGGTTCCCCGACGGTGAAGGTCCTGGTGCTGACCACCTACGACGAGGACGACTACGCCTTCGGGGCGTTGGAGGTGGGGGCCTCGGGGTTCCTGCTCAAGGACGTGCGCGCCGCGCAGCTGGCTCAGGCGGTGCGAGCGGTGGCGCAGGGCGATGCCGTACTCACGCCGCGCGTCACCAGGAGCTCATCGCGCGTGGGGTTCCGCGGGCGCTGTCCGGTGCGCAGCGCGAGGGGCTGCGGGAACGGTTCGGGGTGCTGACGCCCGGGGAACTCGACGTGGCCCGACTCATTGCGGAGGGCATGTCGAACGAGGAGATCGCCGAGCGGCTCGTGCTGCAGCCCGCCTCCGTGCGCCGCAACGTCAGCCGTATCCTGTCCAAACTCCACCTGCGCGACCGCGTCCAAATCGCCGTTGCTTGGTACAAGAGTAGTTAATTGAGAATAACGATTCGATGCGAAACTCGGTTTGAGTCGCATTAGTTGAATTGCATGGCTGGAAAACTCGAATAAAATATTTCGTGTTGATTTGTGAAACTCATTAAAAAGGCTTGATGATTCTTGGTGGTCGAATTTGGGTGTTGAGCTTCCTGGGGCTGCGGTGCTAACCTTGGGTGAAGACCTAGGAGAATGGGTCTTTAGGGTGATGTTTGCTGCTCATTCTAAGTAATTTTCAATACCGTGTTGAAGATAGGAGAATTATTGTGGATACTGTTGTTTCAGAAGTACGCTGCTGTCTAGAGTCGGGAAATTATCGCGCTGCGCTAGTTTTGGCTCTGACAATCCCGGACATCTGTGGACTTGTCGAACATCCAGAATTTCGAAAGAAGTCAAAGAAACGATATGTGGCTTGGTTTAATGACCACATCCTCGTCAACTATGTTAAAAAGTTCACCCCTGAGGGTGGGGTGTCCGAATCATACTTCGACGGCGATATGTGCTATTCGTTGCGCTGCAAGTTTCTTCATGAAGGAAATAATCACATTGACGTGAATTCGATAAATTTGAGTGGCGGTAAAAATTGTAAATTCGAGTTTCGACTGATTGTGGGTGGTAGTGACAGCTATGGAAGAGCGATTTATAACGTTCCGGGATGCGAGACTGTTGTAGTCGAGCGGGTTACGTTGAGTGTAACTGACCTCTGTGAGGCTTTGTGTAGCGGTGCAGAAAATTTTTACAAAACGCGAAACAAGGATGATTTCATTAATCATCAACTCAACTATGTTGACCTCGATAAAATGGCGGGTTTCCTAGATGTAGGCCGCTGCATAGTGCGTCGGCGCCTCTAAATGGAATTAGGGAACTGTAGGCTGCTGCACCAAGACACTTCTTGGTGCAGCAGCCTACAGTTATTGTGGTCCATGCAATGTGAGATGAGATGGTGCGTGAATGTCCATCCTGCTCGAAGTAGCCGTGTGCAGCTTAGCTGCGTGCTGCTCCCATTCTACGTTCGTGCGTACTAAGAATTAACTCCGTCAGGAGGATGGATTGTTTAACTACGTACCGTGCTGCCTCGACTGAAACGCCCGTAGGTAGCGTCCTACCATGCCCTGATCCCTGAGCGTTGCGTAAGTTATTGATTTCCCCTGCTATCTTCTGTGAACTGCTGTAGATGGTTCTTAGGGATTTCCTCCAGGTTGTTCTGTGTCAACTCCCCCGGCTTTCATGTCGAGAACCTCGAACGTCTGTGCGAGGATGGCGCTAAAGGAGGCATTAGCTCCCGGGTACCGATGATTGTCCTCTAGAACAAGTTTGCAGGCCGACTCAATGGTGTCCTTAGCGGTACCCAGTAGCGCTCCTGGATCTTCTTCGTTGCGCCTTAATCGATTTATCTGTTCTTCTAACGCTGGCCTACCTCCAGTTTCGAGGTCGATCTTGTCTGGGAGCTGGAGGTGTCCGTCACTGGTGAGGGACCAACCGACGTGTTTAAGCTCGTCGGTAAGAATTTTGATGCTGTTTTCGTAGAATTGGCGTTCACTCCCGAAAACGTTGGAAATTCGAAATTGATCGATCAGACCCTCGGTGAATTTCCTTCCAGCATCTGGTCGTCTTAGGGCGGCTCGACCGACTGCGATGATTCTCTCTACCTTGTTTGGTGTTCTCGTTATCTCATCAAACGGATCTGCGTCGGAGCAACCACAGGAGACGAATACTTGTGTAAGCTTACGGTGTTCTGGTCCGCTTCCACCTTGAGTGAAGTTTGCCAACGCTCCAATAATTCCATTGCTGATTGGTTCACCCATTGGATGCCTCCTGTTTAGTTCGCTCCGTCGTTCCCAGTCCCCGGAACCTCTCGACGTAGGCGGCTAGGGCGGCTTGGACGCGGCGCTTCTTTTCGTCGTGGCTGTCTTCCGCTGCGCGGCGGAATCTTGGAGTGGGCGGCAGGATTCTTGTGATCGCGGTGCCCTCAGTGGGCACGTACCCGTTTCGCATGGCGGCCTTCACCAGTGCCTTCGCTGGCCCTTCGCGCAACTTCTCATCGCGGATGATCGCCGCCAGCTCCTCGCTGCGCCGCTGCTCGATGAATGCCCGCCACTGCTCGTCCACGTCCCCGAAAGGCGGACACCGCGTGCACGAACTCCTCAATGAGGTCCCGCTTGTTGTGCAGGCTGGGACTGGACATCACCGCCCGGCGGATCTCCACCGGGATCTCCTTGTCCTCCCCGTCGCCCGCCTCCTCGCGGTGCTTCTCCACCAGCATGAGGACGTAGTCGACTCCCACCTCCACCTGCTTGACCAGCTCGATCTCGAAGACAAGATCGTCGTTGACGACTTCCTTCTCCACGTCGGCCCCTCGCCGCATCTCGGCGTAGAGATCCACGTACACGCTGCGGTAGTCCTGGAACTCGGCCTCGCCGATGACGTCGTCGTCTCCGAAGTCGTCAAAGCTCGCCAGGATGTTGCGCAGCCGCAGGATCTTCCCGAACTGCCGGATGAACTCCTTCTGTTCGGCTTCCGAGGCGATCATCTGCCCCGGCTCGAACCTGGCTCGCAGTTCGCCAATCTTCTCCAGATACTCCTCCAGGTACTCCTTGTACGGCTTGAGCAGCACCAGCCCGCCGGCGGCCTTGTTGCCGAACAGGGCGATGGCCTCATCGGTGTCGTCCTGCAGGTCCCGGAAGCAGACCACGTTGCCGTAGGTCTTGACCGAGTTCAGAATCCGGTTCGTGCGCGAGAACGCCTGGATGAGCCCGTGCGTGCGCAGCGACTTATCCACCCACAGGGTGTTGAGAGTCTTGGAGTCGAACCCGGTGAGGAACATGTTGACCACGATGACCAGGTCGATGGTCCGCTCCGCCAGCCGCCGGGAAATGTCCTCGTAGTAGCCCTCGAAGCCCTGCGCGCTCGTGTCGTAGGCGGTACCGAACTGAGCGTTGTAGTCACGGATCGCCTCATCGAGGAAGGCACGGTCGTCGGCAGTCAGCTGCGAGGGGTCCACGGCCTCATCGGCCAGCGTCTCCCCGGGCGCATCGGTGTTAGGCGCGTAGGAGTAGACGATGCCGACGCTCAGGCGCCGGTCCGAGGCCAGCCCCTCCTGCTGCCGCTTGAACTCCATGTAGTAGGCGCGCGCCGCCCGGATCGACGCCGTCGCGAACAGCGAGTTGAAACCGAGCACCCGCTTCTGCCCCAGCGTGTAGGAGGAGTTGCGCCGCGTCTTCTGGTCGAAGTGTTCACGGATGTAGCCCACCACCTGGGCCAGCCGCTCGGGCGCCAGCAGCGCCCGCTCGGTGTCGATGCCACTGATCTCCGCGTCGCGCACGGCGTCGGGCATCTTGATCGTGTCGATGTAGTCGATGCGGAACGGCAGTACGTTCTTGTCCCGGATCGCATCCACGATCGTGTACGTGTGCAGCTGGTCGCCGAAGGCCTGCGCGGTGGTGCGCAGCTGGACGTTCCCGCTGGAGCCGGAGTTGGCCGCGAAGATCGGCGTGCCCGTGAACCCGAAGAGGTGGTAGTTGCGGAAGGCCTTGGTGATGGCCGTGTGCATGTCCCCGAACTGGCTGCGGTGGCACTCATCGAAGATGAGGACTACGTGCCCGGTGTAGATGGCGTGCTTGTGGTTGCGCCCCACGAAGTTGGAGAGCTTCTGGATCGTGGTGACGATGATGCTCGTATCCGGGTCGTTGATTTGCCTGCTCAGCTGGTTGGTGGACTGGTTGGCGGAGACCGTCCCCTCGGCGAAGCGGTTGTACTCCTTGATGGTCTGGTGGTCCAGGTCCTTGCGGTCGACGACGAAGATGACCTTGTCGATCCCCTCTATCCCGGCGGCCAGCTTGGCGGTCTTGAAGGAGGTGAGGGTTTTGCCCGAGCCGGTGGTGTGCCAGATGTAGCCGCCGCCGGCCACGGTGCCGGTCTGCTTGTTGGCCGACGCTGTGAGGATCCGTTGGAGGATCGCCTCGGTTGCGGCGATCTGGTAGGGCCGCATGACCAGCAGTTTCTGCGCGGTGGTGAAGACGCAGTAGCGGGTCAGTAGGGCCAGCAGCGTGTGCTTGGCGAAGAAGGTCCGGGTGAAGTCGACCAGGTCCGTGATCGGCTTGTTGGCGGCGTCGGACCACCAGGAGGTGAACTCGAAGGAGTCGGAGTTGGCGGCCTTGGACTCGCGCTTGCCCCGCGTGGACTCGGTGACGTGGTCGAAGCGGGTGGTGTTCGAGTAGTACTTGGTCTGGGTGCCGTTGGAGATGACGAAGATCTGGACGTAGCCGAACAGACCGGCGCCCGCCCAGAAGGAGTCACGCTGGTAGCGGTTGATCTGGTTGAAGGCCTCGCGGATGGGCACGCCGCGGCGCTTGAGCTCGATATGCACCAGCGGCAAGCCGTTGACGAGGACCGTGACGTCATAGCGGGTGTGGTGGGCGCCGGTATCGACGACGTACTGGTTGGTGACCTGCAGGCGGTTGTTGTGGATGTGCTGCTTGTCGATGAGCCGGATGTTCTTGGACTCGCCGTTGTCCCGGATGAGGGTCTGGACGTGGTCCTCCTGGATGCGACGCGTCTTCTCCGCGATCTCGTCCCCGCCCCCTGAGCGGGTGCGGATTGACTGGGTGAAGAAGCGCTCCCACTCCTCATCGGTGAAGGTGTAGTCGTTGAGAGCTTCGAGCTGGGTGCGCAGGTTGGCGATGAGCTCGGTCTCCGAGGAGAAGGTGACGTACTCGTAGGCCTGAGCCTGCAGTTGGCGGATGAAGGCCGCCTCCAGCTCGGCCTCCGACTGGTAGCCGGCGCGGTCGGTCTCCTCGGGCTCATAGAGTCCGACGACGGTGCTCTCACTGGTGAGAACAACCGGTTCGACGCCGACGGCGGAGGCTTCACGAATGGTCATGGGAGGACGCTTTCGTCAGGGTTGGAGAGATTCTGCTGGGGAGGTGGAAACGGTGGGCAGGTCGCGGTTCTCCCAGTCACCGTAGGTGCCGCCTGTCCACTTCCAGGCGGTACGACCGTTGCAAGATCGACCGGTGGCGATAGACCCGGCAGTGGATGGTGAGGGGAAAGGGATGTCTCGTGTGAGAGTGCCGGTGACACCATCGACGGCGATGCTCCCGTCATCAACAAGCTTGGTGTGTCGTGCGCGGTAGGATTCGTAGACGCGACGGGTGCTCTGAGAACTCCCCTTGTTGGTCCATTCCCCGACGACGCGGGATCCTTCCAGCATGATGAACTCGTCCCCGACAACGCGAGCTCGAGCTTCAACTCCGCGCTTAGGGGCAGTGAGTGTGAAAATCGGAGAGTCGATATCTGGTGGAGGTGCTTGCTGTTCAGGAGCCCTGTGAGTGCCACGGAGAATGTTGACTCCGAGGACCGGAAGAACGCCGCGGATCTGCTCGAGGAATATCTCAGCATCGGACTGCTGGGCCTCCGAGAGCTTCCGGGGCTGCGGTGTTTGGGTGTTGTCGGGCAGCGAACAGCGCTTGGCAGTGTTAGCGATTTCGACAAGACGAGCCTCAAGGTAGCCCCAGTGCCCTTCATTGAAGGAGTCGTCACGACTGCTGACGAGGACTGCCCGGTCCCACCAGTCTTTTTGACGGTCGTGCTGACGGAATCGAGCAGAGAAGTCTTCAGTTCTGCCGATATAACAGGCGATGTTCTCGATCGCATCAGGGTCGTCACCAAGGAGGAGATAGACGCCGTTGCGGTGAGCCTCGTCTCGAGCGAGGATGCGAGTGAGGGCTGTGCGAGGGCCTGAGAGGATATGGCCGGTCCACCCCGAGACGTTTGCGGTCATGATGCCGCCTGGCTCTCCATCGACGAGGAAGAGCTCGATGTGTTTTCCGCTCATGGGGTCATTTCTTCTCAGGGAATGTGAGGAGGCGGTCACGGTAGTACTCGTACTGCTTGCGACGAGCCTCGATCTCGGCGGGGAGACCAGAGGACAGGTCGTTGACAAGGGTGTCAAAATGATTGAGTTTCTCTACGATCCGATCCTGTTCCGTGCGTGGTGGTACAGGTATGTGTATCTTTGAGAATCCGTCGATCAGAAGAGTCTTCACCTTCGTTCGCGCGACATGCTTTGCCTTCTGGCGTGTGAACCAGTCGGTGCGCATCGCGTAGGAAACAAACGTGGGGTTCAAGGTGCTGCGGAAAGCGTAACTGTGGTCGTGAATAGCAACAGGTTCATCCCCAATCCAGGCAACACTGCGACCGACATCCTCAACCACCTCTCCGACGTCAACAAGAATCACGTCTCCCGGCTGGGCAAAGCGAAGTTTCTGGCGAAGCGATTCGTCAAGATTGCTCACAACAGATGATGTCGATACCCCATATCTTGTGTAGATTTCGCCATAATGAATGCAGGGGATGCCGTAGTCGGAGTAGTCAGTCTTGACGAACCGTTTTCCTCGATGGAATGTGCCAAGTTGAGCTAGAGGACGCCAGGGTGTATTTGGGTCACCCTTAAAGCTCAGAAGTTCGTTGAGGTAGTAGTTATACTGGTGTCGGCGAGCCTCCAGCTCCGCCTCCAGCTCCGCCTCCAGCTCCATGAATGCATCTAAGATTCTTACGATTTCATTCTGAACTTCTATGGGAGGTAGCGGAATAGGGATTCTGGCTAGATTCTTTGCGGACAGCTCAATGACTTTAGTTCCAAATGCGTGCCTCCTTTTGTCGTTGAAGAATGAAGGTGTTCGAAAGTAATGTGAAAGATACTTTGAGTTCTGGTTTGACCTAATGACTGTTGCGTGTCCTCCGGTAACGGCGTGTTCGTTACTCAACCAGGCTACGGCTGTTCCGACGTCCTCAAGGTTTTCGCTCGTGTTGGCTACTACGAGGTCTCCGGGGTTGACTTTTGTTAGAGTGGTTGCGTAATCGCGGTCAACGCACGTGGCTGCATGTGAAGTGCTGACGCCATAGCGGGTGTAGATGTGGCCGTAATGGATGCAGTTCACTCCGCTATCCTGGAATGTAGACTTTGGCATTCCGTGTCCTCGGACGAGTTCTGCGAACTCTCCGATAGGGTGGAACTCCACGCCGCCAGGGCAGAGGTCGCGGATGAGGTCATCGATGCGGCTCACCGGGCACCGCCTTCGAGGTCGGCCACGATCTCATCAATGCTGGCTCGCAGCACTGCCTGCCGCTCCACGATCTCCTTGATCCTGGCGTTGAGTTCCACGATGTCGACCTCCTCGCGAGTGTCCTCCGCCTCCACGTAGGAGGACACTGACAGGATGAAACTGTTCTCCTTGATCGCCTCCGCGCTCACCAGTGCGGACACGTGATCGACGTCGGCGCGCTTTGGAGAGCGTCTCCAGGATCATCTCCTGGTTCTCCGCCGAGAGCTTGTTCTTGTTGCCCTGTCGCACGAACTGCTTTGAGGCGTCCACGAACAGGACGCTGTTGTCCTGCTTCGACTTCTTGAGCACGATGATGCACGTGCCGATCGTCGTCCCGAAGAACAGATCCGGTGGAAGCTGGATGACGGCGTCGACATAGTTGTTCTCCACCAGGTACTGGCGGATCTTAGCCTCCGCGGCGCCGCGGTAGAGCACACCCGGGAACTCGACGATCGCCGCCGTCCCATCCACCGCCAACCAGGACAGCATGTGCATGGTGAAGGCCAGGTCCGCCTTCGACTTCGGGGCCAGCACACCCGCTGGAGAGAAGCGTGGGTCGTTGATGAGAGCCGGATCGTCCTTGCCAATCCACTTCGTTGAGTACGGCGGGTTGGAGACGATCGCCTCGAAGGGCTCGTCATCCCAGTGCGCCGGGTCCGTGAGCGTGTCGCCATGGGCGATGCTGAAGTCGGCGAAGTTGATGTCGTGCAGGAACATGTTGATCCGGCACAGGTTGTAAGTGGTCAGGTTGATCTCCTGGCCGAAGAACCCGCCGCGCACGTTCTCCTTGCCGAGCACCTTCGCGAACTTCAGCAGCAGCGAGCCCGAGCCGCAGGCCGGGTCGTAGACGCGGTTGACGCTGTCCTTGCCCATGACCGTGATGCGGGCCAGCACCTCGCTGACCTCCTGCGGCGTGAAGAACTCGCCGCCCGACTTGCCCGCGTTCGAGGCGTACATCGTCATGAGGTACTCGTAGGCGTCGCCGAAGGTATCGATCGAGGACTCCCCGTAGGACAGGTCAAGGTCCCCGATCGCCTGCATGAGCCGGGTGAGCTTGTCGTTGCGCTGGGCCACCGTGCGGCCCAGTTTCGTGGAGTTGACGTCTACGTCGTCGAACAGGCCCCGCAGATCCGATTCCGAGCCCGTGCCGGTCGCCGAGGCCTCGATGCTCTTGAAGATGCGTGACAGGGTCTCGTTGAGGTTCTCGTCGCGCGGTGCCCGCTCGCGCACGTTGTCGAACAGGTCCCCCGGAGCGATGAAGAAGCCCTTCTCCTCGATGATGCCGTCGCGGGCGCCCTCGGCGTCGGCGTGAGACAGGAAGCGGTAGTCGAAGTCAGGATCCCCGGCCTCGCGCTCGCCGGCGTTGATGTACTCGGTGAGGTTCTCGGAGATGAACCGGTAGAAAAGAAAACCTAGGACGTAGGCCTTGAAGTCCCATCCGTCCACGCTCCCGCGCAGGTCGTTGGCAACCTGCCAGATCGCACGGTGAAGCGCAGCGCGCTCAGTCTCTCTACTCACAGTCGGCCTCTTCGTCGTCAGGATGGGGGATCGGGCAGAAGTATCCCACTAACTGAGGACGTCCGATGACCACGCGTTGAGGTTGGGTGTTGGGCGGATCACGGCTACAGTCTTCGCCAGACAGCGAGCATCGGGCTTGGACCGGTGCGTTTACTCCGGCGGCTCCGCACCTGAGGTGCGGGGCAGCTTGTTTGTGCCGATGGCCGGCCCGTGGTGGTTGGGAAGGGCGGCGTGCCGGTCGCCGGAGGTACGGCGAAGGGGCGGTCTGTGTGAGTGCCCCACTCATGGTCGGGGCCTACGGCATGGGTAGGCGCACTCCGAACGTTCGGTGACATGTTGTCGCGGGTGGGGACATCCTGCGCTGCCGGGGACATCTTTGTGCGGGCGGGGACGTTCGACGCCGTCGGGGACGGGAATCCTGTCCCCGAACGCGTGGGCTGTCCCCGCCTGGAGCGGATAGCACCCGGCCGCGCGGAATGTCCCCGCCGGCGTCTGGGATGCGGTCGTCCGTGGTCGCCGCGGAAGCGCGCGATCCGTGCCAGTCCCGCCGGTCCCCGGTGGGGCCGCGCTCGGGAGCCCGGCTGGAAGACGTGGAACGCGAGCGATCCCCATCCCCATCAAAGATCCATAAGTGACAAACCAGATCTATCTCTGGTACATCTAAGGAGTGTCCAAGGCTCTGGGATCCTCTGCGGAAATCGCTCCACTTCCTACAGTGGAAGGAGGATTTCAGACCGTTCTGGCCGACCCTCCGTGGCGGTTCACCAATCGGACCGGCAAGGTCGCTCCCGAGCACCGCCGTCTTGGGAGGTACGGGACGATGTCTCTTGAGGAGATCAAGGAGCTCCCGGTTGGTGACGTGACCGCAGCGAATGCCCACCTGTACCTGTGGGTTCCCAACGCCCTACTTCCGGAGGGCCTGGAGGTCATGCAGGCGTGGGGGTTCCGCTACGTCTCGAATATCATCTGGGCCAAGCGGCGCAAAGACGGCGGGCCAGACGGCCGCGGCGTCGGCTTCTACTTCCGCAATGTCACGGAGCCGATCCTGTTCGGTGTCAAAGGCTCGATGAGAACGCTGGCGCCGGGGCGCTCAACGGTCAATATGATCGAGACGCGCAAGCGTGAGCACAGCCGCAAGCCCGACGAGCAGTACGACCTCATTGAGTCATGCTCGCCGGGTCCGTACCTGGAGATGTTCGCCCGCTACGCGCGACCGGGCTGGTCCGTGTGGGGCAATGAGTCGGATGAAGAGATCACGCCGCAGGGGAAGGCTCAGCGGGGATACGCCGGCGGCGATATCGATCCTCTGCCGGACGTGGATCCCAACGAGCAGATGAGCGACTGGCTCTCGGATCGCGTCGCCCGGATCCTGGCTGATGAGTACGCGAAGGGAACGTCGATTCAGCAGATCTCGACTCAATCGGGCTATTCCACCGCGCGGGTACACGACCTTCTGACCAGGGGAGGCGTGGAGCTGCGAGAGTGAGGGCGTTCGACGCCGTCGGGGACAGGAGTCCGGGCGCCCTGTGAGTGAGGCGTCCCAGGCTGGAGTAGACCGCGCCCGACCATGCGGAACGTCACTGAAAGCGCCGCATCAGTGCCGCTGCGGCGCTGCCTTAGGAGGCAGGCTTGAAACCAATGACCTTGCCATCGATCTTGTTGTATCCGATGATGAGGTCAGGCTTGGCGATGATGAGCGTATCGTCATTCTCCAAGTCGATTCCGCTGAACTTAATTTCCTTCCCGGTCTTAACGTTCATGAGCGCACTGATCCAGTTGACGTCCCTTGCCCAGTATCATCAGCTTGACGATGCTGCCATCTTGAGAACTCTTCGCTACAGACGGGCATCCGGAGGATATGGTGTTTGTGTCCGCCTCCGGAACACTGAAGGAACTGCCTTGCTTGGGCTTGATCCGAGTGACGCAGCCGTCGCTGTTTGATCTTGCAGTCAGGCTGGCGTCACTGAAGTCCTGGTCCTTGAAGTAGGTGCGATGCTCCTCGGCTGTGAGGAGCTTTTTATCTTCCTCGACAACAGTCTCCTTTGAAGGCAGGGTCTGTCGATAGCTGCCCTGTTTCTTCCCTTGAAATCATAAACTGTCACTTTGTACTCCTGGTCGGCTGACGAACTCGAATCGGAATCAGATTTGTCCTCTGCCTCCAGAGTTCCCCAACCGTCCTGGAAGTACCAGGTTATGAAGTCTGAGTCGGCCTTCGAGCCCCCGCCGAGGAACCGGGTCTCTCCGCTATCGATGTCGATGATGGCGTTCAACAGTGCCAGATAACGCTGATTGTCTCTGACCAGAAAGGTCGTACTGATGTGGTCAGTGAGTCAAAGGGTCTTCCCGCCCCGGCGATCGTGCGCGACCACTTCTGTTTCTTGTCCGCACCCCAGGCGGTACACTTGTCGCTCTCCTTGCAGAAAATGGCGGTATCGCCGACGATTAATGCGGAGTTGCTGCTACCCCAGGGTGCCTTTGAGGTCTTTCCGGTTTTCAGGTCAATGAGGGTGGACTTGTAGACCAGTGTTGTTGCCCCATTGCATGAGAGCGAGTGAGTCATCGTATGATGACGTGAAGCCCTCGTCGTCAATGGTGGTCTTCCATGCTTCCTTGATGTTATCGCCCAGCGAGCCGTAAGCAGTGATCTCTCGAGTGTTCTTGTCGACTGTCAGGAGATGATCCCCGAAAACAAAAAGGATCCTCAAAGGATGCGACGTCGATGCTCCAGGCCTTGTCCGCACCTTTGGTCCAGGCATTCGACGGAGTCACGTACGTTGAACCAGGAGACCTCGCTGCGCCCCAAGAAGTACCAGGCGGCCGCGCCTCGGCACCCAGAACAAGAATGATCGGCAGAACGACGGCGACCACTTTGAGCAGGCGGCGCTTTTTCGGGGCCTGCACCGGCGGCGCATACATTGGTGTCCCGCTAGGGCCGGCGCAACCGGCTGCCCCGGACCGTATGCCTGCCCTGAGTCATAAGCCTGGCCGTGGCCCAGTACGTATTCCGACGGCGCCCGGCTCGGGACCCCGGGCGGCATCGCAGTCTGCTGATCCACGGGCTGAGCCGCTGCCTGCATCGAGGGCGCAGAATACGCCTGGGCGGCAGGCGGCGGCGCGACGACCGCACTACCCTGAGGGAGGACCCTTGAAACTCCCCTCCCGCGGTGCCTCTCCAGGCGCCCCTGCTGGTTGCCGCCATACTCCTGGGGAACCTGTGCGTACCCGGGCTGGTGGGCGCCGCCTGCTGGGGTGGCGCCCACGTCGTCCCAGCAACTGTTTGCACCGCCATCGTCGGAGCCATCGGGCCGATGTCGCCCGGGACAGGAGACTGTGCCGGTTGCGCCGGCTGCGCTCCACGACCAGCCTGGCGCGCAGCACCTCCCGTACGACGGCGTCGTCGGACCGCTCCAGTATCTTGCGCACCCGAGGCGGGATCGACGGGTTGGTCGCCAGGATCGAGTGCAGGTCGGGACGGGTTTCGGCGATCCGCTCGAGGTCCTGCGGCGAGGCGAACCTGCTGAGGGCAGTTGTCGCGTCGTAGTCGCCAGCAGAAGGTGAGTGCCCCGTCGTCATGTCTCCCGAGCCTAACGAAATCTGATGGCTCGAGGGTCACAGAATGGGCACGTCAGCCTCGACCGAGCCGTTGAAATAGTCTGGTCGGACGGGGCGGTGGGTCAGTCGACGATGCCGTAGAGGCGGTCGCCGGCGTCGCCCAGACCGGGCACGATGTAGGCGTGCTCGTTGAGGCGCTCAGTCGACCCCGGCGGTCACCACCGTGACGTTCGCGCGCTCGCCGACCGCATCCTCCAGCGTCTTGACCCCCTCGGGCGCGGCGATGAGGCACAGTGCGGTGACGTCGCGCGCCCCGCGCTCCAGCAGGTAGTCGATGGCGGCCACGAGGGTGTGACCGGTGGCGAGCATGGGGTCGATTGACGAAGCACTGGCGGCCCGAGAGGTCGTCGGGCGAGGCGGTTGGCGTGGTCTCCACCTCCAGGGTGTCCTCGTCGCGCTTCATCCCCAGGAAGCCGACCTCCGCCGTGGGCAGCAGGCGGGTCATGCCCTCCAGCATCCCCAGGCCCGCGCGCAGGATCGGCACCACAATCGGCCGCGGGTCGGCCAGGCGGCGGCACTGGGCCAGCGCCACGGGGGTGCGGATCTCGACCTCCTCGGTGCGCACCTCGCGGGTGGCCTCGTAGGGCGAGCAGGGTGACGAGCTCGTCCACCAGCTGGCGGAAGACCGCCGACGGTGTCCTTTCATCACGCAGGACGGAGAGCTTGTGGTCGATGAGGGGTGGTCGGCAACGTGGAGGCGCATGGGGACAGCCTAATGCCGTAGCCAGTTCGCACCGTCGCAACGCGTGCCGGCCTTGTGCGCGCCCACGGCGTCGGCACGTCGCTCCGGTGGACTGGATGTGTCGCTGGCGTCGGAGTTGCCGCCGGCGTCCCCGCTGGATCTCGCGACGCTGACCGTGTGTGTCCGAATCGGATACAAAGGACGCTTCGCGTTCTTCAGGCCTGCAACAGAACCCCGGAATCATGCGGTTTCATTTCGTCCGTTTCAGTCCGGCAAAGCCCTTTGTATCAATTTTGGACATCGGGTCCGCTGGGAGGGCCGTTTCGGCCACCGCGCGCCGCTGCTTCCCGATGCACAACCTCGCCCCAACCGGTCCCAGACACCCTAACGTCTCTCTCATGGGTGGCGGGTCCGCCGCAGGCCCCATCCTGCGTTGCACGGTCGGGAGACATTCCGCGCGGCTGGGTGTGAAAATGCCCGGCGGGGGACGACGTCAGGGACAGAAATCCGTCCCTGACGCGTGAGAGGTGCCCTGCCCGAAGGAACGTCCCTGCCGTGCCGGATGTCCCTGGCGGCCGGCGCAGGCCTGAGGTAACGGTGCCCAGGCCTGGGATGTCCAGCTCAGGCCTGGAGAGCGCCCCACCAGGCTCGCGCAGCGGCCAGACAGCTCGTACACGCCGGTTCTCTCGCTGGCCGTAGGTCCAGCCCCCGGAAGATGTTCGCCATGCTTGGCCACAGCACCGTCGAGACCACCAGCCGTCGGCGATCTGCGCGTTCGACAGCCCTGCGCCATGAGTTCGAGCATTCTCGCTCGCGCCGCGTCAGCCGGTCGAGGCCCACTCCGCCCGGCGCGCACTTTTGATCCCGCCCGAGGGGTCGACGATGAGGCTGCTGTGCCGGCACCGGCCCCTGCGCACCAGACCCCGTCGGTGCCGCACTTGGCAACAGCCCGCCATCGGCCCCACATCCTCACCGCCAGTTCCGCAAACCGGTCACCACCGTGGTCTCCTTGCGCGGATCCGGCGGCTCGCCGCTTTTATGAGGTGGAGACCACCCGGGTCGATGACCCGCCGCCCACGACGATGTCGCCGAGCGAGTAGTGTCGGCCACCCGCCCCACGCGCCCTTGAGCAGGTAGCCTGGCCAGCGCCCCTGCTGCTGGGGCGCTGAGCCCCAGCTCGGTCGGGGAGGTCGGCACCGGTCTCCCTGAGTGATCCTGCACGTAGGGCTGGCCACAGGCGCTCAGTACCACCACCGGTAGCCCCGCGGTAGGTCCGGCGCAGGTCGATCGCCGCAGCCCGTCATCCGTGCTGGTCGGCGGCATTCGCATATCGGTGACGACGACGTCGGGCAGTTTCCCCGGCGGCGGCCAGACGATTGACCTCGGTGCGCAGGCGTCGGCGTCGGCCACCTGCGCCACGACCCGTGCCCGGCGGTACTGGGGAACCGGCCAGTCCTTTCGCGCAGGAGGGTGGCGTCGTCGGCGGCGCAGGATCCCCATGGCCTCATCCTGCCTCACCCGGGCCGGATGGTCGCCCCGGCTCGTCCGTCCGCCCGTCCTGCGAGTTCTCCAGCCCCACGGATAAAGCCGGGCGCTGCGATTGTCAGCTGTGTCCGGCGCTCGGGAGAACTCTCACCCAGCCACCCGTCGATGGATTCCACCCGCTGCGCCATACCGCGCAGGCCGCGGCGTTCTCTCGCCCGGGTCGGTTCTGTCAATGCCCGTCATCGGTGATGACGGCGCTCAGTCCGGCGCTCGCAGCGCAGCGACCGTGCGTGAGGGCCCGCGTGCTTGGGAGGCGTTCGTCAGCGCCTCGGCCACTGCGAAGTGCAGACGACCGTCCCACCGGCTGCAGATCAGGGTCGTCGGCCTTCTCCGCCTCACGACGACGCTGGTCGGCAGCAATTCCGCCAGGTCCTTCAGATGGTGCCAGCCCGCGCTCGGACAGCACCGCCGGTCGACGTCGCGCACCGTTTCACGCAGGTCCTGGCGGACTCCGCGTGGTCCTGCGCGGTAACGATCCTCCAGCAGCGTGATCCGGGACGTGGAGGCGGCGTCGTCCCGGCAGGACTCGGCGGCCAGGCGCAGACTGCCCAGGTTCGGCGAGGGCGCACGAGCCCTGGGTGCTGTCATGCAGGTCTCGCTCGATGCGAGTGCGTTCGGCCTCAAGGTCCATGAGGGTGGCTCGGCTGGCGTGAGGGTGGGCTGACCGCGGTCAGCTGCTCGAGGCGCTGCGTCCTGTCTACCCGACAGTGCCTGACCAGCAGCAGCCGTAGTCTCCCAGTCCCTGCAGAGGCGGCTGAGGAGGAGGCTGAGGCGATCAGACCGACTGGTAGCAGTGGGGCGGACTGCAATCCGGATACCAACCAAACTCGAGTCCACTCTCTGACAAATTTGAGGATGAAGGAAGGGCGCCAGTATCGCCGACAGAGGCCCGCGATGGTCAGGAAGAACGGGAGGTTGAAGCCAACGCCATGCCTCCCACGCACAGGGTCCGCGCTGAACCACGGAGCGACGCGCCAGCAGCCACGGGCCCTGCGCTGGTTCTCCTTGTGGCCTGACGGAGCAGTTGGTTCCCAGTCTGCAACGCGCGGCCCAGCGACGACCCCAGGGGACCGTCAGGTGGTCAGGATGGAGAAACAGGATAGAAGCCATTGGCATCCACAGTGCGGCGTGCAGGAACTCCCAGCTGATGATGCTGATCCGAGGTCAGTCGACTTGTCGCGCGAGGAAGGACGGAGCGCGGCCTGCTGCGATGAGGCGGCTGCGGACGCGCAGCCGATGGAACGGGATGGTCCTGTCCTCCGCCCCTGGCGGCAGTCGCAGGAAGATCGGGGAGGGGCCGAGTGATGACGTTTGAGTCATGCCGACGACGTTAACGAACAGCCCTGGGGTGCACTCTGTGCTGTCTCCCTGTTACCTGCCGTATGCGAGCCTGTGGTGCCAAACCCCTGAGGTGGTGCGTCGACTGGGGTATAACCTGAAGATGTAGCAAACAGCAGTATTGTGATGAAGCGTCCCAGGTTTTAATCGCTCTACCCGTCTCAACGAGTCCCTGCGCCGTTGAATGTCGCAGGCCGGTACCGGCCTGTTTGCGTCGTCGCACCGAGTGCTTGGGGGCATTGACCGGATGACCGCATGAGGCGATGCCCAGTGCGGACCGATGCCCCGGTCCTGGTCGCGCTGCTGATTATCGGGGCCCTGGCCGAGGCGTCCGGCCGCGATGGGGCTGGCGTTCTGGCGGGAAGCCGAGCGGTATTCATCCCCACCGACCGTCCCGGTGGTCGTGTGGGTTTAGCTGTCATGATCCGTCGTCAGGCCATCCCGCCGCAGCGTGCTGACCATCAGCCGCAGGTACCGCTGGCCATCGAGGTAGCCGGACCTCACCTGAGTTCTCGTTCAGGCCGCCGCAACGCCAGCGTCACCCGCTCAACGGTGTTGACCTCCCTCGCCCGTCGGCAGCTTCACCGCTCGGCCGGCGCTCGGCTGTGCAGTCCATCTTCCACCGCTGGCCTGATGCCTCACGATTTGGCACCGTTCAGCCCTGCACCTGACGAGCTGCCGTCCTCGGCCCGTCGTCTGCTTCCGCTCGGCACGTCGGCTTTCCGAGATTGACAACCTCGTCACCTCCCCTGGGTCCGTGCACAACGTGGCCTGCCCGGCCGCCTGCGTCGCAAACCCTGAGCTGCAGCGCCGTCGACGATGCCCTTGAGCGCGTGGGTTTGAGCGAGCAGGTCGCCACCGCCTCATCGACAGAGCGGTGGTGAGCGTCAGCGTGTATTACTGCCTGCGTTCCTCCCCGCCCCGACATCGTCTTGCCGATGAGTCACCGTCGTCTTCGACGTCGCCACGCTGCCGCGACCAGCCTGACTGGCTCGCCGAGCTCGCCGAAGACCCCGGTACTGTGCCTGTCGTGCCTGCAGCCCCGCCTCCCGAGCCGGCCACCGTCCATGGCACGATGCGCCGCCGCCCGCTCAGCACGTCCTCGTTATGGACGCTGGCCTCCTCGTCGCCTCCCCAGGGTGACCCTGCTGCCGTCTCCGACGGGCCATCCGCGGTGCTGGAGGCCCTGATGATCCGCCTGTTCTGTCCGGATTTCGTTGCCACGCCGGTTCTGGCGTGGACCGCCGTCGTCGCCGTCGTGGCTGTCCTCGGTCTGCTTGTCACCCGCCCACGCCGTCTCTGGTGGACGGAGGCTATGCACAGGCCGCTGGCCAGCATCGTAGGTTCCTGGCTTGACGTTAACCGTGCGGCACGCCGCGACGCCCGCCTGGCCGCGCTGTCGTCTCCGTTTGCGCCGGGCACTGCGGGCGAGCAGAGCCTGGCAGGTGCTGCGCCCGCGATCAACCTTCACCGCCGGCGTTGGAGTTGCCACCGGCGTCCCTGCTGATCCGTGATGCTGGACGTGTTAGTCCAAATCGATAAAGGACGCTTCGCGTTTCAGGTTGCAACGGAACCGCGGAATCGCGCGGTTCTCATTTCCGCCCGCTCCAGTCCGCACAGTCCTTTGTATCCACTCTGACACTGGGCCCGCCGTAGGCTGTTTCGGCCACCGCGCGCGGTCGCTCCGGATGCGCACCCCGCCCGACCGCTGGGCTGACACCCACCGGCTCCTGGGTGGCGGGTCCGCCAGCAGGCCCCATCCGCGCTGCGCGGCCGACATCTCCGCGCGGCCGCGTGCAGTCCGCTCCGGCATAGATTCGATGCCGCCGACAGGAGTCCGTCTGCACGCGTGAGATGCCCCCGGCCAGCGAAGGAATGTCCCTGTCGCGCAGGATGGTCTCGTCGGCGGCCGGGCCAGGGCGCCGCGCGCACGTCGGGCGGCCCGACACGCCAGTTGGGCCCGGCGCGAAAGGGCGAGATCATGCCCACCTTGCGCCAGTTGCTGACACGCCGACCGCATCGGAAGGAGAACTCTGGCACAACGGCTCCACCCCACCATCACTCTTTAACAACATGGCGTCGACATCCTGCAAGATCGGCTACGGCGTCTTCGTGACGCCGGAGGAGACTGATGCGCGCTGTGCCCGAGTTTCGAGGTCGGCTACCGCCACGTCGACACCGCCCAGGCCCACCGCAACGAGGAGGGCGTGGGCGCGGCTGTCGCCGCCAGCGGACCGCGCGAGGACATCTTCCTGACGACCAAGCGTGATCTCCAACGCCGGGGAGGAGCGCGCCGCCCGCTCCATCGACGGCCTCCCTGCGCCGCCGTACCGACCACATACCGACCTGCTGCTCGTCCACCAGCCCTTCGGCGACTACTACGGCACCTCACCGCGCGCGGAGAAGGCCCCTGGCCGCCGGCAAGGTCCGCGCCATCGGCGTTCCAACTTCTTCCCGACCGGTTCGTGGACCTGGCGCAGCATGCCGAGGTGGTGCCGGTCGTCAACCAGATGGAGACCCATGTGTTCAACCAGCAGGCTGACAACCGCGCCTGGTACGCTGGCGTACGACACCGTCCTGGAGTCCGGGGCCGCTCTGCCCAGGGCCGCAACAACATCTTCACTCACCCGGTGCTCACCGCCGTCGGCGAGAAGCACGGCAAGACCGCCGCCCAGGGTGGCCCTTGCGCTGCCCTCGTCCAGCTCGACGTCATCGTTATCCCAAGACGGTCCACCCGCGGAGCGCACGGTCACCAACCCAGACGTCACCGACTTCCAGCTCGACGACGCCAACGTGGGCCACATCGCCGCCTCGACGAGGCAGGGCGTCGTCAACCACTACGACCCTGCCTTCCAGGAGCGCCCGCCTCCTACATCGAGGCGACCGAGCTGGCCACCGCACGCGCCGTACCGGTGGCGGCATCCGGCGGGGGACATCTCGACGCGGCCGGGTGCGTGCCGTCTCCGGCGCGTTCGACGCCGTCGGGGACAGGAATCTCGGTCCCTGATCGCGCGAGGATGGCCCCGCCCGGGAGGAAAAGTCCTCGGCTGCGCGGAATGTCGTCAACAGCGTTGAGGGCGGCTGGTCGATGGCTGGTCGACGTCGCAGCGAGACGGTGGCCGACGGACCCGACGGCGGGAGGTGATGTCGGCCGGCACCACAGCGTGCTGGCGCGCGCGCTCAGAGCCGGCGGGACGGACTGCTCTTTCCCGGAGGCGCGCCCGCAATACCCAGCCAGCGCTCGTAGTGGTCGAGACGCCCGGGCGACCTGGTCGGAGTTCCAGTCGACGACGCCGTAGTTCTGGCCGCCGCCAGTGGGCGCTGAGGCGCGCACCGTGAGGTCGTCGGTCTTCGTGGACGGCGGTGGCCGTAGCGGCACCGGCGTGACCACCATGCGCACCACGTAGCGGAAGGAGCCGATGGAGCTGGACTGCGTTCTCGCCGCTGTCGGTGGCCGGGTGGAGGAGACCACCGGCTGGCACGCTCGTGAAGCGTCCGCCCGTCGTCGGGGTCCTGGCAGGCCCGGGGCCCTCGACGAAGACTCGGCGGAGACGTTCTCCCTCTGCGCAGGCTCTCGGTGCCACCGCCTCCAGGGCCGGGCACGATGCGCCGCCCACGGCGCTGCCGGCCCCGTCGGGGAGACTCGAGCTGAGGTGCGCCATGTGCTCGCGCCAGGAGCAGCCTGCTCCAGCCCCGCGGCCGGAGCCGCTGAAGCCCAGGGCCCGCTGGCGGGTCGGCCCGGTCACCAGGGCGCTGGCCAGGTGTCCTCGGTGCTCAGGAGCGCCACAGGTGTACATGATGAGGATGAGGACCCCGGAGATGCAAAGCAACGATCGTGGCCTGCTGAGGCTGACGCCGCGGCCACGAGCATCGCGATGGTGAGGATCCCGGTCAGGGCGGCCCGGTGAAGATCCGCAGCCAGGCGGCGGCGTCCTGGCGCTGAGCGGATGCGGCTGGAGAGGCTGGCTGCACCAGGGCGCCGGAGTCGGCGCGCTGGTGACGCAGTAGAAGAGGATCCTCACTGAACAGGGCCAGGGCACTGAGGATCTTCTCGTCCCGGCAGGTGCTCCAGGATCCAGTACAGCCCCTGCTCGGGCGCGCCCGGTGATGTCCCGGAACTCGCTGCTGCCGCGGGATGACCAGGGTCCAGGGCGTGGTTGCTGAAGATCGCCACCTTACATGGAGGGCTGTAGCAGAAGGGCAGCAGGAGGCCGCCGAGCACGAACTGGCGGATGCAGGGTGGCCAGCGAGATGCGGGCCAGGAACATACCACGAAGGCCGCCCAGGCGGATCCACCAGGGCCCAGCAGAACAGGGTCCAGGCGTTGAGTCGCAGTCATCGGGGCGGTTGTAGTGGCAGGTCTCCAGCGTCAGCTGCGGGAAGCGGGTAGAAGTCGCCGATGGAGCCGATGAGCGCTGCCGATGAGAAGGCGGCGTCACCGCGAGCACTCCACGCCAGGCCGACTGGCGCCAGCAGCACGCTGGATGGTGGACAGACGCGCACTCCGGTCGACGCGCGGAGACGGCTTGAGACGGTGGCCATGATGATGTGCCAGGGCGCCAGCCCGATCTGGTGCCCCTGCGGCAGCCCGACAGGATGTTGAGGGCCACGTTCAGCCGGACGACGCCGACCCCCAGCGAGGCCGCTGCGATGCCGAAGACCCCGCCGACCAGGGTCGCGGCGTCGACGATGTCGCCGGATGACGCCCTCGGTGGTGCCGCAGCAGCGGGCGCAGGGTGAGCGCAGCGTGAGGGTGCCGCGGCGTCGCAGGCGAGGCTAGGCCATGGCCAGGCCGCTCAGGGCGTACAGGCCCCAGCGCCGGAGATGCCGGTAGTGGAACAGGGACAGGACGATGGGTCTCGCGGGCGCGGGCGGCCGATGGCCTTCCAGCGTCGCCGGTGGGCGGCGCACGAACTGCTCGACCGGCTCGGCGACGGCGCGAAGAACAGGATCTGAGTGCCGATGCTGCCGCGGCGGCGAGCATGGCCGCCCAGGCGAAGGTGGAGAAGTCCGGCGTCGAGTTGTCCGCCCAGGCGTGGATGCGCCTGTAAGCGGAGAAGCGCCAGCCCAGGCCGAAGACGATGCGGCCGTGATGAGCAGGACGTAGAAGGAGCCGAACCATCGGCTCGTCCAGGTCACGGCAGCGCCCTGAAGGCGCTCTGACGAGGTCGGGCGATGAGTGCGGCCAGGGCGACGATCGCGATGCTGCGTGCGCCGACACGAAGAACACCACCGGGTTGAGCCCTGCCGGGCAGCTTGCCGAGCAGGGTGCCGAGGGAGCCGCCGGGGAGTCGCAGCACTGAGAAGCGGTCCGACGACGGGGCTGGCCGGGTTGAGTCCTTGAGGCGCCGTGGCAGCGGACTCGCTCTCATCGCTCGATTCGGGGACCGGCTCACCGAAATCTGCTCCGTTCTTGCGTCTTCGCGCTCGGCGGGATCGTCGCGCTCGTGCTGGTCTGGGCAGTCGTGCCGCTGGGCAGGCGACCGTCCGAGCCCGGGCATGTCGTCGGGAGCCCATAACGAGATAATGAACCGTGACGTCTTCACCTCTTTCTTTCTGCGGCAGCCGCCGAGTCTGTTCAGCCTGGGCTCCGACGCCGGCGCGCCTCGGTGGGCGGTGCGGATGTCGCCGCGCGGGCGGCGCACGGTGCCGACCCTCAAGCCCGGCCACCAGCCCGGTCATCGACGCCGCCACATGCTGCGCGCGCGGAGCTGGGCCCGGACGGCGGGCGGCAAGAGGTGCCGGTGGCGCCGTCAGCTGCCCGCCGGAGGGGGCGGTCCCGGCCGAGGCCGCCAACGCCCGCGAGGCCGGAGCACGACCCGACGGGCGCACGCCGAGATCCGGCGCCCTGCGCCGCCGGCGGCGCTGCCTGGGCGACTCCCACCTGGACGGCCGCACCGCGTCGTCACGCTCGAGCCGCGCACCATGTGCGCCGGTGCCATCGTCCCGCCCGGGTGGCCCGCCTGTCCTGGGGCCTGGGAGCTGCGGGACCGGGGCCTGCGGCCTCGCGCGTGACGTCGCGCGCGCACGCTCGCGCCAACCACCAGGTCGAGGTGCGCGCCGGCCTGCGCGCCCAGGAGTCCCAGGACCTCCTGACCGCCTCTTTCGCGGGACCGTCGCTGACGGGCGCCGGCTGGTTCCCGCTGTACGGCTAGTTGCCGCACGTCGTCGGTCGCACCGATACCGCAGGACGTCGCGTTGGGGAGCGGGCAACGTCCGTGTAACCCTCATGGGCGAGGTAGTAACCGAGCGGGCCGAAGGTGCAAGATCTCGAGTCTGTGTGGTTCATAGCCACCCGGGTCGAATCCCAGCGCTGGGTCGCCACGGAGGCCCGCCGAGCAGCCAGGAGCTGCACGGTGTCTTCGCGGCCCCTGCGCGGCGCATGCGCGCGTTGCCATGTCCGGCTGGTATGCTCGACGTCGTGAGACGCCCGCACTGCACGAGGGTCGCCACTGGGAGGGGCGGGTGCACTCCACGGTAGTCAGCCCGTCCAGCACGCACAACCTTCTCGGGCAGTGGATCCCCACCTCGTGGAGTAGCTGACGCACGCGGGCCCGTTGTGGGCTGCCAGGAGCCCGCATGCAGTGCCCGACCCGCCGCCGGAGCCCTGGTCCCTCATATATTCACGCTGGCCGTACTTTACGCCTCAGGAGTCGTCGTCCGGTCGAATCCCGGAACCCTGTCCCGTTCTGCACTCAGGTCCACCCGCACTTCATCGCCTCGAGATCGCGCGCTACGCGCGGCCGCTGACCTCTCACTCGCCCTGTGCGGACGCCACGTCGCCGCCGCCGACACCAAGGCGACCGACGCCTGCTCACCGACCACTGGGTGTCCTGACCTGGCTACGACCGGCCACCCCCAGCCCGCGCCGAGTGGCTCGGCGACATCGCCAACGGCGCCAGCGTGCGCCACTCACCGAGGTGGTCTCCGTCCAGCCCGACACCATCGCCGGCTTTCCCGCGGTGCGCGGTTGCACCCGCACCACGGCCACCCTGTGGGGCGGGCGCGCGGCACCCGGAACCTCCAGATCGTACCGGATACGTCGTGCCCGACGCCGACGACACCAGAGCGCAACCCCACCGAGCTTCCGCTTCAGCCTGCCGCCTGGCACTCGACTGGTGAGGCGGCGCCCCGACCTGTTGCCCTCGCCGGTGCAGAGCCGGCCGGGTGCCTGTGAGCGGCCCGGGTCGCCCGCGCGGTGCCAGCGGGTGCCGACAGCTGGTAGCTCCGGTCCGCTGCGGTGCTCGTCTCCGATGCGTACTGCCGTCCACCGTCGGACGTTCCGGGCGAGCTTCTGCGCCCGCCTACCGGCGCCGTCCGGTCCCCTCGTGGCGGGTGGCGTTCCAGACGGGTCCTCCGGCCAGCGCGCGTGTGCCAGCGTAGGCCCGCATCTCGGCGCGCACCTGCGGGTAGCTCTCTGCTCCCAGAAGGAAGCCGTGGTCGTCGGTGATCGCCACCGGCCGGCGCGCCGGAGAGAGCAGGTGCAGCAGCACCGCCACCCGGCCCTCCACGATCCGCGGCGTGGCTGCCCAGCCGAAGCACTCCTGGACCCGCACCGCCAGCACCGGCCGACCCGCCAGCCCGTCTCTCGGCCGGAGCCTGCTGAGCCCACTGAGCCAGCCGCCCGCGCTCCCGTCAAGCCGCCGTGTAGTCCACCCGCACCGTGAGCCGGAGGGGACCTCGATGCGTCGGGCACCAGTCGTCCAGGCGCGCCGCCTGCGTGCTGCGGCGGCATAGCACCTGCAGCGTCGGGCCAGCGTCCAGCCGCTCTAGGTTGAAACGCCGACTCCCCGGGCCCGGACGCCGAGCCAACCGGGCCCGATTGCCCGTCGCGCCGGCCTGCCCGCCAGGCTCGCCACCGCCGGTGCCAGCCATTCCTCGGCCTGCTCTCGGCCAGGGCCGCACCGCTCATATCCGGCCAGGGCCTCGCCCAGGTGCTCGCGCAGCAGGGCCAAGCGCAAGCGCAGAGCCGAGCGCTTCCTCATCCCACGGCAGCACGCCCAGGCCGGCATCAGCCCCTCGGCGCGCACCTGCTGTGCGACGACGGCCTCCGCCACCGCCGTCGGACCCGGCGGCGGACCCGTGGTGGTGAGTGTGATGGCCCCCAGGCGGCGCAGGCGCTCCGTGCGCAGTGCGTCCGCCTCCGACGGTGCACTCCTCCTCGGTCAGCCAGGGCCCCGGCCAGCTCCAGCAGCCGCCTGCTCAGCGAGGGCGCCGCGACTGATGAGTGCGTCGCCGCGCCCACCGGTCAGGCCCACGCCGGCCACCGCCAGCCACCTCGACTCCGCCAGGCGCCGAGCTCGCCGGCAGGCGCGCGCCTGGTCCCGGCAGACGCTCGCGTAGTGCCCCTCCTGCCTCCGCCTGCGGAGCCGGCCCCCGACGTCGAGCGACCCACTCGTGCTGCGCCGTCCGCCACCAGCGCCACCGCCGACTCCAGGTCGTGCGCCCCGGCGCCCCTCACCGGCCCCCGAGAGTGCCCCTGCCGACGCCGGGCCGGGCCGGGCCAGTCCCTCCTCGCCGCGCCCGTGCCCGGCGAACCGGAGGTTCCCACGCGTCAGGGTGCCTGTGGTCCACCGTGCCTGCGTGAGCCGTCTCAGGGTCGATCGCTGGCGGGCTGGCGCGCCGGCAGGCCTGCTCCAGTCGGCGCGCGTCTCCGCCTTCCAGGCTGACCTGCCCTGCCGCCGCGCGAAACCCGTCGAGCCAGGGCCGTCAGGTCGCCGCGCGCGCGCAGGTCGGCGGTCATCAGCGCTGTCGCCCGCGCCGCCCGCCGCGCCCCCAAGACGGGTGCCGCCAGCAGGCCCAGCCTCCTGCACGCCCGCCGGCAACCCGGCCACCGCCCGGACCCAGGGGCGTCACGCCATCGGCGCCGGCCAGGCCCAGGCGCTCCAAAGGTCTCCCGGCGGCCGCCAGCGCCGCGGCGGCTGGCGGCACCATCGACCCAGGGCCAGCCCCGCGCCGTCGGGCACACCCCACACGGCCAGCTCCAGGGCCGCACCGGTGAGGGCCGGCCGAGAGGTGATCTCCGGGTCGGAGCTGCTGGCAAGAACGCGCCCAGTCCGCGTCGAGCAGCAGCGGTAGACGACGGGCGCCGCCTCGCGACCCGCCCGCCCGGCCCGCTGCACCCCGGGCGCCCGCGACACTGTCACCAGGCCGCCCATGGAGCGGGCCACGTCCAGGCGCGGCTCGCGCGCCAGCGTGGAGTCCACCACCACCCGCACCCCGGGCACCGTCAGCGAGGACCGGCCACGTCGTGGCCACCACGACGCGCCGCCGCCCTGTCGGGCGCTGGGGCCAGGGCCAGGTCCTGGGCGCTGCGCGGCAGGCGGCGACCGTGTAGCGGCAGGACGTCCACGCCCCTCAGGGAGCCGCACCGCAGCACGCGAGACGCCGTCGACCTGCGGGCGGGCAGGAAGACCCGCACGCCACCGGAGCAGCCCGGCCAGCGCTCCACGGGTGGCGGCGACGCGGGCGAGGGAACCCTGCGGCACTGCGCGGCCCTCAGGCGGCCGGTGTGCCCCGGCGGCGCCCACACCTCCTCAAGGGGGTGGAGGCGGACCGGCACCTCCACCAGCGCGCGCGCTTTTCCAGCGAGCGCTCCGACGAGCCGCCCAGGATGCGCCGCAGGCGGTCGGCGCGTGCGTGTGCGGACATGGCCACGAGGGTGAGGTCTCGCGCAGGGCGGCGCGCGCGCGTCCGCCGTGAGGGCCAGGAGCAGGCCGCTGTCCAAGGAGCGCTTCGTGGACCTCGTCGAGGAGACGACGGCGGCGACGCCAGCTCAGCCCGGGTCACGCTGGAGACGGCGCAGGAGGAGCCTGGCGGTGACGACCTCGATCCGCGTAGTCCGCCGGCGCGTCGCTCGCGCACCGCGTATCTGACGTGCGCCGCTGACTTCTCCCAGGAGGTCGGCCAGGCGGCGGGCGGCCGCGCGGGCAAGACGATGCGTCGCTGGGTGGGTGACGTCGTGGCCCGCCGGCGTTCCGTGTGTTGCGGGTGCTGGCAGCGACGTCAGGCAAGGACGTCGGCCAGGAGCGGCGGGACGAGCGTCGTTCGCTGGGTGCCGGGCGGAGCGGTGAGTACCAGGCAGCGCCGGCGCCTGTGACGTCTGGAGGCGTGAGGGGTCAGAGCAGGCGCTCTGCGCAGCCTGGGCAGCACTCGACCACACGGCAGTCTGCGAGGCGAGCAGCGCCCTGATGGGTCGGTCTGCGGAGGTTGCGCGTGGCCCTGCGGCACCGGTGCGAGCCATGCCCTGACGTGCCCGGTGAGTGGACGGGGCCGACGCCGGACCGCGGAGCTGAGCAGTGATGGCCCCCGGTCAGCAGAGGCGAGGCAGCGGTGGATAGGGACGAGGGAGACGCGCAGCTGCCGGCGGCTACCGGATGCCCAGCAAGAGGATGTCTCTTGGCCCGCAGGGCGTCGGCGAGCTTCCTCGGCGTACTTCGGCGTGCGTCTCGACGGTGCGCCTTGCGCACGCCGGAGTGGCGCCGCCGATGATGGCCGACCCTGCTGAGGACAGGTAGCGCAGCAGGGTCTCGCCGTGCGGGCCGGTCCCGGAACCGAAGGCCTCGGCGAAAGGTAGAAGGTGCTGCCCGCGAGGGCGCCGAAGGCGATGGACATGCCCTTCTTTGCCGCGGGCGATCGGAGGGTGCGGCGGAGAAGGGCGCGACGGTCCAGCCCTCCCGTGAAGTGCCCGCACGACTGGATCGAGCTCTGATCGACTGCGCGCATGATGGTGCATGTGCGCTCAGCCATGGCGGGATGCTAAGCGTACATCTCATTGTTCTCGCACATCACGTTCTATCAACGCTTTGCGGTGAAGGCGGTGCGCGGCTGGCCTGCGCGCGCCCGGTGTGCCGCCTGGCAGTCCGCACGCATCGCGCTCGGTGCGCCGGCCGCCCGCACGCAGATCGACGATTTCAGACCGACCCGGAGCCGCGTCGACTTCTGCAGTTTTGGTCGAAGAGTCTGTATGCGTGCACGTCGGCCCGGACTCGGGAGGAAGCGCGCCTTTGACGCGGGCAGATCATGTCACACACCAGACACGCGGGCAAACATGAGCCCTCTTTCGCAGTGGCTCATCAGGATGATCGCCATGCTCTCCGCCGTCTCCGCTCCTTTCTGTCCTGGCCGCCACGGTTGCGTCGACCTCCTCCGCTGGCACCTTCAGCGTGCCGTGGCCGGTGGCATCGTCGCCGGATCGTCCCTCACTCCGCTCGTCTACCGGTACTGGCTCGCCACTCCGTCTGGAGGTCCGTAAACTGAGGAGGTGCCTGAGCTCCTCAAGAAGCCTGCACAGCAGCAAACCAGCTCGTCTGCGCCTCCCCACCGGCATCATGGTAGCTCGTGTCTCGGCGACCAGTCATCTCCACCGGACCACGTCTGCTGAAAGTCGTCACCCCATGGGCGCCGCCATGATCGGTGTCTCCATCGTTGGTGTCGCGTGGCTGTCCCCGAGACCTCAGTGCCGTCCGGAACACGGCTGCGGCATGAGCCGGTTGTCTCCTGCCGCGCCCCGGGCGGTGAAGACCATGGATAACGACGTGCAGCCTGCGCGAGGCTCGCGGTCTTACCCAGGCCCAGCTCGAGTCGCCCTGCGTCTCCAGACGAGCATCAACCCATCGAGAAGGGGTGCGCTACGACCCTCCCTTCCCTTGGCCATCGCCATCGCCCGTTACTCGAGACCACTGTTGAGGAGATCCTTCCGCACTCGAATTCAGGAGCCCACGCCGCCCACGCCCTTCTTCCGCCCCCGCGGCCGGTTCGTCCTCCCGGGGGCGAGACGTCGAGTGCTGCGCTGTATGCGGGACCAGCGGCGGCGGTCCACCTTACCGTCTGGCCTGCGTTGTCGCCGTCGTGATCCTTCTGTGGGTGGCGGCGCTGACGATCCCGGATGTCCAACGGCTTTCTATGGTGAAAGCGCTAGTGGGCGTCAGTCGCGATGCGTGTGGCTACGTCGCCCTGACTCGTCGCCAGTGAGGCGCGGATACGAGACCTTCGTCGTCCGTGTGAGCTTGAGAAGCGCGACGAGCGGGACAGGCTGCCCCGCGCAGCGGGCCGCGCTCACCGGCGTCGTCGGGTTTCTTTCGGCGCGCCGCGCTGGCGCCAGTCGCGCCTTCGTCGACGAAAGCGCCCTGGTGGTCGTCCGTGGCTCCAGCTGGTCAGTTTCCATCGGAGGGAACACCTACTCAACCGCACGATGCAGATCGTGGAGGTGTGCCCGAGCTCGCCTTCCCGCTCGCGCACCGCCTGGCCCGCACGCAGATCGACGTATCTTCATAATCGACCCAGAGCCGCGTCGACTGAAGTTTTGCTGGTGAGCGTGGGTGGCGCCGGCGGCGACCATCGGCGTCTTCGCGTAGACCCCTGCTCCACCCTGACTGCGCGCCCCGCGCCGGCCATCGTTCCCCGTCCCACTGCCCGCTGGCGCTCCGGAGGAGAATCCATGGTCCAGATCCGCCCTGCCAGGAATTCAATGACGAGGACTGACGGCGCCTCCATCCTCCTGGGCCGTGGTCGCGCCCGCCACGACCTCCTCGGTCATCGCGCCGCCGAGCCCGCCTTCCTGCGCGCGACCTCCGACCAGGGCCTGGGGCGCCTCGGCCCGAGTGCGCCTGTCCTTCCTGCCCGGCGTTGAGGCCCTCGAGCGCCCCCGGCCGACGAGGACGCGTCGTGTCCTGCGAGCGCGGTGGCTCTCGGCGTCCTCGTCGCCCGTGGTCGCACCAGCATGTACGAGGGCGGGGCCGTGCGTGGTGCGACGGCGCTGCACGGATCGCCAGCGCCCGCCTGCGCAGCCCGCTGCCGCTCACGCGCGCCACCGAAGCTGCGCGGCCGTGACGTGGCCGGCGGTTCGGGCGCCGGGACAGGTGCGCGCCGTCGCCGACCACCTCAACCTCCTCCGTGGCTCTCTTCCCGGCCCCCGGCATGGTCTCGGCGGGCTGGGACGCGACGCTCACTGAGCGCCTGGGGAGCCTGCGCGGCGTGAGCGAAGCCCACGTCGCCCCTCGTGCCCGGGCCGCTGCGCCCGGAGCCTCGCACGGAGTCCTGAGCCCTGACCTCCCTGTGCGACGCCGCAGTGCATCTGACTCCTGGTGGCCGAGGCCACGTCCTGGCTCGAGGGGAGTGGCGGTCTCCGCCCTGACCTCACTCTCGACGCCCGCCGCCGGCGGGAACCCGGGCGGGCGCAGCCTCCCGAGGCAGGCCTCTCCGAGTCACCCCTGCGCTGCCGTCGAGGAGATCCTCAGGAAGCCTGCGGGCCGGTTCCCGAAACGTGATTCTGGGAACGGCGTGGAGGGATGCTGCCCAGGCCGCCGGCCCCGTTAAGGTCATCTGCGAGATCTTTCCTTCCTGGCCACCCGCAGCGACGATGAGCCCGCCGGACGCCGAGTACGAGTGCGTTCCTGCGCACCGGCCTGGACGAGTCCACGCTCCGCCGCTCATGCGCCTGGAGGCTGAGTCCCCGCCCGCAGATCGACCTGGTCGACTGGTCCGGCATCCCCGTGGGCGGCTCCCTTCAACGCCTCCACCTCGCGTGAGAAGAAGTCCGCCACGGCAGAGCGGGTCGAGGCCGAGCCTCCGGCCTGCTCGACCGCGTCGTCGAGGCCGACTTCCCTCTTCGGCGCCTGTCACGGCGTGGGCACGCTCGCCTGCCACCAGGCGCCGTCGTCGACACCACCTACGGCGAGCCGTCACCGCTGAGGTGTCACTCTCTCACCGAGGCCGGCTCACGCATCTGCGCGGGGCGTCCCGAAGGTCTTCCAGGCCTTCGTCGCCCTGCGAGGCGGTCACGACGCTGCCGCCCCACGCCGTCGTCCTGGGAACCGGCGAGGCCTGCCCGGTCCAGATGTTCCGATCGGGTCCAGCCGTACGCCACCCAGTTCCACCTCGAGCTCGACGGCGACTACCGCCCACCGGCTCGGCTTCTACGCCGGTCAGCTTCATTCGCCGACGACGAGCTCGCCGACCCAGGCCCGCGTGCGCCTCGACGACGTCTCCGACTCCTGAAGCTGCTGGCCAACCGTGGCCGTTCACGCCTGCGACTGACGGCGCGCTGTCGGCGCGATGCGGTTCGCGCAGCGGGGAAGGGATGCGTACGGTGCAAGTGGGGTGGAGTAGTGCATCACCCAGGGCGATGTGTCTGATCGGCCCGAATGCTCGGAACGTACAGAAAGGGCTCGCCTCATGTCCCGCATCGTCATGATCGGAGGTCACGGCAGCTCGCGCTGCTGGCCGCTCCCGCTGCTCGTGGACGCCGGCCACGAGGTCGTCTCCCTCATCCGCAACCCTGACCACTCCGACGTCGCCGCCACCGAGCCACTCCCGCTGGTCCTGTCCGTCGAGAAGCCGATGTCGCTGAGCTCACCGGGTCTTCGCCGGAGCCGACGCGATCGTCCGGTCCGCCGGGCCGGCGGCAAGGGAGGCCCGAGCGTACCGACGCCGTCGACCGCGCCGCAGCCATCCGCTCCATGGAGGCCGCTGCCGCAGCCGGGGTCAAGCGCTACGTCATGGTCTCCTTCTCACTGCCTACGGCGAGGTTCCCGATCGACCACCCGCTGCGCGCTCTGGCGCCATTGCCAAGATCGCGGCAGACCGAGCACCGCAGACCACCGACCTGGCTCTGGACGATCTTGGGGCTGGGCCTGTTGACTCTGGAGGAACCCACTGCCATCACCGTGGCTCGCGTCCCCGAGGGCACCCCGACTGAAGGCGCCGACGTCGCGTGGGAACGTCGCCCGCGTTATCACCGCCGTGCTCGCGACCGGCCAGCGTCGGCAGTCATCCCCTCTACGACGGCGATACCCATAGCCCAGCTGCTGACGTACCGCAGGAGTACGCCGACCTCGCGATCGCCACCCCGTGGGTAAGAGTCAGAGGCTCCGACCGCACCGCTGAGTGAATGTGACCGGAGCCCGTTCGGCCGTCATGGTGAGGTCACTTTGCTGCGTCGCCTCGCGCTGGCCGAGGGGCGGCCGACATCTTGTCGTCGCTCATCTTGCCGTCCGACATGCTGCCGGAGGTGTGGGCTGTCGGACATCTTGTATCCGACATCTTCCCGTCCCGGTCTTGCCGTCGCTCATCTTTCCATCGGACATCTTGCCGTCACTCATGGTGCCGTTCGGGGTGGAGGTCAGTCTCCATCTTGTCCTTGTCGGCATTCGTGGAGCCGCAGGCGGCGGTGCCGGACGGCGAGGGCGGCTAACGAGCAGGGCGGCTGGACACGATCTTGCGATACGCATGGGAGAACCCTTGGTGACATGGGCTGGCGACGTAGCCCAGGTGAGTGGTGGCGCACCGAGTAGTGCGCCGTCACCAGGAGTTCGGAACCGATGGGTCTGCGGATGTAAGGGAGTGACTCTGCTCACTGTAGGTGGTGATGGGCGGAGGTCTCCTACATGTAGGGACCAGTAGCTCGCGTACTGGGGCGGTTGCGTGCTTGAATCGCCGGTGCGAACTGATGCGTCGTATGCCTCGTGGCGGGCGTGTGTCGCGTAGTAGCACGATAATCCCGACGGCGATGGCGCCCAGCAGGATCGATGCAGCCCACGCTCGAAAAACGGGTATACGGGAACGACTGTCCAGCTGCTCAGCTCCGAGCGCGGAGCCAATGGAGGTAGCGGAAATACCATATGCGAGGAGATGTGCATGTTCGTGAGCTGATGATGAATGGAGCAACGCTGACGATGCGTGGAGAACGCCACTTGCAGACGGCTCTGAGACCAGGTAGAGGCTGATGGTCGCGATGAGGGCTGGTGACGGACGAGATATCTGACCGACGGTCGCAGCGATCACGACTGAGGTGGGTGACTTCAAAGATAGTTTTCGTGACGAAAGTGAAGGACGAACCACCAAAATGTTCGGGTGCTGAGTATAGAACATCAAGTACAGGATGAAGTTCGCGTGAAACCCGGAGGGCGGTGAACCTGGGTTGCCTGTGGAGGTCGTAGAGGACCCACGCGACCTGAGTTCCGCAAGCGATCAGGGCTGTGACGAGGGCGATGATCCGGCCCGCCTCAGCGGGTGGGTAAGGGCAAAGGCGGTCGTGCGGGTGACGCCGAGCGGTGGCGCGCTGACCAGTGCTGGCGGCGTGAAAGGCTGCGAGGGGCGCGGGAGGGCCCGGGGGTTGGGGCGGGGGCGAACCTGGGAAAGCTGGCAGTGGCCCTGCCGAATAGGATCGACATCAGCGCCGTTGGTGACGATGTGCTGGCGGGCTGGCCGATGCTGGACAGGTGTGGCGCCACCGGCTGCGTCGGAGGAGCGGTCTGGGCCTGGAAAAGTAGGGTAGTCGACCTGCTGCCCGCTCTGGGGCCGTAGCCCAGCGTGAGGGCTGCAGGCGGCGACGACGCGGGGCGTGCGGTCCAGGTGGCACCACGCCGTCATGGCGGGCGTCGCCGGGCTGTGCCCGTCAGGTGCCCGACGGCGTCGGAGTGGAGCTGCTCTGAGGTTGGAGGTGGCTGCCGCATATCGGCATTGTGCTTGACATCTGTCGGTCGGTGTCGATGACCGAGGTGATGTCGTGTGCCGACCCTGTGGTGGTGGGTGATCAGTACCCGCTCCCCACCGCGACCGGGAGCGGTGCGCCTGCTGAAGCGGTTCTGCATGCCGTGAGGGCCGGCTGTGCCCGCGACGCCATACTGCTGCCGGCTGCGGCCACCGGGAGGAGTGGCTGCGGACCGGCGTCCGGCCATCAGTGTCGAACCGATGAGGAGGGCTCCTCGACCGATGATGATCGCCATCGCGATTCCATGTGCTGATGGCTGAAAGCGTACTCGCCAACGGTGGGCAACCTGCAGGCGAGGACGACGACGATGTTATAGAGCGTCAGTACTGAGACGGCGCTCGTGGACACGATTCGGAACGATGCGCTGGAAGGGCGCCGCATTCCAAGAACAGGCCTGCGGTGGCCAGGAGGTGACGATGGTGAAATGAGTAGCCCTGCTGCGATGGGGGGGCCGGCACCCCCTGATTCTGACCATATGAACCAGGCGCTGGTCGTGTAGTTACTGAGGCCCCTTCCTGCCGATATGCTCACGTAGGCCGATATGGCGAGGTATGAAATGTGTACGGCGCTGTTGATGAGAACGAACTGGCAGGCCCACATGCAGAGTGGTGGGCCACGGCTGCGGAGTCCCTAAGCGCTGGTTGAGGCGTGTGGTGAGGATGGCGCCCACTGCGGTGACGATGAGTAGGAGGACAAAGGTGACGTTCTGCACGCTGGTGTACGGGTCCTGACTGTCGCCGGCGATGGGCATGGTGAGCAACGCCGTAGCCGAACCACAGTGCGAGCCCTAATATCTCAGTGACTGGCTCGGTTGTGGAAGAGGTGGCGTAATCCGAAAGTCATGCCACCAGATCACCGGTGTGGCGATACTGAATAAGAGCGTCGAGATGATGGCTGTGTTCCACACGCTGCCCCGCGCCAAAGCGAGAAGAAAGGTGATATAGATGACGCCCCCAGGGCGCAGCCAACGATCATGATGACCAGTGTCGCCGCCTTCAAACCGCGCCATGGCACATGGTGTGGTGCATCCAGGGCTGGACGATGTCGTTCCCGGGCGTGGGCTGCCACTGCGGTGGTCTGGCAGGAGAGGAGTAGCCCGGTGCGGTGACTGCTCCGCTCAGGTATGCCGACCCGGTGCTCGAGCCCGCGCCGTGCTGGAAACTGCTGGAACTGCTGCCGTTGCGGCTGGTACGGCTGATATGGCTGATACTGTGAGGCGGAGGCCTGCGGGGCGCAGGCGGACAGGGCTGGCCCGAAGAGGCGGGAGCCTGCGGGCGCAGCACTGACTGCTGGAATCGCGCTCTGTGCGGGAGGCATACGCGCCGTAACCGGGCCGAGCGTCGGCGCTCGCCCGTAGGTCGCCCCGTTCTGCGGGGGCGCCCGCCGGGACAGAGCCATAGGTCGCCTGCGGCGGGTACTGCGGGTTGCGGACCGCTGTATCCCTGTGGCGGCGGATAGGCGGGCGGGTAAGTCATGACAACGTCCTGATGATCGTGGCTCTCAGCTCCAGAACCGCGCCTGGACCGCCGAGTCGCTCTGGGGCGTGCGGCCCCAGGAGCGGCAGCTCAGCTGCGGGAGAAGTGCGAGACGAAGTTACGGATGATCTGTCCGGCGTCGTGCGCCTCGGAGGACCGGGCCTGGGTGAGGATGTCCTCGCTCATGTCCGGGTCACCGTAACCGGCCTCGTCGTAGATACTCGACACGCCGCTCGAACTGTGACGGCGTCGAGCCTCGGGGTTGAACTGGCGGCGTAGACGTTCCTGCCCACGCGCAGCATCTGGACCGGGCAGTCCGGCGAGCTCGCCAGCAGGGTCGCGTGCGCAGCACCTCCCCGACGCCCCTCATAGTGGCCTGGCGAAGACCAGACCGCCTGGGGAGCTCCTTCAGGAGCGGGTCCTCGCGGCCCTCGGCCGTCAGGAACAGGTCGACGGCGCCCAGCTCCTTTCACCGAACCTCCTGCGTCCCGGTGCCCAGGCAGGCGGCCAGCACCTGGAGCGCGACGCCTGTGGCCAGAAGGGAATGCCTCCTGAGGATCACCCCGAGCAGCTCGCGGATCTGCTCCTCGACATTGAGCTGACTGCGGGTCTTCCGGCCGCCGGCGTGTCCGCGTTGTAGGGCTGGCCCCGATGAGGACCGGAGACATCGGCTGCAGTGAAGGAGTCGAGGAAATCGACCTCCTCAGGGCGATGCTGCGAGTCATCGCGCGATAGACCGCCTGAGCCAGGAAGGATCTGTACTCGTCCTGCGCCGCCTCGTGCTCGGGGCGCGTGGTCACCATGATGAAAGGCTTCACGGGACCACCGGGGACCGGTTGACCGGGCGTGGCCAGTGTGACCTCTAGACCACGAACAGTATGAGGATGAGGGAGGAGAGCCACAGGATGACGGAGATCGTGCCCAGAATGAGGCCCAGCCAGGCCAGTCCCTCACCGGAGTTGTAGCTTTGTGGTGCAGGCGTCGCAGCGCACCGATGCCCAGGATGATCGCGGCGACACCGACGAGGGGATGAAGCTGAGCAGTCCGCACACCAGGGCGGCCGTCGCCCCGAGTCGCTGCGGGGCGGGTGCGTAGCTGCCGGGCCGGAGAAGATTTCTGCCGGATCGAGATTCTCGGTCTCGGGGAAGACGAATCCTGGGGAGTCCGTCGACGCTACTGCCCGAGCTCGGCGAGAAGCGTGGCGCGCTCTGTCCTGAGCGTGGAGGTCCCGACGGTGCCATGACCACATCATGCACCGGCTCGGCCATTCGCAGGCGGCATCCTTCCCGCGGACGAATCGGGTGGCACCCGGCAGGTGGCCGCCAGGTACCCGCGAGGAGCCTGTCCGCGGGTCCGCCGAGCACGGGCTATGCTGAAGTCCCGGCAGGCTCTGCCGGGTCCTGCTGAGCGTCCTGCGGGTCTCCCCGCGAGGATTTCCCACGGGACACAGTCATTCTCTCGTTGCTTGGGCAGGAGCTCACTCGTGTCCTCTTCTCCTCTCGTGGCTGGCGCCTGCACGGCGATGGCCGGTCCATCGCTCCGGGCGAGGTCGTCGCCCCGGTGAGCGCCCTCACCTGGCCGCGAACCATCGGCATCGGTGTCCAGCACGTCGTCGCCATGTTCGGCGCCACCTTCCCGGTGCCGCTGCTGACCGGCTTCGACCCGGCGACGACGCTGTTCTTCACCGGAGTGGGCACCTGCCGTTCCTGAGCATCACCTCCGGGCCCGCCCAGCTACCTGGGCCCTCCTCCGCACTTCTCGCCCCCATCGAGCGGTGACCGGCTACGCGCGACAGCGGTGCCCCTCGACCCCTCATACAGGCCGCCCTGGCGCAGGGCGGAGATCATCTCGTGGATCGTGCCTGCTGGTGGTGGGCGTCATCGTCCACCTGGTCGGCTCGGCCTGGATCGACCGGTCATGCCGCCGATCGTCACCGGCGCGATCGCTCCTCATCGGCTTTCAACCGGCGCGGCCCGGGGGCAATGTCACGAAGGGCCTGGGTGACCGCGGTCGCCGATCGTCTCGATCCTGGTCATCACGGTGCTGTCTCGCGGGCATCATCGGGCGCCTGGCGATCCTCATCGGCGTGCTCATCGGCTACGCCACCGCGGGTGCTGCGCGGGAGGTCAACTCGACGCCGTCGCCAGGCCCCCGTTCTGGGGCTGCTCGACTTCCAGGCCCCGGCCTTCGACGTGCGCTACCTGGGCCTGTTCATCCCCGTGGTGCTCGTCCTCATCGCTGAGAACATCGGTCACGTCAAGTCCGTCTCGGCCATGACCGGGAGGACCTCGACGACGTCACCGGCCGCGCCCTGTTCGCCGACGGTCTGTCCACCGTGCTCGCTGGCAGCGGCGGAGGCTCGTACACCACCACCTACGCGGAGAACATCGGCGTCAGCGGCTGCCACCTGCTGCGTTCACTCCACCGCCGCCTACGTGGTGGCGGCGCTCAGCGCCCTGGGCCCGTCCCTTCTGCCGAAGTTCGGCCAGATCATCGCCTCGATCCCCGCCGGCGTCCTGCGTGGGCGCCACGGTCCTCTACGGAATGATCGGCATGCTGGGGTGCGCATCTGGGTGCAGAACCGCGTGGACTTCTCCGACCCGGTCAACCTCAACACGGCGGCTGCTCCATGGTGGTGCCATCGCCGACTCACACCCTGGTCTGCGACATGACCTTCAGGGCATCGCCCTGGCTCGGCCGCGGCCACCGGCGTCTACCACGCCATGCGCTGATCTCGAAGCTGCGCGGCACCAACTCGAGCAGGCATCCCCGGCCTGCCCCCGCCGGCACCGAGCTGGAGTGGGCCCCTGCCTACTCCAGCCGCGCGGCCCACTCGCCCACGCCGCCTCGGCGGCCCAGGCCCGACGTCGTCGAGCGCCGATAGCGCTGGTGGCAGCCGCGCCTGAGCTCCCCTGCGGAGTCAGCCCGCCAGCAGTCCAGTGTCCACAGCGCTGACATCAACCAACCAGCCGTCAGCAGCCAGTGGAGATCGTTGTCATTCTGCGGTTTCTTCTCGGCGTGCGGCGCTGGTGCACCTGTGATGTCAGCATCAGACACTGCTGGCGCGCTGCACCTCTGACATGAGCCCTGACAGGGATCCCGCTGTCGCTCCCGGCAAGACCGGCCTGATCCCGGAACCCCACCTGAGCCTGCGTCTCAGACGCTACGACGCTCTGAATCGGGAACTGCGTTTCCGCCCAGGACGTCCTCTCCTCCAGATAACTGAGGTCAGTCCCCAGTCGTCTGGAGGACAGCGCAGTCCTCGTCCGAGAAGGACGTCCTCGATCGAGGCGGGAAGCCATCGAGGCAGGGCGTCGTAGTCGAACCGCTCCCGGTCGGACCGGCGGCCCCGGGGTCAGCTCGGGCTTCTTCGTGGCGGCCTTGTCCGCCGGGACGCAGTCGTTGGGGCGGTGATGCGGTCGTCGGCGCCGAGGAGCTGATCTCGTCCGACTTCAGTGCGTTCTGCAGGTACTCTGCCCAGGACCACCGAGACCGTGGTGTCGTCGTCGGACTGCGCTCTTGTCGAGCTGGACCGTGGAGTTGGGGAAGATCTGGGCCAGGGAGTAGGCGTTGGTCAGGCCACCCTTGGACGCCATGATCTGGACCTCGCCGTTGTAGATGCCTCCCGGCCAGTCATTCGCCGAGGTGACGGTCAGGCCGGCCTCCTCCAGCTCCTGCTGCACCGTGGTTGCCAGCCCCACTGATTCTGGAGCCGTTGTAGATGTTGATCTTCCGATCGTGGTGACGTCGACGGTCTTGGCGCCGCTGGCGGGCAGGTCTGTGGCACGTAGGTCGCCGTGCTCTTGGGCTGCGAGAAGCCCGGGTTGCAGGCGGGCAGGATGCCCAGCGACACCAGGAGGTTTCACGGCGACCGCGACCACCATGACGGCCAGGATGGCGCCGATGACGGTGGTCTGACGGTGCTGCAGTGCCGCCGGTACTGGCGGCGCGGATCTGCGGGACTACTCACGCGATCCAGGGTAATGGACGACGGCGCTCATCGCGGTGGTGGGCCTCGATGTGACATGGGACCGAGCCGTGGGCCGGGGTGTCGGGCGGGTTGCCGAGCGGGTTGCTGAGTGCTTCCGGTGAGGATCAGGCGCTCGGCGGGTGCCGGGAGCCGACGGCACCCCTTCCTCGGTGACCTCCAGGATACGGGCGTGGATCGCGGTGCGCCCCTGCGTGGCGCGCAGCGCCCGGTGCAGCCCGGTCTCCAGGTAGAGGTCCCCTTGAAGGAGACGACATGGGCGAACAGGTCGCCGTAGAAGGTGGAGTCGTCACCAGGAGGCTGCGCAGATCGAGGGTCGCGCGGGTGGTGGTGAGATCGGCCAGGCGGATCTGTCGAGGTGCGATGACGGCCCAATCGCGCTGAGTGGTGACCCCATGGTCGGGTAGGCCTTCGCGTACTGCCTTGAAGATCACGGCAACATCCTAGTGAATGAAGCGGCCGCAGGTGCGTGGGGAGCCGTGGGTCGTCCAACATCGACGACGTCGACTGCATCAACAGCGTCAGCAGGATCGACTCGTCCCGGGGTGTCGGTCCGCTGGGTTCAACAGGGCCGGACCCTTCCGAGGTGGGGACACTCCGTTATCTGTCTCACTAGTTGGAATGTGCTGACAGGACGGCGATTTCGTCATCTCTTTGTGATTGGCGTTATCGCTGCGATATCTGGTGGTTTACTGGGAAGATGGGATGTCTGATGCCGGAAATCGGCGGCATGCCTGACCTTCGACTGTTCCCTCTGCTTCGCGGCTCTAGTACCGTGTTCGCTGCACCGACCTCGACCGAAAGGATGCCGCAGCCATGACCATCGCGGTCCGCCGAAGCGGCTTCACCATTCCCCTGTCCCTTGTTGTTCTCACCTCGACCGCCATGCTTCTGGCCGGTTGTCGGTCCGGTGGTGCCTCAACGCCAATCAGCAGGGCACCACGGGTTCATCGTCATCGGCGAAGGCGCAGTCGACGGCCAGTGCCAAGGCGACCTCCGGCCAGAAGTCGGGCATGCCTCTCCTCGCATCCCCAGTCCCACCGGTAAGGGCCCCGCCGACTCCTCCACGTCGCAGTCCTCCGGCTCCCAGTCCCGTCCTGCGAGCCCGCGGGCTAACGAGCCCCGTCCGGCCGCCAGCGGGACCGACGCCACCAGGGCGTTGGCCCCCGGCAAGACGGACGCTCCGAAGCAGCAGAACGGTGGCGCCTCCCAGGCCCTCAGGCTCAGGGGAAGTCCGACGACGCCGGTAAGTCCTATGCCGGATCCACTCAGGGCGCCGAGCTCCCGGCCCTGAGACTCAGAAGCGCTCGGAGCAGCCGGCGCCGGCCGAGAAGCCGGCTGACAAGCCCGCCGAGAAACCGGCTGAGGCGCCTGCCGACAAGCCCGCCGACAAAGCCGGCTGACGCAGCCTGCACCGGCCGACAAGCAGTCTGAGGCGCCGGCTGACAAGCCCGCCGAGAAGCCGGCTGAGCCGAGCCGCCCCGCCGACGAGCAGCCCAGCCAGGCAGCGTCCTTCGTCCCGGGCAACCTCGTCTCGGAGAAGACCGCCATGATCGTGTCGCCGTCGGGCAATATCGGCTGCGACCTGTCCGCCCACTACGCGGGCTGCGGTGTGCTGTCCCACCGCTCCAACGGCACCCACGGTAAGGGATGAGCGGGCTCGCCGAAGTGGTGGTTCGACCTCAGCTCCGGGGAACTCCCGCAGCTCGCCGGCCGCAGTGAGGGTGCCTTCTCTCTCGACGAGGCCTTCCGCGGTGGCGGCCTCGCCCCAGGTGGTGGAGTACGGCCAGTCCGTCACCTTCGGCTCCTGGGTGTGCAGCTCCGAGGAGACCGGCATGACCTGCCGCAACACCGAGACCGGTCACGGCGTCTTCCTCAGCTCAGGCGCTACAGAGACCTTCTGAGCCGAACCCTGAGACATCCTCAGTACGTGTTGTTCGCCCCTGTGACCAGTCACCGGGGCGAACCCCTGTTCACGCGGACCGCAGCGGGCCGGTGAGGTAGCGCTGGATCGTCGGTCCAACGACCTCCGCAGGGTGCGTCGATGCTCGCGCTGGCGATGGGCTCCAGGCGCAGCACGTGTGGATCATGGCCAGTCCCACCAGCTGGGAGCCGGCCAGGGTGGCCGTTCGCGCGGCGAGGCGACTGACAGACCCGACTGCTCGAGGGCCTCGGCCATCGGGGGCCGCGATCTGCTCGGTGGCGTAGTTCTGGATCGCTTCCGGGCTGCGGGTGTCGGTGGCCATCCACTGCAGCAGGCTGCGGAAGGTCGCGCCGTCGGCGTCGTCGTCCCAGGCCGTCAGCGACAGGCGCGCACCAGGCGGGGGGCCGGCCGGAGGAGATCCCCGCTGATGGCAGTGGCGATCTCCTGACCTCGCCCGCATACGCAGGTTGACCGCCGCCCCGAACAGGTCCCCTTGGAGCCGAAGTAGTAGGACACGAGTGCCGGGTCCACGCCGGCCGCCCGGGCCACCGCGCGGATGGTGGTGCCTCATAGCCCTGGGTCAGGAAGGACTCGCGTGCGGCGGTCAGGATCGCTTCCTGGGTGGAGGACGGTCGCTGCCGCCTTCGCCCTGGGCGCCGTCTGGGGCCTCGACGGCGTGCGCGGCCAGGGCGGCGCTCGGAGGCTCGTCGTCGAGCGGAGCGCCGGGCTGCGGTGCACTGAGGGCGTCACTGGTCACTCCAGGAGATTACGAGCGCTGCAGCTGCGCGTGATGCCGGCGCCCTCTCCAACCCGAGAAGTTCGGAAGAACGCGGCGCTTTGATCGGGGTCGGCGCTCCCGGAAAAGTATGACGGTCGACCTTATTTTATGAAAGTCTATCGGCGCGATATTCAGTATTGTTCAGGGTTTCGGGGTGGCCGCGGCCGCCCGGAGCGACGGCTCCTGGAGGTGGGGGCTACTTCTTGGAGTTCTTGGCAGAGCCCTTGACCTGTGACTTGTCCCCCTGGGTGACGACACAGGTGATCTTGCGGTCGCCCTGGGCCCAGGTGCCTTCGCCCGGCGTGAGGTACTCGACCTGATAGCTGGTCTTGCCGGACTCGATCCCGACGTACTTGGTGAAGTCCTCGCCCAGGCAAGCCCTGCCCCAGGGAGTCACGTGCCTGTTGCTTGGGGAAGTCCTTGATGTCATCGCTGAAGGTGGTCTGGGCGATGACCTCGTAGGTGTGAGCCTTGGAGCAGTCGACCACGACGACCTCGCCGATCGCCTGATCCCCGCCGGAGTCCTTGCTCACGGTGTTGTAGCACTGCCCGACCTCGAGGTCCTTGGTGGCGGTGGTGGTCTGCGAGGAGAACAGGCTGCAGGAGGTCAGCCCCATGGTGACGGCGGCGGCGACGGGGAGGTGAGAGCGTGGTCCCGGGTGCGCATGGGTCGAACCGTAACAGTCGAAATGGCGGCATTGTGCCGGTTTTCTGCAGGCTCCTGGTCGCGGCCGAAAAAGCGGCTGAAAAATCCGGGATAAGGACCGGGTGGCGACATGAGACGGAGAGACGGAGAGTCGCCACCCGGCCGGAGTGGGAGGCTGGACAGTATTCGCAAGGCGCGGGAAGGGGGAAGTGGTCCCCTCCATCGGTGGTTGCCCGTGTGCGGCCGTCCTGCTCGTTGGGGACAGACTAGGAGTTCTTGATGGAATTATTCAATGGTGTGTTATCCCGGTTCTGGGCGAAGCAGACCAACGAGTGGTCCCCCTGGTCCCAGGAGGACTGCGAGGGGGTCGAGGCCGCCACCCGGTACTTCTTGGCCTTGGATGAGGAGCCGACGTACTTCTCCAGCACCGGGTTGCAGACGGCGCTGACCTCATCCGAGGTGCTCGCCTCGGCGTAGGTGGAGGCTGTGGACTGCCCCGTTCCGGTCACCTCGTACTGGTGGGGCGTGGAGCAGTCGACGAGCTTCGCGCCCGTGGCATCCGATCCGCCCTGCTCGGTCCCGTTGACCATCTCGGAGATGCAGTTGCCGGCCTTGAGGTCCTGGATGCTCACGGTCTTGGCCCCGCCCTCCGCTGTGGCGCTGGAGCCGGTGGAGGCGTCGGCCTGAGGGGTGGCCGAGGGGGAGGCGTCGGAGCCTTGAGAGGGCTCGTCCGTGGGGGAGTCCGTGGGGTCGGCCGTGGCCGAGGAGGAGGGACGAGTGGAGGGGTGCTCACCGCCTCCTCGTCGCAGGCGCTGAGGCTCACGGCGAGGAGGAGTGCCGTCGGGAGGGCGATGAGGGATGAGGCGGTCGTGCGCATGGGGTCATCGTGGCAGGAGCGGGAGGCGGCGTCGATGGGGAGGAAACCTGATCGGGCGCCTGCTGCGTACGGTCGCGGGGAGGACGGAAAAACCCCGGAATCACACGGATTCCGGGGTGGTGGCGGAGGATGGGGATTCGAACCCTCGAGGGCTTGCACCCAACACGCTTTCCAAGCGTGCGCCATAGGCCACTAGGCGAATCCTCCAGGCGCTCCACGCGGCGACGACCACGTGCAACGAGAAAGGAATATATCGGAACGCCCATCCCCGGGGCCAGCCCGGGGTGGTGGGATCTGTCACGCGAAGCCGGTTGCGCGGCGTCGACCCCTGCAGGACGCACCGGAGGCCTTCAGAGTGCGCCTTTCCCAGGACCGTCGTCAGGCCCTCCTGTCCCTGCTGTGCGTCCTCGAGCTCAGGGACGGGGCGGGCGCGGTGGGACGCACGCGGGCGGTTCGCAACCGGGGGCCGGATCGGTAGTCTCTCGCTCGGCCTCGTGCGGCGTCATCCAGTGAATCCCCCAGGACCGGAAGGTAGCAAGGGTAAGCAGGCTCTGGCGGGTGCGCGAGGGGTCCTCACGTCTTCCAGCAGCTGCGGGGCGGTCTGCTCGGGCGGTAGGCCGGCGGGCTCGACGGCACCCCGCAGTCCTCCTGCTGTTGTAGGCCAGGGTCACACCTCGGCGGCGTCGACCTCCTCCAGGCGGCCGGTGGCCAGGTCCAGGACGAAGCCGCGCACGGCGTCGGTGCGGGGGATGAAGGGCGAGGCCTTGATGCGGGCGATCGACTGGCGCACGCTGTCGGCCAGGTCGGTGAAGGCTCCCGGCGCCCAGGTCGGCCGTGCGCCGGTCTGAGCCTCCAGGGTGGAGCACAGTTCGTCGTCGGTGAAGGAGAGCATGCCGCAGCCGGTGTGGTGGATGAGGAGGATCTCCTCGGTGCCCAACAGGTGCTGGCTGATCGACAGGGAGCGGATCGTGTCCTCGGTGACCAGGCCGCCGGCGTTGCGGATGACGTTCGCCTCGCCCGGGGCGAGCCCCAGGGCCGCGAAGACGTCTACGCGCGAGTCCATGCAGGCCACGACGGCGACCTTCTGCTTCCCTGGCCGCCAGGCCGCCCCGGGCGAGAACCTCGGCGGAGTAGGCGGCGTTGCGGGAGACAAGAGCCTCGGTGGCGGTCATGGTTCCTCCGTTCCTCCAGGCGGCGACGCGCCGGCCCGTCCATCGTGCCAGACGGAACCCGACCCGCCCGGTCCCTCGCACGGTGTCGGCCCGGCCGATTAGGCTCGGGCCGTGACCACCGCTCTGTACCGCCGCTACCGCCCCGACACCTTCCAGGAGGTCATCGGGCAGGACCATGTCACCGCTCCGCTCATGGCGGCGCTGCGGGCCGACCGCGTCACCCACGCCTACCTCTTCTCCGGCCCGCGCGGCTGCGGCAAGACGACGTCGGCGCGCATCCTGGCCCGCTGCCTCAACTGCGCACAGGCCCCCACCGACACCCCCTGCGGCACCTGCCCCTCCTGCCGGGACCTGGCCACCGGCGGACCCGGCAGCCTCGACGTCGTCGAGATCGACGCCGCCAGCCACAACGGCGTCGACGACGCCCGCGACCTGCGCGAGCGCGCCGCCTTCGCGCCGGCCCGCGACCGATACAAGATCTTCATCCTCGACGAGGCCCACATGGTTACCGCGCAGGGCTTCAACGCGCTGCTCAAGCTCGTCGAGGAGCCGCCGGCGCACGTGAAGTTCATCTTCGCCACCACCGAGCCGGAGAAGGTCATCGGCACCATCCGCTCGCGCACCCACCACTACCCCTTCCGCCTCGTCCCGCCCGACGTCCTCGAGGGCTACCTCGCCCACCTGTGCCAGGCCGAGGGCGTCGAGATCGGCCCCGGCGTCTTCCCCCTCGTGGTGCGCGCCGGCGGCGGCTCCGTGCGCGACACCCTCTCGGTCATGGACCAGCTCATCGGCGGGGCGCACGACGGCGGCGTCGACTACCAGCGGGCCGTCGCCCTGCTGGGCTACACCGACACCACCATGCTCGACCAGTGCGTCGACGCCATCGCGGCCTCCGACGGCGCCGGAGTCTTCCGGGTGGTGGACCGGGTCGTCTCCTCCGGGCACGACCCCCGCCGCTTCGTCGAGGACCTGCTGGCCCGTCTTCGCGACCTGCTCGTCATCGCCCTGGCCGGCTCCGAGGCCGGTGCGGCGCTGGGTTCCCTGCCGGTCGACGAGCTCGAGCGCATGGACCTCCAGGCCCGCACCATGGGGGCCGCTGCTCTCTCCCGGGCCGCCGACACCACCGCCCAGGCCCTGACCGCCATGGTCGGCGCCACCTCGCCCCGACTCCAGCTCGAGCTGCTCGTGGCCCGCCTGCTCATCCCCGCCGGCGGCGCCGGCAGAGGTGGTGGCGTTGCGTCCGGGGGTGCGGCCGGGCCTGCCGGGAGCGCCGGACCAGCGGCCTCGCCCGCCCCCGGCGGTGCGGGCGTCGGCGCGGGCACTGGAGCGGCCGGCGGCACCGCCGGCGCAGTGCCCGCCGGGTCGGGACGCGAGATGGCGGCCCAGATCGCCCGCCAGGCCTCCGCGGACGCCGCCGGCCGGCGTGGAGGCCAGCGACCCTGAGAACGCCGGAGGACCGGAGGGAGTCGGGAGCCCGGCGCCCACCGCCCCTGGGGCTCCCCGCCCGACGCCGGTTGGGAGCAGCCCTGCCGCGCCCTCAGCGCCCGCTGCGGGTCCGACGTCGACCGCACCGGCCTCGCAGGCCGGCCCCGCCGTCAGCTGGGACGGCCCTGAATGACGGCGCCTCCGCCTCGCCGGAGCCCTCCGCGCCCTCGGCCGCGGCGGCCTCACGACCAGCCGAGCAGCCCCCACGCGCAGCCGAGCCGGCCAGCGCCCCGGCCGTGCCGAGCGCGCCCTGTCGCCCCTCGGCACCCGCCGCCCAGGCAGGCGCCGGTTGGGGGCGGCCCCTGCCGCGCCCTCAGCACCCGTCGCCCAGGGAGGCGCCGCTGCTGGCGGCCCGGGCGGGGGCGAGGCGGCCGACGCGAGATGATCCGCACCCGCTGGGAGGAGGTCCTCGAGGCGGCCAAGCGCTCGCGGCGCGCCACCTGGGCGCTGGTCGGCCCCAACTCCCGACCGGGCACCGTCTCCGGAGGCGTCTTCACGCTCCTGTTCACCGCCCCCGGCCTCGTGGGCGCCTTCGAGAACGGCGGACACGGCCCCATTTTCTCCGCGGCCCTCCACCAGGCCCCTCGGCCTGCGTCTCGAGGTGCACGCCATCGTCGCCGGCGACGACGGGCCGGGCGGTTCCGAAGGCCCCGGCAGCCCAGGCGGCTCAGGAGGCCCGCGCGGACCGCAAGGCCCCGGCGGCCCCGGAGCTGCCCCCTCCGGAGCGGAGACGGCACACAACCCCGGCCCCAGCGTCAGCTCCGCCGTCGGCCACGACGCCGGTCACGGCGGGCCGCAGGGCTTCGACGGTGGCGGCGCCCCCGGGCGCAGGCCCGAGCGGACCGGGACCACAGGCCGGCGCCTTCGACTCGGCGGGCTCGGCCGCCAGCAGCGTGGCGCAGGACGTCAACGGCGCCGGGACGCACACCGGCGGCCAAGGCCCGGCCGAAGCGGCGGTCCCCAGCGTTGGCAGTGGCACCGACAGCTCTGGCCCCGGCGTCGACAGTGCGGAGCTGCACGGCTCCACAGGTGAGCCGGTCGCCGCATCCGCTCCCGCCCCCCGGGCGCTCGCCACCCACGACCCCGCCAGTGCTGCCCACGACACCGGCAGATCCCGCTCAGGGCCCGGCCGTACAGCCGCCCGCCGCTGCATCGGTGCAGCCCACCGACGTCGAGCCGGCCGACCACCCGGGGCGCGCCGGCCCGTCTCCACCACCTGGGACGACGGCTCCCCGATCCCCGAGCCTCCCGCCCGAGGACGACTGGGGTGCCGATCCCTACGCCGAGGACTCCGGGTACGTCACTGCCGATGAACCGAGCGGTCCTGCTGCGCACCACGTGGCCCCGGCCGCCGTCGCCCAGGAGACCGCGACCTCACCCGAGCCGCAGCCGGCCCAGGCCGGCGTCGATCCCGCCGCCCCCACCGAGTTCCAGGCGGTCTCCCCGGCATCCCCGGCCGCCTCCGCGTCCCCAGCGCCGACCGCCGCTCCCATGGCGTCGCAGGCATTCCCCGCTGCCGCGAACCCCTCCGATCCCGACGACGGCTGGGGGCCCGTCGCCATCCCCGGCGGGGCTCGGCCCCGGCCCCGGTCTCCGCGCCCGCCGGCGGCGGCACCGACCCGGACGACGGCTGGGGCCCGGTCGCCGTCCCCGGCGGTGGAACCGTGCCCGCCCAGTCGGCCCCCCCACCTCGGCCCCCAGCTGCCTCCGCCTCGCCCGCCCAGTCCCGCTCCGCCCCCGCCGCGCAGGCGTCCCGACGAGGCGCCCTGGCCACCGTCCACCGTCTGCGCGCCCTGCCGGAGATTCCCGGCGGGGCCGCGTCCGCTCCGGCGGCCCCCAGTCCGTCCAGCAGACGCCCTCCTCCCCGTCCCCGCAGGCGCCCGGAGCCGGCAGCGCACCACGCGCCCCCGGCCCCCGGAGACCACCGCCGGATCCCCGGCCTGGCCCCCCGTCACCTGGGAGGGGACGGCGTCGAGCCCCTTCAGCCCAGGCCCGCCCCCCGAGGAGCCCAGCGCCTCGAGCGCACCACCCGAGGACGAGTCCACCTGGGCGCCGTCGGGCATCGCCGGCTCGCGCCTGGCCGCCGCCATGGCCGCCGCCCGCGCCGCCGCCCAGGAGGCCGACACCGACTCCTGGCCGACGACACCCCCAGCGAGGACGATCCCGACGCCGAGGACGCCGGCGTCGTCGGGCTCGAGGTCGTCAAACGGATCCTCGGCGCCCAGGTCATCGAAGAGGTCACCGTGACCCAGGAAGGACGCTGACATGCCCGCCGTCTACGAAGGCGCCGTCCAGGACCTCATCGACGAGTTCGGCGAGCTGCCCGGCATCGGCCCCAAGTCCGCCCAGCGCATGGCCTTCCACGTGCTCGCCGCCGACGCGGCCGCCGTCGAGCGCCTCATCGAGGCCCTGCGCGCCGTCAAGGCCAAGGTCCGCTTCTGCGAGACCTGCGGCAACATCGCCGAGGCCCCCAGTGCGCCATCTGTCGCGACCCCGCCGCGACCAGCGCGTCATCTGCGTCGTCGAGGAGCCCAAGGACGTCGTCGCCATCGAACGCACCCGCGAGTACCGGGGGCTCTACCACGTGCTCGGCGGCGCCATCGACCCCATCAACGGCGTCGGCCCCGACGACCTGCGCGTGCGCGAGCTCTTCAGCCGCCTGGGGGACGGTGAGGTCGAGGAGGTCATCCTGGCCACCGACCCCGACGTCGTCGGCGAGGCGACTGCCGCCTACCTCACCCGCATGCTGCGCACCATGGCCGTGCCCGTCTCCCGGCTCGCCTCCGGCCTGCCCGTGGGCGCCGACCTGGAGTACGCCGACGAGGTCACCCTCGGGCGGGCCTTCGAGGGCCGACGCCGCGTCGAGGACTGACCGCCCGGTCAGGGATGAGGGCAGGCCCGCCACACTTCGACCAAAACTTCAGAAACGACGCGGCTCCGGGTCGATTTTGAAGAATCGGTCGAAGTGTGGTCGCAGGGCGTGCGGGGAGAGGGCTGCAGGGCCGCGTGATGTGTCGGCAACACGGCACGCCGTATGCTTGCCCCAGCCACGTCGTCGTGGGCGCCGCACGGCGACGGCTCCACCCCCGGAAGCCCCTGCCAGGACGCCCGCACCGGCGCGGAGCACCTGATGCTAGACACGCACTGATTCCAGGACCCGAGGAGCGCCTTATGGCACTGGTCGTCCAGAAGTACGGCGGCTCGTCCGTCAGCGACGTCGACGCGATGCGACGCGTCGCCCGGCGCATCGTCGCCACCCGCGAGGCCGGTAACACGGTCGTCGTTGTCGTCTCCGCGATGGGGGACACGACCGACGAGCTCCTCGACCAGGCCGCCGCCCTGACCACGGATGCCCCCGCCCGCGAGATGGACATCCTGCTGTCCGCCGGTGAGCGTATCTCCGTGGCCCTGCTCGCCATGGCCGTCTCCGAGCTCGGCGTCCCGGCGCGCGCCTACACCGGCGCCCAGGCCGGCGTCCTGACCGACTCCAAGTACGGCAAGGCCTCCATCGTCGGCGTGCTGCCCGAGCGCGTGGCCCGCTCCATCCAGACCGGCTCGGTCGCCATCGTCGCCGGCTTCCAGGGCATCAACGAGGTCGAGGACACCACCACCCTGGGGCCGCGGCGGCTCCGACACGACCGCCGTCGCCCTGGCCGCGGCCCTCAACGCCGACGTCTGCGAGATCTACACCGACGTCGACGGCCTGTTCACCGCCGACCCCCGCATCGTCCCCACCGCCAAGCGCATCGAGTCCCTCTCCAGCGAGGAGACCCTGGAGCTGGCCGCCCATGGCGCCAAGATCCTCCACCTGCGTGCCGTGGAGTACGCCCGCCGCTTCGGGGTGCCGCTGCACGTGCGCTCCTCCTTCTCCGACAAGACCGGGACCTGGATCTACGACGGCCGCCGCGAGGGCGCCTTCGTTCCCTCGGTCGTGGCGGCCCAGCTCGACGACGTCGTCGCCGCCGACACTGACAGCTCGCCCAGCGCTCCCAGTGCCCCGAGCGCCTCAAGCCCGGCCGCCCCGCAGTCCGCCGATGAGGCCCGGGAGCCGCCCCGGCCGCCCCGGCCTCGCCCTCAGACCCCGCCGGGCTCGACGAGGGGCCCTCGGCCTCCGTCGTCGACACCGCGCACCGCAATGCCATCGCCGCGCGGGCCCAGGCCCGCCCCCGCCCGTCCGCCAAGGAGGACCACGTGGAAGCCCCCGTCATCTCCGGAATTGCCCACGACCGCAGCCAGGACAAGATCACGCTCGTGGGCGTGCCCGATGTCCCCGGCGCCGCCGCCCGCATCTTCGCGATCGTGGCCGGCACTGACGCCAACATCGACATGATCGTCCAGGACGTCTCCGCTGAGGGACCGGCCTGACCAACATCTCCTTCACCTGCCCCTGACGGCGACTCCGCCGCCGCCCGCGAGGCCCTCGAGGCCGCCCGCGAGGAGCTGGGCTTCGAAGCCTGCACTTCAACCCCGACATCGGCATCCTGTCGCTGGTGGGGGCCGGCATGCGCTCCAACCCGGGGGTCTCCGCGCGCCTGTTCGGCTCGCTGAGCGAGGCCGGGGTCAACATCCACATGATCTCCACCTCCGAGATCCGCATCTCGGTGGTGGTCGACGACGCCGTACTCGACGAGGCCGTGCGCGCCGTCCACTCCGCCTTCGGCCTCGACGCCCAGGCCGCCGAGGCGGTCGTCTACGGAGGGACCGGACGATGAGCAATCCCGTGAACACCTACACCGGAGTGGCCGACGGCGTCAGCGTCGCCGTCGTAGGGGCCACCGGCCAGGTCGGCCGCGTCATGCGCGCCATGCTGGCCGAGCGCGACTTCCCCGCCCGCTCGGTGCGCTTCTTCTCCTCGGCCCGCAGCGCCGGGACCGTCGTGGACTTCCGCGGCGCCCAGGTCGAGGTCGAGGACGTCGCCACCGCGGACCTGAGCGGCATCGATGTCGCCATCTTCTCCGCCGGGGGCGCGGCCTCGCGCGAGCACGCCCCGCGTTTCGCGGCGGCCGGGGCCGTCGTCGTCGACAACTCCTCGGCCTGGCGCAAGGACCCCGAGGTGCCGCTCGTCGTCAGCGAGGTCAACCCGCACGCGCTGCGCGAGCGCCCCAAGGGCATCATCGCCAACCCCAACTGCACCACCATGGCGGCCATGCCCGCCCTCAAGGTGCTGCACGAGGAGGCCGGGCTCATCCGCCTCATCGTCTCCACCTACCAGGCCGTCTCCGGCTCGGGGCGGGCCGGGGTGGCCGAGCTGGCCGGGCAGGTGCGCGCCGTCGTGAACGAGGACATGGAGGGCCTGGCCCTGGACGGGCGGGCCGTCGAGTTCCCCGCGCCGGAGGTCTACGTCGACACCATCGCCTTCAACGCCGTGGCCTGGGCCGGGAACGACGCCGGTGACGGCTCCGGTGAGACCGACGAGGAGCAGAAGCTGCGCAACGAGTCACGCAAGATCCTGGGGATCCCGGACCTGCTGGTCTCCGGCACCTGCGTGCGCATCCCGGTGTTCTCCGGCCACGGGCTCAGCGTCAACGCCGAGTTCGAGCGCGAGATCAGCGTCGAGCGCGCCCGCGAACTGCTGGAGGCGGCGCCCGGCGTCACCTACCAGGATGTGCCCAGCCCTCTCAAGGGCGCCGGTCGCGACGGCACCTTCGTGGGGCGCCTGCGCGCCGACCAGGCCTTCGCACCGGGCCACGGCCTGCAGTTCTTCGCCGTCGGGGACAACCTGCGCAAGGGCGCGGCCCTCAACGCCGTCGAGCTGGCTGAGCTGGTGGCCGCCGAGCTGCGGGGCTGACTGGGTTTTCTCTTTCGCCGAGCCGGGCACCTTTCGCGTGACGCGACCGTTCTACGGTCGGGCTGCGCGAGAAGTGCCCGGCTCGCTTACTGCTCGGTGGACGACGGCGTCGCCGCGCTCCGGAAGATGCTGAGGAAGTGAGCCGTCACTGCGGTGGCGACGATCGGTACGGGGACGACTGTGACGGAGTAGCGCACAGCGCCCTCAAGGCCGTCACAGACGAAGAAGCCGATGAGCACGGAGACGAGGCAGGTGAGGGGAACGATCGGAGAGATCGCGGCGAGCAGGGTGATGACGGCGCCGCAGAGGATGTAGACAGCTGCGTCGAGGAGGAATCCCGCGCGAAGGGAGGTGAATACCGCGGGTTGTGACACGAGCGGTAGGGAGATCGCGATCCCGAGCAGGAGGCCGAGAACGGACGTGGTGGCCAGGGATGTTGTGGGGGCCTCGCGGTGAATGAGGCGCCGGTACCAGCCTCCTTGAACCAGGCATGTGGCGGCGGCGGTGCCGAACATGATCCCGGACAGTGCCCACAGAGTTGGTGCGGCTTGGGAGAGGTGGATGTCGGCGTCCTCGACGGTCTCAGGCAGGCCTGCTGCTGCGGTGGCGATGACAGCGAAGACAGTGCCGGATAGTCCTTGAGCGCGGCACGACCCCCGTGAGAGGAACCCGAGGAGCGCGGCTGATATGGCGATGACCGTCAGCATGAGCCCGATCGTGTCAGTGTTGTGCTGGCCCGCGTCCCGGGCATCCAGCAGGCTGAGGACGATAGCCGTGGATGCGAGGGCCGCCGCCGGCGTGCGCAGCTGCTTAAAGGGCAGGGAATCAGAATCACTCACGATGTTTCCCTCGAAGAAGTCGTGGGGGCGTCGGTAGGAGCGGCGGAGTCAGCGGTGCTGGCATCGGAAATCTCAGTCTCCTGCGCTGGGAGCTCGTGCAGGACGAATAGAGGGCTGACGCTCACCAGCACCAGGACGAACAGGATGGAAACGGTGCCCGTAGTGGGAAACGCACTGTGCTCGTTGACGCCGTGGAACCAGATGACGGCAGCCAAGCAGATGATCGTCGCCGACGGAGAGACGGCCGCCAACAGGGTAATGAATACCCCCGCGGCGAACCAGAAGAGCAGGGTCCTCTGGATGGTGGGGGCGTCAGTATTATCGGCCTGGACAAATATCGTGTTTGGAGGGCTGAAAAGAACGAGGACGGTGCCAATTCCGATGAGCGCCTCAGCCAGCCGTGCGGGGTGGAGGATGTACCTCCACCCGGATACCTGCGAGAGGGTCGAGCGTACGTGCTTTCTTGCGGCGAAAGCGAGCGCAGCTCCCAGAAGCAAGCCGGCGGTGAACCATAAAGGCCTGGCGGCGTCTTCGAAATACGCCAGCGTACCTCTGTCAGAATCTTTCAGGACACTCAGGATCAGCAGGGTTGCTCCTGAAGCCGCCAGGCTGGGCGGATGATTCCATATCACCAGAGGGAAAACAAACAGGATCGCGGCGAAGAGGAGCGGGCTCTCAACCTTGGGAGGATCTGCCAGGCGTGCATCCGAGGGTAGGGCGAACATCGAATTGAGGATTACCGTGAGCGCCACGGCGATGGGGGCTCGCAGCTGCTGAAAAGAGATCTCATTCTTCATGGGTGTCCTTGTGCTGTGGTGAGATCTGGGATTCTGTGGATTGGCTCAACGTGATTGGTCGTGGCTTCTTGTAGTGATACATGGTGAGCAGCCCGGCTGTGGCGGAGATGGCGAGAAGAGGGATGGGGAGAATATCGGCCAGGTAGATCCTTGCCGCCTCCTCGTTGTCGAAGGTGTAGTAGCGGACAAGGGTGATGATCAGATAGATCGGGGGGAATGAAGGGTGATAGTCCGGCAAATGCAGTCATTACGAAACCGCAGAGGAATGTGATGACAGACATGCTGGTCTGTCCGGGTGTCGCCCATAAGCGAGGGGGTGAGGTGCTCACGAGTGGTGCGGACGCCAGGAGGCTGGCAAGTATTGCGACTGCGATTCTCCCGAGGAACTGGTCCGTGATGCTGAGAGTTGAGTGATGCTTGCTCGTGCGGCTGATGGTGGTGCATGTTGCTGCGGCCGATCCGCACATGATTCCAGCCAGGAGCCACAGGATTGGAGAGATCTCCGAGAGAGCGCTCCGTCCTTGTTCACTGTCTGCTGGCATGATCTCACCCATGAGGGCGGCGACAGTGAATACTGCACTTGTAGCCCCTTGTGCTTGCGGGGAATTGTAGGTGGCCACTCCTGCGGAGACTATCCAGAAAACAATGGCGGATAATGTGTTGAATGAGTCGATTGAAAATGAGGTGGAGTCGGGGTCGAGGCTATGCAGTTCCGTGAGTGCGATGATGGCGAAGGCGCTAAGGGCAACTGCTATCGGCGCCTGCAGTGGCCGGAACGGTTTGATCTCATTCATGTGGCGATGCTGCTCTTCTCAAGGGGTGGGAGGTGCCCGGCGTGTTGTCGGGGTGCTGCGGCGCCGTGGCTCGATCTGGGTGGTGCGTCGTCGGGAAGTGTAGTGAAGAAAATTGTCCGTGTCGGCGGTTGGAGTCCGCCGAATAGTGAATGTGGTGATGTCGGGCCGGTTGCCTGTGCCGGCGCACGAGGGGGCTGGGCCCGGTGGTGTGGCGGCAGACGTCGCAGGGCCGGTGGGTATCTCCTGCCCATGGGACCACTCGCCCCGAGTGGGGACGTTCGACGTCGTCGGGGACATTTCTGTGCGGTCGGGGGCGTTCGACGCCGTCGGGGACCGGAATCCTGTCCCCGGACGCGCAGGATGTCCCCCTCCGGGGCCGCGTGCACCCGGCTGCGTGGAATGTCCCCGTCCGTAAGGGGTAGAAGGATGGACGGTGCCGGCAGAAGTGCGGGCGTCAGCGTTAGGTGATGGGTGCACTTCCCATGCGAGGTGGGTCTTTCCCGTGGGGTGGTCGTGGTCAGGGTTTTCGTTTTGATGTGGCGACCGGTGAGCCTGTTTCGGCTCAGGCTCGGAGGTCGCCGCGGGGACCTCCTCCGGCTCGGGTGGGTGCGCACCAGCTGGGCGGCACGCCAGACCTCGTCGAGCCGTGAGGGCGTCGCCGTCAGACTGAACCGTGAGAGGAGAACTGGCCTACCTGGCTCGGATGCTGCGAGACGGACGGCGACGGCCCGAGGGGTGGAGCGTGTCCTCACCGATCCGAGGCGTGTACCTCCAGAAGACGGTCGATGCGCTCGCTCAACTCGCTGACCTGCGCCTGCAAGGCTGCCACCTGCGCCTGCGTGGCAGCCTCCTGCTCGGCGTTCTCCTCCTCGACCAGCGAGACGATCCACGAGGCCAGGGTCGCCGTGACGACGCCGGCCAGTGCCACCCCACCGATCATGAGCAGCGCCGCGATGAAACGCCCCTGCGTGGAGACCGGGACGGAGTCGCCGTAGCCGACGGTGCTGAACGTCGTCAGCGCCCACCACAGAGCCTGGCCGAAGGACCGGATCGAGGAGCCCGGCTCATGACGCTCCGCCTCCAGCACGGCCAGTGCCGAGGTGAAGATGAGCAGGGCGGCGCTGCCGACCGCGTACAGGGAGATGCGCCCCCGCAGCGCGGTGCCGGCGCTGCGCTGCATGATGCTCACGAGCGTCACCAGACGCAGGAGCCTGAGCGGCCGCAGGATTGGCAGAACGATGATCGCCAGGTCGGGCAGGTGGCGGAGAAACCAGCGGCCCCGACTTGGCGCCAGTACCAGGCGGACAAGATAGTCGACGCCGAACATTGCCCACACGGCGCCGATCACCAGCTCGGCCGTCTCCTTGGCTGCGCCTTGCGCGTTGGTGAGTATCTCCCAGGCGTAGACGCCCAGGAAGATGACGGCGGCGCCGGTCAGTGGCCACTCCGTGGCTCGTTCCCACGCCCGCAGCCGAGTACCCGGGATAATTTCTGACGGCATGGATCGATGGTAGACGGCGCTGGGGATAGAACTGCGTTGCCCTCACCGGTGGGGACGGTCGACGCCGTCGGGGACCGGGAACCTGTCCCCGGGCGCGCAGGGTGTCCCCGTCTGGAACGGCGAGCACCCGGCCGCGTGGAATGTCCCCGGCCGCACTGTGCAGGGCTGAGTCAGGTGGTGGAGCCGCGACTCGTGGGAGGGGTGTCGTCTGTCTGGGGCAGGTCGTGGTCAGCGTCTGCATCCTGATGTGGTGGCTGGTGAGGTGGATTTGGCTCGGCCTCCGAGGGCGGCGCGTCGGCCGTCTCCTCCTGCTCGATTGAGGTTCGTATCAGCTGTGCGGCCCGCCAAACCTCATCGAGCCGGGCCTCGACCCGGGTGCGGGCGTCGTCGAGCCGGGAGGGTCTCACCGTCAGACTGAGTTGCGGGATGACGACCGGTCGTCCCGGCTCGGCACCTCCGGTGGGTGGAGCGTAGATGGCCTGCACTTTCACGCGACCCAAGCGTGCCGGAGCCTCCTGGATGCTGAGGTTGTTGCGCCCAGCAGGTAGGGGGAAGGAGAAGGACTTCGGGTCAGCGACCGCCATGCCGTACGTTCTCAGGCGTACCGCGCTTGCCCGCCGGTGTGCGGCAGCGCGTTTCAGCGCCATGAACAACCCGATGTGGGCCAGGCCGAGAATCCATGTGGCCCCCACGGCCAGATCTTGAGTGGAATCGCTGTAGATCAGGGAGTGCGGGATAGACATCATGGTGAAGGGGGAGGCCGTCACCAGCATGCCCGCGAGCATCGCCCACAGCATGCCTACGGCGCGGCTGTTGGGGTCCCCGACATGGAGGAACCGTGACGACGCGATATCGCGATGAGTCACTATCGCGTCCTTGGTGAGCCACCGGTCCGTGCCCGTGAAGCAGGAGGTTGCTCCAAAGATGACGGAGGTCAGCACGAAGCTGAAAATGAGCGGTGTCGCGCCTACCGCAGTCGCGGCATTGGCTATCGATTCGTTGTCCTCCGGGTAGGCGACGGCCTCGTCCAGGGAGCCCAGGGCGAAGGCGGTTATGAGCAGGATCAGCGGGTAGAGGAGCGCGATGCCGGCGGCGGCCAGGGCGCCCAGGTACCCGAGCGCCCTGGTCTTCGTGGTGGGGCAGGTGCGGAGGTAGATCGCCATGGGGTGCCCTCCTGAAAACTGTCGGCGGGTCGGTTGTGGCTGGCGAGTCAAGTTTGGGGTCGGTGGGTGCCTCCTGCCTATGGGGACCCTTCACCTCGGGGGACATTCGACGCCGTCGGGGACATTTCTGTGCGGACGGGGGCGTTCGACGCCGTCGGGGACCGGGAACCTGTCCCCGGACGCGCAGGGTGTCCCCGTCCGGAGCGGTGTGCACCCGGCCGCGTGGAATGTCCCCGGCCGCAAGAGACGGGCTGCTCGGTACCGGTGCAAGGCCGGGCAGCCCCGCCACGAGGATTCGCCG